>Ga0326597_10006593_pt1 | contig 15889 bp, 11 predicted proteins | sample RVTome_12_FD_203789 | JGI IMG/M metagenome (GOLD analysis project Ga0326597, IMG submission 203789) | Soil microbial communities from uranium-contaminated site in the Upper Colorado River Basin, Wyoming, United States - RVT100D185 | ecosystem: Environmental > Terrestrial > Soil > Contaminated >...
CGACGCCCAGGTCGAGGATGCGGCCGACGTCGTCGAGCTCTGGCTCCAGGACCGCGCCCGCGCCCAGGAGCTGGCCGCTCACAGGGGGCGTGATGACTGAATTGGTGGGGGCGATCGATCAGGGGACGAGCTCAACCCGGTTCATGATCCTCGACGGCGACGGGATGGTCGTGGGGATGGCGCAGGCCGAACACAGCCAGATCTTCCCACAGCCGGGCTGGGTCGAGCACGACCCCATGGAGATCTGGTCCAACACCGTCTCCGTCATCGATCGGGCCATGGACGAGGCACGTCTCGTCCCGGCCGACCTGAGTGCCGTGGGCATCACCAACCAGCGGGAGACGACCATCATCTGGGACCGCGGGAGCGGAGAGCCCGTGGCCAACGCCATCGTCTGGCAGGACACCAGGACTGCCGCACTCTGTGAGGAGTTGGCGGGAGAAGAGGGCCCGAGACGTTTCGCCGCCAGGACGGGGCTCCCGATCGCCACCTACTTCGCCGGTCCCAAGGCACGCTGGCTGCTCGATCGACATGGGCTCACCAGGCGGGCCCAGCTTGGCGAGCTCGCATTCGGGACGATCGACAGCTGGTTGGCCTGGAATCTGACCGGGCGGCACGTCACCGACGTGACCAACGCCTCACGGACCTTGCTCATGGACCTGGCCACGACGGCCTGGGACTCCGACCTCGCACTCGAGCTTGGTGTGCCCAGTCACATCCTCCCCGAAATCGTCCCCTCGGTGGGCGAGATCGCCGTGTGTCGGGGACCGTTGCCGGGCGTGCCATTGACGGCGATTCTCGGTGACCAGCAGGCTGCTCTCTTTGGCCAGGCCTGTTTCGAGCCCGGTGATGCGAAGAACACCTACGGCACCGGGAACTTCATGCTGATGAACACCGGCGGGGAGCCGATCTTCTCCGAGGCGGGAATGTTGACCACGATCGCCTACAAGATCCAAGACGAGGCCACGGTGTATGCCCTGGAAGGGTCGATCGCCGTCACCGGGGCTCTCATCCAGTGGCTGAGAGACAACCTCGGGTTGATCGATACCGCCGAGGAGATCGAGATGCTGGCGGCCACCGTCGACGACAACGGGGACGTCTTCTTCGTCCCTGCCTTCTCGGGTCTGTTCGCCCCTCATTGGAGACCGGATGCACGCGGCGTCATCACCGGTCTCACCCGGTTCACCAACAAAGGCCACATAGCGAGAGCTGCCCTGGAGGCGGCGGCCTATCAGACCAAGGACGTCATCGATGCCATGACTCATGACTCCGGGGTGGCCCTGACCGAGCTGAGGGTCGACGGTGGCATGACCCGCAACGAGAGCCTCATGCAATTCCAGGCCGACATGCTGGGTGTCGACGTTGTCCGCCCCAGGGTCACCGAGACGACTGCCCTCGGATCTGCATACGGCGCAGGTTTGGCGGCAGGCGTCTGGTCCGGTCTCCCCGAGATTCGCTCGATGTGGTCCGAAGACGCCCGCTGGTCCCCGACGATGCCAAGTCAGGAGAAGGACCGGCTCCACCGTCGATGGCTGCAAGCCGTGGAGCGGTCACTCGACTGGGTGTGAGGCGCTATCGCTCCACTCCCGCTTATGATCGGGCTGGAGTCGAGGATGTCGATCAATTTCCCCAATGCGCTGGCGGTGTTCCGCATCGTCATGGTCCTCCCGATCATGTCCTTCGCACGCGCCGACCAGATCGAGAACCACTTCGTCATCGCCGCCGGGTTGTTCTTGATCGCCTCGTTCACCGACTTCCTCGACGGTTACTGGGCCCGTCGCACCACCGGTGGCACCGTTCTCGGGGCCTTCTTCGACACGACGGCGGACAAGATCATGGTGACCGGCACTCTCTTCGCCCTGGTGTCGGTCGATCGGGTGTCGATCTGGCCGGCCGCCATCATCGTCTTCCGAGAGTTCGCCGTGATGGCGTTGCGAGGCGTCGTCGCCCAACGTGGCAGGCTGATCGCACCCTCCACCTGGGGCAAGATCAAGGCATTCACCCAATATGCCGCCATCTTCTGGGCCTTTCTGCGCTTCACCGACCGGTGGGGCCCGTGGTACTTCGATCAATGGCTGATGCTCATCGCGGTCATTGCCACCATCGGCTCGGCCTGGGGCTACATCTCGGCTTTCTGGTCGGTGGTCAGGACGGAGCCGAGCGAAATCAAGACATGAAGACCGCCGTGACCGGTGGCTCGGGCGTGGTGGGCAAAGCCGTCGTCCGGCATCTCATCGACTCCGGTCATCAGGTACGCGCCCTTGGCCGGTCCGACGACTCGGCAACCGTCCTCGGGTCATTGGGTGCCAGCCCCGTCCGTGGCGATCTGATGGACGTCAGCGCTTTGGATGACCTCGCCCGAGGCGCCGATTGGGTCTTTCACATCGCAGGTGTCAACGAGCTTTGCTCCCGCGACCCGGCAGGGATGTGGCGCGTGAACGTGGAGGGCACGATGCTCGCTCTCGAGGCAAGCGCTCGGGCCGGCGTTCGCCGGTTCGTCCACACATCGTCTGCGGTGACCGTCGGAGAGGCTCACGGGACCATCGGCACCGAGGAGTCCCCGCACCGGGGTCACTTTCTCTCGGGGTATGAGCGCTCGAAGCACCAGGCAGAGCGTCTCTTGTTCGAGAGACACCACGATGTCGAGGTGGTGGCGGTAAACCCTTCGTCGGTCCAGGGGCCTGGTCGATCCACAGGGAGTGGCGCGTTGCTGTTGGAGGCAGCCCGCGGTCGCCTGCCGTTTCTCGTCGACACGACGCTCTCTCTGGTCGACATCGATGACTGCGCCAAGGGCCACGTCCTGGCGGCGGAGCGGGGGCGGGACGGTGAGCGGTATCTGCTCAGCGGCGGCTCGGTGTCGGTCCGGCAGGTGGTGTCGGTACTCAGCCGGCTCAGCGGCCGTCGATGGTCTCCGTTGTACCTGAGACCCGGTCTGGTGACGGCCATGGCACCGGTGGTCGAGCTCGTGGCACGGGTCGTCGGCAAGCAGACGCCGATCTGCCCCGAGTCGGCCCGGGTCCTGCTCAACGGTCACCGGTACGACGGCGCCAAGGCGACGAGGGATCTGGGCCTGTCCTACACCCCGATCGAGCACACCCTGGAGCGAGCTGTGGCATGGTTCGGGTCCGAGGGCCTGCTCTGAGGCCTCGATATCCGGGTATCCGAAGCTGGATCTCCCCGAGGAGGGACGCTTAACAGCTGTCGGCAACGTGTGGTCCCCGGCGCATGGGTAGCACGACCACGAGAGGCACATCGGCGTGCCGTCGGTACGATCATGCGTTCTCGATGTCGGCTCCACTCCACCCACTGCTCGCCGGTTGGCGCTCCGTCCGGCTGCCCGATCTCGGATCGACGTGGACGGTGGCGGTGGGGGGGCGAGCCTTCGCCCTTGCCGGGCTGTTCCACAACGTCGGTGAGACGATGTTGGTGGTGATGCCGGGTGAGAGCGATGCCGAGGAGCTGGTGGACGATCTGCGGCTCTTCATCGATGACGTCGTTCTCGCCCCCGCCTGGGAAACCCTCCCGTTCGAGCATGTCTCCCCCAACATCACCACCATGGCCCACCGAGCCGAGGCGAGGGACCGGCTCGGCTCGGACCAGCCTGTGCTCGTCGTCGCCTCGGTGCGGTCGGCAATCCAGAGACTCGCCAGCTCGAGCGTGAGCCCATTGCGCGTCTCGACCGGAGACGAGGTGGATTTCCAGGGCATCGCTCGATCTCTGGCCGGGATTGGTTACCAGAGAACCGACCGTGTCGAGGCCCGGGGCGAGTTCGCCGTTCGGGGCGGCATCATCGATGTCTTCCCGGCCCAGTCCGAGCACCCGGTCCGTCTCGACTTCTGGGGCGATCAGGTGGAAGAGATCCGAGAGTTCGCCGTGGCAAGTCAGAGGTCACAAGATCCGAAGGCGGACCTCGTCGCCTACCCGGCCCGGGAAGTCAGACCCGATCCCGGCATCGTGGAGCGGGCTCGGGAGCTGTTGCGCGAGGAGCCATGGGCCGGCTCGACCTGGGACCGGATCGTGGCAGGTCAGCTGTTCGCCGGGATCGAGTCGTGGCTTCCGTGGCTGACCGACGAGCGATGTCTCATCGATGAGCTTCCCGAGCGCGCCCACATGGTGGTGGTCGACCCGGCCCGAGCTCTCGATCGCTCCCGTGACCTCATCAAAGAGGAGGCTGAGCTGGCCGCTGCCCTGGCACCCACCTGGGGCGAGGCCGCCCCCGATGCCGGTGATCACCCTGCGCTGTTCATCGACCTGGAGAGGGCCATCGAGTCACGACGCCACCTGCAGATGCCGTCCGTTCCCACCGGTCCCAACGACGACGTGCTCACCGTGATGACACTCGACGGGCAGGCCGGTGACCCCGATTCGATCGCCAGAGGGCTGGCCCATCTCCTGGGGAGGGGTGTGACCACCGTGGTGGCGATGGACGGCGAGATCGCGGCGGATCGCGTCGCCAGAATTCTGGCCGAGCACGGGCTCGCCCTCGACAGGGTCGACATCCTCTTCAGTCGTCGCTCGGCCATCGTTTCGGTGGGCATCCACAAGGGCTTTGTCGTCCCCGACGTGGGGGTGGCAGTGCTCGGCGAGCAGGAGATCGCCGGGCGACGCCGGGCCCACCGCAAGACCGGGCGCTCGCGCTCGCAGGCTCCCCAGCAATATCGGGACCTGACCGAAGGTGACTATGTCGTGCACTATCAGCATGGCATCGGTCGTTTCGAGGGTCTGGTCACACGGATCATGGTTGGCGTGGAGAGGGACTACCTCGTGGTGGCATACGCCGGCTCGGACAGGCTCTACGTGCCCGTCGATCAACTGGCGGCCGTGAAGCGGTACACCGGCGGGGAGACGCCCCGCATCTCACGGATGGGCGGTAGGGATTGGTCCGAGCAGAAGGCGCGAGTCCGCAAGGAGGTGGCCGCGGTTGCGGCCCAGGTGGTCGAGCTCCACAAACAGAGAGCGATGGCCGAGGGTCATGCCTTCGACCCAGACTCGCCATGGCAGAGAGAGCTCGAGGCGGCGTTCACATACGAGGAGACCCACGACCAGATGCGCGCCATCGACGAGGTCAAGACCGACATGGAGGCCGACCGGCCAATGGACCGGCTCGTCTTCGGGGACGTTGGGTTCGGCAAGACGGAAGTGGCGATCCGGGCCGCGTTCAAGGCAGTCCAGGATGGTCGTCAGGTGGCGGTGCTTTGCCCCACCACCCTCCTCGCCCAGCAGCATCATCAGACTTTCTCTGAGCGTTTTGCCCCCTACCCGGTGCGCGTTGAGGTCTTGTCCCGCTTCCTGACGACGGCACAGGCGAAGAGGGTGGTGGAGGGCCTGGCCAGCGGTGAGGTCGACGTGGTGGTCGGCACCCATCGGGTGCTCTCCGACGACGTCAGGTTCAGGCGTCTCGGCCTGCTGGTCATCGACGAGGAGCAGCGATTTGGTGTCGGCGCCAAGGATGCGATCAAGAGGCTCAAGGTCGGGGTGGACGTGCTCACCCTCACGGCCACCCCCATTCCGCGGACCCTGGAGATGGCGTTGACAGGGATCCGCGATGTCTCACACATACGGACTCCACCCGAGGATCGGCACCCGATCCTCACCTATGTCGGGCCGCAAGACGACCAGGCCGTCTCGGCTGCCCTCCGTCGTGAGCTGCTTCGCGAGGGCCAGGTCTTCTACGTCCACAACCGTGTCCAGTCGATAGAGAGGGCGGTGGCACGGCTCCGCTCACTGGTCCCTGACGCCAGATATGTCGTCGCTCACGGTCAGATGTCCGAGGGTCGGCTCGAACAGGTGATGATCGACTTCTGGAACCACGAATACGACGTGCTGGTGGCCACAACGATCATCGAGTCGGGGCTCGACCTCCCCAAGGTCAACACACTGATCGTCGAGCGAGCCGACCTCCTGGGACTGGCCCAGCTCTATCAGCTGCGGGGCAGGGTGGGCAGGTCGAACCAGAGGGCCTACGCATATCTCTTCCACCCGACCGACCAGGCGCTGTCAGACGATGCGCATCGGCGCCTGGAGGCGATCGGGGAGGCGACCGAGCTCGGCTCCGGGTTCCAACTCGCCCTGCGCGACCTCGAGATAAGAGGGGCCGGGTCGATCCTGGGGGAGGTTCAGTCGGGTCACATCGCCGCCGTCGGCTTTGACCTCTACACCGAGCTGGTCGCCGAAGCGGTCTCGGATCTGGAGGGCAGGCCCGGTTTGGATTCCGGCCCGCCGGAGGTTCGCATCGATCTGCCTGTCGATGCCCATCTGCCCGATTCCTACATCGATGACCAGGAGCTTCGCCTCGAGGCCTATCGCCGTCTGGCCGGCACGGTCACCTCGGCGGAGGTGGACGACGTGATGGCGGAGTGGTCCGATCGGTTCGGGCCCCTGCCGATCGAGGCGGAGTCACTCATCGCCCTCGCCCGGCTGCGGGTCTCGGCAATACGAGTGGGCCTCAAAGAGATCGTCAAGTTGCGCCATGAGATAAGGATGGGGCCGGTCGACTTGAAGCCCTCACAGGAGGTGCGACTCCAGCGGCTCAGGCGTGGAGCGGTGCTCCGAGCCACCGAGGGCTTGATCTTCATCCCCGCCCCCGAGCCGCTCGTCGACGGGCTGGTCGAGTTCATCGACCGCATGTGGGGCGAATCTTCGTCTAAGTGAGACGACCCTCCTACCATTTCGATCTCACCCTCTCACCGTTCAAAGGATCCCCGTGAAGAAGCTCATATCTATCGCCGCGCTGGGCGGAATGTTGCTCGCCGCCTGTGGCGGCGGGTCGAGCGCGGTGACCGCAACGGTCGACGGCGCCGACATAACGGTTGGTGACGTCGAAGCTCTCATCAACACCGAGGACACGGTGATCGACAAGGCGATTTTTGCCCAGTACCTCGGGTTCGCGATCCAGTTCCTCATCCTCGACGCCGCCGCCGAGGCCGATTTCGGGGTGTCCTTCACCGAAGAGGAGATCAAGACCCAGGCCGACCAGATGGTCACCGACATCGTGGCCGAGGGTCAGACCCGGGAGGAGTTCCTGTCCGAGCGCGGGATCAGTGAGGACTTCGTTTCTGAGGTGGCCAACCAGTCCCTCATCGATGTGGGCATACGCGAGCTGTTCCTGGAGGACATCGCCGAGGCCACCGATGAGGAGATCGACGATGCCCGCAACGCGGCCCGGGCCCCCCTGACCACCGCCTGTGTGTCACACATCCTGGTCACCACCGAAGAGGAGGCCCAGGCCGTCCTGGACCGTCTCGGTGCCGGGGATGACTTCGGAGCCCTGGCCGTCGAGCTTTCTCAGGACTCCGGCAGCGCGGTCAACGACGGGGACCTGGGATGTGGCACTCTCGAGAGGTATGACCCTTCTTTCCGCGACGCCGTTCTGATCGCCCCTGTCGGCGAGATCCACGGCGAGATCGTCGGGTCACAGTTCGGCTTCCACATCGTCATGGTCGCCGACCGCGAGGACGCCGCCGATGAGGACATCCCCGGCGACGAGGAGCTGGCTGAGGCCGTTCGCAACAACGCGGCCGCTCAGGAGTTCCAATCGTGGTTCTTCGCGGCCATCGAGACCGCCGAGGTCACCGTCGGCGAGGAATACGGTGTCTGGGAGGCAAGCCCGCCCCGGGTGATTCCCCCGACCGAGGAATGATCACGATCATCGGTCTCGGTCCCGGCACTCTCGATCGGGTCCCGGGACCGGTGAGGTCCATACTCCTCGATGAGGAGCGAGTCGTGATCGCCCGCACGGTCGAGCATCCCGCAGCCCGCGAGCTCGCCGACCGCAGGAACGTCGTCTTCTGTGACGACATATACGAGGCCGCCGATCGATTCGACGACGTGTACACGGCCATCGCCGACCGTGTCCTCGAGGTCGCCGCGACCGGCTCGGTGGTCTACGCGGTTCCCGGCAGCCCCCTCATTGGGGAGTTCGCCGTCCGCAAGATCATGAGCCGGGGTGAGGACGTCGAGGTCGTGGTTGGCGAGTCGTTCGTCGACGCCGTCCTGACCGAGATCGGCTATGACCCTCTCGACCGTGGCCTCCAGATCCTCAACGGGCACGAGTTGGCCGACCCGTTGGTCTTGGACAAGCCGACGATCATCGCCCATCTCGACCGGCCCGAGATCCTCGCCGACGCCCTCGTCAGGATCGGTCGGGTGATGCCTGAAGATGCGCGGGCCACCATCCTCTCCGGGCTCGGTGGGCCGGACGCCGTGGTGGTGACCGACCTCATCGACGACCTCGACTCCGGTCTGGCCGGGCTGAGGACCTCACTCTTCATCGACAGCCCGCCGGGGGGGTTGACGGGCGCGGTCAGGGTGATGCGACGTCTTCGGGCCGAATGCCCGTGGGATCGCGCCCAGACCCACCACTCCCTGGTCAAGAATCTCATCGAGGAGTCATATGAGCTCATCGAGGCGATCTCGAGGCTCCCGGAGGGCGAGACCGACTGGGTGGCATACGCCGGTGTCGAGGACGAGCTCGGTGACGTGCTGTTACAGGTCCTGTTCCATGCCGTCATCGCCCGTGAGCGCGGGGCATTCGATATCGACGATGTGGCCCGGGTGATGACCGAGAAGCTGGTGCGGCGTCACCCCCATGTGTTCGGTGACGTCGAGGTTGGGAGCGCCGAGGAGGTGAAGAGGAACTGGGATCGCATCAAGGAGGAGGAATCGGGTGAGCCGGCCGACTCGGTCCTCGACGGCGTGCCGGTCTCCATCCCGAGTCTGCAGAGGGCCTCCAAGATCCAAAATCGTGCCGCCAAGGTCGGTTTCGACTGGGATTCGGCCGACCAGGTCATGCCGAAGATCACAGAGGAGCTGGGTGAGCTCGAGGAGGCGATGGGCGGGAACGGCGAGGTCGTGGACGAGCTCGGGGACCTGGTCTTCTCGGTGGTCAACCTGTCGAGGCACCTCGGTGTCGACCCAGAGATCGCCCTCCGCCGGGCCACTGACCGTTTCGAGACCCGTTTTCGCCGTATGGAGTCACAGGGACCATTGCGGGACTTGTCCCTCGATGAGCTAAACGACCGGTGGGAGGCGGCCAAGACCGTCGATCACTCGTAGTCCCGAGAAGATCTCCCGACCGGTGGTAGCTTGGCGCGTCCAGGCCATTGGCCCAGCAGAATGAGCAGCCTCACCATCGAGCGAATCCACGCACGACAGGTCCTCGACTCACGGGGTAACCCAACCGTCGAGGCCGAAGTCTTCACCAATGGGGGCTTTGGCCGCGCCATCGTCCCTTCGGGGGCTTCCACCGGGACTCATGAGGCCGTCGAGCTGCGTGATGGTGACGATGCCTACGGCGGAAAGGGCGTCGACAAGGCCCTGTCACACATCTCCCAGACGATCGCACCCGCCCTCGTGGGGCGGGACGTCACCAAACAGGAGGCCATCGACATGATGATGGCCGACCTCGATGGGACCCCGAACAAGGCCAACCTCGGGGCCAACGCCATCCTCGCCGTCTCGTTGGCGGTGGCACGGGCGGCAGCCGCCACCGTCGGGCTTCCTCTCTTCCGTTATCTGGGCGGGCCGTCGGCGCGGGTGCTCCCCGTCCCCTGTCTCAACGTCCTCAACGGCGGTGCCCATGCCGCCAATTCGGTCGACATCCAGGAGTTCATGCTGGTCCCCGCAGGGTTTCCCTCCTTCTCGGAGGCGCTGCGCGCCGGGGTGGAGGTGTATCACGCCATGAAGAGAGTGATGGCGGGGCGGGGCCTGGCCACCAACGTCGGGGATGAGGGCGGGTTCGCCCCCGATCTCGCCACCAACGAGGCGGCCATCGAGCTCCTCATCGAGGGGATCGAGGCCGCCGGATACCAACTCGGCGACCAGATCGCCTTGGCGCTCGATGTGGCGGCCACCGAGATCTATCGCGAAGGGCACTACAAACTGGAGGGCAAGGACCTCTCGTCCGAGGAGATGGTCGATTACCTGGCCGTGCTGGCCGATTCCCACCCGTTGGTCTCCATCGAAGACGGCATGTCGGAGGACGATTGGGACGGCTGGATCGGCCTGACTGCGCGGCTCGGTGATCGGGCCCAGCTGGTGGGCGACGACATTTTCGTCACCAACACCGACATGCTGCGCCGGGGGATAGCAGAGGGAGCCGCCAACGCCATTCTGATCAAGGTCAATCAGATCGGTTCGGTGTCGGAGACCCTTCACACCATGCAGATGGCCGGGAGGGCCGGCTTCGCACAGATGATCAGCCACAGGAGCGGGGAGACCGAGGACACGTTCATCGCCCACCTCGCGGTGGCGACGAATGTCGGCCAGATCAAGACCGGTGCCCCGGCGCGGGGGGAGCGCACCGCCAAGTACAACCAACTCCTCCGGATCGAGGAACAGCTCGGGGAAGCGGCGCGATACGCCGGCTGGGACACCTTCGGCAGATGAGATTGCTCCGTCGCCCGGGCCCTGCCCTCGCCACCCTTCTCATCCTGTTGATGGGGTCAGCCTTCCTCACCCAGGTCGTCCCATATCGCCAGATCCTCGATTCGCAGGACCAGGTGGCCAGTGCCCGCAGCCAGCTGGCCGCACTGGAAGCGGACAATTCGGCTCTCCAGGCGGACGTGGATGCCCTTCAGACCGATGCCGAGGTGGAGAAGCTGGCCCGCGAGAAGCTTGGCTACGTCCGCCCGGGCGAGACCGCCTATGTCGTCCTCGATCCTCCTGGTACCGAAGAGCCTGCACCTGTCGAGGCCGCGCCTCCGCCAAGCGAGGACAAGACGTGGGTCGACATGGTCTGGGAGTTTCTGACCGGTGCCGACATAGAGTCCTGACATGAGCAGAGCGGATGACCGTCAGGTCATCGAGGCACAGATCGGGCGTCCGCTTCGGGCTGACTCCGAAGTGGTGGCTCGGTGTCACCTGGACCAGCCTGTTGTGGTGAGGGTCCCCCCCCGACTCGACGACGGGACACCGTTTCCGACTCTCTACTGGCTGACGTGCCCACTCGCCGTCACCAGGATCGGCCGGCTCGAAGGCTCCGGTGGGGTGAGGAGGATGGATGCGAAGGCTGAGTCCGATCCGAGCTTTGGTCGCGCCCTGGACGATGCCCAGACTTCCTATGCCGCCGAACGGGACGGTCTCGCCCGCCCCGACGAAGGGCCCCAGCCCGCGGGTGGCGTTGGGGGCTCCGACAAGGGCGTGAAGTGCCTCCATGCCCATTACGCCCATTCGAAGGGTGGCGGCGACAACCCGGTTGGCCGTCTGGTCGCCGAATGGATCGAGCCGCTCGATTGCCTGGTCCCTTGTGTCGTCGACGGAGGGCTGAACCCGGAGTGGGTCAACCGACCGTGAAGGTCGGGGTCGTCGACATCGGCACCAACTCGATGCGTCTCCTTGTCACCGAGGGCATCCGCGACCACGGTCGTTGGGTCGAGGTGACGGGGCTGGGTCGGGGGATCGATCGGACCGGGGCGCTGTCCGAGCCTGCCATCGAGGCCACCCTCCGGGCACTGCGCCGATTCGGGCAGCAGCTGGATGATGGCGGGGTTTCCGTGCGTGCGGCCATCGCCACCTCGGCCACTCGTGACGCTTCGAACCGCGAGCAGTTCCTCGATCGCGCCGAGCGGGCGCTCGGAGTGCGTCCCGAGATGATCTCTGCGGAGCGGGAGGGCCGGCTGGCCTATGCCGGCGCAACGTCGGATCTGACCGTCGGCACGGTCTCGCTCGTCTGTGACATCGGGGGAGGCAGCACGGAGTTCGTCGAGTCGAACCGGGTCACGTCCGTCGACATCGGCTCGGTCCGGCTGACCGACCGTCTCCTGGGGCAGCGACCGCCGTCCCCGGAGGAACTCGCCGGGGCACGAGAGCACGTCAGGCGGTTGTTCGCCGATGTGGCGTCGGCGACCGTAGGCCAGGTGGTTGGGGTGGCGGGGACGTGGACCAGCATCGCGGCGATCGACCTTGACCTCCCCGCCTACGACCGCGACCTGGTACACCATCATTCCCTCCCGGCGTCACGGGTGACCGCATTGGTGACCAGGCTGGCGAGCCTGACCGTGGAGGAGACCGCATCCATCCCATCCCTGGACCCGGCTCGGGCCCCGGTGATCCTCTCCGGGTCGGTCGTCGCCGAGGCGGCCTACGGTGCCCTTGGTGTGGAATCGGTCGTCATATCGGAGCGGGACACGCTCGACGGCCTCGCCGCCGAGTTGTTGGCCCTAGCCTGATTCAGAACGGTCTGAGCCCCCGGCCCGGGTGGCGGAATCGGTAGACGCGAGGGGCTTAAACCCCCTTGAGCCAAATGCGGCTCGTGTGGGTTCGACCCCCACCCCGGGCACCACGAAGGCCCGCAGCGGTGAGCTGCGGGCCTTCGAGAAAAGGACGTGGGACCCGGGCCGGTGGGTGGGGGAGGGGAGAGGAACCGGGCCCGAGTCCCACGATGAGTTGATCGATCGTCCTCCCCATATGTCAGGCAGACGAGTATCGCTTCCGATACTGGAACCTCCGATCATCCCCGTGACGCGAGTGTACTTGATCCCGCTGGTCAACCAACTCAACCGGTTGAGGTCCCCACAAAGCATTAGTTTCCGACCGATGAAGGTCTCCGTTCATGGCTGAGTATCCATCCGAATACGAGCTCGAGGTCGCGCTTCGCGACGGCGGTAGCGCGCGGGTTCGGCCTATGCGCCCCGACGACGACCAGAACGTCAAGGCGTTCTTCGAGAGACTCGGCCCCGAGTCTCGTTACTACCGGTTCTTCCGCGTCAAGAACACGCTGGAGCCCGCCGAGATCGAGCACTTCACCCACCTGGACTACCAGGACCGGATGGCTCTCATCGCCCTTCTGGATGACGAGATGATCGCGGTGGGCAGGTATGACCGCGACTCCAAGGATCCCGATGTGGCCGAGGTGGCTTTCGCAGTCGTCGACGACCATCAGGGCCGTGGATTGGGGACGATGCTGCTCGGTCTGCTCACCGGCTACGCCAGATCGCAGGGGATCAAGGGCTTCCGGGCCTACGTGCTCGGCGAGAACCGCCAGATGATGCGGGTGTTTCGCAACTCGGGATACGAGTTGTCCCGCACACTGGACTCCGGCGTGTTCACCGTCGACTTCCCGGTCGAGGAGAGTGAGACCTCTCTCGCCGCCGAGGCCGATCACGAGAAGCGGGCCGTGGCTGCCACGCTGCTCCCTTTGTTCTTCCCGAGGTCGATAGCGGTGATCGGTGCCTCGAACGACCCGGCCTCGATCGGGGGAAGGCTCTTCAACAACATCCTGTCCGAGGGGTTCACCGGCCCTCTCTACCCGGTCAACCCCACGTCGAAGGTGGTTCGCTCGGTCCGGGCCTACCCCACCATTCTCGACGTCCCCGATGAGGTCGATCTTGCTTTCATCGTGGTCCCGCAACGTTTCGTGATCGAGGTCGCCGAGCAGTGCGCCCAGGCGGGAGTGCGTGGCGTGGTGGTCATCTCGTCGGGTTTCTCCGAGGTTGGCACCCAGGGGGCAGCCGATGAGGAGCGTCTGGCGGAGGTAGCGCACAGATCGGGGATGAGGTTGGTCGGCCCCAACTGCATGGGCCTGCTCAACACCGCTCCGGCGGTGCGGCTCAACGGCACCTTTGCCCCGGTCTACCCACCGGCCGGGAACGTGGCGATGTCATCACAGTCGGGAGCCCTCGGGGTGGCGATCCTCGACTACGCCACCCGCAACAACATCGGGATCTCCCAGTTCGTCTCCGTCGGCAACAAGGCCGACGTGAGTGGCAACGACCTGTTGCTGGCATGGGAAGACGATCCCGAGACCGATGTGATCACTCTCTACCTGGAGTCGTTCGGCAACCCATCCAAGTTCTCCAGGATTGCGAGGCGGATCGGCAGACGGAAGCCGATCATCGCCGTCAAATCGGGCAGGACCCCTGCAGGCAGCCGGGCTGCATCCTCACATACCGGTGCACTCGCCTCCTCTGATGAAGCGGTGACGGCGCTGTTCCGTCAGGCCGGGGTCATCAGGGTGGACACCATCGAAGAGCTGTTCGCCACGGCGAGCCTCCTCGCCAATCAACCTGTGCCGTCCGGGCCCCGGGTGGGAATCGTCACCAACGCCGGAGGCCCGGGGATCATCGCCGCCGACGCGATGGAGTCCCGAGGTCTCGTAATCTCTGAGCTGTCCGACGATCTCCGGGCAATCATCGCGGCACGTCTGCCCGCCGAGGCATCGACCAGAAACCCGGTCGACCTCATTGCTTCGGGAGGACCGCAACAGTTCGAAGAGGTCACCACCTTCCTTCTCACATCGGGTGAGGTCGACGCGGTGGTGGTCATCTATGTGCCCACTTCCTTCGAGGGGGCGGCCGGGGTGGCCCAGGCGCTGCGTCGCTGCCAGGACTCTTATCAGGGGGAGGTGCCGCTCCTGTCTGTGTTCATGCAGACGGAGGCCGCCAGCGCAGCTCTCACCGGTGACAGCGATCATCGATCGATCCCCACCTACACCTTCCCGGAGGCTGCCGCTCACGCACTCGCCCGTGCGGTCCGACATGGCGAGTGGCGCCGCCGCGACCCCGGAACCGAGCTGAGGCTCGAGGAGCCCGCACTGACTCAGATCCGGTCGATCGTCGATGCTGCCCTCGACCGTCTTGGAGACGACGGGGGCTGGATGGACCCCGGTGAGATCGACGCTTGCCTTGAGGCGGCGGGTCTCCGCACACCGGTGACCGCCGTCACCAAGAGCGTCACGGGGGCCCAGGAAAAGGCGGCCGAGATCGGTGGTCTTGTCGTGCTCAAGGTGATGAGCAAGGACGCACTCCACAAATCGGACGTGGGGGGCGTCGTGCTCGGTGTCGAGGGTGCGGACCAGGTGGCGGCGGCGTTCGAGAAGGTGACCGGCGTTGTCGAGACGTGGGACGGGGTCGTGGTCCAAGAGCTCATCCCGGGTGGCCATGAGGTGCTGATCGGCATGGCCCAGGACCCGAACTTCGGGCCGATGGTCGTATTCGGCCTGGGTGGTGTGTACGTGGAGCTGCTCAAGGATGTCTCGTTCCGCCTCCATCCCATCACCGATGTCGACGCGGCCGAGATGATCTCGGAGACCAAGAGTCACAAGCTCCTCGAGGGCTACCGCAACAACCCCGAAGGTGACATGGCTGCCCTGCGAATCGCCTTGCAGAAGGTCTCCGCCCTGATCGGTGTCGTCCCCGAGCTCGACGAGATGGACCTCAACCCGGTCAAGGTGCTTCTGCCGGGAGAGGGGATCTGTGTGGTCGATGCCCGGATGAGGCTGAAGAAGGTCGCCCCGGGAAGGCTGGCCAGGCTGAGGGACTTGCCCGGGGTGACCAGCAAACCTCACGTATAAGGTCGCGCCATGGAATTCGTTGAGCTAACAATCGACGGCGCGGTGGCGCTGGTTCGTCTCAACCGCCCTCCGGTCAATGCCCTGTCCGAGCAGGTGGCGATAGACCTAATGGAGGCATTCACCAGGTGTCAGGACCCATCGATCAGGGCGGTCGTGGTGACGGGCCAGCCTCACTTCGCGGCCGGGGCGGATATCAAGGGATTCAAGGAGACATATGAGAGGGGAGGGAGGGAGACAACTGCCGGCACGCTCCTCGAGGCGATCAAGGCCCTCGACGACCTCCCCAAGCCGACGATCGCCGCAGTCCACGGCTATGCGCTGGGTGGTGGGTGCGAGCTGTCACTCGGCTGCGACTTCCGATACATGGCCGAGGACGCCCGCATCGGCCAGCCCGAGATCCTGCTGGGTCTCATCCCGGGTGCTGGAGGCACCCAGAGGCTGCAACGTGTGGTCGGGTTCCAGAGGGCCAAGGACCTCGTCTACACCGGGCGTCAGGTCGATGCGGAGGAGGCGCTGAGAATCGGCTACGCAGACAAGATCGCCCCCGCCGAGGATGTCCTCGGCATGGCCATGGCCGACGCCGCCGTTTGGGCCACCAAG
>Ga0326597_10006594_pt1 | contig 15888 bp, 15 predicted proteins | sample RVTome_12_FD_203789 | JGI IMG/M metagenome (GOLD analysis project Ga0326597, IMG submission 203789) | Soil microbial communities from uranium-contaminated site in the Upper Colorado River Basin, Wyoming, United States - RVT100D185 | ecosystem: Environmental > Terrestrial > Soil > Contaminated >...
GAGAAACCGGACGGCCGGTGGCATCGTCGATGGCGGCCAGCAGACAGATTTCTCCTGTGTCATTTCTGTCTTCAAACCAATGCTCGTATGAACCGTCAAATTGGATCATCTCGCCGTAACAAGACTTTCTTTCCCGCCACTGCAGGTGTTTTTGTTGTTTCTTTTTTGTCCGGGGTTTCCACAGTCCCTCGTCAATCATTATTTGACGGATGGTTTTGGAGTCATGATTAACGCCGTGGTTTTCAGATAATTTCTCGCTGGCAAAGGTTGGACCGAAATCATGGTAATGTTTCCGTAAAAGGACAATGATTTTTTTCTTTTTATTTTCATTTATCCGGTTATGGCTTTCCTTGCCGCGGTTGCCGTGGATTAAACCTTTGGCTCCGGACTGTCTCACTTTGGATTTCAGACGTCTGATTTGGCGAACGCTCAAACGGAGCAACTTCGCCGCCTTTATTTCGTCGATGTGTTTGCCGATTAATTTCTTGATAACTTGAAATCTGTCTATTTCTTTTGAGGACATAGTGATTAACGTCATAGATGAAACGGTTAATGACTTAACCATTTCATTTTACCTGAGGTAGGACATTTTAACTTCCCTCAGATAGGACATTATCACTTCCGTGCGACATTTTTCCTTAACATAACTATTCAGGCTTTTGCCTCTGGCCTTAGCTTCCAGCGCCAGTTTTTCATGAAGGTCACTGCCAATCCTGGCCACAAATTTTCCGCTGTATTGAGTTTCTATGTCAGGAGCCGGCGCTGGTTGATGTTTTTTTGTCCTGTCTTTTATTTCAGCTTCAATGGCTAATTTAAGGCCGGCTTCAAGCTCTGCCAAATTATCGCCATAAACAATACATCCCAAAGCCGACACAACCGCTTTGTAGGCTTGAATATTATCTTCTGAAATATTGTGAACGATATAGTCGTATTCTATTGAATTTTTCTTTCTTCTTTTCATGTGTCTATTTCTTTTAAAATACTTTTAACATCTATAACCATAGTATCATATTTAATATCAGCGGGTCAGCTAAAAAATAAAAGCATACTTTAAATTGGCATGCTTTTTATTATTTTATTTAAAATAATTCTCTAGCTCTTCATCAGTGAACCCCATTTCTTTCAATTGATCAATAATTTCATTTGCTGTTTCTTTTTTGATTGTTGAATGTCTAGGAAGGAGGGTTATTTTACCATTATGCACACATGTAATTTTTGTATGCTTTTTACCTTCAAAATATGTTAAGGTATAAATTTTATTTAATCTCTTTAATAATTTAAAAAGTTTTCTTCTCTTAACATCAGAATTAAATTTCATACCCTAAACATGACAAAGCTCTAATTCACCTTCTGGAATTTTAATCTTTAGTTCTTTGCGAATATTTTCTGGGGGGATATATGTTTGTACAAAAGGCTGATATTCTTGCGGTATTTCAAAATATGTATATATTGCATCATTAACCATTTCAAAAATTTCTTCGGCTTTAGCTTGAGTAACACAGTCTTGCAGATCTGTTATTCTAACAAAATAATAATCATCTCCAATATTCTTAATTACTACAGAAATTTTATCTGGTAATTTTATTTTATATGATAACAGAACTTCCGGAATTATTCTTTTTCTAAAAATTGTAAACATAAAATAATCTATATATTGGGTTATTAAAATATACCATACTTCGGAACAAAAGCTAAAGACTTTAATATAATAAAAATATTTGTAAAATTTGTCAATGCCTAACTTTGACATTGAGTCTTTTTTGTGCTATTTTTTATTAATCGCGCCTCAACGCGCCTTTTTAATAAAACGATAATGCCCCCGTAGTTCAATGGACAGAACACCGGCCTTCTAAGCCGGATATGTAGGTTCGATTCCTACCGGGGGTAAGTGAAATATGGTGGCTATAGTTCAATGGTAGAACACTGGTTTGTGGTACCAGTTACGAGGGTTCGATTCCCTCTAGCCACCCCATTTAAAAAACAGCCCTCCGGCTGCTTTTTTCAAAAATTTCTTCAATAACTGTTGCCTTGTGCCTTGTGCCTATTGCCTGTTATCTATCCCCTAACTCCCAGCGTGATATTCATTGTTTTGGTCTTGCCCCGGCTGTAAACTTTAAAATTCAAAACATCGCCGACCTGATGTTTTTCAATAATTTCTTCCAGAGTATTTTTTTCATTAATTTTTTTGCCGTCGCACTCCAGCAAAATATCTTTTTCTTTCAGGCCGGCTTTGGCGGCCGGCGAACCTTTGACCACGCCGGTGTCGCCCGGCATTGGTTCGGGAATAATCATCGCTCCGTAGGCATGAGGCAGCTTGTGCGTTTCTTTGAGCTCTTCATTTAAAATGATATGGCGGATTCCCAAAGTCGGATGGCGGAGCTTGCCGTATTTTTTCAGATCAGCCAGATCTTTTTTGGCGTGGTTGACCGGCAAAGCAAAACCGATATTTTCGGCGCCAAAGACCATGGCGGCGTTAATGCCGATGGCTTTACCCTCAATATCCAGCAAAGGCCCGCCGGAATTGCCCGGATTGATGGCGGCGTCAGTCTGAATCAACCCCCGCAAACGCTGGGACTGTTTAGCCATGGCGTCATGAGCGGTGATATATCTGGACAAACCGGAAACAATGCCGGTAGAAACGGTATTTTGAAATTCCCCCAGAGCGTTGCCAATGGCAATGGTCGTCTGTCCCAGCTGAAGCTTTGATGAATCACCAAGCTTAATCGTTGAAAACTTTTTCTTTGAATCAATTTTTAAAACGGCAATGTCATAAATGGAGTCCCGGGCCAAAACTTTTGCTTTGTATTCCTGGCCGTCGCTGGTGACGACAGTATAGTCTGACTGGGGATCAATCACCACGTGGCGGTTGCTTAATACAATCCCGTCGCTGGAAACAATAAAGCCGCTGCCGCCGCCGATCCTGATTTTCTTTTTGGGCGGAATTTTTTCCAAAAAAGGAAACGGCAAGCCAAACGGCCCGAACAAATCAAACGGGAGTTCCTGGCGGAGCTTGTAAAAAAGTTTGGAAATAACAATACTGACCACCGCCGGAGTGGTTTTTTTAATGACATTGATCACGGGTGACTTCTCGAGCATAAATTTAGATTTAAGATTTAAGTTGTCAGATTTAAGATCAAACTTACATTAACTAAAAATTAAAACTTCAATATAATTATAACATACTAAAAAAATAGCTTAAAGGTTTGAAATATTTTATAATGAATTAATGCTCAAACATCTTAAACAAATTTTAATATTAGCAATAATCATAGTCAGCTTTGGTCTGGCCGGTTCAGCCCTGGCTCAAAATGTCACTGTTAATAACGGCGACCTGATCAAAGGCGGTAGTCCGGCCGTTTATTATTATTTAGACGGCCAGCGGTTTGTTTTTCCCAATGAAAAAATCTTTAAATCCTGGTTTGCTGATTTTACAACCGTTAAAATTATCCCGGATGAACAACTGGCGGCCATCCAAATTGGCGGCAATATCACTTACCGGCCCGGCGCCCGGCTGATTAAAATTATTTCCAACCCCAAAGTTTACGCCGTTGAGCCGGGCGGCTTGCTTCGCTGGGTCAAAACCGAAGAACTGGCCCGGCTGCTGTTTGGAGACAACTGGGCCTTACTGGTTGATGATTTACCTGAATCATTCTTTGTCAATTATAAAATCAGCCTGCCGCTGGAAACAGCCCTTCACCCGATAGGCAGTCTGATCAGTTATCCGGCTGACCCTGATCAAATTTATTTAATTGCTTTTGAAAACGGTCAAATTGTTAAAAGACTGATTTCCAGTGAAGCTTTCAGCGCGAATAATTTCCAAAATGTCAGGATATTAACGGCTGATCCCTCCATTATTTATCAGGACGGCAGTCCGCTCAACCAGGCTGAATCCAAACTGACCGATGTCTCCCAAAAAACCACTGCTTTGGCTTTTGGCGAGGCGGCTGACATCGCGCCGGCTGATGATATCATTGGCAATGACCTGCTAACAGAAAAGAAAGAACTGGCGATCTTGCTCGGTTCGCCGGCCGTTTCCCGGGTTGTTCAGAAAAAACCCCAGGCGGAAATTGGTATCTTTTCCTTTAAAGCCAGTCAGGCGACCGGCTATACCATTACCTATTTAAGATTAAACGGTTTTATTGACCAGAACAAAGGCAACCCTGATTTTGGCCTGGGGCGGGACGATGACCGTGACGGGTCAACTTATCTCAGCCGGATTTTAAACAATATCAACCTTTATAATGATCAAGATGAATTAATCGCCGGGCCGGTCAACATGTCTCTTGATGGTTTTGCTGTTTTTAATAATCTGACTTTAGCTGTCCCCTCTGACCAGACAATTAAAATTATCGTCAAAGCTGATGTTAACACCGAACTGCTGGCCCAGGACACTTATCGTTTTTCAATTGATATTGTCAGTGATCTGGATATCAGCGTTGTTGATGACAATAACATTAAAATTATCCCGTCCGGCTTAAGCCCCAATAACGGTTTAAATCCTTACAGTTTTTTGACAATTCAACGCAATGGCCAACTAACCGTTGAAAACGGGCCCAATAACCCGCCAACTGACATTGTCCTGTCCGGCCAGCCTGATGTTTTAATTTATTCTCTAAAATTTACCGCTAAATACGAACCATTTTTAGTCCAAAAATTAGGTTTTGAAAGAATCAGCCAGGAAGCTAATAACACCATCAAAGAAATATCTTTTACCTATCCAACTCAAACCGGGCAAATAACGGTTTCCAGTCCTTTTTCTTTCAATCAGGTTAAATTCACTAATCTCGGTTTTTATCTCCCGGCCAACACGGATTTTACCCTGGAAATTAAAGCTGAAACTTATCCTTACCAGGGATATTATAACAGCGGTTCGGAAATCAAAATTAAAATGCTGTATGATGAAAATTTTATTGTCAAAGGACTTGAATCGGGAGTTGAGCTGACCTATTTTGATGACACCGTTGGTAATTTATTCAATAAAACAACCCCGAGCAATACTTTAATCGTCAGACAAACAAAACTGTCAGCCAGACTAAGCCCGGAAACTCCGGAAAGTTTATCCAGTCGCGGTTTTAATCCGGTCTTGAGGTTTGAAGTAACGGCTGATCCGGCTGGCCCGGCCCGGTTGAGAAAACTGACCTTTAAAGTCACTTCTTCCAGCGTAAATTTTATTGGCGATGATAATGATTTATTTGAACGCTGGGCTGACGTCAACGGCGACCTGCTGGACGATGACGATGTCGCGGCGATTTATAATCTCAATGATTTAAATAAAAGCCTGGCTGGCGGATTTAACGGCCGGGTGGAGTTTGCCATTTTTGATCACTCCGCCAATACCCTTGATACCACTCCCCAGGGCTTTCAGACTGAAGCCAATGATTATGGAATAATCAAAATCAGCTTTGCCAGCCAGCCGCTGATTTCAGCCGGCCAGACTGAAACTTTTATCCTGTATCTTAATTCCGCCTATATTGGCGATCAGGGGGCCACTTTAAAAGCCGAGCTTTTGGGCGATAATCAAAATGCCAATTTTACCAATAACAATTTTGAGTGGCACGACGGCCAGATGCCGGCCACCGGTTATTTAATAAAAAATCTACCGATCGGCGGTAAACTGTTAACATTCGCGGAGCAATAAAAAGCAAGGCAATAGGCACGAGGCACAAGGCAACAGGGATTGGGCATTAGTAAAAACCCTTTTGACTTATGCCCATCAAATAATTGTCCCGTCAGTCGCGACTGACGGGACACCAACCCTTGTGCCTATTGCCTTGTGCCTTGTACCTGCCCCGCCGCGGCGGGACATAAAAAAAAGAGCGATCTCTCAATCGCTCGGTGTCGCGGCTACTTTTTTTCAGAGTGAGCTGCCTCCAGCCCGCTGGTTACCTTTTCCCACAATCCCACCAGCTGGTCAATCCAGGAGCCCAATGTCGCCACGTCCTCTTCCAGCTTTTGAAGACGCTTTTGGTGGCCTTTCGGCGACTCTTTTTTCAACTGGGCCACCTGCTGTTCCAGGCCGGTCAACCGTTCTTTGAGCTTATTCAGCTCGTCCTGGTTGGCGGTAGCTGTCTCAAACTGTGGGGTCTCGGCCTTTTCTGTCAGTTCGTTGACTTTGGTGGCCAGGCTGGTAATCTGCTGACGGTCGTTGCCCAACAGAAAACCAAACAGCAAAACGGACAGCAGAACCGAAACGGCAACAGCAATTGCTGAACTAACGACAGCCACCCTAATCGGCTGACCTGTGGCGGTGGATTGGCCATCGGCGTCCTGCTCCAGTTTGTTGACCCGGTTAAGAAGGGTGTAGGAATCGCCAGTGAAGACCTCCTTGCCGAGCTCGGCGTCATAATCTTCGAGCTTGTCAAGCCTTTTTCCTATACTGACGATAACGCTGATAATCATGTCGAAAAACTTTGCAACCCGGGTGGAAAGTTGTCTGTTGCTTTTTTCCTGTCCTTCAACTCCTTTTTCGAGCATTAACAAATCGTTATTGAGTTCTACGCACAAACTCTCCAAATCCTGGACCTGTGTGGCCAAGTCAGCATTGTCTGACATTATCTCCTCCTTGTCAAAGGACTCTGTTTACATACCTCCAGACTCAATAAGCTAACATCAAAAGGCGAGGTTTGTCAAGCAAGGTGTATCAGGGATTATCAGGGGATAGCAAGGGAAATCAGGGGAGATAATGGGAATCAAAGGGCATCAGAGGGAAGTAAATGTAAATTAATAGTTCCTTAAAATTAGTATAATTAGTATGTCATTTGCATATTGGCATCGCGTATTGGTATCCCAAAAAAAATGAGAGACTATTCATCTCTCAACGAGCCCCCCTACTTCTTGTTCTCCTTTTTCGGCTCACCGTTTTTTGCCGGCTGGAGCTTGGCCAGTTCTTGCTGAAGCCTGGCGACTTCCCGTGAGAGGTTAGCCAGACTGTCAGCCAGCTTCTGGGCGCTGGCAACGGCGTCTTCTTTGGACTGAAAGGCCAGGCTTTTATTCAGCCAGTCGGTCAAAGTTTGATCCGACGGCACCCGGCCCAAAGTCTTGTTTATCTGCTGACCATGGCCTTCCACCAGCTGCATCAGATTTTCCAGCTTTTGATCAAGCTGTTTGGCTGAATCTGCCTGGTTTTGCTGATTTTCTGTTTGTCGGCCTTCCAGAATGGCCAGCTGATCAGTCATCTCCTGAAACGACTGCTGATAACCGGCAAGCTGATCAGTCACGGCCGCCTCAGTCACCAGCTCAGGCTGGCCGGTCGCCTGATAATAGGCGTCAGCCAGCTGCTGATCGCTAGCGTAAGCCAGAATAGCAAATAACAAACCGAGAAAAAGAAAACTACTCATGGCAAAGATTCTTGTTCGACGAAGCTGTCTGACTAAAGAGCCGGCGATTTCGTCAACTTTGTGACTCAGGGAAGCAGTCTCTTCCTTGTTATTCCTGCCCTCGTCGGCTATCTGTTTGACCCGATCCATGTTTTGTCTGACAATGGACGCGTTAGTCGTGCTCTGGCTGACAGATTCACTGAATCTTTGCTGTTCAGTTGCCAAAGCCTCAATTTTTGCCCGGGCAACTTCATCAGCTCCATTTGCTACAAGCCTCTCAATTGCTTTTTCAGAAGCAAGCGACATTCTGTCGATAGCTGTTTCAAAAGCTTTGACCAAACGGGTGAGCTCCGCCGAACCACCAACCGGCCCGTTAGCCAAAGCCTGGTGAATACCAGCCACCGTTTTGCCAATTTCTTCCTGAACCCCTTGTGATTCAGTCAGCCTTGCCTGTAAAGCCGCAAGCTCTTTATGGAAGCTATCCATTTCATTAATCAGCTCGCAGAGCTGTTTTCTGTATCCGTCTCTTTCCGATTCGGGCTCTTGCCCTTTGCCCATTGAAAAACCTCCTCCAAACAGTTCCGGGGACACCACCACCTTATCAGGTTTATATACCAGAGTCAATTAGTTGACAACTAAGCCAATTTATTTAAAAATAAACGACTGTTCTTTGAAAGGAGGCAAAGATGTGGGCTGATGATGACGAAGACGATGACTGGATGGACGACGACCTGAATGGAGAAACCGAAGAAACTTATTCCGGCTTGTCAGTTTTCAGTTCAGATTACTGGGAAGCGGTTCACCAGGAAAGAGAGCGCGACAAAAAAACTGACAAAGATTTCAGGCTTTATGTCTGGCTGGTGCTCTTTATAATTATGCTTTTCGGCTGTCTGGTGGTTTCAGTGCTGGCTAACCTGGGGCTGATCAAACCGCGGCTGGTTTATGTCATTTTGCTTGGTCTGGGTATTGGGCTGGCCCTTCGCCTGACCGGCATCTTCCGCGAACAGTAAAAAACCGATTGCTTTGGAGGGCAGTCGGTTTTCTATTTAGTTAACGTTATACGAATCTACAAATTTTATCCGAATCTACAAATTACGAATATTTTTTCTGCGAATATTAAATTTATTTAGTGGTGCCGGCTTCTTCTTCAATTTCAATTTCAACGCCGACATTTTTCAGTTCTTCTTCAAGCTGGCTTAAGCCTTCAGCTCCATAAGCAACGGCGTCTTTTACTTTTTTTCTCAAAGGTCTTAATTCACTAACTCTTTTTTTAGCAGCCTCATCTTCGGTTTGAGCTTCAGCCAAAGCCTGGCCCCAGGCCCGCTCAAAGGCTGTCTGAATTCTCTCCGTTCTCTCTTTATATTGCTTCTGGGTCTCTTCTATCATTGGATGTTCTTTTGATTTTTCCATAGTTCTTGGCGTTAAGGATTCTTTCCCTGTTGGCGGTTCTTCTTTGATTGATTTTTCAGCTTCCGAAGGCTTGTATCCTTTTTCTCTCATATATTTATTAGTTAATTATAATAAATATATCACTACTTGACTTAGATGTAAAATTATGATATTTTTTAAAGCCTTTGAAGAAAGGAGGGCTTAATGACCGTTTGTTCTTACAAAACGAGCAGTCGGATAAATGCTCACCCGGTATTGTTGTCAGCGGAAATGTTTGCTCAACTGGCAGAGGGTGACATTATTCTGATAATTGAGTGGCGCCAGAGAGACAAACGTCCGAATAAAGTGAATGACGCATTAGCTTTCATCAGCCTGACCGCCACGGAGCGGACGATTGAAGTTGGCATATTCCTTCCTGACGCAAACAATACTGCCAGGAAGCTGGGTGAAAAACTAGTAAACATCATCAAAGGAGAACATCTTCCTCAAAAAGCTGATTATTTCATTCAAAAATCAGACGGTTTGATAGCCATTGATCAGCTGGACAAAACTGTCAAACTTTTTTACGATGATCTCGATGCTAAAATGATAATCCGCCTTTACGAGGGGGAACGGCCAAAGCTAGCTATCTTCATCAGCGCTGATGAAGACGGCTACGCTACCGCCAAAATCATTTAACCACGACCAAGGTGTCTCACTTTGGTCTTTTCTTTTGTCTTTACAATAAGGTCAAAAAATGGTAAACTATTGGTAATTGGTTAATGGTAATTGGTGGTTGGTGGTTAGTAAATAAAAATATTTAAAGACCAATCACTAACCACCAATTACCTGCTACTACTACCAGGAGAGGTGCCGGAGCGGTTGAATCCCGCCTGTGGCGGGACCCCGCCAAGACCGCTTCGCGGTCGCCTGGCGGGGCGGGCTGGGAATGATAAAAAATATTAATATTAAAAAATTTATGGAGAGGTGCCGGAGCGGTTGAACGGGGCACCCTGCTAAGGTGTTGGTCGCGCAAGCGACTCGAGGGTTCGAATCCCTCCCTCTCCGTATCAACTGGGAGAGATGGCAGAGTGGACGATTGCACCGGTCTTGAAAACCGGAGTCCGTGCAAGCGGACCGTGGGTTCGAATCCCACTCTCTCCGTTTGTATCTGAAAAAACAAAGAGCTTTCAGTTTGAGGATGGGTTCGCCCAGTCATCCGACTGGGCGCCCGATCGAATGATCGGGCGAATCCCTCCCTCTCCGTATTGGAATCTCAACAATAATTAAAAACAAATCTATGCCCCCAAAAACATCCGCCAAAGGCGGACCCGCCTCTGGCGGGAAAACCTCAAAAGGCCCCCACGGTAAAATTTTAGCTTTCTGGTCATTCAGCGAATTTCCCCAATACAGCCGGTCGGCCGGCTGGTACTTCACTTTTGGAATTATGACCAGTATCCTGATCCTTTACACAATCTTTACCAAAAATTTTCTGTTTGGAGTAATCATTATTATGTTTACTCTGATTATTTTTCTGCACTCCACCAAAAAACCTGATAAAGTCAGTTTAGCCATTACTGAAGACGGCCTGGAAGTCGGCAATAATTTTTATCTTTATAAAGAAATAAAAAAATTCTGGATTATTTACGAGCCGCCGGATGTGAAGAATTTATACTTTGACTTCAAAGGCCTTCGGCCGACTTTAATTATTCCGCTGGAAAATAAAAATCCGGTCCAGATCAGAAAAATCCTCCTTGATTATCTGGATGAAGATTTGGAAAAAGAAGACGAGTCTTTGTCAGAATATCTTGGCCGAAAACTGAAAATATAAATTTACACCCCACGCGCCTGTAGCTCAGCCTGGATAGAGCGTGAGATTGCGGATCTCAAGGTCAGAGGTTCAAGTCCTCTCAGGCGCATGTTTAATTCCAGCAGGTTTCCGCCAGAGGCGGACCCCGCCAAGACCGCACCGCGATCGTCCGGCGGGGCAAGTCCTCTCAGGCGCAAGTTTAATTCCAGCAGGTTTCCGCCAAAGGCGGACCCCGCCAAGACCGCACCGCGGTCGTCCGGCGGGGCAAGTCCTCTCAGGCGCAAGTTTAATTCCAGCAGGTTTCCGCCAAAGGCGGACCCCGCCAAGACCGCACCGCGGTCGTCCGGCGGGGCAAGTCCTGCCGAGGGCAAAGGCTATGTCGGACGCTATCAACCACCATCATGCTAACTTTAGAAACTCCGGTTGAACAATTATATCGGGTGGGGCAGACTACCGCCAAACGATTAAATAAATTAGAGATCTACACGGCCAGGGATCTCCTTTTTTATTTTCCCTTCCGTTATGATAATTTCAGCAATATTTCTTCAGTCGCTGATTTAACTCCCGGTAAAAACTATACAATCAGCGGCCAGGTAGAATTAATCAAAAATATCCGGACCCCCCGGAGAAAAATGATAATTACCGAGGCGATTATCGCTGACCAGACTGATAAAATCAAAGCTGTCTGGTTCAGCCAGCCTTTTTTAACCAAAACTTTAAAAGCCGGCCAAAATATTTTCCTGTCAGGAAAAATTGAACTAAAATACAACAGCCTTTATATTTCAAACCCGGTTTATGAACTGGTCAGAACTGATCATGATCAGACTCACACCGCCCGGATCGTGCCGATTTATCCGCTGACTAACAACCTGACTCAAAAACAAATTCGCTTCTTAACAAAAGCAGTTCTACCTCTGATTAAAAATATCAAAGAATGGCTGCCGGCGGATATTATAAAAAGAAATCATTTAATTAATCTGCCCCAGGCTCTGTCTTTCATTCATTTTCCGGATAACTTTGATAATTTAAATCAGGCCAGGACCCGTCTGAAATTTGACGAGCTGTTTTTAATTCAACTGCAAATTCAGCTATTGAGAAAACAGCTCCAAAAAAATAACGCTCCGTCAATTAAATTTAAAGAAGCTGAAACGAAAGATTTTGTTAATTCCCTGCCTTTTACCCTGACAACTGATCAAAAAAAGTCCGCCTGGGCAATTTTGCGGGAAATGGAAAAATCAACGCCGGCCAACCGGCTGATTCAGGGTGATGTCGGCTCGGGCAAAACAGTCGTGGCGGTCATCGCCATGGTCAACGCCGCCCTGAACGGCTATCAGGCGGTTTACATGGCGCCGACGGAAATTCTGGCCAAACAACATTTTAATAATGTATCTAATCTCCTGAAAAATTTTAACTTAAAACTTGCTCTGCTAACCCGCGCTAACCAGCGGTTTAACGCCGCTGATAATATTTCCAAAAAGGATCTGCTGGAGAAAATTAAAAATGGCCGGATCAACATCATCATCGGCACCCACGCTTTGATCCAGGACAAAATTGAATTTAACAAACTGGGGCTGGCCATTATTGATGAGCAACACCGCTTTGGGGTGGAGCAGAGAAAATTGCTCAAAGAAAAAAGCGGGACTGACAATTATTTGCCCCACTTAATTTCAATGACGGCCACGCCCATCCCCCGGTCGCTGACTTTAACTTTATACGGCGACCTGGATTTATCTTTAATCAAAGAAATGCCGGCTGGCCGGAAAAAAATAATGACCAAAACAGTTAAATCGCTCAACCGGCCTGAAGCTTATCAATTTATCCGAAATGAAATCAAAAAAGGCCGGCAGGCCTTTGTCATCTGTCCGCTGATTGATCCGTCTGATAACCTGGGAGTGAAATCAGTTACTGAAGAATCCGCCCGGCTGAAAACGAAAGTTTTTCCTGATTTAAAAATCAATCTGCTTCACGGCCAGCTCAAAACGGACGACAAAGAAAAAATCATGAAAGATTTTCTGGATAAAAAATTTGATTTGCTGGTGGCCACTTCAGTCATTGAAGTCGGAATTGATATTCCCAACGCCACGATTATGGTGATTGAAGGGGCAGAAAGATTTGGCCTGGCCCAGCTTCACCAGTTCCGCGGCCGGGTCGGCCGGAGCGATCACCAGTCATATTGTTTACTATTTCCAACTGACGACAGCCTGGCCGCTCTGGAACGTCTGCGCGCTTTGGAAAACTGCCAAAACGGCTTTGAACTGGCTGAAAAAGACCTGGAACTTCGCGGCCCGGGCGAAATTTACGGCACCAAACAGTCCGGTCTGCCTGAACTGAAAATCGCCACTTTAACAGATTACCAGGCGATGAAACTGGCGATGGAGGAAGCTAAAACTCTTCTTTCAGACGACCCTGAATTAAAAAAACATCCTTTGCTGAAAGGAAAGGTGGATGAATTTACAAAGTCAGTGCATTTAGAATAAAGTTTATAGTTATTAGTTTTAGCGGCCGGTATAGTCTTTGGTTATTAGTTTTTAGATATGTTCATAAACCAAAGACTAAACCTTTAAACCATACTGGCCGCCATGACTAAAAACCAAAAACTAAAAGACTTATAATTCCAACATCTCCAATGATTCCCCCACATTCTTCACAAAACTAAACTTAATTTTATTATCCCCTAACTTTTGCTTCGGCAGGACAATCTGCTTAAACCCCAGCTTAGAAATCTCCTCCACTCGTTTCTCAACCTGATTAACCGACCTGATCTCGCCTCCCAAACCAACTTCGCCCAAACAAACCAGATCTGAAGCCACTGGCTTGTTTTTTAATGATGAAGCAATCGCCAGACAAACCGCCAAATCGGCCGACGGTTCAGTTACCTTAAAGCCGCCGGCGATGTTGAGATAAATATCATATTTATCCAAAGGCAGGTTGGCCCGCTGGATCAAAACGGCCGTCAACAACTGCAAACGGTTCAAATCAAAACCATTGGTCTTTCTTTGGGGATAGCCAAAACTAGCTTTAGTCAGCAAGGCCTGGACTTCAATTAAAAAAGGCCGGGAACCTTCCAGGACGCAGGCAATGACTGATCCGGAAATATTATCCTGCTTGTTGGCCAAAAATATTTTGGAAGGATTGGCCACCGGCGCCAAACCCTGATTGGTCATTTCAAACACTCCGACCTGGTTGGTGGAGCCAAAACGGTTTTTAACTGTCCGCAATAGTCGTAACGACTGATACCGATCGCCTTCTAAATAGAGAACAACATCTACCAAATGCTCCAAAGTTTTGGGTCCGGCCACCTGGCCGTCTTTAGTGACATGCCCAATGACAATCACCGGCACATTGGATTTTTTGGCGGCTTCCAAAAGTTTAGTGGCGCAGACTCTGACCTGATTCACGCTGCCCATGGGCGAAGCCACTTCCGCTGAATAAGCTGTTTGAATGGAATCAATAATGGCTAAGGCTGGTTTATGCTTTTCCAGCGTTGAAATAATCGTTTCAATATTGGTTTCGTCCAAAAATTTTAAATTGTCAGATTTCAGGCCCAGCCGGTCAATCCGCATTTTAATCTGCCCGGCCGATTCTTCCCCAGAGACATATAAACCAGGGTATAGGGGATTGGTTATAGGGGATAGATTTTGTAGAATCTGTAAAACGATTGTGGACTTGCCGATTCCCGGCTCGCCGCCCAATAAAATCAAACTTCCCGGCACGATCCCGCCTCCTAAAACATCATCCAATTCGCTTATATTCGTTTTAATTCGCTTTTGATTCGCTTCATTTCCTTCCCCAAAACTTATTAAGTCTTTCACCACAATCTCGCCGGCTGAAACTGATTTTTTAGATTCGCTATAATTAGCTTGCGTTAAACTACCCCAGGCGCCGCATTCCAGACAACGGCCGGACCATTTGGAAAACTGGGCGTCGCATTTTTCGCAGATGTAGAGGATGTTCATATTTTATTGACGACAGAGTTTTGCTTCTATCCGCTTTCATTAACGATTTAATATTAGCTGATTATCAGCTTAAAATAAAGAACAGCCCCTTGTCTAGGGCCTGCCCGTTATTTTTATTATAAAACGTTAATCAATTATTTGAAAAGTTAACTCTAAAGATGACGATCCGGAAATAATATATTTTGTTTTATTAGAAAAGGAACAATTTGTTTTTCAAGTATTCTGAAGATGTACATAGTCTTAATTTTAGCAGGGTTATTATTAAATTTATTTTAAGTTTAGCAGGGTTATTAAGACTTGTCAAAACTGGGCATCGCATTTTTGGCAGAGGTAGAGGATGTTCATAGTATGGCCACTTTAACAAAAAACAACCCGTGGGTCGATGAGGCTGATTTTTTAATAAATGTTATCTACCTCCGTAATACACAAATGCCCCAAACTGTACCAGAACCACCTGCACATTCAATATATACATTAGGATCCACTGAGTTTGCTTCGCAACAGATATCATATGATTGAGCGGATGAACCCCGTGAACAACTCTCTCCCTTGGCTGCACAACGATTTACACACACTCGGTTATTACGATGGCAAACCAACCCCCCTCCACAGTCAGGGTCAGTTCCGCAAAAAGCATTTTCTGTCCCAAGCTTTGCACATCTTTTATCGCCAGTATTGCAAATTAATCCATCCATACAGTCGGGATTTTCGCCACAAACCTCGCCTTCAGGTTGTTTGGTAAGAGCTTGACTGCATGGAACCGTTTGCCAAAACTCTCCTTCCTGTGAACCACAACAATACCCGCTTATAACTTTATTTGGAGCTGCTTTACCAGCTTTTAATCCGCACCAACACCCTTTTTCAGGCACCTCATACCCGACCTGACAAAGAGCCACATAATATTTATTTGTGCAGTCAAAAAATGTTCCATTTTTAGCTTGACATTCATTATAGCTTAATTTTTCACATTTTTCTTCACCTGGTTTTTCAAGATCAGGATAAGCGCAATCAGATGGACCTTTGGCGAAGTCTATACAAGGAAGCGTTCTTGTTAAAAGCATTTCATCTGGAAGACAATTATCTGCTCTTAAATTATAAAATGGTTCCTTGCCGGTACTTTCACTGACACAACATTTGTTGACTGTTGATGCTGTTCGTTTTCCAATAATCGTCTCCAGCTCCGGCACTCTCAATTTCACCAAATCCGGATTGATTGTGTTTAATAAAACATAAGACCCCAAAATCATAATTAAGCCAATGATGGCGTTGGTAATCAAATTCTGGGCCTGGCCAATTTTAGAAGCGTTGCCGGCGGCCACGATCCAGATAATTCCGCCAATCATAATCATCACCACCGCCACGACGCCGGCGGCCGCCACCCCAAACTTATAAAGCGCCGCGATATACTCCGCGTAATTGGAAGCCGTGCCCAGCCCCC
>Ga0326597_10006595_pt1 | contig 15886 bp, 11 predicted proteins | sample RVTome_12_FD_203789 | JGI IMG/M metagenome (GOLD analysis project Ga0326597, IMG submission 203789) | Soil microbial communities from uranium-contaminated site in the Upper Colorado River Basin, Wyoming, United States - RVT100D185 | ecosystem: Environmental > Terrestrial > Soil > Contaminated >...
TACTTCTCCGGCTCGCGCCGCCAGGCCTACGCCTACCAGACGGGCGTGAACGAGGGCGGCGAGATCTCCTCGTCCGACGGCCCCGACGAGGCCGAGTTCGCGATGGCGATCACCGAACCCACCGTGGTGGCCGGCCCGATGACCGCGACGCTGTTCCTCGATGCGACCGCGGTGGACACCGACGTGTTCGTCCAGGTGATCGACCGCGCGCCCACGGGCGAGTTGCTCTACCTCCAGCGCGGCACGTTGCGGGCCTCCCACCGCGCGATCTCCAACCAGTTCACCCGCACGACCGACGATGGGCGCATCTGGCGCCCGTTTCGGCCCCACACCAACCCGCAGCTGGTCGGCACGCCCGGCGAGGTCATGGAGCTGCTGGTCGAGATCTGGCCCGTCGGTCACATCTTCCGCCCCGGCCACGAGCTGGTCGTGAGGGTGTCCGCGCCACCGTTGGACGACAACGACTGGATCTACCTCCAGAAGGTCGCGCCGTCGTGGAACACGATCCACGTCGGTGGCGACACACCCAGTCGGCTGATGCTGCCGCTGATCCCGCTCGCCGACGTCGAGGGGCTCAACCTCGACCACGGACCGTGCGAGTACAACCAGATGCGCTGCGTCACGCCGGGCCACACCGACTGAGGCCACGCACGAATCGACGGTCGCGACGACCTCGTGGCCGATCGATCAGGTGCGCAGGAGCAGTTCGATCCGGCGGCCGGTGACCGCCAGCCCGATGGCACCCATGGCGACCAGCACCACTGCGTGGGCCAGCAACGACCAGTCGGCGATGCCGAACGTCGCGGCTCGGACCAGTTCCACGCCGTGGTACAGCGGTGACAACCGCATGACCCCTTGCAGCCATGGCGGGTAGATCGACAGGGGGTAGAAGGTCGCGGAGAACAGAAACATCGGCAGCGACACCAGCGACACCAGGTCGAAGTGCTGCCAGGACGTCATCCACGTCGTGGCAGCCATTCCGACAGCTGAGAACGCCAGGCCGATCAGCAACGCCGCAGGAATGACCATCACGACCCACGGCGTGGTGGCGAGCCCGGCAAGAGCCATGACGCCGAGGAAGCCGGTGGCGTACAGCCCGGCTCTCAGGGTCGCGTACCCGATCTCGCCCAGGGCGATGTCGAAGGGCTCCAACGGCGTGGCGAGCATGGCGTCGTAGGTGTGCTCGTCACGGAGCTTGAAGAACACGTTGAAGGTGGACTCGAAGATCGCGCCGTTCATGGCCGACGCGGCCAGCAGCCCCGGCGCGACGAACGCTCGATAGTCGACTGCCTCGCCCGACGGGCCCGTGATGTCGCCCACCAATGCGCCCACGCCCACGCCGATGGCGAACAGGTAGAAGACCGGTTCGACAAACCCGGCGATCAGGGGGCCGAGGTTTCGGTGCGCGACCAGGGTGTTGCGCTCAAGGATCCTCGTGGCGCGAGAGCCGCCGCGCGGGAGCATGGCCAGGAGAGGGTGGTCATCGCGCCGTGCCATGGCCATCGCCGGGGGATCCGTCGTGGCAGGTGGCGGGTTCACGGCGTCATCCTGCGCCGGAAACGGCCGGTCGCCAGGGCCGCGCCGGCTGCCGCCCAGCCGAGCAGGACCCCGCCATGGGCCACCGGATGCCATGCCGGCGGCAGGCCCAGAGCCGCGTACCGGGCCAGTTCGACGCCGTGCCAGAGCGGGACGACGGCTGCCACGACCGACGCCCAGTCCGGGAGTTGATCGACAGGGAAGAAGGTGCCCGAGAACAGAAACGCTGGAACAATGCCATAGCGGTACAGATGCGACAGGCCGGGAGCGTCCTTGACGCTGGCGGTGTAGGCCAGCAACGGCGCCGACGTCGCGGCGCCCACCAACAGGGCGACGCCCACCAGTGCGGGCAATCGTCCCGCGTCGATCGCACCCAGCAGGACGCCGACGATCCCGAAGGCCATGGCGGTCATGAGGACCCGAACGGTGTTCCACATCGCCAAACCGGCGACCAACTCGCCTACCCGCACGGGCGTGGACAGTGCCGCGGCGTAGGTGCCACGCCACTTGATGCCAGCCATCACAGGCCAGGTCGCCTCCGAGGCAGCCGTCTGCATCGAGGAGGCGGTCAGCAGGGCAGGTGCGAGAAACGCGACGTAGTCCAGCCCTGCAAGGGCGTCGGTCTGGGGACCGCGGTCGACCAGCGTCCCCAGGCCGACACCCATGGCGAGCAGGTACAGCAACGGCGCCAGCAAGCTCGAGAAGACCGACCCTCGCCACGTCCTGCGGTAGGCCCGTGCCTCGACCTCCACGACGCGCAGCGCGCCCGCGTTCACTCGTCCACCAGCGTGCGTCCGGTCAGTCGCAGGAAGACGTCCTCGAGGCTTGACCTGCGCGACAGGGCGCTGTCCGGGCGCACGCCGCGGTCGTGGACCGTGCCCAAGGCGCGATCAGCATCGTCGGTGTAGAGCAGCACGCGGTCCGGCAACTCCTCCAGTCGGTCTGCGAGGTCGACGATCTTTCCCACGGCCACCGCCTGTTCCGCGTCGTCGCCGAACCGCAGTTCCAGGACCTCGCGTGTCGAGTGTTCGGTGATCAGCGCCTGGGGGGTACCCATGGCGACGACGCGGCCCTTGTCCATCACGACCAGGCGGTCGCACAGCTGCTCGGCCTCCTCCATGTAGTGGGTCGTGATGACCAGTGTCGTGCCGGCCCGGCGCAGCCGGTAGAGCCGGTCCCACAGGACGTGGCGGGCCTGCGGGTCAAGGCCCGTGGTCGGCTCGTCCAGCAGCAGCAGGACGGGTTCGTTGATCAGGGCACGCGCGATCGTCAGTCGGCGCTTCATGCCGCCAGACAGGGGCTCGACCATGTGGTTGGCACGTTCGCCCAGTTGGGCGAACTCCAACAGCTCGTCGATGCGGCCGCGCAGCGTGGCGCGTGGCATGTCGAAGTAGCGGCCGTAGACCCAGAGGTTGTCGCGCACGGTGAGTTCGAGGTCGAGGTTGTCCTGCTGGGGCACGACGCCCAGTTGCGCCCGGATCGTTGGGCCGTCGGTCGCCGGGTCATGGCCCAGGACCTGCAGGGTTCCCGCGCTGGGCGGGGACACGGTTGCGATCATCCGCATGGTCGAGGACTTGCCGGCACCGTTGGGTCCCAACAGGCCGAAGGCCTCGCCGCGCTCGACCTCGAAATCGATTCCGTCCACGGCCACGAAGTCGCCGAAGCGCTTGGTCAGCCCGCGGGCAACGACCAGGGGAGGGTCAGTCATCCGCGCGACGCTACTGGCGGACGGTGCGTGTCGAGCGTGTCCTCGCTGTGCTCTAGCCTGACCCGGCGCTGGACCGTTCCACAGGCACGACCGGAGACCGCCGTGGACAAGCCGTCCGCGACCCGTCGGCGCTTGGAGAAATCCTGGCTGACATACTCCTGGGCCGCCTCACCGCCACGGGAGCACCCTCAGCAGTCCTCGGCTTCGTCACGAAGAGCCTGTGTATCGGCTGCCAGGAGGACAGTACGGACGAGCTCGTGTGATTGCCGGATCAGATGGCCGGGTCCGGAAGCCATACTTCCGCCGAAAGCCAGCCTCAGCCCAGCTCACTCGGATTCGGGGTCCGGGGGGAAGATGATGGCGAGGACGGTTTGGGGCGCGTGCTCGAGCAGAAACTCCGTTCCATGACCGAGGAACGGGCGCCCCTCGACGGCTCGGGACTGCACGCTCAGGATCAGCAGGTCCGACAGCAACTCCCGCCCAGCCGCTAGGACCACCTCGGACGTGACAGCTCCCGTTCGAACGATGCCGTTCGCGCCGGCGCCGAACCGCTCGGCCCGCTCGGTCGCCTGCTGCAACAGGGACTGAGCCGCATGTTCGGCACTCGAACGGGAGCGGGGCAGTGCGGCCGCTTGCAGCTCGGGGGTCACATCCCCGCGGTCGCTTCGAGCGACGACGTGGACGAGGTCAAGTTCTGCTCCGAGGCGAGCGGCGAGAACAGCGCCGACCTCCTCGGCAGCCCGGCCATGTCGGACCCCGGTGGCCGGCACGAGGATGCGACGGCTGTTGGAGATGCCCACCGTTCCATCGGTCCCTTGTCGGACCAACATCAGGGGTACGGAGGTCCGCGAGATCAGTTCACGCAAGAGAGTTGACAGCTCGTGGGTCTCGCGGAACTCCTCGGTCATCCCCAGCCCGATCAACCCGTACCCCAGTTCGGCTTCCTCCAGGATGGCTTTCGCCGCATCGCTCGCGTCGATGCGGCGGCGTTCGACCTGACGATCCTGAGGTGCCTCCCAGAAACGGCTCAGGACCTCGGCGCAGTCGCAGGCCTCTTCCGACTGCGGATCGTGGACGGCCACGATCGAGATGGACGCCTCCGGTTGAAGGAGCAGGTCCAGAGCTTCTGCCGCCAGCTGCGAGTTCTGACCGCCGCGGGTCGGCAGCAGCGCCCGTTTCGTCGCGGCAATGACGCTCGCTGCCAGGATCTCCTCGCGCTCGAGCCGTCCGGCCTCCTCTCCCTCGGGGCGCACGTCGCGTAACGCGCGGCGCAGCAGCGGCGGCGCCATGAGCGAGGTGGCCATCGCCATCAGCACGATCAGGGTGTAGGTGTCCTGGCTGAACACGCCGATCGCGAACGCGATGGTGGCCAGGACGATCTCCATCGCGCCCCGTGCGTTCAGGCCCACGCCCAAGGCGATGCCCTCGTTGTGCGACATGGCCCCGGCGAGCGCGCCCACGTAGCTTCCCACGAGTTTCGCGACGGAGGCGACCGCGATGATGATCACCGCCCAGAGCAGGCCCTCCCAGGACGCGACCGCCCCGAGATCGACGTAGATCCCGGCCGTCGCGAAGAAGATCGGCGCGAACACTGCCGCGCTCATCAGTTCGATGATGCGTCGCACCTCGGGCCGCTGGTAGGGCGACCGGCCGAGCAGGATCCCCGCCACGAACGCCCCGAGCACCGCCTCGACCCCGATCGCCTGCGTCACCACCGCCGCAGCAAGGACGACCATGATCGTGGTGGTCAACGGCCCGGTCAGCCCGCTGCTGACCTTCCGTGACCGCCGCAAAGCTCGGTCGGTGAGGCGCTGGCCGACCGTGAACGCGAGTACGAAGAACGCGGCGATCGCCGCCACGGTCGTGAGGCTCTGGCCGACGGCCACCTCGCCGGAAGCGACGATGCCGGCCAGAGTTCCGAGCAGGATCCAGCCCACGAGGTCGTTGACCATCGCGGCGGCGACCGTGACCTGCCCGATGTTCCGGCGCATCAGGTCGAGTTCGGTCAGGATGCGGGCAACCACCGGCAGCGCCGAGATGGACATCGCCACCGCGATGAACGCGGCGAAGGTGAACCTCGAGGCCGCCTCGCCCAGGAACGGCACAGCGGGCATCACCCAGCCCAGCGCCAGGCCCATCGCAAGCGGCACCACGAGGCTGCCAATAGAGACCGCCGCGGCCTTCTTCCCGAGCCGACGTAGCAGCCCAAGATCCGTCTCGAACCCGGTCTCCACCAGCAGCAGCGCGACCCCGACCCACGCGATCGCCAGGATCGGAGCGCTCGCCAGTTCCGTCCCGGGGAACAGCCACTCGGCCTGGTCGGGCAGGAACCGCCCGAAGACCGACGGGCCGATGAGCAAGCCGGCGCCGAGCTCACCTACAACCGAGGGCTGACCCACACGGCGGAAGAGATGCCCCAGTCCGCGGGCGACCCCCAGCAGGAGGGCGAACTGCGCCCAGAAGAGCAACAGGTCGTGTTCCGTCAGCGGTTCGAGCACACGGATCCTCACACGCGGACGGTGCAGACTAGCCGTCGGGAGCAATGAGCTCGCCGGCGGCCAGTAACGCGATGCTCGCTCGGCCGGCGACCCGACCGAGGAGCACGTACGCGTCCCGGGTCCTCAGACGATGTCGACGATTTCGTCGTCGCTGGGCAACGCACGTACCTCGTCGGCGCTGATGCGTGCAGCCGTCTTCGCAGGTGCGTCGCGACCGGGCTTGAGGGGACGGCGCAACTCGAACCGCCCGCCGGGTGCATGCACCGCCATGCTCGCAGTCCTCGTTGGAAGTGGCACACAGCCAACCATCCCGTGCGGCCTCAACGTGGCAGTACAGCCGTATCGGGATAGCGGAAGATGGCGCGGCGAGCGGGGTCCCTCTCGACCCCCCACGACCTCCGCCATCACTACGCTTCCGCCCTGATCGACGGAGGCGCTCGACACGTACTCGCATCTGTGGCCGTCGTCGGACGAGCGGACGCGTACCGTGGTGGAGCGCGCCTGGAACGATGCTCCCGCGGAATCGTCGCGGAATGAGGCGACCTCCTAGCCCTCTGACCTGGGGAAACGTCGACTATGGACAAGCAGCAGGAGTACGTGCTCCGCACCGTCGAGGAGCGCGACATCCGCTTCATCCGGCTGTGGTTCACCGATGTCCTCGGGTTCCTCAAGTCGGTGGCGATCACGGCGGCCGAACTGGAAGCAGCGTTCAGCGAGGGACTGGGGTTCGACGGCTCCGCCATCGATGGATTCGCGCGGCTGCAGGAAGCCGACATGATCGCGGTTCCGGATGCCAGCACATTCCAGGTCCTGCCATGGCGGCCGGAGGCCCAGGGCGTCGCGCGGATGTTCTGCGACATCCTCACACCAGACGGCCAGCCGTTCGCTGCTGACCCGCGCCAGGTCCTGCGTCGCAACCTCCAGCGCGCCGCCGACATGGGCTTCACCTTCTACCTGCACCCCGAGATGGAGTTCTTCCTCTTCCCGTCCAAGGACGACACCACGCCGCTGGACAACGGCTCGTACTTCGACATGACGCCGTTGGACGTCCAGCAGGACTTCAGGCGCCAGGCGATCAACACCCTCGAACAGATGGGGATCCCGGTCGAGTACTCGCATCACGAGGTGGCACCCAGCCAGCACGAGATCGACCTGCGGTACGCGGACGCGCTGACCATGGCCGACAACATCATGACCTTCAGACTGGTCGTGAAGGAGACGGCGTTGTCGCGCGGGATCTACGCGACCTTCATGCCCAAGCCGATCGAGCAGGAGTGGGGCAGCTCGATGCACCTGCACCTGTCGCTGTTCCAGGGCGACACCAACGCGTTCCACGACCCCGACGATCCGTTGCGGCTCTCCGCCGTCGGCCGCCAGTTCACGGCCGGGCTGCTGCATCACGCCCGCGAGATCACGGCCGTGACCAACCAGTGGATCAACTCGTACAAGCGCCTGGTGCCGGGCTTCGAGGCGCCGGTGCACGTGAGCTGGGGGCGGTCCAACCGTTCCACGCTGGTTCGCCTGCCCGCCCACAAACCGTTCAAGGGACCCTCGACGCGCATCGAGTACCGCGCACCCGATCCGGCGGTCAACCCCTACCTGGCGTTCTCCTGCATCCTCGCGGCTGGCCTGTCCGGCATCGAGCAGGGCATGCAGTTGCCCGACGAGGCGCAGGACAACATCTACGAGCTGACCGACGCCGAGCGAGTGGCGATGGGCATCACCAGCCTGCCACGATCGCTCGGCGAGGCGCTGACGGAGATGGAGTCCTCGGAACTGGTGGCGGAAGCCCTGGGGGAGCACCTGTTCGACTACTTCCTGGCGAACAAGCGGCGTGAGTGGGAGCAGTACCGCTCCCACGTGACCCAGTTCGAGATCGACCGCTACCTGCCGCTGCTCTGATCGTGGACAGTGGCACCGGTCCTGCGCCGGATCGCGGGCCGCCACCACCGACGCCACCGCCGACGCCCCCGCCGACGCCAACGTCGCGGCCATCGTCGCCGGCGCGTCGTGGGCGGTCGGTACGGGGACGGCTCGCAGCCGCAGGCCTCGAGCCCGACGCGGCCATACGCCTGCTCGTGGCCGTCGGGCTGTGGCCGCAGGGATCGCCAGACGACCCTGACCCGTCCCCACTGGATGCCGGCATCGCATGGCGGTTGGTCGATGCCGTGTCCGAGGTGGCGGCACCATGGGACGCGTTGGTGGTCCTGACCGACCTGTGCGCCGCGCACCCACGAACGTTCGCCGACCTCTGCTCCGACGATGACTGGTTTCGGCGCGCCGTTGCCGTGGCTGGTACGTCGCGGCCCTTGGGTGACCTGCTGGCCCGATTTCCGGATGCGCTGCGAGCACTGGAGCGTCCCAGCCGGATCGACGCCAGCCAGATCGCCCAGGTCGTTGAGCTGGCGGTCTCCCAGGCAACCGACGACGCTGCCCGGGCCGCCGGCGTCGCGACGATTCGGCGACACGTGACGGCCGCCATCGCCGGGCGCGACCTGACCGGCATGGCGGGTGTGGAGGAGGTGGCGGCGGACCTCGCAGCCCTGGCCGAAGGGGTGCTGAGCGGGACGTTGGCGGCACTGCATCGGGCCCACGCTGGTGATGCGCCGGCGGCCCGCATCGGCGTGATCGGCATGGGCAAGCTCGGCGGTTACGAGCTGAACTACGTCAGCGACGTCGATGTGATGTTCGTCCACGGGCCGGTGGGCGACGGTCCGCAGGCCGAGGTGGCGGCGGGCGCGGAGGCCGATCAGGTCATTCAGGACATGCTGCGGCTGTTGAACGCCTCGACAACCATGGGACGCGCCTACGAGGTCGATCCGACGCTGCGCCCCGAGGGCCGTCACGGTGCGCTGTCGCGGACCGTGGGCTCGTTCGTGGCGTACTGGGAGAAGTGGGCGCGTACGTGGGAGTTCCAGGCGCTGCTGAAGGCCCGACCTGTCGCGGGGGACCGGGCACTTGGCGCTGAGCTGCTGGAGGCGGCGGCGCAGTTCGTCTGGCCCGACGACCTCGACCCCGGGGTCGTGGCGGAGATCCGCTCGATGAAGGCCAGGGTCGAGGCCAAGCCGGAGGTCCGGCGTGACGGGGAGCGTCAGGTCAAGCTGGGTCCCGGCGGCCTGCGCGACATCGAGTTCGCGGTGCAGTTGCTCCAACTCGTCCACGGCCGCCACGATCGACGCCTGCGCATCACCGGGACGCTGCCAGCGCTCACCGCGCTTGCGACGGGCGGCTACATCGCCGACGAGGACGCCGGCGTGTTCTCGGACGCGTACCGAAAGCTGCGCCAGATCGAACACCACCTGCAGCTGGCCAATGAGCGCCGGACTCACACGATCCCGGCCGACGATGCCAAGCAGGAGTGGCTGGCCAGGTCGCTTGGCTATCGAAGTGACGGTCAGCGGCCTGCACGCGACGCCTTCCTGCGGGACCTGCGTCAGGTCCAGCGCCAGGTCCGTGAGTTGCACGCCAAGCTCTTCTACCGGCCCTTGATGGAGCGGTTCGCGGCGGTCTCCGCTGCCCAGGGTCAACTGGCGCTGCCCGGCCAGGTCCGGCGCATGGGTCAGGACGCAGCGGTTGACCGGCTGCGCGCGCTTGGCTTCAGCGACGCCACCGCGGCGCTGCGGATCGTCGCGGCCCTGACCCAAGGTGTGAGTCGTCGGGCAAGGGCTATGCGTGCGGTACTGCCCATGTTCCTGAACCTGCTTGCCGACGGACCCGATCCAGATGCCGGGCTGCGAGCGCTGGAGCGCGTCCTGGATGCCCAGGGCGCCGGTTCGGTGCTCCCTGCGACGTTGCGTGACCACCCGCCGGCAGCGGAGTTGCTGGCACGGGTGCTCGCGTCATCGACCGTGGCGACCGAGTTGCTGGCAGCCGTGCCCCAGTCGCTGGCATGGCTTGCCGATGAGTCCCTGCACTCCAACGCGCGCGACCGTGACGAGCTGGTCAGGCTGGCCGAGGGCCGCGCTGCATGGCAGGACCGAGGGGCCGCGCTGCGACGCTTCAAGCGAGCCGAGTTGGCCCGGATCGTGTTTCGAGACCTGGGCGGCTGGTCCACCGTGGGGATCGTGGGCGCGGAACTCACCGCACTCGGTGAGGCGTGCCTGGACGTGGGCCTGCGCCATGTCATCGCCGATGTCGTCGCTGCAGAAGGGATCGAGGCGCCACGGGCCAGGCTCGCCATCGTCGGGATGGGGAAGTTCGGTGGCGCGGAGTTGCACTACTGCTCCGACCTCGACGTCATGTTCGTGCACGAGGCCGTTGACGGCGTGGAGCCCGCTGACGCTGCGCGCTTCGCGACGCTGGTGGCCGAGCGCGTCATCCGCACGCTCGGCGCGATTACCGCTGAGGGAACGGCTTTCGAGGTGGACGCGGACCTGCGGCCCGAGGGGCGCAACGGCGCCTTGTCGCGATCGCTTGACGCCTATGCGACCTACTACGTGCGGTGGTCGCAGGCCTGGGAGCACCAGGCCCTGCTGCGGGCACGCGTCGTGGCGGGCGACCGGGAACTGGGCAGGCGGTTCTCGGAGCTCGCGGCACCTCTGGCCGCCCCGGCCGTTCTCGACGATGCTGCGCTCAGCATGATGCGCAGGCTGAAGGTGCGCACGGAGCAGGAGCGGATTCCCAACCGGTCCGACCCCAAGCGTCACCTCAAGCTGGGACCCGGTGGGCTGGCGGACATCGAGTGGACGGTCCAGCTCCTCCAGCAGCGACACGGCCACGATCATCCGTCGGTAGTCGTGCCGGGCACCATGGCCGCCCTGGATGCCCTTCAGGACGTGGAGTTGATGTCGACTCGAGACGCGACCTGGCTGCGAGATGGCTATCGCCACCACACCCGAGTCCGCAATGCCCTCTACCTGCTGGGCGTGCGCGCCGTCGACGAGTTGCCGCGGCCGGGGCCGGACGGGATCGGGCGACTGGCCCGGGTCCTGGGCTATGGCCGCGGCGAATGGCAGAGCCTTGAGGAGGACCACATGCGCGCGACGCGGCACGTGCGTGCGGTGACGAACCGGCTGTTCTACGGCGTGGAGACCTGACCCGTCCCCAGCCAACGGTCCTGTTCGTCCAACTCGTGGCCGCGGGTCTCGGGGAGCTGACGGAAGGCGACGGCGGTGAGCGCGACTGGAACCGCGATGAAGGCGGCGGCCGGACCGAAGTCGCCGAAGCGATCCGCGAGCGCTCCGAACACCGCCAGTCCGAAGACGCCGCCCAGCACCCCGGCCACCGTCGCCCAGCCCGCCGCCGTCGCTCGCATTGACGTCGGGAAGGCCTCGGCCAGCATGGCACCCGCGGCTGGCCCGAACGCGCCGGCCGCAGCGATCCCAGCGAGGTAGCCGACGGTGAGGGCGCCGAACCCGTCGCTGTAGGCAACGGCCACTGCGATCGCGGTCCCGACCATTGTTGCCGCACACGTCGGCCGGCGGCCCCAACGATCCGCCGCCGCGCGCCCGGCGAGCAACCCAGCGCCTCCGATGGGCCCGGCGGCGAGCACCAGCAGCGACATTTGGGCCGGCGACGCGTCAAGTACCCGTTCTCCGAACACGAACAGGTAGGTGAAGCCCGGGCCGGTCACCGCGCCCGTGGCGCCCAGGACGAGGCAGTACCACCACAACGTGGCGCGCCATCGTGGTGGCACATGACCCCGCAGCCTGTTGGGCTGGTCCGCGACGTGGCGGTACAGGTCGGGTTCGTGCACCAGTCGCCGCACCACCAGCATGGCCAGCAACGGAATCAAGCTGCCCGCCAGGACCAGGCGAAAGCTCGGTGTCCCAGCCAGGCCACGGGTGACGGACATGACGCCAGCGCCCAGGCCGTAGGCGCCACCGACGGCGGCGACCGCCCACGCCCGACCCTTGGCGTTGACCTCCTCGGCTGCCATGACGGAGCTGACCTGGTTGACGGTTGACAACCACGGCCTGGCGAGCGCGACCAGCGCCACCCAGACCCAGAACGTCCAGCTCAGGCTGGCCGCTGCGGTGAGGGCCAGGCCCACCACGGTGGCGGTGAGTGCGACGGGCCGCCGGCCATGCCGATCGGCCAGCGTTCCCCCCGCCAGTGCGGGCAGGGATGCCAGGCGGATGATCGCCAGCGCGACCCCCAGGGTCGTGGCGGTGAGCCCAAGCTGACTGCTCAGGTCGGCGGTCTCTGTGGCGTGGCCGAGTTCCTGGCCGACGTCGCCGGCGACCGCGGTCACCGAGAACTGGGCGATGCCGGAGAACGCCGACAACAGCATGGCCCCGACAACGGCTGGGGTCAGCCAATCGGGGCGCCGCGACGTGCCGGGGTCGTGGTTCACGCGACCTCTATGAGTGAAGTGACGGCATCGAAGCAGGCGCGCGGGCAAGCCGGGAACTGCCGTGGCGTCCGATAGCGTCGCCGGGCGGCGGCGCCATCGTCGCCGCGGGCCAGGGGAGCCAGCTGTGCTGATCGAGCTGGGGATCGGCGCCGACGTCGCCGCCACCTACGAAGCATTGCTGCTCCTGCACAGCGCGACGGCGGCAGAGGTGGCCGAGGCAGCGGGGGCGTCGCAGCGCAACGCGTCGCGGTGCCTGGAGGAGCTCTGCGGGCTCGGCCTGGTCACGCGGGTGGCCGGTGAGGAACGGCGGTTTGTCGCCGCCGACCCCGCGGCACCCATCGCTGCGTTGGTCCTGGAGCGTCAGGAGCGACTTGCGCGGGTCAGCGCCTACGCGGATCAGGTGTCGGCCCGCCTGCGCGCGGCGCGCGAGCGTGACGACGTCGCGAGCCTGGTCCGTATCGTCGTCGGTGCCGAGGAGATCTCACGCCTGTTTGACCAGATGCAGGTGCTCGCCAAGGACGAGATCCTGTTGTTCGATCGACCGCCCTATCCCAGTTCAGGCGGTTCGATGAACGAGCTGGAGCTCTCCCGGCTCGAGGCGGGCGTCACGTACCGGGTCGCCTATGAGGCATCCCTGCTGGACGACCCCTACCACGTCGATCGGCTCCGCCAGTACGTCGAGGCGGGTGAGCACGCCCGCCTTGGCGACGTCCCGCTGAAGATGGTCATCGCCGATCGTTCGCTCGGACTGCTTCTGCTCAGGTTCGACGACCAGGACCGCGAGCCGGCCGGCGTGGTCGTCGAGCAGTCGGTGCTCCTGGACTCCCTCGTCGTCTTGTTCGAGACGGTGTGGAAACAGTGCGCACCGTTTCGTACCGACATCGACGTGCGCACGGACCTGCCCAAGGACGAGGCAGCGCTGCTCACCCTGCTGCTCACCGGCATGAAGGACGAGGCGGTCGCCCATCACCTCGGGATCAGTGTCCGGACCGTGCGACGGCGGCTGCGAACCCTCATGGACCGGCTTGGGGTCCAGACGCGCTTCCAGGCGGGTGTGGAGGCCCACCGGCGCGGATGGGTGCCCGAGCCGGACTGAACCCCGCGGCCCCATTGCGGGGCCAGCCGTGGCCACCGCCTGCCAGTGACAGGAACTGGCAACCTGCGGGCTTGGTGCGGCGGTCCTCACGAGCCATCCTGATGGCACCAGCTCGCAGCAGTGCTCCGGGGGGCTCCGGACCTGCTGTTGAGTACGGACCACCGGTTGGGTTGCTTGCTCCAGGGCACCCCAACCGGTGTTTCGCAGTGTGTGGCCATCGGCAGTGCCCGCCGGTCGGTCCCCATTAGGGTCGCCGGACCCTGCGCCTCCAGGCGCCTGCCGGAGGCTGCAACGTGACGACGCCCGACCCGCTGTCGATCGACGCATTTCGGGACGCCGGCCACGCACTCATCGACTGGCTGGCCGACTTCCACGCCGGAATTGCCTACCGGCCGATCCGCCCGGACGTGGCGCCCGGCGAGATCCGGTCGCGCCTGCCAGCCGCTGCGCCCGAGGAGCCCGAGCCGTTCGGGTCGCTGCTCGCGGACCTCGACGACGTGGTCGTGCCCGGCCTGTTGCAGTGGCAGCACCCCGGCTGGTTCGGCTATTTCCCCTCAAACACAAGCCCAGCGTCGATCCTGGGGGAGTTGGCGTCGGCGGGGTTGGGCGTGCAGGGCATGCTGTGGGCCACGTCACCGGCCGCCACCGAGATCGAGTCGCACGTCTTGGACTGGCTGGTCGACCTGATGGGCCTGCCGGCCACCTGGCGCGTCGACCAGGGCCCCGGCGGCGGGGTCATCCAGATGAGCGCATCGGACAGCACGCACACGGCCCACGTCGTGGCCCGCGACATCGCCACGCGCGATGGCGCGGCCACCGACGACGTGGTCGCGTACGCGTCTGCCCAGGCGCATTCCTCGGTTGAGAAGGGCGCGCGTGTTGCCGGGTATCGCCATGTGCGGCTTGTCGAGGTCGACGGTGTCCAGGCGTTGCGACCGCAGGCCCTGGCTGCGGCCATCGCGTCTGATCTGGCTGCTGGCTTGCGACCTGCCATCGTCACGTCGGCGATCGGCACCACGGGCACGGCGGCGGTCGATCCTGTCGCAGCAATCGCGGACCTTGCCGTGGAGCATGGCCTGTGGCACCACGTCGACGCGGCCTATGCCGGCTCGGCCATGTTGTGCGAGGAGTTCCGACACCATCAGGTCGGGGTCGATCGGGTTGACTCGTACACGTGGAACCCGCACAAGTGGTTGTTCACCAACTTCGACTGTTCGGTGTTCTGGGTCGCCGATCGGGCGCCGTTGATCCGGGCGCTGTCGATCCTGCCGCCGTACCTGCGCAACGCGGCATCCGACGCCGGCGAAGTGGTCGACTATCGCGACTGGCACGTCCCGCTCGGCCGACGCTTCCGGGCACTGAAGCTGTGGTGGGTGCTGCGGTCATTCGGTGCAGCCGACCTGCGCTTGCGCATCCGCGAGCACGTGCGTCTGGCTCGCGAGTTGGCGGACCGGATCGAAGCCCACCCCAACCTGCGCGTCGTCTCGCCGGTCCACTTTGGCCTGGTTTGCTTCGAGCACGCCGACGGCGATGCCGCCACCGACCGCGTCGCCGCCGCCGTCAACCTCGACCCTGGCCTGTACGTGACGCCCTCGGTGCTGGACGACCGCCACATCATTCGGGTGGCCATCGGTCAGGCGCGCACCACTGCGCACGACACCGACCGTCTGTGGGCGGTCATCAACGCCACGGCCTGACCGCGGTCGTGACCGCCAGCCGGTCAGTGCAGCTGCGGGATCGTCGCAGGGTGAAGATCGTCGACGCGGACGATCTGCTTGCCGAACGGGGCGATCGCGAGACCGGCGAGCTTGAAGTTGGCGACCCCCAGGGGGATGCCGATGATCGTGAGGCAGAGCAGGACGCCCGTCATGATGTGCGCGATGGCCAGCCACAGGCCGGAGATGAGAAACCAGATGACGTTCCCGATGAACGGGACCGCACCGCCGCCGCCGGGGCGCGCCACCACGGTCCGACCGAAGGGCCAGAGCGAATAGCCGGCCAGTTTGAAGGCCTGGATCCCAAATGGGATGGTCACGATGAACACGAAGTTCAGCAGGCCCGCGATGAAGTAGGCGACTGCGAGCCAGAACCCGGCGAGGACGAGCCACAGAACATTGCCGATGAACCTCACCACCGTGACCGCTCTCTCGAGGTCAGCGACCGTAGTCGGCGTGGTGCAGTTGGCTGGGTCAGCCGACCGTGGCGCGCACCCATTCGCCGCGCTTGGTCGTCCTCGCCTACTGGGCCGAGAGGTCGCTCACGAGCGGCCGACCGGTCGCCCGGGCGTGGTGCCCACGCGGCGGCCGTCCCAGGGAACCGGCCAAGGCCGACCGGCGGCTCATCTCAATATTCAGTTTTCAAGGAGCGTGGTGGTCAGCCTGCGTGGGCATGCGGGGGGCGTGGATTGGCGTCCGCCTGGGGCGGCGGTCGACGTGGCGGCATCGGTCCGGCCTGGAACAGCGGTCTGGTCTGGAACAGGGGTGGGGGTTCGAACCCGGGTGGGTGGCTGGTCAGCCTGATGGCCCCGGTGGGGTTGTGGACGGTGACCACTGCCGTGGCGGGGTGCATGTCGAGGGTCCAGCGGTCGTCGTGGACGAGGTGGTGGTGAAATCCGCACAGCAGCACCCCGTTTGTGACGTTGGTGGGGCCGCCGTTGTCCCACCAGTGGACGTGGTGGACGTCACACCATGCGGCCGGACGGTCACAGGTCGGGAAGCGGCAGCCGCGGTCGCGGGCGGCGATGGCCTTGCGGG
>Ga0326597_10006596_pt1 | contig 15885 bp, 12 predicted proteins | sample RVTome_12_FD_203789 | JGI IMG/M metagenome (GOLD analysis project Ga0326597, IMG submission 203789) | Soil microbial communities from uranium-contaminated site in the Upper Colorado River Basin, Wyoming, United States - RVT100D185 | ecosystem: Environmental > Terrestrial > Soil > Contaminated >...
ACTCTGTCTGCATCGGGGAGATCCTCTGTTCTGGGTTAGTCTTTGTCAGCACAAGAATTTTCCCAGATTCAGAGCCCCGATGCACCTCTAGTTTGAGAAATCCGGGCTAACGGATGCTGAATACAATGAGTATGTCAAAATAAGTCTCGCTGCGATCGATCATCGACAGTAACGCCACTGAACATAAATGGCATAATCAGTTTGACAGCAGCTTATCAATTCCGCCCTCCCGGCGACCGCGGCGTTCGGGCCGATGACGCCCGGGTGTAGCCGAGGCTGTTGATAAAGTCCGGAGGTCTGGGAGAATGGAAATAATGCTTCAAGTCAGAACAAGCCATTGAATCAATACTCCGTCGGGGCGGCTCCAATCGAACGAATGTTGCTGAAAAATTCGTGCAGCCGACTAAATCAACAGCCTCGGCCAGGAGCGGAAATTTCGCTTGCCAAGGCTCAGATGAAGGATTGAGCATCTTTCCGTTGCGCCATTCGGATCGAGGCGTTGGTCGCGATGACCGGTCCAAAGACCAGGATACCGAAGGCGAGCCTCACTGCGACGCCGGCGCCGACGCTGATACCTTCCAGCATGAGCGGACCGAAGTTCAAGTAAGATGCAGGCCACCCTGGGGCCGCAGGCGGGACGAGGTGGACCGAAAGGCGTTCCCGAAACCAAACGGGTTAGCGCCGCCCGCTGCGACCTCTTGTCTTCCTAGAAGAAGACATAGGAGCGGACCACGACGTTCTTGCGGCAGGGAGCGTCATCCGGCGCGGTTGGGTCGATGCAGGCGGTGTGGAAGGACCAGCGCGAGACGGTGCCGTCGGTGATGGAATCGTAGCACTTGAGCATCGAGACCTCGGTCGGCTTCTGCTGGGGAAACCAGTACCACTCGTGGTCGGTGCGGTAGGTGAAGCGGGTGGTCTCGCCGACCCGGTCGTCGTAGATGCGGTAGTTGGTGATATAGGGCTGGTCGGCGAAAGAGGGCCAGGCGCAGAGCACGAAGGGGTACTGGCCGACGGTCTCCATCGGCTTGGCGAGGTTGATCGACACGAACCGCCGCGACATCTTCGCGTCCGCCTCGTCCTCCGTGTAGTGCTGCTCGCGCCCGAAGTTCCGCAGGTTCTTGGTCAGCAGCTCGCGGCAGCGCACGCGGCCGCTGTTGTCGTTCAGGTCGTTATGCACGAGGTTGGCGTAGTTGGCGTTCACACCCGGGTTCTTGTTGTCCTGATCCTCCGTGCGGTCGCCCTGGTAGTCCTTGTCGAATACATCGTGGTTGTAGACGAGCGCATCCGTCGCGCCCGGGAAGAACGCCAACAGCAGCTTCTCGATCTCGGGGTAGAACACGCGCTCCACCTCCGCCGCGTCGTAGAAGTTCTCGCACTTGGACTCGCAGTGCGCCACCGCCAGGCCAAGCTTGTCCATGCATTCGGGGCTCTTGGGCGAGAGACCGGGGTAGTACTCCCCGAGCCGTCGCGCGTCGCGCAGCACCTGCGGAAAATAAAGACATCGCCGTCCATTGTCCTGCTCGGCCTTGCGCACCGCTTTTGCCTCAGCCTCGCGCGCCGGGTCGCGCCAGAGGGCGTTCGATGGGACGACGGAATAGGACGGCTGCTCGCTGATGGTATAGCGCAGCGGCAGCGCCAGGCCGCCTTCAGGGGCTTCGATGTTGTTCGTCCGAATATGTTCCAGGCACTCCGCGTAGTCCCGAAACCCGACGCCCCACTTGGTCTCGATGGGGCCGGGGGGAGCGTTGTCGAGCATGTCGATAACCGCCTGTCCCTCCCCCTTGGCGATCTGCTTGCGCGCCGCCTCCATCGCCGCGGCGGTTCCCCCATCACCGTCCCGGTCGAACGCCATGTAGGATAGACCGCCGTTCGCGGCGATGGGTGGTGGCTGCCCTTGCGTGAGTTGGAGGGGGGGCACATAGACCGACGAAGACGAAACGGTCTCCGTACCCGCCGCAACGTGGTTCGCGAAGTCTTTGAGCTGGGCCATGGCGTGCCTCCGGTTAAACGCACTTCATCGTGGCACACAGGGCTTGTACTTCAAAGCGCATGTATTTCCTGGTGACGCGAACCAAATGGAAACTCGCGGCCGCAGTTCTCGCCTTGATCGGGTCGACGAGCGGGCCAGGGAGAGCGAACGGCCGATGTCCGGGTCGGAGTAGCGGCCGAAAGCTCTTGAGTTCAAAAGGTCTGTTTCGCTTCGATCGGCGATCTATTGTCAGCGCTCTGCTGGCCTCCCGTTCAGATCACCTTCTCCGTCCGCATGCGCTTGACCTCGGCCATGGAAAGGCCGAGCCAGGCGCCGTAGACTTCCTCGTTGTCGGCACCATGCACCGGCGCCGGGCGCACCGGCACTTTGCTCATCGACATGACGAGCGGCGTCGCCGGCACGGTCATCTCGCCGCGCACCGGATGGTCGATCTTGGCCATGATGCCGCGGCGGAGCAGGTCCTCGTCCTCCAGCTGCTCCTTCATGTTGAAGACCGCGCCGCAGGGCACGCCGGCACCGGCAATGGTTTCCATTACTTCCCTCTTGGTGTGCTTCGAGGTCCAGGCGGTGATCGCCTCGTTGACGATCTCCTTGTGCTGATAGCGCGAGCTGCCGTCCTGCATGCGGGGATCATCGATCAGGTCCTCGCGCCCGATCGCCCGGCAGAGCCGCGTCCAGTGCTGCGGGTTGCCGCGGCTGCAGAAGATGTAGGCCCAGTCGTCCAGCCCGCCCGGGGCGCAGGGAAAGAGCCCGCCGGGCGCGGTGCCGTAGACCTCGTTGCCGATGCGCGGCAGCAGCGAGCCGTCCGTGACCGCGGCCTGGCGGCTCATCGGCGTGCGGCTGTAGTTGACCATGGCATCGCGCATGGCGATCTGGATGTGCTGGCCCTTGCCGGTGGTGACGCGCTGGAACAGCGCGGCGAGGATGCCCATCGCCGCCAGCATGCCGGTGCCGGTGTCGCCCATGGTGGCGCCCGGGCGGATCGGCGGCTGGTCCGGGAGGCCGTTGATGGCGAAGGTGCCGCCGGCGGCCTGCGCGATCATGTCGAAGGCGAGGTAGTTGGCGTGCGGCCCGTCGGGCGCGAAGCCCTTGACCTGGGCGAAGATGAGGCGCGGGTTGAGCGCGCTCAGCCGCTCGTAGTCGAACCCGAGCCTCGCGAAGGTGCCGGGCGCCATGTTCTCGATGACGACGTCGGCCTGTTTGACCAGCCGCTCGATCAGCGCCTTGCCTTCCGCCGATTTCAGGTTGCAGGTGATGCTTTTCTTGTTGGTGTTGTAGAAGATGAAGTAATGGGCGTCGGCGTCCTTGCGGTCGCTGAAGCCCCAGCGTCCCGGCTCTCCGCGCTCCGGCTCCTCGACCTTGACCACTTCCGCGCCCAGCCAGGCCAGCGCCTGGGTGCAGGACGGCCCGGCCTCGAACTGGGTGAAGTCCAGCACCTTGATGCCGTCGAGCGCGGCGGGCGTGCCGTTTGCGTCCATCATCTCGTTCCTCTCATTCCGGGCGACCACTTGCCGCGGGTATCGCGCCGCGAGCCAAAAGATCGGCCGTCGCCCACGGTTTCACGCTCCAGATTAGCGGCAAGGGAACTCGGACTCCATGGGCCGGCCAGGGCCGCCGACCGTGCTGCTGCGGATTAAGTCCGCAGACGAGAAGCCCGCCGCAATCGCGGCGATGATGCAAGCCACGGCGGCGCATAGTGAAAAGGCCGCGCCATCAGCCTCGATCATCGTCGCTGGTTCGCGCTTTGTAGGTGCAGGGAAACGTCAACTCGCCGACGCATCCATCAACAGCTCACGAACGCGAGGCAGATGCTCGCGCCCCCAGTAGAGATCGCCGTCCTCAAGCAGAAAGCTAGGCACGCCGAAGACACCCGCGGCTTCTGCCTGGTCCCGGATACGCTGCAGCTGGCGGCGGCCCTCACCCCGAAGGAACGCCGAGAACTCGCCGGTTTCGGCGCCGCATTCCGACAGCACCGAGGCCAGGGCGGGCTCGCTCTCGATGTCCAGTTCACGCTTCCAGAACCGTTCGAACACTCGATCATGATAGCAGCGAAAGACGCCGTGATGCTTGGCGTGGAGCATGCCGATGTTGGCCAGCGATGAATCGAAGATCTTTTGCGGGCCGCGAATGGTCAATCCGCGGCGATTGGCTTCGCGGCGACAGTCCATGTAACTGTACTTGACCCGCCGCCACTGGTGCGCGTTGCGGTTTTCCTCCAGGACGCTGCCGTCCGCGTCGACCCTGGCACTACCGAGATAGGCAGGGATGTCGAGCGTGTAGGGCAGCCACTCCAGTGTCACGCCGGCCTCGCGCTCCAGCTCGTAGGCCGAATCCTTTGCCAGATAAGCGTAAGGGCTCTTGTAGTCGCTATAGACTCTGATCGTGCGCCGTGCCATCGCGCTTTCAGCTCTCGGCGGCACTGGCGATTTCCTCGCGCAGTACCCGCTTTAGGATCTTACCGGACGGATTGCGCGGCAGGTGGCTGCGCACTATCAGTTCTTTCGGCACCTTGAAGCTCGCGAGTCGCTGTCGACAGTGTCGCCTGAGCGCCTCGAGAGAAAGCGTCTCTCCAGGCTTGAACACAACAACTGCCACCGGACGCTCTCCCCATCGTGGATCCGGCATGCCGACCACGGCGGCCTCCAGAACTTCCGGCAGCTCGTAGATGACACGCTCGACTTCCGAGGAGGCGATATTCTCGCCGCCGGAGATGATCATGTCCTTCTTGCGATCGGTGAGGTAGAGGAAGCCTTCGGCGTCGAGATGGCCGATATCGCCGCTGCGAAACCAGTCGCCGAAAAACGAAGCCTTCGTCTTCTCGGCTTCCTTCCAGTACCCCTGGGTGACCTTGGGACCGCGCAGGCAGATCTCGCCAGGCTGGTCCGGTGGCAGGACCCGCCCGTCAGCGTCTCGGATCTGGATTTCCACGTGGGCCAGGGCGCGCCCGACGGAGCCGATCTTTTCGATCTCGCGGCCGCTCTCCATCAACGTGTCCCCGCTGCAGGTCTCGGTCATGCCATAGGCGTCGATGTAGCGGCCAGCGGTGAAGAGTTCCGAGAATGCCCGAATGCGTGCCTCCGGCGTCCGCTCGCCGCCGCCAATCACCCAGCGCAGGCTGCTGACGTCGTGCTCGAGCCGTTCCCCGTGCGTGAGGATCGCGCTGAGCATGACGGGGGCAAGCCATGCTCCCGTCAGCCGTTCGGAGGCGATCACAGACAGTGCGCGCAGCGGATCGAAATCACGCTCAATGCAAATCATACCGCCGACCCAAAGCACGGCGACGCCGGGCAGGTCGAAAGCGCCGACATGGTAAAGCGGACCGACGATCAGCAATTTGTCGTTGGCGCTCAGCCCCAATGCGACGACGTGGTCGATGCTTTTCCAATAGAAGTTGGCGTAGGAGTGGATCACTCCCTTGGGGCGGTCCGTGGTTCCAGAGGTGTACATCAGGCGGAACAGATGGTCCGGACGCGAGTCGTACGAATTCGCCGGGGACGCCGAACCGGTCAGGTGCCTGCTGTCCTGTTGTGCAGCGCGATCGATCAGTACGACGTTCGATAGCGCCTGCACTGTATCGGCGAACTCATCGTCGCAGAGCAGCAGTCTCGCTCCGGCATGTGTGACGATGTAGGCGACCTCGTCCTGGGCGAGCCGATAATTGATTGGCAGCGAGACGGCACCCACATGGCTCGTGGCGAACGTCAGCTCGATGAAGGCCGCGCTGTTTTTCATCAACAGCGCGACAACGTCACCCGGACCAATACCCTGGCTGGCCAGCCAGCCGGCCGCGATCTCAATGCGGCGCAGCAGCTCCGCGTAGCTGACGCGGTTGCCCGCGTACGCTAGCGCCGGCCGATCCGGCGTCCGTAAAGCGTGGAAGCGAATGAAGCTCGAGAGGCTGATCATCTTATCGGTTCATTGCCGATTTGCGAGGTTCAAGTCTTCTCGTCAGTCAGGCTGCCCGAGCGCCGAGCGGCCGAAGCCGAGCCCGCCCATTGGACGTAACCGGTCCGAATACCCTGGCCATCTTACCGACAAGCGAACCAAGCCGGAACGACGACTGAAACCCTGAAGTGCGATCATGTGATTCCCAAGCAACGAGCTCAGCCAAAGGGTCGCAAGTGCGAAATCGCCAGTTCCTCGCTGGTAATGAATTCGAGCAGGGCCGCCTTGCCGGCTTCCGTCGCCTGACGGGCGCGACGTATCGCCGGTCCGACCTCGTCGGGATCCTCGATGCGCTCGGCCCAGCCGCCGAGCGCGCGCGCGATCTCCGCATAGCTGCCGCCGACGTCGCGCGTCCGGAACTTTTCGTGCGAAGACTTCATGTGGCTGGTTTCCACGGCCATCGTGGAGTTCTTCAGCACAATTGTGCAGATCGGCAGATTGGCGCGGACCGCGGTTTCGAAGTCGAGGCCGGTCATGCCGAAGGCGGCGTCTCCCATGAAGTTGACGCAGAATTTCTCGGGCGAGGCCAGCTTGGCGCCAATGATCAGGCCGAGGCCGGTGCCGAGCTGGTGTGATTTGCCCCAGCCGAGGTAGCTGCGAGGACCATCCGAGCGATAGAAGGGCATGATCTCATAGCGTGGGTTGCCGGCGTCGTGAGTGACGATTGCATCGGCAGGCGGGACCACATTCATGAACTCCCAGATCACCCGGTACGGGTTGATCGGCACCTCGCCCGATGTCAGCTTGGCCATCCACTCGGCAAGCCAGACCTCGCGGACCCGGCGAATCTCGCCGGCTACATCGCGATCGGCCCGCGCCGGCTTGCTGCCAAGAAGATCATCGACGCATTCGATGAATTGCCGCAGCGCCAGCCTGGCATCGCCGAGGATCGGATGGTCGACCGCGTAACTCTTCTGCAGATCGATCGGGTCGTTTGTGACGTGGATAATGGTCTTGCCCGCCGGTACCGGGGTGACCATGCCGTGGCGGGTAAGACTGGTGCCGACTGCGAACACCAGATCGGCGTCCTTCAAGTAATGATAGACCGGTCCGCTCATGACCCCCGAACCGCTGCCGAGCGCCAACGGATGATTTTGCTCGGAGATCGCGCTCTTGCCCTCCATGGTGGTCATGACCGGAAGCTGCAGGCGTTCCGCCAATTCCGCGAGTTCCTCCGTTGCCTCGGCATAGAGCACACCGGCGCCGGCGATCACGATCGGTTTCTCCGCCGCCAGCAGGGCCCTTGCCGCGGCTTGGACGTCGGCTGGATTGGCCTGGGCGCGGGTCGCGGCCACAGGCCGATAGGCCTCGACGGCGCGGCTGTCGATCTCCGCTGCGGCGACGTCCTGCGGCAGCTCCACCATGACCGGTCCCGGACGGCCAACCTTCATTCTGGAAAGCGCCCGCCGCATTGCGTCCACCGTGCGTTCGGGGACCGAGATTTGCTCCACGGACTTGGTCATCGCCTCATAGCCCCGTGTCGCGCTGAACAGCGGAAATACCCGGTCGCGTTCGCGCGGGTGGCCTAGCGGCAAAAGCAGCAGCGGTGTCGAGTCGGAAAAGGCGGTGGCGATACCCGGGTAGGCGTTCTCGGCACCTGGTCCGTATTGCATCGCAAAGACCGATGGCGGATGGCCATTGCGTACGCGGGCAAATCCGTCGGCAATGCCGACGCCGACCCTTTCTTGGCGACAGATGATCGGGCGAATGCCGAGGGCAGCCGCGGATTCGATCAGCGGTGTAGTCGGATAACAACTGAGATGGGCGACACCTTCACGTTTGAGAATTTCGGCAATGGCGTCGACGACGATCATTTCGCTTGGCCTCCCGATCGAAGTGAGGCCGAAAGGCTCGCTCGGCGTCGGGCGAAGTTCCCGCCGGCCCTTGGCAGACGGTTGTACATGCAGGCGGGCCGGTCAAGCCAGTCCAGAGAGCGCATGGTATTCCTCTCCGTCGCCCGCTAATCTTCCTTGCAGCAGGGCGCCAGGCAGGCGTCACCTTGCTTTTGCCTTGAAGCACGTGAGCAACTGGCCATGTTCGAGTTCGACCCGCGCCGGACCGATCTCGCCCGGGAGTACAAGGCGAAGCCCTTCGGCGAGCACAGCCCGGACCTGCAGTACCTGCTGAACCTCATGCGCCGGCCCGGTGATCGACCTTTCTACCTGCTGGTCGCCACGGAACCGCACCGGCGGTGGACGCTCGCCATCAAGGCGCCGGGCAGCCTCGAGCCGCCGCGGCTCACCAATACCGTCTTCACCAGTTTGGAAGAGGCCGAGTGGGCGGTCTTCAAGCTGAGATGGCAGGCATTGGCGGGCGCCGAGCTCGAGATCGACTGACGGCGCCCGGGCCCGGACAAGAGAGATGGCCTCGATCCTCGGTTACTGCGATCCGATCAGCGCCGCCCCCGGCGAAACGATCCGCTTCATGGTGAGCTGCGATGATGCCGACGCCTACGACGTCGAACTGGTTCGCCTCATCAATCCCCAGGCGGGCCCGCAGGCGACCCCGTTTCGCACCGAGCCGGTGGGCGCCGAGGCCAATGGCCGCCACCGGGGCCGCGAGCAGACCATACACGTCGGTTCCTACGGCGTCGTCGCGGCCCACCCGCGGATCGCCGCGCTCGAGAACTTCACGCTTCAGGCCTTTGTCTGGCCGACGACGCCCGGCCGGGGTCGTCAGGCGCTCCTCGGCACCTGGTCGGAGCGCGACGCAGCGGGGATCGGGCTCAGCCTTGATCCGAGCGGCGCCCTGTCGCTGCGGATCGGCGACGGCCAAGGCGGCATCGCCGAGCTGACCAGCGGCGTGCGGCTGCTCGAGCGCCGCTGGTACCTCGTAGCCGGCAGCTACGACGCTGGGCGCAAGGTGCTCGCCATATCGCAGATGCCGGTGGCCGATCGAAGCTTCCACACCGAACCCACCGTGCATGAGACGCAGACCACCACCGCGCGACCGGCGCCGGGCCTCCGCCCGTTCCTGTTCGCGGCCTGGCACTCCGGCGAAGCTGCCGCGCCGACCGCCTGGGAGCACCTGGTGGCGGGCGGGCACTTCAACGGCAAGCTCGACCGGCCGCGGCTGGCCCGCCGCGCGCTCTCGACGGCCGAGACCGTCGAGCTCGCCGGCGACGCCCCGTTGAGCCCGGGACTGGCGCGTGAGGTCGTCGCCAGCTGGAACTTTTCGCTGGGCATATCCACCGAGGACCTGCACGACACTTCGCCACACGGTCTCCACGGCCGTGCGGTCAATCTTCCGGCTCGCGCCATGACCGGCCACAACTGGACCGGCGAGCACATGGATTGGACCAAGGCGCCGGGCCAGTACGGTGCCATTCACTTCCACGACGATGACCTCGTCGATGCACGCTGGGAGACCGACTTCACGTTCACGGTCCAGGACGACCTTCGCTCCGGCGTCTACGCCGCCCGGCTGCGGGCGGGCGAGAGCGAGTTCTGGGTGCCGTTCTTCGTGCGGCCGCCGCGCGGCGGGTCTCGCTCGCGTATCGTTTTTCTGGCTTCGACCGCCACCTACATCGTTTACACGAACAATCGCGGCCGCTTCACTTCGGCGGCGGCCGAACTCTATCACGGCCGTCTCACGGTCATGGACGCCATAGACGGGCTCTTTTTCGAGCATCCCGAGGTCGGGCTCTCCACCTATGACCGGCATGGCGACGACAGCGGCGTGTGCTACGCGTCACGACATCGCCCGGTGCTCAATTTCCGCCCGACCGGGCGTCATTGGAACTTCAACCTCGATTTGTTCATCATCGACTGGCTCGAGCATCTCGGCGTCGACTATGACGTGATCACCGAGGAAGACCTCCACTACGAGGGGCTCGCCCTGCTGGAGCCTTATACCGTGGTCCTCACGGGGTCCCATCCGGAGTACGACTCCGCCGCCATGCTGAACGCCTTCGACGCCTATCTCCGCGGCGGCGGACGTTTGATGTACATGGGCGGCAACGGCTTCTACTGGCGCATCGCCCATCATCCGACCCGCCGGGGCGTGATCGAGGTCCGCCGGGCCGAAGGCGGCGTGCGGACCTGGGATGCCGAGCCGGGCGAGTACTACCACGGCTTCACGGGCGAATACGGCGGCCTGTGGCGGCGCCAGGGCCGGGCCCCGCAAAGACTTGCCGGCGTCGGCTTCATCAGCCAGGGCTTCGACAAATGCTCGTACTACCGGCGCACCGCGGCGAGCCACGACCCGCGCGTCGCCTTCATGTTCGTGGGCGTCGACGACGAGATCCTGGGCGATTTCGGCATTCTCCAGGGCGGTGCCGCGGGGCTCGAGATCGATTGTGCGGACGCGGCTCTCGGCACGCCGCCGCATGCGCTGGTGGTCGCGAGCAGCGAGAACCATTCGAACACCTACGAGCTTGTCGCCGAGGAGGTCCGCGTGCCGCACGGCGCAACCAACGCGGTGCAGAACCTGGCGATCCACGCCGATCTGGTCTTCTTCGAGACCGAGGGCGGCGGTGCGGTGTTCTCCACCGGCTCGATCGCCTACGCCGGCAGCCTCGGTTGGAACCGCTTTGACAACAACGTGGCGAGGCTCACAACCAACGTGCTTCGGCGTTTTGTTGACCCCGAACCCTTCGAATTACCTAAAAACTGAAAGCGCCTCGGCGCTGCCGGCCGGGGCGGAGCGGCATGTCCGCTCGCGGGCGCGTAACCGCCGTCACTGGTGGACGCCACTAGGTGCGCGGCCGTTTCCTACGTTTTCACACGGCCAGGGTCAGGAGCCGCCCGTATCAGCGCGCGGCGCCGATCAGATGCGGCTGAGCTGCTTTGTCCACAAGCGAATTCGATAATGGGCGCCGGGGCACTTGCCCGGCACCGCGGGTCACATCGGGCGGCGGCCCTGGTTTGTTGTCGACTCAGGCATTTGGCATGCGATAGCCTTTTGCTGCGGCTGCCACGGGGGCGCGGTGTGCCCGCCGATCGTTCGTGGGTTGGGAGTGGCCGCACAAAACATGGAGGAGGGAAATGACCTTCGCACGCGGATTGACCGCTACCGTGCTCGGGGCCGTGCTGCTGTTCGGCGGCGCCAGCGCCGCTTCGGAGGCGAAGAACATCAGGGTGCTCACCTGGTTCAGCAACCAGCCACAGCTGGACGACCTCGAGATGCCGTTCTGGAAGAACTTCTCGGAGGCCACCAACGGCGCGTTCACGGTAACCGCCCGGACGATCAACGAAGTCGGATTGAAGGGCTTCGAAAGCTTGCGCACCCTGCAGAGCGGTGCTTTCGACATCGTGGCCTTCCAGTTCGGCTATGTCTCCGGTGACGACCCGGCGCTCGTCGGTCACGACCTGCCGGGGCTCGCCTCGGACTTTGAGACCGTGCGCAAGATCGCCGACGCCTATCGCCCGGTGATCGAGCAGCGCCTGCGCGAGAAGTTCAATGGCAAGCTGCTCATCCAGTGGCCGTTTCCGCCGCAGATCCTGTTTTGCAAGGAGCCGATCGAGAAGCTCGCGGACCTCAAGGGTCGCAAGGTTCGCGTCAACGGCGCGGTCATCTCGGCAATGGTCAGCAGCTGGGGCGGCACCGCCGTCACCCTGTCCGGGCCCGAAGTTTACCAGGCGATGCAGCGCGGCCTGGTCGAGTGCGCCGCCACCGGCAGCCAGTATGGCAACGAGCATGGCTGGCACGAAGTCTCCAAGCAGCTTTACGTCCTTCCTATCGGCGGCTACGCGCTGGTCGGCCACGTCGCCCGTCTCGACTTTTGGAACGGTCTCACCGAGGCGCAGCAAAAGACGCTCAGCGAGCAGATGGCCAAGCTCGAGAAGGGCTTGTGGGCGATGGGAGCCGAGACGCACCAGGATGGCGTCAACTGCAATACCGGCAAGGGGCCGTGCAAGAGCGGCAAAGTCGGCAAGATGACCATCCGCTATCCCAGCGAGGAGGATCAGCAGTTCTTCCTCAAGACGTTCAGGGAGGTGGCGCTGCCGACCTGGGAGGAGAGCTGCGAGCGTGACTTCCCCGAATGTGGCGCTCGCTGGAGAGAGACCATTGGCAAGGTGGTAAACGTCCAGTAGGCCGATCAACCCGGCATAATCGAGCGGCGGGCCGCGTGTTGTCCTGGCGGCCGAGGTGGCACCCAGACGGCTCAAAGATTGGCCCATGACGGAATCCAACCGTCCGCTCGAACGCCCCTTTCGCGCGCTTCGCACGATCAGCACCCGTCTGGCCCTTGCCGCGGGCTGGGCGCTGCTCCTCTTGTCGTTCGCGATCGCGTTCGAGGTCGTCTCGCGGCGCGTGCTGCGCATGTCGTTGCAGGGCGTCGACGAGTATGGCGGTTATCTGCTGGCCGTGTGCGGTACGATCGGCTTTTCCTACGCCCTGTTCGAGCGGGCGCACATCCGCATTGACGTGTTGCTGCGCGTCCTGCCCTCGCCATTGCGTGCCGTCGCCGATGCAGTGGCGCTCCTAGCGCTGAATTTCTTCGTTTGGAACCTGCTCTGGCGCAGCTTCGCCGTGGCCCGACAATCCTATGACTTCGGCGCGATCGCGGTGAGCCCGCTGGAGACGCCGCTGGTCGTGCCGCAAGGGATCTGGGCGGCAGCGACGGCGTTTTTCGCCGTCGTAGCGCTGGTACTGGCGGCACGCGCGTTGCTTGCGTTGCCCGCCCGTGACTGGGGTGCCTCGGCCAGCGAGTTCGGCGTGATCGGCGAAGAGGCCGAAGTGGCGCAGGAGATAGAGAGCGTGCGCCGCCGTCAAAATGAGCAGGCGCCGTGACCGCCCTCCTATTCGTCGTCGGTCTGCTCGCACTCTTGTTCGCGGGTCTCCATGTGGGAACGGTGCTTTTCCTGGTCGGCTGGTTCGGCGACGCCTTCGACGCGCAGGTCCTGCCCGCGATGCTGGGAAACATCTCGTGGACGACGATGAACGAGTTCCTGCTGGTCGCCGTGCCGTTGTTCATCCTTCTGGGCGAGATCCTGCTGCGCAGCGGCGTCGCCGACCGCATTTACGGCGCGCTCGCCGAATGGCTGCGCTGGCTGCCCGGCGGCCTGCTGCACACCAACGTTGTCGCCTGCGCCCTGTTCGCGGCCACGACCGGGTCGAGCGTCGCGACCGCGGCGACGATCGGCACCGTAGGCATGCCGGCGCTGCAGAAGCGCGGCTACAACGAGCGTCTGGTGCTGGGCTCGATCGCCGCCGGCGGCACGCTCGGCATCCTGATCCCGCCAAGTATCAACATGATCATCTACGGCGCACTGACGGGCGCGTCAGTGGGGCGCCTGTTTGTCGCCGGCATCATCCCCGGGATCGTGCTCACGGCGACGATGGTGCTCATCATCGCGATCACGTCGATCTGGCTGCCCGACCCGGCGGACCGGCACGAGCCCGTAGCGCCGCTGCTCCAGCGCCTGCGCGGCACGCTCGATCTCCTGCCCGTTCTCTTCATCTTCCTCCTGATCATGGGCAGCATCTATTTCGGGCTGGCGACGCCGACCGAGGCCGCCGCGCTGGGCGTGGTGGGCGCGCTCATGATCGCCGCCGGCCGCCGCCGCCTCACGGTCACGATGCTGCACGAAGCGTTCCTGGCCACGGTGCGTACCACGGCGATGGTGCTGCTGGTCATCCTCGCCGCCTTTGCGCTCAACTTCGTCATCGGTTTCCTGGGCATCCCGCAGTCGGTCGCGAGCTGGATCGAGGGGCTCGGCCTGTCGGCATACCAGACCATATGGCTGCTGCTCGTCTTCTACCTCGTCCTCGGCTGTTTTCTCGAGGTGGTATCGATGATGGTTACCACCGTCGGCATCGTCGTCCCGCTGATCGTCAGCCTCGGCTTCGATGCGGTTTGGTTCGGCGTTTTCATCACCATTCTCGCCGAACTCGCGATGATCACGCCGCCGGTCGGCCTCAATCTCTACGTTGTGCAGAGCATCCGCATCTCGCGCGGCAGCATCTATGACGTCTTCATCGGCACCTTGCCGTTCGCTTTCGCAATGCTGCTGGTCCTCGCCGTGCTGATCTACGCGCCAGAGCTGGCCCTGTGGCTCCCCGGCAAGATGTTCGACTGACGACGCCGTTCCGGGTCGTCTACAATCGGCAGAACCGTGGCTTCATCGGCCGGGGCCATGATCGCCGGTTCTGCTGCTCCGCGCAGCGTGGCCGTGCCGCAGGGCACCGCCTCTGGACCGCCGGCCACACTCGGGCGCAGCCGCGGCTCGCTGCCGACCAGCGCCGAGAACGGCTGGTTGGCCAGTGGCTTTTCGTCCAGCCCCGGCCTTCGTTGCCAGGAACCGGGCCGCTGGCTACAGTCGACGATGATCAAGAACGTTGAAAGGGAGGGCCATGGCGACGATCAGCATTGAGCGCGCCGGCAACGTCCGCACGGTGACGATGACGCGACCGGAGAAGCGCAACGCGATGAACCTGGAACTATTGAATGCCATGCAGGCGGCGTTCTCGGAGGAACCCGCGCCCGAGGAGCGCGTCACCGTGCTGCGCGGCGAGGGCCGGGTGTTCTGCTCCGGCCTCGACCTGACCCAGGACAAGGAGGCGCTGGGCCGGCCGAACGCGATCGAGGACATGCTCAGGGCGCTGGAGACCTATCCGCTGCCGGTGGTCGGCGTGGTCCACGGCGATGCGATCGCCGGCGGTAACGAGCTGGCGCTGCACTGCGACTTCGTGGTGGCCTCGAGCGAGGCGCGCTTCGCCATGCCGCTGGCCCAGATCGGCCTGTCGCTGACCTGGTTCCTGGCCAAGAAGCTGTTGGAGGTGGGCGGCCCGGTGGCGACCCGCGAGTTCCTGTTTCTGGGTGAGCGCATGAGCGCGCAGTGGATGTTCGACAACGGCCTGATCGCCCGCGTCGCCCCGCCTGATCAGCTCGAGGCCGAGACCGCCAAGATCGTCGATCGGCTGGCCGCCAACGCGCCGCTCTCCTTGAAGACGATGAAGAAGATCCTGGTGCGCGAGATGGAGTTCCGCGACCACATCGACCACGCCGATCTCGACGCCCTGGTAGCGGAGATCAGCGGCAGCGCCGATGCGGCCGAGGGCATCGCCGCGATCATGGAAAAGCGGCGCGCCGTTTTCCGCGGCGTGTGAGGCGATCATGGCGCTTCGCATGGACAAGCCCTGGCAGCCGCTGGACGCCGATACGGTGGCCAAGCTGCCGGGCCAGCTCGGCATCTACCAGATCGCGGACGCCTCCGGCCAGGTGCTCTATATCGGTTATGCCGGCGGGCGCAGCCTGTTCGGGCTGCGCGGCAAGCTACGGGACGAAGTGAAACAGCGCCGCCAGGGGGCGACGCAGTTCCGGGTCGAGGTCAACATGCAATACCTTACGCGACACGTGGAGCTGTTGATGGTGCACCGGGCCGACCACGGCGCGTTGCCGCGCGACAACGAGGTCGAGGGGACACCTCGCCTCGGGCGGCTCAGCGTGGCCTAAGGGGACCGCCGTGGACCTGAACATCACCGACGAGCAGCGCCTCTTGGTCGAGACCATGCGCCGTTTCGTGCGCGAGGAAATCCTGCCGCTGGAAGAGAAGCTGGATCCCGACGCCTTCGAATTGGAACCTGCCGATTACGAGCGGCTGGTCGAGAAGACCAAGAGCATGGGTTTTTTCGGCCTGGACATCCCGGAGGAATTCGGCGGCCCCGGGGTCGACATCGTCACCCGGGCGCTGCTGGCGATGGAGATGTCGCAGCACCGCGCCGGGCTCTACACCCCCTGCTACGAGGTCTTCGGCGCCGTGGGCCTGGCCCAGCTCTACGAGGCCAACGAGGACCAGAAGGAGCGCTTCCTGTACCCGACCCTGCGCGGCGAGAAGCGCACCTTCTTCGGCCTGACCGAACCTTCCGGCGGCTCGGATCCGGCGCGCGCGATCCGCACCCGCGCCGTCAAGGACGGCAACGAGTGGGTGATCAACGGCTCGAAGATCTTCATCTCCGGCGCCGACCGGGCCGACTACGGGCTGGTCTTCGCCCGCACCGATCCC
>Ga0326597_10006597_pt1 | contig 15883 bp, 12 predicted proteins | sample RVTome_12_FD_203789 | JGI IMG/M metagenome (GOLD analysis project Ga0326597, IMG submission 203789) | Soil microbial communities from uranium-contaminated site in the Upper Colorado River Basin, Wyoming, United States - RVT100D185 | ecosystem: Environmental > Terrestrial > Soil > Contaminated >...
CGCCACCGTCTTGGCATGCGGAGCCCATACGCGGAAGCGGACCCCGGAGGGACCCGGCATCGCACCGAGATCCAGTTTCCAGGTATCGTCATTCATCCGGTAGTCGCCCTTTCTTGCGTGGCGGTCACACTGTGCCGGATGGCGCCTTGGTTGCCAATCACCTCCGGCAGGTCGGCTCGTACTTGAGTGCCCGATCAAACCACGATAAGAATTCTTGCGCAAGCACTCTTATCCGATGTACGTATACTGAGGATGGAGAAGGGGCACGATGTCCGCTGAGTTCATACTCCGCGCTGTTTCCTGGGTCCGGGATTACGACGATCGCCTGGTCGCGACGGCGGTCGTGGCCGCCGTCCTGTATGTAGCGGCCAGAATCCTGGTCTGGGCGACCCGGCGTGGGATCAAGGACGAACGGCGGCGCTACACGGTCCGCAAAGTCATCCGCTATTCCTCGTTGGTGACGTTTCTGGTGGTGGCGCTCGGCATCTGGGCCCAGCGGCTGCAGGGACTGCTGCTGATCATGGGCGCCACCGGCGCGGGGCTTGCCATCGCCCTGGCCCCGGTCCTCGTCAGCATGGCGGGCTGGGCCTTGATCACCTGGTCCAGGCTGTACCAGGTCGGGGACCGTGTGCAGATCGGCACCGTCATCGGCGACGTCGTCGACATCGGACTCATCCGCACCACGCTGCTCGAGATCGGCAATTGGGTCGGCGCCGATCAGCTGACCGGTCGGACCATGGTCGTGGCCAACGCCGCCGTGTTCAAGGATCCCGTGTTCAACTACACGCAGGGCAGTCCATATATATGGGATGAGTTCACCATCCCCGTCGCCTACGGGCCCAAATGGGAACAGGCCCAGCGGGTCATGCTGGCCGCCATCGCCGATTACTCCGACGAGATCGGGCCTGCGGCCCAGGCCTCCATGCAGGACCTGCCTGGGGCCTCCCTCGTTGGAGTCCCTGAAACGCGTCCCCAGGTCTACATCACGGTCACCGAGCATTGGGTTGCGTGCACGCTGCGCTATGTGGTGCACGCGAGGTCGAGGCGGACCGTCAAGCACCGCCTGCAAACGCAGGTCCTGAAGGCGCTGGCCAAGGAGGGAATCGAAATCGCCTCGCCGGCCCTGACCGTGGTACGGTATCCCGCCGAACGCACTTGGAGAAACGATCCGTGAAAGTCTGGCCCGGAAAACCATACCCCCTCGGCGCGACCTGGGACGGCGAAGGCGTGAACTTCGCGCTGTTTTCGGAGAACGCCACGGCGGTGGAACTCTGTCTGTTTAACGGAGCCGAGCCGGTTGCGGAGTACGCGCGGATCCGGGTCGAGGAACGGACCGATCAAATCTGGCACGTGTATGTGCCGGGCCTCTGGCCCGGCCATCATTACGGCTATCGGGTGCACGGTCCCTACGAGCCGCAGGCCGGGCACCGGTTCAACCCCAACAAGCTGGTGCTCGATCCCTACGCCAAGTCGATCGCCGGCACCGTCGAATGGTCGGAGGCCATGTTCGGCTATCACATCGGCGACCCCGCGGCCGATCTGTCGTTCGACCAGCGCGACAATGCGATTTACATCCCCAAGTGCGTGGTCGTGGACCAGGCCTTCACCTGGGGTGGCGACGCCCAGCTGAGAACCCCCTGGGAAAAAACGGTCATCTACGAGGTGCACGTCAAGGGACTCACCTTCCGCCACCCCGACGTGCCCGACGCCCTGCGCGGCACCTACGCCGGATTGACGACGCCCGCCGTCATCGACTACCTGCAGACGCTCGGCGTGACCGCCGTCGAACTGATGCCGATTCACCAATTTGTCCGGGACAAGCAACTGGCCGATCGCGGGCTCGCCAACTACTGGGGGTACAACACCATCGGGTTTTTCGCGCCGGATATCCGCTACGCCACTTCCCCGGTCCGAGGCCGCCACGTGCGGGAATTCAAGACGATGGTCAAGACCCTGCACAGCGCCGGCATCGAGGTGATTCTCGACGTGGTCTACAACCATACGGCGGAAGGCAGCCACCTGGGCCCCACCCTGTCGTTTCGGGGCATCGACAACGCCTCGTACTACCGGCTCATGGCGGACGACAAGCGGTACTACATGGACTACACGGGCTGCGGCAATACGCTCAACGTGACCCACCCGCGCGCGCTCCAGCTCGTCATGGACAGCCTGCGCTACTGGGTGCTGGAAATGCACGTGGACGGATTCCGGTTCGATCTGGCCTCCGCCCTGGCGCGCGAGCTGCATGAAGTGGATCGCCTCGGCGCCTTCTTCGATATCCTGCACCAGGACCCGGTCCTGTCGCAGGTCAAGCTCATCGCCGAGCCGTGGGACCTTGGGGAAGGCGGCTACCAGGTGGGCAATTTCCCGGTCGGCTGGGCCGAATGGAACGGAAAATACCGGGATACGATCCGCCGGTACCTCAAGGGCGACGGGGGCCAGGCCGCGGAACTGGGGTATCGCCTGACCGGAAGCAGCGATTTGTACAGCAGCAGCGGGCGGCGCCCCTATGCGAGCGTCAACTTCGTCACGGCGCACGATGGATTCACGCTGCACGACCTGGTGTCCTACGACCACAAGCACAACGAGGCCAACGGCGAGGACAACCGCGACGGCACCGATGATAATGCAAGCTGGAATTGCGGCGCCGAGGGCCCGACCGACGACCCGGCGATCAACGAATTGCGGGAGAGGCAGAAGCGGAATTTCCTGGCGCTGCTGCTGTTGTCGCAGGGTGTCCCCATGATCTGCGGGGGCGATGAGATCGGCCGGACCCAGCGGGGAAACAACAATGCCTACTGCCAGGACAGCGACATCAGCTGGTTTGACTGGAAGCTCGACCGGGCGTCACGTGACCTGCTGGACTTCACCCGTCACCTGATTGCGCTCCGCAAACGGCATCCCGTCCTCAGACGCCGCGGGTTCTTCCAGGGCCGGAAAATCAGAGGGTCGGAGGTCAAGGATATTTCTTGGCTCCGACCGGACGGCAAGGAAATGACCGATGAGGACTGGAACAAGGGCTATGTCCGTTCCCTCGTGCTCCGGCTCGCCGGCGATGCGATCACCGAACTGGATGAAAAGGGACGGACGATCGTCGACAACACGCTGCTCATCCTGCTGAACATGCACCACGAACCCCTCTCCTTCACCCTCCCCGCCCATAAGAAGGGCGTCCGCTGGCAGGCCGTGCTGGACACGGCCGAAACCTTCAACGACCGCAAGCGGGTCACGATTCTCAAAGGCGGCGAGCAGTGCGACCTTGAAGCCAGGTCTCTCGCCCTGCTCGAACTGCGCGGGAAAGACTAGCGCCCCGACTCCCATCCTGGCGACAGGGTCGGCAAGGGGTCCCGCTTCCTTCCTTCCGACAATCCGAATGCTCCCGTCAGATCCCGTTGGACTTCCCGACGATTGATCTCCACGACGCGACAGGTCATGCGACCGGCCTTCGAGAAGCGCAGACCCTGGTGCTCAAGCTCTTGCCGTTTCCCTCACGCATTGCGTTCCGTCCGGCCATGCAGTATTGTGCCCCGGCAATGGACCTGCACGAATTCCTCCTCAGCCTGATCACCCTCTACGTGTTCGCGCGCATCTTCGGCGAGGTGGCCGTCCGTTTCGGCCAGTCGGCGGTGCTGGGCGACCTGCTGGCCGGCGTGGTGATCGGCGGCAGTGTGCTGGGGTGGGTGCAACCGACCCTGACGCTCAAGTTGATGGGCGACATCGGCGTCATGCTCCTGCTCTTCGAAATCGGGCTCGAATCCGATCCGCAGACGTTCCTCAGGGTCTGGAAATCCTCGATCGGCGTGGCCATCATCGGTGTCCTCGCCCCGTTCGCCCTGGGCTACGGCCTGGCGATCGCGACAGGCCTTGGCACGCTTCAGGCCGCCTTCATCGGAGCGACCTTGATGGCGACCAGCGTGGCCATCTCCGTCCGCGTGCTCGACGACTTCGGCAAGCTGCACACCACGGAAGGCAAGATCATCATCGGAGCCGCCGTCATCGACGACATCCTGGTGCTGCTGGCCCTGTCGGTGATCATCAGCCTGGCCGACCGGGGCACGGTCTCGGGGCTCGAAATCGTCAAGGCATCGGCTCCGGCCCTCCTGTTTCTCTGCGTCGCGATCGCTGCGGGTATCCGGTATGTCCACCTGTTCAGCCGCCTGGTGGACCACATGAGCACGCGCGGCAGCCTGGTCATCGTCGCCATGACGTTCGCGCTGATTCTCGGGGAAAGCGCCGAACTGGTCGGCCTCGCGCCCATCATCGGCGCCTTCGCCGCGGGCCTCGTGCTGGCCCGTGCCGAGCATCAGGCGCACATTACGGAGCGCATCAAGCCCGTGGCCGACGTCTTCGTCCCGATCTTTTTCGTGCTCGTCGGCGCGGCCGTCGACTTGAGCCTGCTCAATCCGTTCGATCGGCAGAACCGGCCGGTCCTCCTCCTGACAGGTGGATTGATCCTCGCGGCGATCGTCGGAAAACTCCTCGCGGGAGCCGGCGCGGCCGGCGAGGGCGTCAGCCGCTTCACCATCGGCGCGGGGATGGTTCCGCGCGGAGAGGTCGCCTTGATCATCGCCGCCACCGGCCTGTCGCACGAGGTCATCTCCAGGAGTGAATACGGAGCGATCATCCTGATGGTGGCCGTGCTGTCCCTGCTGGCGCCGCTGCTTTTGAAATTCGCCCTCCAGCGGGCGCCGCGCTGACCGCGCCCGGCCCCGGATCGCGGTTTTCATCCCCCCTCGAATAAGACACAAAGCCGTGGCATAGTAATCGGAGGCCATCGTCTTGTCTCAGGACTGTGAGGAGCTCCGTGGCGGCTTCCGAGCGCACCGACCCGCGCGTGGACAACCGGCCTCTGCTGGCGACGATCCTCGCCGGCGTCCGCCTGCTGCTGAACCTTGAGCAGCCGCTCCTGGGCTACCTGCTCGCCTACGCGGCGTCGATCGGCCTGCTCTCCCTGATCATTCCGTTGACCGTTCAGGAGCTGGTCAACACCTTCGCCTATGCCATTCAGCCGATCACGATCGTCACCCTGGCGGGGATCATGGTCCTGATCCTGCTGTCCGTCGGGGCCTTCCGCGCGCTCCAGTTGTATGCCGTCGAGATGCTCGAGGAACGTCTGTTCGCGCGTATCGCCTTGAGCATGACGCGCCTCCTGCTTGACCTGAAAATGCAAGGATTCCGTCCGAAACACGCCAACTACTTCGTGGAAACCGTCTTTCTGCAACGCGCAGTCTCGACGTTGTTGACGGATGTCATCAACGTCGTCGTCGGGAGTCTCTCCGGCATGGCCATCCTGGTGCTCTACCATCCGGTGTTGTTTCTGTATATTGTCGTGCTCTTCACCGGCGGCGCCGCTCTTGTCGGCTCCCTCAACTACGGCGGGCTCAGGGCCACCCTCGCCATGTCCCATGCCAAGTATGAGACGCTGAACTGGCTCCAGGAGATCGCCGGCAATCTGCTGCACTTCAAGGTCGCCGGGAGCCAGCCGCTCCTGCTCCGCAGGACCGACCAGTTGGTGGCCGCCTACTTGACCGCGCGACAGACCCGGTTTCGGGTCCTCCTCCGCCAGTATCTCGGATCGGTCGGGTGGCAGGCGCTGGGACACAGCGGCCTGATCGCCATCGCCGGATGGCTCATGGCCGACGGGCAGTTGACGCTGGGCCAGTTCGTCGCCGCCGAGGTCATCGTCAGCGCCCTCCTCTTGAGCTTCGATTCCATCGTCAAACGGATGGGCCACGTCTTTTACTTTTTCACGGCCGTGGTGGAACTGGAGTCCCTGTTCTCGCTTCCCAAGGACATCGAGAAGGGGAAGACGCGGCACGCGATCTCCGATTCTCCGACGCACGGTCTCCGCCTGACCTGCCGGGACATCAGCTTCGCCTACCCCGAATCGGCGCCCGTCTTCCAGGGACTCGACCTCGAGGTGGCTCCGGGGGAAAAAGTCGCCGCGCTCATGCAAAGCGGCACCGGCAAGAGCACGCTGGCCTTTATCCTGTCTGGGCTCTTCGCCCCGACGACCGGCGTCGTGCTGTACAACGGCGTGGACTTGAGGGATGCGGATGGGGGCTCGCTGAACGCCTGCCGCGGCTTCGTGCCGGACGCGAATTTAACGCTCTTCGAGGGCACTCTGGAGGACAATATCGCGATGGGGCGTCCCTCGGTCACCTACCAGGATATTCAATGGGCGTTGCGATTTGTCGGCCTGGAAGACGAGATCGGCATGCTGCCAAGAGGCCTGGGCACGCCGATCCTGGCCCGGGGACAAGCCTTCACGACCAGTCATGTCGCGCGGATTCTGACCGCCCGCGCCATCGTCGTGCGCCCCCAACTCCTGGTCCTGGACGGCGGGCTGCTCAGTGTGCCGAAATCTCACCGGGAGATCATCCTGCGGCGGCTCTGCTCCAAGGAGGAACCCTGGACGCTCGTCATCGTGACCAACGAGCCGGAGGTGTCCGGCCAGGTGGAGCGGCGGATCGTGGTGGGGTGAATCCCGACGGCCCGCGCCGCGGCCTCAGACGGACGGCGCCGGGATCTTGACTTCGACCGCCCGACCGCGTTCGATGGCCAACGCCACCGTCATGTAGAGCACCGATAGGGCGATCACCGTCAGGGCATAGAGGGGAAAGAGGTCCGTGCCCGGGATGCCGGCGCCGGACGGCAGGAACGCCATGACCGCGGCGGCCACCCCGCGGGGCAGCATGGAGGTGATCATGCGCCGTTCGGTATCCGTCCATTCGCCGCGCGCAAACCCGAACCCTTCCACGATCACCCATCGCACGCCGAGGCCGATCAGAAACAGGGCAATGCCGGCCCCAGCCACCATCCAGGTGACCGCCGAAAAATCCAGGATGAGCCCGAGCAGCACGTAAAAAAAAGTCCGGACCAGGAAGGACAGCTCCTCGTTCAGCCGCTTGAGGAACGTGTCGAGCTCGAATTCCGCCTTGTCCAGTTCGTAGCCGATCATGCGGCGGATCGGCCCGGCCAGCCGGCCCACGAGGGTTTCCATGTTGCCCAGCACCAGCCCGAACAACAGAATGGTGATGGCCCCGTTGGCGCCGATCACCTCGGCGATCGTGTACAGGACGAGGATGGCCGACAGGGTCAGCATGTAGGAGAGCGCCTGCCCGTGGAGCCAGGCCAGCAACCGGGCCCACAAGGCGCCGGCGACCGCGGCAAGCAGCAGCGCATCCAGGAACGCATGGAACAGGCTGCTGACCATGCCGCCGGCTCTCCCCGCCCCCGTCAATAAATTCATGATGGCCAGCGCCGTGACCACGACGAAGACATCCGTGAACGCGGACTCAAGGCTCAGCATCACCTTGACCGGCTCCCGGAGCGATTCGAGCTTCGACACCACGGGGATCACGATCGCGCCGGTCGTGCCGCCCAGGATCGCGCCCAGCAGCAGGCCGTGCAGCCAGGCACCCTGCAACACCCAGACGTAGAAGGCCGCCGTCGTCAGCATGGTCGCAGTGAAGACCGCGAGGGTGAACAGGATCGCGACGGGAGTTTCCTTCATCACCTTGGCCAGTTGCATGTTCAATCCGCCGTCGAAGAGGATGATGAGGAGGGCGAGCGTCCCGAAGTAGGGGGCCAGCGCGATGACGTGCGTCGCGTTGGTCAGGTTCAGCACGGGTCCGAACAACACGCCCAGGCCGATAAGAAACAGCACGCTCGGGACGCCGGTTTCCTTGAACAGGAGCTCGCCGGCCAGCCCGATCAAAATGACCAGGCCGACCAGGCCGAGGACCGTTTCAACGCTGAGCGATTCCATCACGCCTCACACGGGCAATCGTTGGGCCCACTATCACAAGACCCCGCCCGACCGTAAACCGGCGGCGCGCACCCGGCGGCGTGGTACGAACGCGCCGGGCGCCTTTTTTTCAGCCACGGCGTCGGCTATGAACCGGAGCCACGGTTTTTGGCGATGTTCTTGATGATCTCCGCCGCCACGTCCCGTCCGCCGAGGCCGAAGGCGATCGCAAAGCCCAACCCGACGGCGGCCAGGATGATCTGAATCGAGGACGTGATGATGGTGGTATCGATGTCGATCTGCTCCAGCGCCATGATGCCGGTGAACACGACCACCACCACGCGAACCAGTTTCGAGAGGGCCGTGGCGCCATCGAGCTTGTTGGCCGTGGCCGCGTTCAGCACGATCTCGCCGAAAAAGTGGCCCAGCAACAACCCTCCGGCCACCACCAGCACCGCGCCGATCAGCTTGGGCACGAACAGCACGAACCGTTCCAGCAACTGCGACACCACGGTCAACTGGACCGCGTTCGCCGCCGAAACCAGGAACAGCAGGATGATGAGCCAGTAGACCAGGAACCCGATCACGTACGACGGCGACTTGCCGAAGCCGAGCCGCGTGGTCAGCTCGTTCACCTTGATCATCTCCGTGTATTCGTCCAGCTTGGTGAAGCGGAAAAATCTTTCGACGCCGGCGCGGGCCACCCGTCCGACCACCATGCCGATGAGCAGCAGCACCAATGCCGCCAGGATGGACGGCATCTTGACCAGGATGGAACCCAGCAATTGTTGAAACGGCACGATCAGGAACGACAACCAGTCTTGCGGCATGCGCACCTCCCGGGAAAGAGTTTGTTACTTGCTCGTGGATCACGTGATGAGACGGCGCCGGTTTGGCGTCAGGCCGGAGTGTGGGATGATCCGGTAAAAAAGTCAACCGCAAGATATAAACGCGTCGACAGCCTGCCGCGCGCGTCAGACGGGAGAGGTCGGGCGAATCAGCCGGCCCATCGTCAGGCCCTGCACGAGGATTGAAAAGACGACGACGGCGTAGGTGATCGTCACGATCGCATCGCGCGACGGTCCGGGCGGCAGCGACAGGGCCAGGGCGACGGAGATGCCTCCCCGAAGCCCGCCCCAGGTCAGGATCGCGATGGTCCGTTTGCTAAACTCCCGCACGAAGCTGAACAGCTTGACCTGCGCCCCGACGCTCAGCAGGCGGGCGAGCAGGACGATGGGAATCGCGAGCAGCCCCGCTTCCACGTACTCCGTCCGATAGCTCAGCACCAGCACCTCCAGGCCGATCAGGACGAAGAGCACCGCGTTCAGGATCTCGTCGATCAGGTCCCAGAAGGCGTCCACGTGCCCGCGTGTCTTGTCGGACATCGCCAGCCGCCGGCCCTGGTTGCCGATCAGCAGGCCCGCCACGACGACGGCCAGGGGCCCCGATGTGTGCAGCGCGTCGGCCAGGGCGAAGCTGCCCGTCACCAGCGCCAGCGTGATCAGAATCTCGACCTGGTAGTTGTCCACCGACTTCAACATCGCATAGGCCGCGTACCCCAGCACCAGGCCGAGCACGACGCCGCCGAGGGCCTCTTCGGCAAAGAGCTGGGCGACATCGAGGGCGCCGACCGACTCCCTGGGTATCAGGCTCGCGATCACGGCGAACACGACCACGCCGACCCCGTCGTTGAACAACGATTCGCCCACGATCTTGACCTCGAGCGCCTTGGGCAGGCGGGCCTGCTTGATCAGCCCCATGACCGCGATGGGATCGGTCGGAGAGATCAGCGCCCCGAACAGCAGGCAGTAGATGAGCGGAAGATGGAGGCCGATCAGGTCGAAGCCGTAGTACCCGAGCAGGCCCGTGATGAAAGTCGACAGGACCACGCCGACGGTGGCAAGGGTGCCGACGACCCACTTCAGGTCAAGGAGTTGGCTCAAATTGACGTGCAGGGCGCCTGCGAACAAGAGGCAGCTCAGCATGCCGTGCAGCACCGCTTCGTTGAAGTCGATCCCGCCCATGAACTGCCGGACCTGTTCCTCCACCCCGCCGACGACCTTGCCGGCAGCCAGCACGCCCAGCGACATGACCAGGGCGCTGGCCATCAGGCCGATGGTCAGCGGCAGTTTCAGGAACCGATGGTTCACATAGCCGAAGACGGCCGACAGGCAGAGGAGAATCGTGATGGTATTGAACAGGCTCATGTTCCCTCGTGGCGGCGCCAGCGACCCGGCCGGCCCGCCAGGGGCCGACCATGCCGTTGGCCGGATGGTCGGACCATCCTTACCCGACGGTCCGGCGCGATGCAAGGCGCTTCGCACGGAGGCCGCCGCCTCGTGAGCGTGGCGTGTATCCCTTGCTTGCCAACCGACATTGTCTTGTGGAAAGGTGTCTCCCATCGCCACCGGTCCATATGATGAGAAGAGAGGGAACTGATCGCCCTTCGCATGAAATGCACGCGCGCCGGCCGGGACGAGGACTGAAGACGCGCATGTGGACGTCCGGCGCGCGAGGGACACCGGGAACAGGCGGGCCATCCTGCCTGTCGTGGCTGCTCCTGTGCCTGTTCACGTTCGGCCCCCTCCCGCCGGCGGCGGGCGGCTCCGGGGAATTGCGCGGCGTGATGATCGTGGCGGGCCACGGTCCCGAACGTCCCGTGATCGACACGCTCGCCCGCGCCTTCGAGAGGGCCCATCCGGGAACCGCCGTGGACGTCAAATGGAACCGGAACTTCCGCACGGCCTGGATGGTCAAATCCGGAAAGGCCGACCTTGCGGTGACGGGCACGGACGATCCCGGCCTGGCCGCGACCACCGTCGCTTGGGACGGGATCGCGGTCATCGTCAACTTTTCCAACCCCGTCAATGAAGTGACGTCCGGCCAGCTCCGTGACCTGTTTTCAGGAAAGACCCTGTCGTGGTTTGATTTGAATGAACGTGCCTCGGAGACCGTCGAAGTGATCCGGCGGCCGGACCACCGGAACGTCACGGCCGGCTTCGAAGAATCGCTCGGTATCATGGGCGGCATGAGCAAGTCGGCCCTGATCCTGCGCGCAGACCAGACGGTGCTCCGCCGGGTGTCCGGCCGGCTCGGCGCCATCGGATACCTGTCGCTGGGAGCCGCCCTGGAGGCCGTGAAGTTCGGCACGCCGGTCCGGATCCTCATCGTCGACGGAGTTGAACCGGGCGAGCCGACCGTAAGAAATGGCCGATACAAACTGCGCCGACCGGTCCTCTTCCTGGCCGGCAAGCGCCCCCAGCTGCTTCGCGACGCCTTCGTCGCCTTCGCCCTGTCGCCGGCGGGGCAGCGGATCATCGGCCGGCAGTATTATCGGTTGGCGCACTAGGCAGATGCCGACCTTCGCCGTGACGATGGCGCCGGTCAGGAGGGATCGCCACGCAGGATCCCCCGCGTCCGCCGCGACGCCCGCACGGCGTCGGCATTGACGGAAAAGTCGGGGCCGGGAGACAAGGGTACGCGGGCTGTGCCCGCGTGTCTCCGTCCCGCGGAACCGGCGGAGCGAGACACGGTCGAACGGGCGCGGATGCGGGCTTGCGGAGCCGACGCGAAGGCCCTTCCGAGCGTCCGGTGGCGGACGCGCCCCGGGATCCCGCGTTCCCCCCCCCCCGCTCCCTCATGAACGGAGCCCCATGCCGTCGTGGAGGCCGGTCGACACGTTCAGGCATCGGGGGAAACCCGACCTGTCTTGACAGTCTGCAAGTGGCCGGACTACAAAGGCGCATGCGCAATCGCGCCCATCGTTTCCGCCCCGCACGGATTCGCCGCCCGGCGGGCGGCCGGCGGCTCACCGCCCTGCCGCTACTGGGCGCGCTCTTCCTCTGCCTGTGCCCGATTCAGCAAGCGACCGGGGTAACGGCTCCGGTCGCCCCGGGGAGGGAAAGCGACGCGGCGCCTCCGCGACCTCGCGACACCGACGCTCTTTCTTCATCTGGCACGGCGGACAGCCATTACAACCTCGGACTCGCCTTGAAAACGAAGGGGGATCTCGACGGCGCCATCTCGGAATACCGGGAGGCACTCCGGAAGGATCCGGACCATGCGGAAGCTCACCACGGCCTCGGCCTGGCGCTGAAGACCAAGGGGGACCTGGACGGCGCCATCGCCGAGTACCGCGCCGCGTTGCGCCTGCGCAAGGACTGGGGGGCGGTCCACAACAACCTCGGAGTCGCGCTCGAAGCAAAGAAGGATCTGAACGGCGCCATCGCCGAGTACCGCGCCGCCATCCGCCTGCAGCCCGACAACGCGATGGCCCATTCCAACCTCGGCATTGCGTTGGAGGCCAAGGGGGATCTCGACCGGGCCATCGCCGCCTATCGGACGGCCATCCGCCTGCAGCCCGACAACGCGGCCGCCCACAACAACCTCGGTCTCGCGCTCGAGTCGAAGGGGGATATGGACAATGCCGTCGCCGAATACCGCACCGCGCTGCGCATGCAAGCCGGCCCGACCGCGGCCCGCTACAGCCTGAACCTCGGAGGGGCGCTCCACGACAAGGGCGACTTGGAGGGAGCCTTGGGCGCCTACCGGACGGCGCTCCGCCTCCAGCCCGAGGACCCGAAGACTCACTACCTCGTCGGGCTCGTGCTCAAAGCCAAGGGCGACCTTGACGCCGCGATCGCCGAGTACGGCGAGGCCCTCCGCCTGCAGCCCGACAACGCCGCCGCCCACCACCACCTCGCAAGCGCGCTCCACGACAAGGGCGACCTCGACGCCGCCGTCGCCGAGTATCGCGAGGCCCTGCGCCTGCAACCCGGTAACGCGACGGTCCACTACAACCTGGGTGTTGCCTTCGTGGCAAAGGCTCAATCGGCGGACGCGGTCCGTGAATTCCGCGCATTCCTGAAACTGGCCCCGTCCACTCCCCGGAATCGAAAAATGATCGAGCAGGTGCGGGCCAAGCTTGCGGTGCTGGCGCGATAACGCTCCCGGCGGCGCCGAACGTCCATGCTTCCAGGCGCGCGACTCTCGGCGAGGAGCAGGCATGCAAGAGAAGCGAGGATCATCTGCTAAGGGGAGGGCTTGAGATGACGCATCGGAGGTCTCGGAGACGACAGGGATGGCTCGTCGGCATGCTCGCCGGACTGCTCGGCCTCGGCGGATGTCTCTCCCCGGTCACGATGCACCGGGCGGTCATCGAGTACGACAAGACGAACTCGCACCTGGAAGCGGAGCTGCTGCTGCTCAACATCGCGCGCTCCCGGCACTTCCACCCGATTCACTTCACCACGATCGCGAGCATCGCCGCGACCTTCGAATTCGAGGCGAACACCGGGCTTTCCCGCGCGTTCGTGCAAAGCCCCGGCGCCGACACGCTGTCCCTCACGATGAACAGCCGGGTGGCCGAGAAGCCCACCGTGACGATCGTGCCGATCCAGGGCGAAGAATTCACCAGCCGGATCCTCACCCCCTTCGATGAGTCAAAGCTGGCGTTCCTGTTCCAGCAAGGCGTCGAGCCGGCCATTCTGTTTCGGCTCATGGCCCGCGAGATCGACCTGTTCGGGTACGGCGAATCGGCCACGCTCCGCAACTCGCCGCACCTGAAGAAAGAGTACGTCGAGTTCCGCCGCCGCGTCCTGCACCTCTCCTCGCTGAATCTGGCGCACTCGCTCTACGTCGGCCCGATCGTCTACAAGGACGAGGTGCCGGTGTTCATCGGCCGCGAGCCCGCCACCGGCGACATGATGCGCGGGTTGGACAAGATACTGGATGCCCTGGACAAGGGACATCGCTGGATCGCGGCGAGCGACAACGATCCGTTCATTCTGACGCGCAAGGTGGTCGGCAGGATCGTGATCACGAATTACGATCCGAACAAGCTTACGAACGAGGAGCGCCGCTCTCTGAATCGGGAAGCGCAGGGCTACTCGCGGAATGCCGTCCTCGTGGACATCCGCCCCGACAAGCCGGGCGGGGACTATCCCCTCCACGGGGTCATCGTCCTCAGGGGCTTCAACGCGATCATGCGATTCCTCGCGCTGGGGATCGCCGCGGACCCGGAATTTCACGTGGACAAGGACAAGCGGACGGGCGAGATCCCACGCAGCCCTCCGTGGACGATCGCGATCGAGGAGACCAAGTCCCGTCCCACCGACGAGGACGCCGCCTTCGCGGTCGAGTACGAAGGTCTCTGGTACTCGATCCGGAAGGCACGCCAGGAAGAAGGCGTAATCGCCCCGTGGAACCAGGAGGCGTTCCGCGTGTTGAGCCAGCTCTATCAGATGACGGTGACGGACGTGTCGAAGGTGCCGACTCCCGCGATCACCATCGCCAAATAACCGGCGGGGACGGCTCAAGAAAGGCTGGACATCTGTCGGGGACGGTGCGGTATACTGGGCCTGCCTTTTAGGTTGACGGCCGCGCTCCGATCAAAGGAGCAGTCACCAATACGACGAATGAGGTCCGCGGCCGGGGAGGGATCCGATCATGATCAAACAACTCTTCAGTGTGGCAGGCGTTCCCTTGCTGCTTGGTTTCATCGCTGCTGCGCCCGCCGAGGCGGTAGAGCTGGCGCCTGACCCCCATGCGCCTGCCCCTCATGCGCCTGCGAAAGTCGCCGCCGAAGCATCCGAATCCGGTCCTCAGACGATCAAGGGCGAGGTGGTCAAGATCGACGGTCGCTTCTACGTCGTGAAGGACCAGCAGGGCAAGGAAATTCGCCTGCTGGTGAGCAAGGACACAGAGATGGCGGGGGTCTTCAAGTCGGGCGACAAGATCGAGGTCCAGACCTCGCCGATCGAGCACGCCATGTCCATCTCAACGGCCGGCACGCAACCGCGCGAAGTGGGAACCACGTTACAGACGGTCACGGGCGAACTGGTGAAGATCGAGGGCCAGCATTATATCGTCAAGGACCACGCCGGCAAGGAACTGCGCCTCCACGTGGGCGAGGACACCAAGGTGGCTGATTCCTTGAAACCGGGCGCCACGATCGAGGCGCTGATCTCGCCGGTCGAGCACGCCGTGTTCATCAAGGCCGGAAAGTAATCCCCGGGGAGGATTCCCCGGACCGCCGCGCGTGGCCGGAGCCGACGACAGCGCTCTGATACGCCCTTCCCCAAACCCTCCGGACCTCCCGAAAACACCAGGTGACAGCCCGGCGCCATCCGGCCCCCGCCATTTCCGCCCCATGGCAATTCCGTCGAATGACACATGGGCCGACCGCCGGCTGACGGTCCAACCGCCCTTTCCGGTCGATTCGAGGAGGGATAGTCCGGGACTTTCGCTGGCGCGGAGGGCAGGCCTGACGCGGGGAAGTGACCCTACGGGCCTTGGGGAACAGGCGCAGCCGGCGGGACAGGAACGGACGGTTCACTCCCGGGCTGCCGGCCGTCGGCCGTCTTGCCGAAGAACTTCGCCGTACGCGTTTCGAGGTCGATCACGTAGGTCGCCCATTTCTGGAAGCGCCGCTGCGCTTCCTGTGAAGTCTCCGCATAGGCGAGTCCGTTAAAAAATTTCTCGACGTCCGGAAGCAGCCGGAGCAGGTCATGGGCCTCGTCGAGCTGCCGTTCGATCCGCTTGATCTGCGGCTCGATGTGGTAGTGCTGGATGTACTGGGAGGCCGCGATCCAGACCGCGCCGGTGACCGGCGCCGCCACCGCGGCCGTGGCGAAGATCACGCCGATGGAGGACAGTCCCGCCGCGGCTCCCACGATCGAGTCCACCGTCGAATAGTCGTTTGTGAGCTCCTCGTTGCCCCCGAGGCTGACCTCCAGCGCCTCGATGTAGGCTCTCAGGCTGTACTCGATGTCGTAATAAGTCTTGAGCAGTCCCTGCGCGGTCGGTTTGCGCTCGGCATCGAGCCGCGAGGTATTGAGCAAATCGGTGTCGACCATGAGTCCCAGATAATCCATCGGGACGGAGCGCTGGTAGTCGCCGGATTTCGGGACGGGCGTCGCGCAGGCCGCCAGCAGCAGGCCCAACATGCCGAACAGCAGGGTTCTCGACGCCGTCGCGATCATGCGGGACGGCAAGGTCCCATCATGCGCCTAGCGGGCATCGGCCGGGGCGCTCTTGTCGTTCGGTTCCGCCGGCAGCGGCGTGATGATCGGGACGGCGGGAGGACGGCTGAGTTCCGGCGGGTCGGTCAGCGTGCTCGTGCGGAAGGTCAGG
>Ga0326597_10006598_pt1 | contig 15883 bp, 30 predicted proteins | sample RVTome_12_FD_203789 | JGI IMG/M metagenome (GOLD analysis project Ga0326597, IMG submission 203789) | Soil microbial communities from uranium-contaminated site in the Upper Colorado River Basin, Wyoming, United States - RVT100D185 | ecosystem: Environmental > Terrestrial > Soil > Contaminated >...
CACTCGGTCACCCTCGTGCAGTTGCGCTTCGCTTCGTTCGCTGTGATCGACTTACGGTGGGACTTGCACCCACAAGAGCGCGCCCATGCTGGGCGCACAAGAAAAAAGCCGGCGCACGGCCGGCTTTTCCTAAAAACGTCCTGGATCTAGGCGGCTGCCGACGCCTCCTTTTCCCTAGTCGCGCCTTTCTTGGTTTCCTTCGCCTTGGTCGTCGGCGCCGGCTCCGGGCGGTCCATCAGCTCAACCAGCGCTAGCGGTGCATTGTCGCCCTTGCGGAAGCCAAACTTGAGGATGCGCAAATAACCGCCATTGCGCTCGGCGTATCGCGGGCCGATCTCATCGAAGAGCTTCACCACGTTATCGCGGTCGCGCAGGCGGTCGAATGCGAGCCGGCGGTTCGCGAGCGAGGGCTTCTTGCCCAGCGTGATGATGGGCTCGACTACCCGTCTCAATGCCTTCGCCTTCGGCAGCGTGGTCTTGATGACCTCATGCCGCAGCAGTGAATTGGTCATGTTGCGCAGCATCGCCAAACGATGGCCGCTGGTGCGGTTGAGTTTTCTTAGTCCGTGCCGGTGACGCATTGTTCGTTCCTCACTGAAGGCGGAAGGCAAGAGGCGAAAGGATAGAGCTCGCTCTCGGCAGAGTTTCATCCTTCATTCTTCATCCCTCGTCCTTATACCTTTTCAAGCCCCGCGGGCGGCCAGTTTTCCAGCTTCATGCCAAGCGTGAGGCCGCGCGAGGCCAGCACTTCCTTGATCTCGTTCAGCGACTTGCGGCCAAGATTGGGCGTCTTCAGGAGTTCGGTCTCGGTGCGCTGGATGAGATCCCCGATGTAATAGATGTTCTCGGCTTTGAGGCAGTTGGCCGAGCGAACGGTCAGCTCGAGATCGTCGACCGGCCGCAGCAGGATCGGATCGATCTGGGTGGCCTTCTTCTCCTCGACATGCGCCGGCATGCCCTCCAGATCCGCGAACACCGCGAGCTGCTCTACTAGAATCCTGGCGGCATAGCGCACCGCTTCTTCCGGGTCGATCGCGCCGTTGGTTTCGATGTCCATGATCAGCTTGTCGAGATCGGTGCGCTGCTCCACGCGGGCAGCCTCGACCGAGTAGCTGACCCGGCGCACCGGGCTGAACGAGGCATCCAGCATGACCGCACCGACGGTGCGGCCCTCCTCGCCCGCCATCTTGCGGCTGGTCGCTGCGATGTAACCGCGGCCCAGCTCGATCTTGATCTGCATGTCGAGCTTGCCGCCAGAGGCCAGATGCGCGATCACGTGGTCGGGATTCACGATTTCGACGTCGTGCGCCTCCTCGATGTCGCCTGCGGTCACGACACCCTCGCCCGACTTCTTCAGGTTGAGGGTTACCTCCTCGCGGTTGTGCAGCTTCAGCACGATCCCCTTGAGGTTGAGCAGGATGTCGACCACGTCCTCTTGCACGCCGTCGATCGTCGAGTACTCGTGCAGCACGCCGTTGATCTTGACCTCGGTGGCGGCATAGCCGGGCATCGACGACAGCAGCGTGCGGCGAAGCGCGTTGCCTAGCGTATGCCCGTAGCCACGCTCGAAGGGTTCCATCGTGAGCTTGGCATGGTACGGCGAGATATTCTGCACATCGATGATGCGAGGCTTGAGAAATGCGCTGCTTTGCATGGCTTGAATACCTCTAGGTCATTTACTTCGAGTAAAGCTCGACGACCAGCGACTCGTTGATCGTGGCCGGAAGTTCCGACCGCTGCGGGCGCGCCTTGAACGTGCCCTTCAACGACTTGGCGTCGACCTCGATCCATTCCGGGAAACCGCGGCTCTCCGCCGCTTCCGCCGCCGCCTTGATCCGCAGTTGGTCCTTGGCGACCTGGACTACCTCGACCACATCGCCGGGACGGCACTGGAACGACGGAATGTTGACGCGCTTGCCGTTCACGAGGACGGCATTGTGGCGCACGATCTGGCGCGCTTCGGTGCGCGATGCGCCGAAGCCCATGCGGTAGGCAACGCTGTCCAGGCGGCTCTCCAAGATCTGAAGCAGCGCCTCGCCGGTCACACCCTTTCGGCGTGATGCTTCCTGGTAGTTCTTGCGAAACTGGCGCTCAAGCACCCCGTAGATGCGGCGCAGCTTCTGCTTCTCGCGGAGCTGCACCCCGTAGCCCGAGAGGCGGGTGTTCTTCTGGCCATGCTGCCCCGGCGGGTAGTTGCGCCGCTCGATGGCGCATTTGTCGGTGAAGCATTTTTCGCCCTTAAGGAAGAGTTTCTCCCCCTCACGGCGGCATTGACGGCACTTCGCGTCGAGATTCCTTGCCACGATCCGGATCCCCTTTCTAGATGCGGCGCTTCTTGGGCGGACGGCAGCCGTTGTGCGGCACTGGCGTCACATCCGAGATGCTGGTGATCTTGAAACCCACGGCGTTCAACGCACGCACCGCCGATTCTCGGCCGGGGCCGGGGCCCTTGATGCGCACCTCGATATTCTTGACGCCACACTCCTGCGCGAGCTTGCCCGCGTTTTCAGCCGCAACCTGCGCCGCGAACGGCGTGGACTTGCGTGAACCTTTGAAGCCCTTGCTGCCGCAAGTGGCCCATGCGAGCGCATTCCCCTGGCGGTCGGTGATCGTCACGATGGTGTTGTTGAACGACGCATGCACGTGAGCGATACCTTCCGCCACGTTCTTCTTGACCTTCTTGCGCACCCGGGTGCTTGCTTTTGCCATACGCGGTTAGTCCTTTTAATCCTTACACGGTAGCCGCTTTGATAATCCTGACCGCCGCCTTGCGCGGGCCCTTGCGCGTGCGCGCGTTGGTGCGCGTGCGCTGGCCGCGGACCGGCAGGCCGGCACGATGACGCTTGCCGCGCCAAGTGCCCAGATCCATCAGGCGCTTGATGTTCATCGATACCTCGCGGCGCAGATCGCCTTCGACCACGAATTTCGTTAGCTGCTCCCGCAGCTCATCCATATCGTTATCGGACAAGTCCTTGATTTTGCTGACGCCACTGATGCCCGCTGCGCTGCAAATCGCGCGCGCGCGGCTGCGGCCGATGCCGTAGATCGCGGTCAGCGCGATCTCCGCATGCTGGTGATTTGGAATGTTTACGCCACCAATTCGGGCCATGTCTCACCTCGAAACGGAAAACTTGCGATTTTATCGCCTAACTGACTAATTTTCAAATCAAAATCAGCCCTGACGCTGCTTGTGGCGCGAATTCCTGCAAATCACCCGCACCACGCCCTTGCGCTTGACCACCTTGCAATTGCGGCACATCCGTTTGACCGAAGCCTGCACTTTCATCGCCGTGTCCTTTTCCTGCTTTCTTGTTGCCCCACGGGATATTTCACCCCGCAAAAAACGCCCTGCTTTCCACGCCTCGCCACCCCGGCCTATCGCGCGCGGAATACGATGCGTCCACGGGTCAGGTCATAGGGCGTAAGTTCGACCGTGACTTTGTCTCCCGGCAGAATGCGAATGTAGTGCATGCGCATCTTGCCGGAGATGTGACCCAGCATCACATGACCATTCTCGAGCTTGACCCGGAAAGTCGCGTTGGGCAGGTTCTCAACGATCTCGCCCTGCATCTGGATCGTTTCTTCCTTTGCCATCAGCGCGTCGGGAACACCCCGCCCTTGAAATTCGCCTTCTTCAGAAGACTTTCATACTGGTGCGACATCACGTAAGCCTGCACTTGGGCCATGAAGTCCATGGTCACCACCACGATGATCAGTAGCGAGGTGCCCCCGAAGTAGAACGGCACGTTCTTCCATACAATCAGGAACTCGGGCAGCAGACACACCAGCGTCACGTAGATTGCGCCCGCCAGGGTGAGCCGCATCATGATCTTCTCGATGTAGCGCGCGGTCTGGTCCCCGGGCCGGATGCCGGGAACAAAGGCCCCGCTCTTCTTCAGGTTGTCCGCCGTCTCCTTCGGATTGAACACGAGCGCGGTGTAGAAGAAGCAGAAGAAAATGATCGCCGATGCGTACAGGAACGTGTAAATCGGCTGTCCCGGATGCAGCGTCCCGGCTACGTTCTTCAGCCAATCCATGCCCTCACTCGCGCCGAACCATCCCACCATCGTCGCCGGGAAGAGGATGATCGAGGAAGCGAAAATTGGCGGAATCACACCGGCCATGTTCAGCTTGAGCGGTAAGTGCGAAGTCTGTCCGCCGTAGAGCTTGCGCCCCACTTGGCGCTTCGCGTAATTCACGAGGATCTTGCGCTGGCCGCGCTCGACGAAGCACACGAATGCGGTCACCCCGAGAACGAGCGCGCCGATGAACAGCGCCACCGGGATCGAGAATGCCCCGGTGCGCACCAGCTCCAGGGTGCCTCCGATCGCCTGTGGAAAACCGGCCGCAATGCCCGCAAAAATGATCAGCGAAATGCCGTTGCCCACGCCACGCTCCGTGATCTGCTCGCCGAGCCACATCAGAAATATCGTGCCGGTCACCAGTGTCACCATAGCGGTCAGCCGAAAGATGATACCGGGGTCGATCACCAGCCCCCGTTGCGACTCGAGTGCAATGGCGATGCCCAGCGACTGGAATAGTGCGAGCCCCGCGGTGCCGTAACGGGTGTACTGGGTTATCTTGCGCCGCCCCGACTCGCCCTCCTTCTTCAGCGCCTCGAGCGTGGGCGAGACGACCGACATCAGCTGCATGATGATCGAGGCGGAGATGTACGGCATGATCCCAAGCGCGAAGATGGAGAAGCGCGACAGCGCCCCGCCGGAGAACATGTTGAACATGTCGAGAATGCCGCCGCGCTGCGAGCCGAACAGTTCCGCGAGCTGCGTCTGATCAATCCCTGGTACCGGGATGAAAGATCCGATGCGGAACACGACAAGCGCGCCCAGCAGGAAGAGCAGGCGACGCTTGAGGTCGCCCATCTTGCCCGATGCCAGAAGTGATTCGCTTGCCGCCAACTATTACCCCTCGTCCTCGCCACCGGTCTTCTTGCCCGGCGCCTTACTTTCGGCTTCCGCGGCCGGGGCCTCGATGCTGCCGCCAGCGCTCTCGATCGCCGCGTGGGCGCCCTTGCTCACGGTGAGCCCTTTCAACGCCACCTTGCGCTTGATTTCCCCCGACAGGATGACCTTGGCGCGCAGCGCGCGCCGCGAGACGAGGCCTGCGGTCTTCAGCAACTCGAGGTCGACGGTGTCCTGGTCGAGTTTCTGCAGGTCGGAGAGGCGCACCTCGGCGACATCCCCCTTCAGCAGAGAGACGAAGCCGCGCTTGGGCAAGCGGCGCTGCAGCGGCATCTGCCCGCCTTCGAAGCCAACCTTGTGATAACCGCCCGCGCGCGCCTTCTGGCCTTTGTGGCCGCGCCCGGCCGTCTTGCCGAGGCCGGAGCCAATGCCACGGCCGACGCGCTTCTTCGCGTGCTTGGCGCCCCCGGCCGGCTTCATTTCGTTCAAATGCATGTCAGCCCTCGCATTTCACGATATACGACACTTTGTCGATCATGCCGCGGATCGCCGGGGTGTCGGCTACCTCCACACGGTGGTTGATGCGGCGCAGGCCCAGCCCGCGAACGCACGCGCGATGCTCGAGTTTCGTCCCGATCAGGCTTCGCACCTGCGTGACTTTCAGCGTCTTGCCTTGGGTCTTGGCCATCGCTTACCCCGTGATCTCTTCGACCGACTTGCCGCGCTTGGCCGCGATCACGGCCGGCGTATTCATTGCCGTTAGCCCGTTGATGGTTGCGCGCACCACGTTATACGGATTGGTAGAGCCCAAGCATTTGGCCAAGATGTTGGTGACACCCATCACCTCCAGCACCGCGCGCACCGGGCCGCCGGCGATGATGCCGGTGCCTTCCGATGCAGGCTGCATGTAGACGCGGGATGCGCCATGACGGCCTATCACCGCGTGCTGCAGGGTGCCGTTCCTCAAGCTAACCTTCACCATCTTGCGGCGCGCCTCTTCCATCGCCTTTTGAACCGCGACCGGCACTTCCCGCGCCTTGCCTTTGCCCATGCCGATTCCACCGTCGCCGTCACCGACTACGGTCAGCGCCGCGAACCCCAGAACACGACCGCCCTTCACCACTTTGGTGACGCGGTTGATTGCGACCATCTTCTCGCGCAAACCGTCGGTGCGTTCCGCGCCGGTGTGCATCTTCCCCGCCTGTATCTTAGCCATGAGTATCCCGTTTAGAACTTGAGGCCGGACTCGCGCGCCGCCTCGGCGAGCGCCTTCACTCGTCCGTGAAACTTGTAGCCAGCGCGGTCGAACGCGACCCTCTCTATGCCCAGTTTCTTCGCCCGCTCAGCAATTCGCCTGCCGACTTCCGCGGCCGCCTTCACGTTGCTGCCGCGCTTGAGCGCCTCACGCACCTCGGACTCGACGGTCGACGCGCTCGCCAAAACCTTGGCGCCGCTTTCATCGACGATCTGGGCGTAGATGTGACTGTTGGAGCGGCACACCGTCAGCCGCACTGCTCTAAGCTCGGCGAGCTTCGCGCGCGTCTGGCGCGCCCGCCGCATCCGCGCCTGCTTTTTCTCGATCATCTGTCGCCCCGCTTACTTCTTCTTGGTTTCCTTGAGCACGATTTTCTCGCCCACGTAGCGCACGCCCTTACCCTTGTAAGGTTCGGGGCTGCGGTAATCGCGCATCTCGGCGGCCACCTGGCCGACTAGCTGCTTATCGGTGCCCTTGATCACGATCTCGGTCTGGGTCGGCGTCTCGACCTTGATGCCCTTGGGCACCTGGTACGCGACCGGGTGCGAGAACCCGAGCGAGAGGTTCAGTTTGTCGCCCTGCGCCTGCGCACGGTAACCCACGCCCACCAGGGCGAGCTTCTTCTCGAAGCCCTTGCTCACCCCGGTAACCATGTTGGCGACCAGCGCGCGCAGCGTTCCCGACATCGCATTCGCATGATGCGAATTGTTTGTTACTTTGAACTCCAGGCGTTTCTCGATTTTCTCGACCTTGACCTGAGGCGAGAGCCTTTGCGAAAGCACGCCGAGCGGGCCCTTCACCGAAATCTCCGTCGGCGTCAGGGTCACTTCAACCTTTTCCGGCACCACTACCGGGCTCTTTCCAATTCTCGACATCGTCCGCTCCCGTCAGGCTACGACGCACAATACCTCGCCGCCGACGCCCAAACCCCGCGCCTTGCGGTCGGTCATCACGCCCTGAGAGGTGGACACGATCGCCACCCCAAGGCCGTTCATGACGTTCGGAATATCGTGGCTCGGCTTGTAAACCCTCAACCCCGGGCGGCTGATGCGCTCGATCTTCTCAATCACCGGCTTGCCTGCGTAGTACTTGAGGCCGATTTCGAGCAGCGGCTTGCCTGCGTTCTCGCGCACTGCGAAATCTTCGATATAGCCTTCGTCTTTGAGCACCTTGGCGATCGCGGCCTTCACCTTCGAGGCCGGTATCGCCACCGACTGCAACTCCGACAGCTGCGCATTGCGGATGCGCGTCAGCATATCGGCGATCGGATCACTCATACTCATCTCTTACCCCCTACCAGCTCGCCTTGATCAAGCCCGGAATCTCGCCGCGCATCGCAATGTCGCGCAGCTTACCGCGGGCAAGCCCGAACTTGCGGTAAACACCCCGCGGACGGCCGGTAAGCGCGCACCGATTGCGCAGCCGGACCGGACTCGCGTCTCGCGGCAGCTTCTGCAGCCGCAGACGCGCTTCATAGCGCTCCTCCGGAGGCAGCTTCTGGTTATTGACAATGGCCAGAAGGTCCGCCCGCCTCGCGGCGTATTTCTTGACCGTGGCGCGGCGCTTCTTGTCGCGGTTAATCAATGACAGTTTTGCCATAGTCGGTCCTCAGTTTCTGAATGGAAACCTGAAGGCCGCGAGCAGCGCCTTGGCTTCTGCGTCGCTCGCGGCGGTGGTCGAGATCGTGACGTTCATCCCGCGGATCGCGTCGATCTTGTCGTAATCGATCTCGGGAAAGATAATCTGTTCCTTCACGCCCATGTTGTAGTTTCCGCGGCCGTCGAAAGCCTTGCCCGAAATACCCCTGAAGTCACGGATACGCGGCATCGCGATATTGACCAGGCGGTCGAGGAACTCGTACATGCGCGCCCCGCGCAGCGTCACCTTGCAACCGACCGGGTACCCGGTACGGATCTTGAAGTTCGCGATCGACGTGCGGGCCTTGGTAACGATCGGTTTCTGCCCCGCGATCTTGGTCATGTCCGCGACCGCATTGTCCATGATCTTCTTGTCGGCCACCGCCTCGCCCACGCCCATGTTGAGCACGATCTTGTCGATCCGCGGCACCTGCATCACCGTCTTGTAGCCGAACTGCCGGGTGAGGTCCTTCACCACGCTAGCGCGGTAATAGATCTGCAGGCGTGCCGGCGCGGCCGGGCGCGCCGGACGGGTTACCTCCACATTCTTGGCTTCCTTGCGGGGCTGGCCTTCCTTCGCTGCTTTGGCTTCCTTGGCTGGCTTGGCATCCTTGCCCGGCTTCGCCGCCTTGGGTTCCTTGGCGGACTTCGCCGCCTTGCTGTCTTTTTCAGCGCTCATACGTCAACCACTTCGCTGTTGGACTTGAAATAACGCACGCGGCGCCCATCCTCAAGGATCTTGATGCCGATGCGGTCGGCCTTCTTGGTTCCCGGGTTGAACAGCGCGACGCTGGAAACATGCAGCGGCATTTCCTTGTCGACGATGCCGCCGGTGATGCCCTTCATCGGATTCGGACGCTGGTGCTTCTTCACCCTGTTGGCACCCTCGACCAGGATGTGCTCCGCATCGACGACCCGCAGCACCGTGCCGCGCTTGCCGCGGTCACGGCCGGCCAGCACCATCACATCATCTCCTTTCCTGATTTTGCGCATGGCTTCTTCCTCTTACAGCACTTCTGGAGCGAGCGAGACGATCTTCATGAAACGCTCGGTCCTCAACTCGCGCGTGACGGGCCCGAAAATGCGTGTCCCGATGGGTTCGAGCTTCGGGTTGAGCAGTACTGCGGCATTGCCGTCAAACTTGATCATCGAGCCGTCGTTGCGGCGCACTCCCTTGGCGGTGCGCACCACGACGGCGCTGTAGATCTCGCCCTTCTTGACGCGACCGCGCGGTGCCGCGTCCTTCACGCTGACCTTGATCACGTCGCCAATCCCGGCATAGCGCCGCTTGGACCCGCCAAGAACCTTGATGCACATGACCGAGCGCGCGCCGGTGTTGTCAGCCACATCCAAAATGGACTGCATCTGAATCATATATCTGCTTCCTGCTGGTCTTTATCATCCCCAACTTGCTCTAGCAGCCGTTCGGCGCCAGGCAGTATTGGAGCCCGTTCGGGTCGGAACGCCGCACCCCAAAACCGGGCCCGGCGAAAAACGTTAGATTGTATGTGCTTTTGCACGCACGCGCAATGGCCGGTCAGACCGTGCGCGCCTTTTCCACTAGCGTGACCACCCGCCACGCCTTGGTCCGTGCGAGCGGCCGGCATTCCTCGATCGTGACCAGGTCCCCGTCGTGGAATTCGTTCCGCTCATCATGCGCGTGGTACTTTTTCGAGCGCGTGATAACCTTGCCATATAGCGGGTGCTTCACCCGGCGTTCAACCAGCACCGTGACGGTCTTGTCCATCTTGTCGCTCACCACGCGACCGGTTAGCGTGCGCTTGTTCGCTTCGCTCATTCTCGTCTACCCCTATTGCGCCTTATCCGCCAACACAGTGCGCACCCGCGCGATGTCGCGGCGCACCTTGTTAATCTGACTGGTGTTCGAAAGCTGCTGGGTCGCCTTCCGCATGCGCAGGGAAAACTGCGCCTTCAGCAGTGACTGCAGTTCTTGCTGCAGTTCGCCGGCCGACTTTGCTCTCAATTCGCTTGCTTTCATGCCTTAACCTCCGACCTGGCGCTGCACGAACACGGTCTGGATCGGCAGCTTGGAAGCGGCCAGCCGGAACGCCGCACGCGCCATCGCCAGGTCCACGCCACCCATCTCGTACAGCACCGCGCCAGGCTTGATCTCGGACACCCAAAACTCGGGGTTGCCCTTGCCGTTACCCATGCGAACTTCCGCCGGCTTTTGCGAAACCGGCTTGTCCGGGAAGATGCGGATCCAAATGCGCCCGCCGCGCTTGATGTGGCGCGTCATCGCGCGCCGCGCGGCTTCGATCTGGCGCGCGGTCAGGCGACCGCGCGCGACCGCCTTGAGCCCGAACTCGCCGAAGCTCACCTTGTTGCCGCGAGTCGCGATACCGCGGTTGCGGCCTTTTTGCTCCTTGCGATACTTACGTCTTGCTGGCTGTAGCACGTTTTGCTCCTGACTTGGCTGGCGTTCTCCTCGGTTTCTTCGCCGGTGCCGGCTCGGCTTCCGGGGCGGGCGCCGCAGGCGCCGCGATGAGCTGCTCGTTCTTGGGCAGCACCTCGCCCTTGAACACCCACACCTTGATGCCGATCACCCCGTAGGTGGTCTTGGCTTCCGAGAAGCCATAGTCGATGTCCGCGCGCAGCGTGTGCAGCGGCACGCGCCCCTCGCGATACCACTCGGTGCGCGCAATCTCGATGCCGTTCAACCGCCCCGCGCTCATGATCTTGATCCCCTGCGCGCCGAGCCGCATGGCGTTGGTGATGGCGCGTTTCATCGCGCGCCGGAACATGATCCGCTTTTGCAGCTGCTGCGCGATCGAGTCCGCGATAAGCTGGGCATCGAGTTCCGGCTTGCGGACTTCCTCGATGTTCACGTGCACCGGCACGCCCAGCATCTTCTGCAACTGGCCCTTCAACGACTCGATGTCCTCGCCCTTCTTGCCGATGACGACCCCGGGGCGGGCGCTGAACACGGTAATCCGGGCATTCTTGGCCGGGCGCTCGATCACCACTCGCGACACCGCGGCGTGAGAGAGCTTCTCCTTGAGGAAATCACGGACCTTGATGTCCTCGAGCAGCATCCCCGGAAAGGCCTTGCTGTTGGCGTACCAGCGCGAAGCCCAGTTGCGATTGACCGCCAGGCGGAAGCCGATCGGATGAATCTTCTGTCCCATGACTAATTCCTTCCATCGCCAAGCGTAATGAAAATGTGGCAGGTCGGCTTTACGATGCGCACACCACGGCCCTTTGCCCGCGCCGCGAAGCGCTTCAACACCGGACCTTTCTCGACGCAGATTTGCGTCACCCTCAGCTCGTCGATGTCAGCTCCGTCGTTGTGCTCGGCGTTGGCGATGGCCGACTCGAGCACCTTGCGAATGATCGTGGCGCTCTTCTTCGGGCTGAACTGCAGGATGTTAAGCGCGTTTTCGACCGGCTTGCCACGGATGAGATCGGCTACCAGCCGGCCTTTTTGGGCCGACAGGCGCACCCCGCGCAGTTTTGCCGTAGTGTTCATCGTCTTATCCTCACGCCTTCGCTGCTGGAGCCGCCGCCGGGGCAGGAGCCGCCCCGGCCGCCGGGGTCGCTCTTGCCTTCTTGTCCGCCGCTGCGGCCACGGAGCCGGCCTTCGAGTGTCCCTTGAAAATCCGGGTGTGCGCGAACTCGCCGAGCTTGTGGCCCACCATGTTCTCGGTGATGTAGACCGGAACGTGCTGCTTGCCATTGTGCACCGCTATGGTGAGACCGACGAAGTCCGGCAGGACGGTTGACCGGCGCGACCAGGTCTTGATCGGACGCTTGTCGGATCCCGCCCGCGCCGCCTCGACCTTTTTCAACAGATGGGTGTCGACAAACGGGCCTTTCTTGATCGAACGTGCCATGTGCTACCCCTTAACCAGTGTTCTTCGCATTGCGGCGACGAACGATCATGCCACTTGTGCGCTTGTTCTTGCGCGTCTTGTAGCCCTTGGACAGTACGCCCCAAGGACTGACCGGGTCCTGCGCCGCGGCAGTCTTGCCTTCGCCGCCGCCATGCGGATGGTCGACCGGGTTCATCGCGACCCCGCGCACCGTCGGGCGCACGCCGCGCCAGCGCACGCGGCCGGCCTTGCCAATGGATTCCAGCGAGTGCTCCTCATTGCCGACTTCGCCGATCGTAGCGCGGCAGTTAATGTGTACCTTGCGGATCTCGCCGGACCGCAGGCGCAGCTGCGCAAAGTCTCCCTCGCGCGCCAGCAACTGAACCGAGGTGCCGGCCGCACGCGCGATTTGCGCTCCTTTGCCCGGCATCATCTCCACACAATGGATGGTGGTTCCGACCGGGATGTTCCGCATGGGCAAGGTATTGCCGGCCTTGATTGGCGCATCGGCCCCGGAGACGAGCTGCACGCCCGGTGCGACGCCTTTCGGCGCAACGATGTAACGCCGCTCGCCATCCGCATAGCATAATAGCAACAGATGCGCGCTGCGGTTCGGATCGTATTCCAGCTGCTCGACCTTGGCGACGATCCCGTCCTTGTCGCGCTTGAAGTCGATCTTCCGATAGTGGTGTTTGTGTCCCCCGCCCTGGTGACGCATCGTGATATGGCCGTGGCTGTTGCGTCCTGCCTTCTTGGCCTGACTTTGCACCAGCTTCGCCACCGGCTTGCCCTTGTGCAGGCCCCGGGTTACGACTTTTACGAGCTGGCGGCGTCCGGGAGACGTGGGTTTGACTTTGACCAGCATTACTTGGCCTCCCCTTCAGCAAAATTGATTTCTTGCCCCGGCTTCAGGCAGACGTAGGCCTTCTTCCAGTGATTCCGGCGGCCCATGAAGCGCCCGAAGCGTTTTTCCTTGCCGCGCACGTTGGCGACCTTCACCGACTCGACCTGCACCTTGAACATCAACTCTACCGCAGCCTTGATCTCGGGCTTGGTCGCGTCGGAGGCCACGCGGAAGATCACCTGCTCGTGCTTGTCCGCGATGTAAGTGCTCTTCTCCGATACCACCGGCGCGAGCAGCACCTGCATCAGACGTTCCTGCTGCTTGAGGTTGGGTGTGGCGCTCATGCCAGCATCTCCCCGAGTTTTGCCACCGCGCTGCGGGTGATCAGAACCTTGGCATGGCGGATCAGGCTCACCGGGTCGGCGTTGCGGACATCCAGCACCACAACGCTATGCAGATTGCGCGAGGACAACCGCAGATTTTCGTCGAGCGCGTCGGTTATGATCAGCACATCATCGAACCCCATGCCTTTCAGCTTCTGCGTGAGAAGCTTGGTCTTCGGTGCCTCTACGGTGAACTGGTCGACCACCGCCAGCCGCCCTTCGCGGGCGAGCTGAGAAAGAATCGAGCACACGCCGGCGCGGTACATCTTGCGATTGACCTTGTGCGAGAAATTCTCGTCCGGCGTGTTGGGAAAGATCCTGCCGCCGCCACGCCACAGCGGGCTCGAGGTCATGCCAGCACGTGCGCGCCCAGTGCCCTTCTGCCGCCACGGCTTCTTGGTCGAGTGCTTGACTGTGCCACGATCCTTCTGCGCCCGGGTTGCAGAACGCGCGTTCGCGAGATACGCGGTCACCACCTGGTGCACCAGCGCTTCGTTGTATTCCCGGCCGAATGCGGCATCCGATGCCGACACGGATGCGGTCGGCTTGCCTTGTTCGTTGATGAGATTGAGTTCCATGCCAGGCCCCATTACTTCGCTGCGGCGGGCTTCGCCGCCTTGGCTGGCGCAGCCGACTTGCGCGCCTTGGCCGCCGGATAGACCGCGACATCGCCGCCTTTCGATCCCGGCACGGCACCGCGGATCAGCAGCAACTGCCGCTCCGCGTCGATGCGCACGATTTCGAGGCTCTGGGCAGTGCGGTTCGCCGCGCCCATGTGGCCCGGCATCCTCTTGCCCGGGAACACGCGGCCCGGGTCCTGCGCCATGCTGATCGAGCCAGGCTTGTTGTGCGACACCGAGTTACCGTGGCTCGCGCGGCCGGAACTGAAATTGTGGCGCTTGATGACGCCCGCAAACCCCTTGCCCTGCGACACCCCGGAAACATCGACCTTCTGCCCCACCTGGAAGATGTCGACGCCGACGGTACCACCGACCTTGATAGCAGCAACCTGTTCGGGCGTGACGCGGAATTCCTGCAGAGTGTGACCGGCTTCAACCCCGGCCTTGGCGAAATGTCCGGCTGCAGCCTTGTTGACACGGTTTGCACGGCGCCTGCCGAACGTGACTTGGACCGCGGCATAGCCGTCGGTATCAAACGTTTTGATCTGGGTGACGCGGTTGTTCGACACGTCCACCACGGTCACCGGGATGCTATCACCATCGTCGGTAAACACGCGGGACATGCCGACCTTGCGGCCCACTAGTCCGAGACTCATATTTATTACCCTTTTATTGCAAAAGGTACCGACTGCAATTGGTCGGCGGTTTAACTTCAGTGACGGGTGACCCGCGAATCGTGACCCGACACGGGAAGTCGGATCACGCACCACGGCTCGCGATTCACGCGCTACAACTTGATCTCCACATCCACACCCGCAGGCAGGTCGAGCTTCATCAGCGCGTCCACCGTCTTGTCAGTCGGATCGATGATGTCCATCAGGCGCACGTGTGTACGAATCTCCAGCTGCTCGCGCGACGTCTTGTTCACGTGCGGCGAGCGCAGCAGGTCGAATCGCTGCTTGCGGGTCGGCAGCGGCACCGGGCCCTTCACCACGGCGCCGGTGCGCTTGGCGGTGTCGACGATCTCCAGTGCCGACTGATCGATCAGGCGGTAGTCGAACGCCTTGAGCCGAATGCGAATTTTCTGGCTTTTAACGGTTGCCATCGTCTTTACTCGATAACCTTTGCGACGACGCCGGCGCCCACGGTGCGGCCGCCCTCGCGGATCGCGAAGCGCAGCCCCTCTTCCATCGCAATCGGCTGGATCAGCGCCACCGTCATCTGAATGTTGTCCCCGGGCATCACCATCTCGGTGCCCTTGGGCAGCTCAATCGACCCCGTCACGTCTGTCGTGCGAAAATAAAACTGCGGCCGATACCCGTTGAAGAACGGCGTGTGCCGCCCGCCCTCTTCCTTCGACAACACATACACTTCAGCCGTGAACTTGGTGTGCGGCGTGATCGAGCCCGGCTTCGCCAGCACCTGCCCGCGCTCCACTTCCTCGCGCTTGGTGCCGCGCAGCAAAATCCCAACGTTGTCGCCCGCCTGACCCTCGTCCAGCAACTTCCTGAACATCTCCACGCCCGTGCACACCGTCTTGATCGTCGGCTTCAACCCCACGATCTCGATCTCGTCGCCTACCTTCACGATGCCGCGCTCAACCCGCCCCGTGACCACCGTGCCACGGCCCGAGATCGAAAACACGTCTTCCACCGGCATCAAAAATGCCTTGTCAATCACCCGCTTGGGCGTCGGAATATACGCATCGAGCGCCTCGGCCAGCTTGAAAATCGACTTCTCGCCCAAGTCCCCCTGGTCGCCTTCGAGCGCCTTTAACGCCGAACCAATGACGATCGGCGTGTCGTCCCCCGGAAACTCATACTTGGACAGCAGCTCGCGCACCTCCATCTCCACCAGCTCCAGCAGCTCCTTGTCGTCCACCATGTCCGCCTTGTTCATGTAGACGATGATGTAGGGCACCCCTACCTGGCGCGCCAGCAGAATGTGCTCCCGCGTCTGCGGCATCGGACCGTCCGCCGCCGAAACCACCAGAATCGCCCCGTCCATCTGCGCCGCACCCGTGATCATGTTCTTCACGTAGTCCGCATGCCCCGGACAGTCCACGTGTGCATAGTGGCGCTTCTCCGTCTCATATTCCACGTGCGCCGTGTTGATCGTGATCCCGCGCGCCTTCTCCTCCGGCGCCGAGTCAATCTGCGCATAGCTCCTCGCCTCACCACCATACTTCTTCGCCAGAATCATCGTCATCGCCGCCGTCAGCGTCGTCTTCCCATGATCCACGTGACCGATCGTGCCCACGTTCACGTGCGGCTTGGTCCGCTCAAACTTGCCCTTGGCCATTTTTTTGCTCCGTCCTCGCTAAATCCAACACCGCCATAATCCCTGCCGCCTACCCGGGTCCGGCGCCCTACCCTGCAACCCACAGAAAAAT
>Ga0326597_10006599_pt1 | contig 15882 bp, 24 predicted proteins | sample RVTome_12_FD_203789 | JGI IMG/M metagenome (GOLD analysis project Ga0326597, IMG submission 203789) | Soil microbial communities from uranium-contaminated site in the Upper Colorado River Basin, Wyoming, United States - RVT100D185 | ecosystem: Environmental > Terrestrial > Soil > Contaminated >...
AGTAGCAATGGCCCGAGCGTCGATCTCCAATGAACACGTCTCATTGTTTCACTCCCAGAAGCGAGCTCGCGGGCCCGGTGCCCGACTTGTTATCGCGTGCCCCAGACAGCTCGCGAGCTCGCTTGCGGGAGTGATCCCGCAAGGTCCAGCTAGCGCCCGAGCGCCTGGCGGCACACTCCTTCCACCCAGCGCGTTACCGGCTTGTCCGCCTTCGCGCTGGCGACCTTGATCCGCCGAAACAGATCGTCGGGGATGTGCGCGACGAGCGTCCGGACGGGATTGCTGGTCTTCACGTGGCCGCCGTTCTTCTTGCTCTTGCGACTGCGCTTCGTTTTCATCGTCGATCCTTTCATGCCTATCCGGTTTGTTCCCACGGCTCACGAGAGTTTGACGGCACGGTAAATCCAAACCGAGTCCGTTTTCTCCAGGATGCGCTCGACGCTCGACACCCTGGCACCCTCGGTCGAGAGGATTCCGTATTGGGTTTGCCGTCGCGCCCCGAGCAGTTTTTGCGCCAGTTCCGCAGCGGCGGGCGAATTGTCGAGCGCGATCAGTCCAGGGACATCCTCGACCCACGTGTCGGCGTCCTCGGTAGTTTCCACTAACCCTAATGCCCAGTGTTTTTGTGCCATTTAGATTCTCCTGTTGTTGAAATGGGTTCAAACCGGATAGGCATGGATCCTTTCAGAAGGGGATTTCGTCGCTCGTGGGTGCGGGCAACCCAGCTGGCCGCTTCGCCGGCACGCGCGGGCCCTTGGTGAAAAGCTCGAAGCGCCACAGCGTTCGCGGAGGCGAGCTGTTCGGCACATCGATCTTTTCGGTCGGCACGATCACGGCTTCCGCCTTGCCGCTGCCCGCGTAGTCGCGCAGCGGCCGAAGCCCGTCGCGCTCGCCGACTCCGAGCAGAGCGCCCGGCCCGAGCTGCATCGGCCCGCCTTCGGTGTGCCCGACCGCCTTGTCGAGCAGCTTCAGAACGAAATAGAGCGTCTCGTTTTTGCCGTGATAGAAAAGCCCAAGCAAGGTGCCGCGGATCGCCTTGCCCACCTCCGGCTTCCACCAACCGTCGACCGTGCCCAGCTCGATCTTTTCGTAGCCCTCGGGGGGCCTGTACTGTTCGCCGCTCATGATTCCGACTCCTTTTGCTTACCGTGAGAGGATCCCACGGAAAGTGTTTTTGCCCGGCCGCGAGCTCGGCGCACTGCCGGCTCGAGCAGCTCGGGACGATGCCGCGCCGCGTGCCTGCTACAGAGCAGCCGCCCGCCGACGCGCAAAACGGCCGCCTTGTCGCAATCGTCGCACGGCGGCCCGCCGATCTCGTGCCAGCTTCGAGCGCTCATGCCGGGATCTCCGCGTTGCACAGGCCGCAGAAAGTGTGCGAGCGATAGCCGTAACGCTTGTGCTCCGGATGCGAGCAATGCTCGGGGTCGAGCTCGACCGAGCGCTTCGGAACGTTCAACGGATCAATCGTGCTGCTCGGGATCTGAGCGTGACAGATGCCGCAAAAGGTCGTCCCGTATTCGTGATCTCCGTACCAGCTTTCGCGAGCATGCGCGCACGGCGCCGCCTCGACCGGCTTCGCCCACGCTTGCGCAACGAGCGCCCGAGAACCGCAGCGGAAGCACTCGACGGAGTTACGGCCCGCGAGCTCGACTAGCCGCACACCGAAGCAACCGCACATCGGGCACACTGACGCAACCGCTGTAGGCCAGAACGCTTGCATTTTATTTGGCTCCCCGCCTGCGCTGCGCGCGCTTTTCGAGCATCCGCGCGCGAAGCCGATCGAAATCGGCCCCGAGCTGGTGCGGCGGCTCGCCCGCGCGACACTTCGCGCAGAGCTGATCGGGCAAGCCGAGACAGTAGCCGCACGTCACGGCGCACCGAACATCGGGATTTGCCCCGCGCGCTTCGCCGCTAGCGAAACCTGCGCAGCTTCCGCCCCGAGCCGCTCGCGCGCCACGGCGGCCCACGTCGGCGAAACGTCGCAGCCGAGAAAGCGCCGGCCGAGCCGCAGAGCCGCAACGCCCGTCGTGCCGCTGCCGCAGAACGGGTCGAGCACGATATCGCCCGGATCGGTAAAGAGCTCCACGAGCCGCAGCATGAGAGCGATCGGCTTTTGCGTCGGATGCACAACGTCATCTTTCTCGCGGTAGAACTCCCACAGCGCAGGCGAGCCTCCGCCGTTCCATCGTTTCTTTCCCCGGCCGTGCCAGATCCCGACGAACTCGAAACCTTGCGCGGGCCGGTCGCCGGAAAACTGCGGCATCGGGCATGACTTCACCCACGCCCCGCCGCGGATCCACTGGACCCGATCAACGACTTCGATCGTCGTGCGCCAATCGTGAAGCATTTCGACCGGCATGAACACGAGGATCCATCGGCTCGTGCAAGCCGCCAGGCGCCGGCCGATCCCGCTCATCGTGTCGATATCGATCGCGTCGAAGCCGAAATCGCGAGCCTCCCAACCGCCTTTTTTCTTCGCGTTGCCGCGCCGGCCGTGCTTGTGAACGTGCGGCGTGTAGGGCGGATCCGTGATCGTCGTCGCCACTGTGAGCGCGTCGAGCCCATCGACGAAATCGAGCGCGTTGCTCTCGGCGACAAACCAGCGCCGCCGGCCGTCGAGCACGTCTCGCACGGCCGCGTCAGGCACGCGGCGCACGCCGACCCCCGCACAAGTAGCGCAGCGCTTCGAGATCCGATCGGAACGTCCGATAGCAAAGCGAGGTGAAGATCGAAACGTCAGTGACGCCGCTCGCAACGGCGACGGGAAAGCCTCGTTCTTCCTGCAAGCACAGAGCGATCCCGAGCTCGACCCAGCACCCCCGGCCGCCCTCGCTCGGCACGAGCAGCCACGTCGCATCGCAGTCGCGCACCGCGCGAAAATCCTTTCGCGCGCTCGCCTGCGCCGTGAGCAGATCGGCGGGGTTCGCGCCGTGTAGATCCACGTCCGGCCGCCAATCGCCGAGCACGATGATCCCGGCCGCTGCGGCTCCGGCGAACGCCGCGTCGACCCGGGGCCGCTCCTCGGGCCGGCTGCTTGCTGCAATATAGATTTTCATGCTTGATCCGATTCAAGGAACACGTGAGCGTCGAGCACCCTGGCGCGCGGGCCCCCGAGAAGCGCAGCCGCAAACCCCGCGTATTCGAGCGCGATCCGGTGCATGCAGAGAGCGAGATCGAAACGCCCGAGTGCTGGCCGTTCGCCGTTTTCGTCGAAGCTCCGGAGCGGCCCGTCACGGTGCAAACACTGCAAAAACCCAGCGAAGGCATTCAGTGCCGCGCCGACGTGGTAGCCGACCCAAAGCATCCTTGCTGATTCGATTGCCATTCGCTTCGCCCTTTCGCTCCGTTGTCTAGTCCGTAAAACGTTCGATCGTCAAGTTCTATTCTTTGCGCCGTTTCGTTTCTTCGATTTCTCGGATGATCCAGCCGACGACTTCCGCGCATTGCGGAACAACCGAGTCGCCAAGCGCACACTCTCGGTCCACCCGTCCGGAAAGCCCATGAACCACTCTAGCCAGCGCGGGTTCGGCGGCCCACCCAACGTGGTCGCGATCCCGTCCCCCGAGCCCGCGCGGCGTCCCGCGCTGGAAACGTCCTGGCACGGAAAGCCGCCGCACACGAGATCGACAGGGGCAAGGCAATTTGCACCGACGGCGCCCACGTCGTCGAAGCGGGTTGCGTCGGGCCAGTGCTCGGCGAGACATGCTCGCCGCTCAGCGCGTTTTTCGACTTGCCAGAGGACCGGCCCGAGCCCGGCCCATTCGAGCCCGAGATCGAGCCCGCCGATACCGGAGAAGAGGCTTCCGATCGTGAGCATCTTTTCACCATTCGTGAGTGTTCCATGGAACGCTCAAACGTTCAAGCCGCATTCCCGATCCATGCCGGGGGCCGTCCGGCCAGGTACTCGGCGAGCCGCGCGAGCTTCGCTTCGGGGATCTCCGCGATGCCGGGCTCGACCTTGACGTTCGGGCTCGAGCACTTCGGGCAGCCGGGCGACTTCGCAACCGTCTTCAGCCCGCAGCCTCGAGCGCTCACGAAGATCCGCGAGCCATGCCGGCGCAGCTCGTACCAGATCCGAGCGTGGAGCTCGGGATCGATGTCCCACACCTTGATCGCGTACTTGCAGAGCTCGTCCACGTCACTCGCCGCATGGCTGATACGAATGTCCGCGACGGCGTGCGGCACGTGCCCCACGTCGCGAAGCAGATCCACGAGCCCCGGCCCCGTCGCCCAAGCCTCGCCGTCTTCGTAGCCGGCCGCGATCTGCGGCACCGTGCGCGACCTCGAGCCCTCGGGAGCTGCGCTCGCCCGGCGCCGCACGTAGTCCGGCATGCTTTCGCCGAAATCCCTGCGCGGAGCTCCCGGGTAGCCCCATGGCACCCGCACGAGATCGAGCAGCGCCTTAGCCGCGGGTCGGCTGATCGGACAGCGGATCGTTTCGAGCCTCGCCAGCACCTCGCCGAAACGGCGCCGGCCGACCGGGCAGCCGAAATGCTCGAGGCTCGCGCCCCACAGCGTACACACGAGCGGATCCGGCAAGAACGGCCCCACGAGGATCGCGTGCCAGTGCAAATGCCCCTTCTGGTCGTCACCCTCGGTCGCCTCGAGCGTTGCCCACCAAGAGCCGCTCCGATCCAGGCGCCCGAGCCGGCGGAAAAATTCGGCGCGAGCCTTGACGGCCCAGAACACCCGATCGGCCGTCTCGCCCTCGTGCGGCACCGGCAACGTGAGAAAGCGCCGGCCGCGAGGATCGAAGCGTTCGGCACATTCGATCCGCTCTTTCAGGATCCCACGCCGCACCTTCAAGCCGTCGCACTGGCACCGCTTGCACAAGAGCGGCTGATCACACACGTCCGGCACGATCCAGGTGTGCCCGCAGTCCTTACACAGAAGCTTGCGACCTACCTCGCCGCACACTTCGACTTCCGCCGCCGCGTTGTAGGCGCCCTCGATCCGCCGCTCCCACCACGCCTGACGCAAGAGGATCGCTCCGACGAGATTCGGGTGGAACACGTCCGCGCGCGCCACCTCGCGCCGAAAGTCGGCCAGCGAGCCGGATTGCAGCACCTCGAAGAGATCGCTTTGAGCGTCAGCGTCCGGCCCCTCGGCCGTCTCGCTCGTAAGCTCCCGCCAGCGCCTCTGGATGCTCCGGACGGCCTTTTCCCCCAGCTCCACCGCCAAACGAGCACAGAGCGGCTCTGCGGCAGCCAGAAGCGCCTTTTCCGAAGGGCTCAGCGCTCTGCGCTCGAAGCTCTGGAAGCCCAAGCCTGTAGTGGAGAGGGGCGCCCCCGGGGAGGTTTCTCCGGTGTCGCCCAGCGGGGCGAGGGACATCGGCCCCGAAGGGGCGCCCGGCCGCGGAGCGGCGCCCTCCAGTTCATACGACCGGGATAAGTCGGAACCAGCGTGTAGGGACGCAGCGCCGCCAACGAGCGGCGCTAGAGAAAGACCTACCGATCCCGAGTGGTTACACGCGGCATGGCTGGACGCCTCGGAGGGGGCGGGTGGTCCCGCCCCCAAGGCAGCTACAGCGGAAAGCCGCAAGCCGTCAGGCACGGCGGCCCCGACAGGATAGGGGAAAGGTCGTGCCTAGAAGCCCGTGAGCGTCGAGAGACGCCCCCGGGGAGGTTCCCTTGGGCCGGTGAGGCCCACGGGCTTCTAGGTGCGACACTGCCACCGCCTGCCTTGACCGGCATGGCGGTGGCCCCTATTCTGGGGACCGTCGCGCCGGCTTCGCCCGCTCGCCCGACTCCCACGGCTCGCGCTAAAACCGCGAGCCGTGCTCTTTTGTGTTGCTGACACGAGGATCCTTGTCTGCCAGAAGCCGCGGTCGACAGTCAAGGTTTCCTAAATAAGCTCGTGCGGTTGTCTTGAAACCTGCGGCTCGAGCAGAGAGCTTGACGCGCTACGCGAATCGCGCTTGTCGGAGCGTCCAGCTCGGCTGCGGGCTGTAGCTATCCCAGAGCCACTGGCGCACGAAAGCGCCGGGGCGAGCCCGGGCCGTCGAATCGAAGGCGTTGTAGGGCTCGGTCAACGGCCAGGCCGTCCCCACGGGGCCCTTTGCGTCGAGCTTCCGGCTCGGCTGGCCGATGCGCCATGCATCGATGTAGTAAAAAAACGGCGGGGACGCGCCGGGCTCGAACGATGGAACCGCCGGCAGCTCGAGCGGCAAGCGCACCCACGAGCGGCTGACCCCGAAGTAGCCGCGCCGGATGATCGCGCTCATTCGTTCGTCTCGTCTTCGTCGAAGATCCAGTGCGACTCACCGCCGGCCGTCGCGAGCCGGTAGCTCGCCATGTAGACGATCGGCGGAGCTGGCACGACGATCTCCGCATAAAAAGGATAGTCGTCACCGGAGCTGAAGTCCCAGCCCGCGACGGCGTTCCACTTTTCGCCGGTCCACTTCCAGAGCTTGTGCGCCTTGTCCTTACCGGCTGGCGCAGGCGGAATCTCCGTCCCCGAATGCAACGGGTTCGCCGTCGGCCGGTGCCACGAGTGAGAAAGGCCAAAATAGCCGTTCACGGACGCACTCCGAGCGAACCGCTCACTCTCTTCCAGTTTCCGCCGTCAGGCTGGAAAAGCGCGAGCGCGCGGCCTGATCGGGTATGTCGAACTGCAACCCATTTCCCGGCCGTAGAGCGCTCGCCCATGACTTGCTCGGCAACCTCGAGCGCCTTGCGTTTCGTGGAAACATCGATCCAGCGGTCCCCTGGATCGCTTTTCATCCAGTCATTATAACGGAACACGTGAACCGTATAGGCACCCATGTGCGTCAGTGGGTAACGCGCGGGATTCTTCCTCACGGTCGACGGCTTCCACTTGCCAGCGCTGTAGCGCCACAGCGTGATCGAGCCGTTGCCCTTGTGGACCCCCACGCGGCCCTCGGGACGCTGGTAGTAGGGATCGAGCATGAGATAGATCGCAGCATCGATCGCGGCGGCTTGCGTCTTCTCGTGGCGCGTGACCAGCTTGTCACCCGGCACGCCGAGAGCGTGCGCGAACGCTGTCCACGGCGTTTTTGCTTTGTAGCCCGGCACGAGGGCTAACCCCGACGACGACGCGCCGAACGCTTGCGCTTTCGAGTCAGAGCCCAGATCGTTCCGCCGAGCACGACGACGCCGCCGACTCCGCCGAGCACGTAGCCCCACGGGAAAGGCTTCTCGGGCGCGGCGCCGTTTCCGACTGGCGTCGCATCGTCTCCGAAGTAGCCGAGCTCGATCGAGCCGGGCCGGCCCTCGGGCGGGGGCGGTGCGCCCTCGTAGAGTGTCGCGATCTGGCTCGTTGCCTGCATCGGCGCGAGCATCCGGGCCGAGCTCGGCGCGGCGTACTGTCCTGCTACTCCACTCGGCATGAGGGCGGCTCCTGCATCTTGTCCCCGCGGCGGGGAGTAGTGAACGGCGTCGAAATCGTCGGGGACGAAATCGGTAGTGAGGAAAGGTTCGCCCGTTCCGGGCAACGTGTCGCCCCAATAGATCGGAGGCGCTCCGATCGGCCGGCGCCGAAGGCTCGCGCAACCGGACAGCGCAATCGGCGCGAGCACCTTGCCGGGGCCGTTCGGCATGTATTGCCACGTTGCGGCGTACTCGAGCGGGTCCATCTAGCCCCAGCGTATCACGGCCGCGATCCCGCTCACAGAGACGCCGAAAACCGCTGCAACGAAGCCCGCTCCGCCGATCCGAGCGGGGAAAAGCCCTTGCCACTGCCGCGCGTAGCGAGCGATCCCGGCCGCGTACGCGCTCGGGCTGCCGCCGACCACGTAGCCAGTACGGTAGAGCTCACGAGCTACGGCCGTCGCGCTGCGGCCGAGCGCGGCTTCGAGCACCGAACGATAGCGTTTGCCGTACATGAGAGACCACCATGCGCGGGCGCCTTGCTCGTGCGAGTCGTACGCGCGGAAATACGCGGGTTGCTCGGGATCCGAAACAGGGCTCGGCCAGTAGTCCCGGCCGCTCGAGCGCCAGAGATCGCCGGCCATGATGTTGCCCCAGTTGTGCTGGACGAGCGCTTTGCCCCCGGCGTTCTCGACGCCGATGATGCCGGCCAAGAACGGCAGGGCGGCCCGCGACGGCACCGGGCCGGGATGCGCCTCGACGAAGATCCGCGCGAGATCGGGAGCTTCGAGCGGGAAGGATTTGCGCGGCAGCTCGGGCATTTAGTCACGCGGCCACTTCCGCGACCACGAGCTGTGCGTTTTCGAGCTCCGGCAAACTCACCGGACGAATGCGGCATGTGCTCAGAGCTGCGTTTTTCCACTGCACCTGGATCGTATGGGCGCCAGCAGCGACCGGACCGACTCGTGCGCACGCTGCAACGCCAATCGGGGCACCCACTAGCGCGGCATTCGTGACTCCGCGCCCGCTTGCTGCGATGGGTGCTCCGTCGAGCATGAGTCGATAAGCGTCGAGGGCGACGACCCCGGCATTGTTGCTCGCGCTTGCCGTAAACCATGCGAGCAGAAACGATCCAGCCGAACAGATGATCGTTACTTCCAATGGTGATAGCCCGTCTCGCAAGATGGCGACGAATCCGCCTGTAGCGTTCGAGTCGTCCACCGTCATTTCGGCGATACCGCTTTGAATCAAGCCCGGTGGGCCAGCGGGGCCAGCGGGGCCGGCAGGGCCGGCAGGGCCGGCAGGGCCGGCAGGGCCGGCAGGGCCAGCGGGATCGTAATCGGTCGGCACTAGCGCACCGTCTCGACGACGAAACGCAGAAACCCTCCGCCGAAAGTGATCGTCGCGGGCCCGACGAGCAGCGCCGCGGGATCGAGCCTCCACGAGTCGCCCGGTTCGACCGTGACGATTCCGTTGACCTCGATCTTGCCTGCGATCGTCACCGTCGCAGCCAGCACGCCAGCTCGCACCGTCAGGCCCACCACACGCTCACCTTCGAGCAACACGACGGGGTTGGCTCCCGCTTCGGTGCGGATGCGCCACAGCCCACGCTCGCCCTGCTTCGGTCCCGGCGAAGGCTGCTCGAGGAACGAGACCGGCGGAAAACCCTCGAGCCCTGACGGGTTTTGCAAAAACTCGGGAATGACGATCGCAGGCTCGGCGCAGCACGAGTCGCCCTGGATCACGAGCTTGGTCGTTGCCTTCGTGCTCGTGGCCTGCATCGTCACGTGCCACGAATCGACCTGCCAGCCAGAGACGCGCATCAGCATCCCGCGAAAGCCGGTCGGGAAAATCACGGACGCGACGAGATCGCGCGCTGAGCCGCTCTCGGCGAAAAGATTGATCCGAATGAACGAGCTCAGGCCCGGCAGCGGGCTTGCGTTGCTCGCGGCGTAAAGCGTCACGCACGAAAACTCACCGTCGAGCGCTAGCTTTTCGTCACCCGGGAACGCGACGGCCGCGCCTAGCGCTTCGTCGATCTGATTGCGACGCGCCGGGACGCCGCCTTCGCTTTTGCAGCCGCCACCACATCCCATGGCGGGCCTAGCGCGCCGAGGGCTGGCGCAGCTCCTCGGTCCAGAAGCACACGAGCACCCATCGCAGGGTGCGAATGTCGAACGGCTGATCTTGCGTCGGAGGCAACGGCGAAAGCAGATCCAGCCGATTGCGGATCTGTACTTGGATTGCTTGATCTTTCTGCAAGCGCCAATCCATCGGCGCCATCGTCACGCCGTCGCCGCAGATCAGCGTGGCCGGCGTGAGCAGCTCGCTCGAGCCGCTCGACACGAAGCCTTGCCGATCATCAAGCTTGAAATTGGCCTCGAAGAACGGAAGGCCGTTGCGGCCGTAACGAAAGCACGCGGCGTCCAAAACCTGGATCGTTGCGAGTAGATCCGCGATCGTGGCTCCGGTCCCGAATTGATCGAACCGCGGGATCGCGACGCCGCATACGCCACGCACCCACGAGTCGTGTTCCATGATCACGTTGACATCGGGCGCCGCGATGTTGCTCGGATCTACGTTCTCGAAGCTCGCCACCATGGTCCAGAGCGTGGCGCGCTCGAATTCGTAGCGGCTCAGTAGCTCGCTCTTTTCGGGCGGTAGATTCTGGACGCATTCGGCCAGCATACCGGCGAGGCTCACCGCGTCGGCGGGGCTCTGCGCCATGCGCTCGGCCAAGCCGCGAGCTTCCGCGAGCGTCGTGGGGCGCAGCATCAAGGCTGATCCAGGTTGAGAGCGTGGAACGTCAGGCCCACCCGAAGCAGCGGCGGCTCGTAGATTTCATCCGGCACGCCTTCGAACATGGCATTCATGATGTTGCGGAAACGCACGCCGATCCGCTGATTGCGCCGAAGCGTCCAGGCCATCGGCCGCGGGCGCTTGCGGCTGCCGGTAGCAACGCAGGCGGGTGTCATCATGCGGCGCCGGCCGTCCGACGAGAATGCGGTTTTGCCGTCCAGCTCCCAATCGACAGAGAAGAGATCGCGGCCCTCCCACGCGCACGAGCTGAGAAGCGAAACGGCTATGGCTTCATTTCCCGGCAGGGGGACGGGCGTCTTCGGAAAGCCCCAGCTCGAGACGCCGATCACGAGCGCGTCGAATGGGACCTTGACGATCGTCGGCTCGTTGAAGGTCGAGAAGATCGGCGCCGCATTCGGCGCGGCCAGCGTCGGAAGCGGCTCGATCGCGAGATCGTCCACGAGCGCGCTCCACGAGTGCGCGCCCGCGTACACGTAGCCGGGCGGTGTCGTGCGGCCCTCTGACTCCTCTGCTTGCTTCAGCAGATCGGCGAGGTAGCGCGCGATCGGAGCCGCCCGCGACGGATCGCGAGCGGCTTCGTCGGCTAGGGATCGGAGGATCTCCCGCACGCGGGCGCTCCGAAGCCTACGAGACGTTCGAAGTCGGCGACTCCGCCACGCCGTGGAAGTTGAGCAACCAAGCCTGAGTCCAGAGGCGGCCGATGGCGGTGCGCTTGGCGTTCGGGATCGCCACGGGCGGATCCACGAAGGGGTTGAGGCCGTCGGGTGCCGTCCAGGTCGGCACCACGCAATCGTAGGCCGCTTGCAGCTTCACCACAAAGTTGGAGTCGACCGAGCCGGCCGGATCCCAAGTGATCCCTTCCTTGATGAACATGTAGTTCTGCACGAAGGCGTCACCGTTCAACGTGTCGACCGTGTTTTTCGGGCCGCCGACACCCGGGTAAAACAGCGTCGGGCCGAGCTGGACGATCCGGCGCGAGCCATCGATGTCCAGCACCATGACGAAGAACTTTTGCAGGATCTCCCACATGAGAGAGTCGAACGCGCGCCAGTCTTCCGGGCTCATGACGATCGGGCCGAAAGCGTCGTTTCCGGGCTGCATCGACTGCGGCGGAAACAGGTGGTGGACGAGACCGTTGCGAGCGCCGATTCCGTCGCGCACGAAGGCGTAGCCGTCCTTCGTGATCGAGATCCCGTGGATCGTGAACTTCTCGCCGCCGCGGGTCTGGGCCGCTTGCGTCAAGATCGTGTCGCGCAGAGTCGCGCGAGCGCCATTGAGCGCCGTGACGTTCTGCTCGCCGCGCCGGTAGTCGAACACCGGGATCTCGGTGCCGGCCGTCACCACCGTACGCTCGAGCGTCGTTCCGTCGAACCTCAGATCGCTGTCCAGCGAGAACCGCGACCAAAACGGGAGCGTGTTGACGGCTACTTCCTGCAATTCGGGCATGGGGGCTTTTCCTCGGGTTGACGTGGCGCGGCGGGGCCGGGCTAGCGGTTGTGCGCGGAGCGGAACACGACAGATCCGCCCTCGGTGTTGTAGACCCACGAGCGCGGGCCGAAGAAACGGATCGGGCCGTTGATGTAGCGCGAGTGTCCGCTTTCCCGGTACGACTTCGCGGCCATCGGCGAGCCGGCCATCGAGCGAGCTCCCGACTTCTGGATCGCGCCTGCGTCGCGGTACACCGCTCCGCCCTCGACGCCCATGCGGACGCGCTGGCCACCCATGCGGCGCACCGCGCCGCCCTCTTGCGGCGTGCCGGTGCCGGTCGCCTTTGCAGCCGCGGCTAGCGCGAGCTGCTCGCGCACACGGCCGATCAGGGCGAAGCCGGTGCCGCCAGCGATGCCAGCTCCGGCGCGCTCGTCGGCGTACTTCGCGACGGCGATCGAAGTCACGGCACCCGCGGCGCCGATGATCGCGCTCTGCGCCGTCGGGCCGACCGGCGCGTACGAAACGCCGAAATCGATCCCGTAGGCCACGCCTCCGCCGAGAGCTCCCAGGCCCGCTGCCGCCGCTGCGCGGCCCCACGTGCTCGAGGGGTTGCTGCGACGGTAGTGGCCACGGACGTGGTGACGACCGCGCTTGCCACGACGAGAGCCCTTGCGACGACGACCCTTTTTCATGTGACGTTCTCCGCTCGGGTTGACGAGCACGATCGGCATGCCGGGATTGCTGCGACGGCCCCGGCTCCGGCGACGATTGCGGCGAGTGCGGCGCGCGATGCGCGCATGGGTTCGGTGGTGACGGCGCTTCGTGCGCTTCGTGCGCTTTTTGCCGCTGCGGTGCTTTTTGCGCTTCATCTTTCGATCCCGCGGGGCGTCACTCGTGCTCGGCCACCAACGATGGGTCCGAGCCTACCACGAGCCGTGGCGGTTAGGGAAGGTAGGGGCTCCTCGAAGTCGTGAACCCAGATGCATTCTTCGCCGTCCTTGCTCGCCAGATACTCGACGCGCACGAGCTTTCCGAGCTCGTACAAACGCCCGAAATCGGGCAGCTTCATCGCCCTTTCGCGTCGCGGAGTCTCGCCCCAATGAAATCGCTTGTAGGCGTCGCTTTCTGCCGAGGGATTTTTGCGCCGGCCATATATAGAAGACCGGCAGGCCACGACGCGACGAAGGCCCCGAGCGTGCGCCGCCTTCATGACGGCGAGCACCTCGCGCCGAGTCGGCCCCGGCCCGTGCCACTCGATCACGAGCTTTTTTCGGCGCCCGCGCTTCATCGAACGCCCGCACTCGCAAGCCGCAGCGCGAGCATTCCGAGCTCGGTTGGAGCAAGGACGCTTCCGCCATCGGGCTCAGGCTCCCAACGCGCGCGCCCGCATTCTACGAGCGCCTGCAAGATCGCATCGTGTGCGTATTCGCCAGGCTCGCCCGTCGGCTGCAACGCGCGAAATTCGGCGTCAGTCAACCCTCGCACGGCTTCACCCGAGCTGATTGCGGATGTAGGCGCTTCCGACTGTGACGAGCACGATCGTTCCGGCGATGGCGGCAGCCCAGCCCCATTCGCGCTTCGTGCGCTCGCCGGCCGCTTCCTCGACTGCCTTGGCATTCGCCGTTTCGATCGGGCTCACGGGCGGCATGATGCCGGTAGCGCGCGAGGCTTCGATGCGAAGCGCGTACGCTGCCGCGGCGGCTTCGATCTCCGCCATGCGCACGCGCACCTCGGGCTCGAGGTAGCGATAGACGGCGACGGAGGCGATCACAGTGACGGCGACTCCGCCGACGATGATTGCCACGACGGCGGGGCCGATCGTCGGAAGCTCGCCACGGTAGCCGCTCGGCACCGCGCCAGCCTTCGCAGCCTTCGCAAGCGCAACGCAATTCCAATCGAGGGCGAGCGCGAGCTTTCGCCCCCAGCTCGGCCCCGAAAGATGCTCGTCGCCCACGATCGGCAACGGGTAGACGTTCGGCGGAAATTGCCGCTTGCCCGATCCTCGGTTGACGGAAGTCGTTCCGGCGAACACCGGCTTTTCGCCCTTCGCGAAACGAAAGAGCGCGAAGCGCTTTCGATCGGGAACCAACACGATGTTTCGCAGGCGCGCGAAATGCGCTACGAGCTGGATCGCTTCGTCTTGCTCGAGCCCGGGGCCGATCTTCTCTGGGCTCGGATCGACGGCCCAATTCTGGACCTTGCGAATGACGGCGCCCGCGAGCGCAATCGAGAGATCCACCCGCACGTAGCGGGTGCTCATGCGGTCGAGCAGATCCACGGCCCGATCAACCTGCCCGGCGCCGTCGAGGATTCTTGCGGCGCTTCTTGCGAAAAATCAGATACGCGACGCCGCCGAGCATGACGACTCCGACGCCGCCCGCAACCCACATCTTCGTAGGCGTCCAGAACTTCTCGCCGTTGCCGTTGCCGTACTTCGCGAGGCTCGTCGGGGGCCACGGCTGATCGCTCGGCCAATCCGCCGGCTTGTCCGTTGGAAGCGTGTAGCTATCCGGGATGATCGAACCATTGACCTTGTCGCCATCCACGATCGTGCCGGCCGGGGGCCACGCGACTGCCACGGGCCAGTCAGCCGGCGGCTTGTCCGTCGCCGGCACCTCGATCTTGTTGTCCGCGGTCTTCGTAGGCGTATCCCCGTACGGCACCGCCGGCTGAGAGAGGTTCGGCACTAGGATCACGTCCCCGACGTAAGCGCTCGTGCCTTCGGGCCCCACGATCGGCTGGTTCTGCGGAACGCTGCGGATCGCCTTCCAGCCGCCCACGTTGCCGTACTTCGTGGCCACGCTCGAAAGCGTGTTGTAGGGCGCGACAAGCGCATGCGGGATCTGCCACTGCCGCATGAGATCATTCCAGACCCAGCGCTGCGCGCCGATCATGAGCTCGGGCAGGCCGACCGAGGCATCGTCTTTGCTGCCGGACAGAGCGCCGCCCGCTTCACTGTTCGCAGCGGCGAACGGGGCGATCTGCCTCAACCCCTGCGTCATGAACGACGGCAGGCCGTGTCCGGGAACGTGCATCATCGGGTGGAGCATGCGTTTTTCCTCTCTAGAGAACCGCGATTGCGATCCCGGCCGCAAGCGCCAGGCCCGCGCCGAGAGCGAAATCACTCGAGACGCCACCCGCGCCGGGCGTGCCGGTCGGGCTCGGCAGCCGGATCCCTACCGGCAAAAAGCCGCCGCTCGTCCAGCTCGGGACGAGATAGTCTCGAAAAATGTCGGGGACCACGGCTTGGGCCTGTAGTACGTGAGCGCGCTTGTCGCTTCCACTGTACCAGAAGCACACGAAGTTTCCGAGCCCATCGCCCCGCACCGGCACCGGGTGACGCTCGCCGGCACGTATTTCCGCGCGATCCGTAGGGAAACCCGGCACGATGTAGGGGTCGACGAAGGCCACGCGGCTCGACACATCCGCGACGAGCGCATCGAGCGCGAGCTCGGTCTTGGCGTTGTACTTGCCGAGCGGCACGACCTGACTCGCCGTCGCAATCATCATCGTCTCGTGTCGTGCTGCACGCTCGGCCATCGCGGCGAACGGCTCTAGCTCGGCGTTCCAATCGGCGAAGTAGTCACGCGGCGTTGCGAGATTGAGCGGCGTGCCGAGCCGATCGGGCTTGATGTTGGGATGCAGGCCGTCGACCGCGGCGACGAAATCGATCCGCGCCCGATCCTCGGGGTTGCGCAAGAGCTCGCGCACGCCCGAGTTACTGCCGGCGCTGAAACCAAACACCGCGATCCGGCTCGCGCCGTCGAGATCGAAGCCGAGAAAACGCTCGTAACGCTTGAAGAGGGCAGGCAAGAGCCGGCCCTTGCGCCATGGCGGAGCCCGGATCGCGTCAGCCGCCTTGCCCCAGGTGCCGGTGCCGGGGCTCCACTCGAAGAGGGCCGGCTCGTGCTCGAGCAAGCTTGCCGAGTCGGGTAGGCTCTTGAGAGCCCAGCATGAGATCACTACATCGTTAGGCATTGGGCGCGGCGCCGCGCTCGCCCGTTCCTGACTTCTGGATCGAGACGACTTCGAGCCAGTGAAAGGTCGCGCGCGAGAAGCGGTGAGCGATCACGGCTTCGACTTTCGGCATTTCAGCGAGCAGCTTTTGCGCTCGCGGCTCGATCACTTCGTCACTGAGCCAGTAAGGCCCGAAGCTGTCCACGTTGCCGCTCGGATCGAGTGTGTCGAAAATGAAATAGGCTCTCATGGCATCCTCGCTCCCGCGAAAATCGAAATGACGGCAGTCGCCCCGAGCGCGACCGGAGTTTCCCACGCACGCATCCGGCGCTTTCGGAATAGCACCGCA
>Ga0326597_10006600_pt1 | contig 15882 bp, 13 predicted proteins | sample RVTome_12_FD_203789 | JGI IMG/M metagenome (GOLD analysis project Ga0326597, IMG submission 203789) | Soil microbial communities from uranium-contaminated site in the Upper Colorado River Basin, Wyoming, United States - RVT100D185 | ecosystem: Environmental > Terrestrial > Soil > Contaminated >...
CGACAAGGAGATCAGCCATGAAAGACGGATTTAAAGTCATCGACGCCGACCGGCACATTCTCGAGCCGAGCGATCTTTATCAAAAGTATTTGCCTGAGAAATTCAAACACAGGGTGCGTTTGGCGGGGCCGAACCAGACTATCCGCGAGGTCGATGGCAAGCCGGTCTCAGATTCTGCGCAGAGACCCGGTCGGGTCATGGAAGATTACGGTTACATCTTTTCGTCATCGAAGCGCTGGCGTGAATGTTTTGCCGATGCCTACGCGAATAAATTCGACCCGGCGTCAAACCTGCGCGACATGGAGCGCGAAGGCATCGACGTCTCGGTGCTGTTTCCCACCATCGGCCTCTACATCATGTGGCGCGACGATATCGACCCGCAGTTGAGCGCGGCGATCTGCCGGGCCTACAACACTTGGTTGGCTGACTACTGTGATCACGATCGTAAGAGACTCTATGGCGTCATGCTGCTGCCGCTGCAAGATCCCCAGCTGGCGGTCGAAGAGCTAAAATACGCGCGAGAGCAATTGGGCCTGGTCGGGATCTTCTGGCGTCCCAATAAGTTTTGCGGCCGGACTTTCGCCAGTCCGGATTACTATCCGATCTACGACGTCGCGTCGGAACTGGGCGTGACCGTGTGTGTGCACGAAGGCGCGCGAACCGTGCTGCCCCAAGCCGGCAACGACCGTTATAGCGAGTTCGGCCGCCACGTCGCCTGCCATCCCTTGGAACAGATGCTCGCTTGTTTAAACTTCTGCGCCGACGGCGTGTTAGAAAAGTTTCCCAAGCTCAAAGTCGCGCACTTGGAATCGGGCTGCGGCTGGGTGCCGTTCTGGCTCGAACGCATGGACGAGCACTGGGAACACGAGTCGCACGGCTCGGCCAAGATCACCAAGGAAAAACCGAGCCACTACTTCAAACAAAACTGCTGGGTCAGCTGCGAAGCCGGCGAAGAACTCGCTCCGGTGTTCTGCGAGCACGTCGGCGACGAATATCTCATGATCGCCACTGACTACCCGCACAGCGACGCTATTGATAAATTTCCCGACAAGACCGTCGGCGCGATCAGCAGCAATGACAAAATCTCCCGCGCCTCGCGCACCAAGATTCTTTGGGACAATCCGACCAAGGCGTTTGGCTTGGGGGCCTAGCGAAAGCGAGTTTTAGAACTATTTCTGCCAATTGCGACGGCCGGGGTCGCGATCACTCGGGCGGCACGGGAGGATAGCAATGTTAAAGACGCACGGATTGTTACATTTCAGTTTGCCGGTGACCGACCTGGATCGGAGCCGGAAGTTTTACGAAGGCGTGCTCGGCATGAAAGTGGTCGAGCAATCGCCGCGCATGGTGTTTTTGCAGACCGGCGATGATTTTTTGATTTTGGCGAAAGGCAACGATCTGATGAAGTACGATTCGTCGAAGTCGACGCCGGTGCATCATGCATTCAAAGTCAAGCCGGCAGAGTTTCAGTCGTCGATCGACGACCTGCGCAAAAACGGCGTGGAGGTTTTTAACATCGAAGAGCGCCGCACCGGTGTCTTCTGGGGACCGCAGGCCTATTTCTTGGACCCGGACGGCAATAAGCTGGAAATTTACGCCGGGCCGGGAGCCAAAGCGAGTTAGATTCTTACCTTCAAAATTAGCCCAATCACTCAAAGAAGACTGGTCGCGCCAAGACGCCACGAGCACAAAGAACGGAGATGTTTTTCCAAACTTGGCGTGCTGTGCGTCGTGGCGCGAGCGATCTTTTTTGCCAACTCTTTCCGAAAATGCCGCAGGTCGGGCAGATGCCGCGGTTTATCACTGCCGCCTTGATCCTTCTCTTACTTTGCCCGGGTCGCGTTCAACTGGGTGCCACCGGCGGCGACTTCCATTGTATTGCCGTTCACGCGACCGGCGTATTGGACGGCGCCGGCGCTGAACGAGATCTGGTCGCCGTTGAGCTTGCCGTTGATCTGGCTCGAGGTTTTGCCTTGCTTGAGCGTGCCGGTGATCATTTGAAAGCTCTGTTTGATGACGAGCTCGCCCTGGGCGAGTTTCCATATGCCATCGACTTTTGCCGGAACGATCCAAAGATGGGCGGTACACCAGTTGCTGCAGCCTTCGACGTTTTCCGTCTGGTCGGGCTGCCAATCCTCCATGTCGAAGGAGTTCGACACGATGCGGGTGCCGGGTTTGAGGTCGAGAATTTTCGGGCGCAACTTAACATTGATGCTCGGCAGCAAGAACATGGTGATGACCTGCGCTTGCGACAAGTCGCTTGCGAACAAATCCTCCTTGGCGAATGCCGCCTTGTCGCTGACGCCTTCTTTCGCCGCGTTGCGCTTGGATAGCTCGACCATGTCCGGGTTGTATTCGATACCGAGCGCTTTGGAGCCCCGTTTGGCCGCGGTGATCACGGTGCGGCCGTCGCCTGAGCCGAGGTCGATGACATAGTCCTTGGGCGTAACCTTGGCCATGTCGAGCATCTTGTCGACCAAACCTTGCGGCGTCGGCACCCAGACGACGTCTTTGCCGGCTTGGCCGACCTCCGGTTGAAATTCCTGCTTGGCGGGTTGTGCCTGGGCAAAACTGCCGACCATGACTGCCAATGAGAGGGCGAGCGATAACTTGGCCCAATGACGCGATGCCTTCATATTTTTTCCTCCAGCAAAATGTTAATTCTTATAACCGTCTGACGAACTTTTTCAATTTGCATTCATCTTCCCACACGGGTTGCGCTCCAGTGCTTACCGTCCGCCGTGCCTTCGATGTCATTGCCGCTGACCCGGCCGCGATATTGCGTGCCGCCAGCGTTGAAAGAAATCTGAGCGCCGTTGAGCTTGCCGGTGAGCGCCGTCTCGGCGTTGCCGTTTTTGAGGGTGCCGGAAATGTTCTGAAAGCTTTGTTTCAAGGTCAAAGTTCCCTGGGCGAGCTTCCAAGTGCCTTGGGCTTTGGCCGGGACGATCCATAGATGGGCCGTGCACCAAGAGTTGCAACCGGGCAGACTGACGGTCTCGTCGGGTTTCCAATCACCCATGTCGAAAGTGTTCGACGCGATTCGCGTGCCGGGTTTGAGATCGAGAATTTTTGGCCGGAGCTTCAAGTTGATGCTCGACAGCAAAAACATGGTTATCACTTGCGCCTGCGAGAAATCGCTCTCGAAGAGATCAGCCTTGACGAAGCTGGCTTTGTCGGCGACGCCCTCCTGGGCCGCCGTGCGCTTGGAGAGCTCGACCATCTCTGAGTTATATTCGATGCCCAGCGCTTTGGCGCCGCGTTTAGCGGCGGTAATCACGGTGCGGCCGTCGCCTGAGCCGAGGTCGATGACATAGTCCTTGGGCGTAACCTTGGCCATGTCGAGCATCTTGTCGACCAAACCTTGGGGCGTCGGCACCCAGATGACGTCTTTGCCGTCCTGGCCGACCTCCGGTTGATAGTCCTGGGCGTAGGTCGCTGTTATGAGAGCACAGCCGCCCATCACCGCCAGCCCAAGGACGCTGGTCAACCATATAATTGCGATAATCGATCTGGACTTCATTGCGAACCTCACATGAATTCGGACTACTGTTGCGTCAAAAAAATTGTCAAGCGAGCAACACGGAATGCTCATACATACTACTTGCCTACCTTGGTGGCGAACCATTTCTTGCCGCTCACGGTGCCGTCAATCCTATTGCCGGTCACTCGGCCGGTGTAGTTCTCGGCGCCGGCGTTAAACGAAATATGCTCGGCGTTGAGCTTGCCTTCGATCACGTTGAGCGAAGTGCCAACCTTGATCGTTCCCGTGATGATCTGAAATGTTTGCCTGATATTCAGTTCGCCGTCGGCCAGCTTCCAGACGCCGTGCACTTTTGCCGGCACGATCCACAAATACGCCTTGCACCAAGTATCGCAGCGCGGCAGTGTGAAGGTTTGTTCCGGCTGCCATTCGCCTAGGTCAAAGGTGTTGGCGACAATCCGTGTGCCGGGCTTGAGGCCAAGCAGTTTGGGTCGCAGCCTGCGCTGGAGAGTCGATAACAGAAACATCGAGATGACCTGGGCTTGCGAGAGATCGGTCTTGAACAGATCTTCTTTGATGAAACGAGCTCGTTCGCTGACTCCTGCTTTCGCGGCGGCGCGCTTCGACAATTCCACCAGGTCGGGGTTGTATTCGACGCCCAGTGCTTTGGCGCCGAGCTTGGCCGCCGAGATCACGATACGGCCGTCGCCCGAGCCGAGATCGATGAGGTAGTCTTTAGCCGTGACCTTGGCCATGTCGAGCATCTTGTCTACTAGGGCTTGCGGCGTCGGTACCCAGACGACATCTTTGCCTTCTTGACCATCTTTGGGCTGGTATGTTTGCGCCGGCTTTTCCTGCGCCGATGCGGCGCTCGCTGCCGCGACCGTCGCGAGTAGCAATTGTAAGGCAAGAACCAGAGCTCTCGTGATCAATGAGTTTCCGCTAAGCTTTTTAAGCCTGTTTCATGGCACAATAAATGATTGATGGCATACCCTAGAGAAGTAACAATGTCTAGAGTTCACTGCACATACGAATCATTGAGGATGGATACGGGATCGCAGGGCGCTGTCGCGCGCAGACTTGCAGCAGGCGCCAGAGCGGACGCTGGTAAAATTCGCAGCTCGAAATCCGTAACAGATTCTAATCATCGAAGGAAGAGAAATTCCAGCCACAACTAACCGGTCTTGCGGGATTGAGATCTTCTCCGCAGTGGAGTCTAGGTGCTCGTCGGATGCTTGGGGAGATCGAGATTCAGATTGGTAACTTCACCGGGGGATCGGGTGCAATCCTTCAGCGTCGCTCAGGACCGGTCCGGCGCGACAAGAAAATGCTTTGGCACGTTCAAACGGTAAGAGTCTAACGTGGCTGCAGCGCTGTCGCCGGTGATGAAACTCAGAGGAACGATTTCCATCAGGTTATTTATTTCTGCAGCGCGCGGATCGCCGGTATTCGCCAAGCAACGATGACGGTTAACACTACAACGATGGCGCCCATCGCGGTTACGGTTAGCGGTGCGCCGATGAAGTGCGCGGCGGTGCCGGCGAACAGCGCGCCGAGGGGCATGAAACCGCGGTCGAGCATGTAGAGACTCAGCACCCGTCCGCGCAGTTCGTCGGGCACGATTAGTTGCAAAATGGTCGCTGTGCTGGCGAGGAAAAACATTTGAAACACGCCGATGATCACCAGGGTGAGGAGCGCCAGCGGAAACCAGGTGATCTGGGAAAACAGCATGAGAAAACAACCGAGCACGAGGATATTGGCAAGCAAGAATCTTCCCTGGTGCTTGATGCGATTGCCGACGGAGGCCAAGGCCAGGACCGCGATCACGGCGCCGACTCCGGGCGCGGCCATTAACAGGCCCAGGCCCTCCGGGCCGATCTTGAGGACGTCTTTTTGAAACACCGGCATGAGTGTCTGGTAGGGCACGGCGAAAACCCGCGGCACGTAGGCCAGGGTCATCAACGCCAGCACCGCGGGTGTGTGCCAAACATAGGCAAAGCCTTCCTTGAGGTTGGCAAAGGCACTATGGCGCGTGCTCTCGGCGCGCTGCGGCGGAAAGTTCATGCCGTGAATCATCGCCAGCACGCCGACATAGGCCGCGGCTTGCACGAAGAAATTCTCCGCTGCGCCGAACCATGCGATCAGCGCGCCGCCGAGGGCCGGGCCAATCACTTTCATCAAATTGAAGCCGCCGGAGTTGAGCGCAACGGCATTAGCCAGCTCTGCTTTGGGCACCATGCTGGGAATCATGCTCATGCGCACAGGCTCGGTGATCGTCCACGCCACGCCGGTGATCAGGGTGAAAAGAAAAATATGCCAAATGTGCAAAAACGGCGACCAGACCAAGGCGCCGAACAAGATCGCGGTGGCGATCAGGACCCACTGGGTGCGCAGCAATAGCTTGCGCCGGTCCATGCGATCGGCGGCGACGCCGGCCATCGGCCCGGTGACCAGAAAGGGCAGGGCGCGCAGCCCATTGAGCGCGCCGAGCAACATCGAGTTGCCGGTGAGATCGTACAGCAGCCAGCCAAGCGTTACCTGTTGCACCCATTGGCCGGCGCTCATCATCAAGGTGCCGCTCCACAGATAACGATAGTCGCGGTAACGCAGGGAGGAGAAAATTTGCAGATGAAACCAGCGGGGTGTCTCGCGGCGCGGTGCGTCGAGGGGTTCTGTTAATTCATCGTCCAAAAAGGTGTTTTCCTGATCCGACTACGGATTTGTTTAGTTCCATTCATTTGTAACAACATTCAGCGCGGCTTGCCACTTGGGTCAGGGCCACCGAGAATCTCGGCTTGACAATCGGCGTCGAAATCATCGACTACTATTATCGTTATGAACATTGACCTTCATTCACACTTCTTTCCGGTCGACGCTCTGCAAAATCCCGGTCAGTTTGAAAACCATGCGCCGAAATTGGTTCTAGAAAATGGCAAATTGTCGGTGACATCGAAGATCGGCTCACGCCCAGGTCTCGGTGCTGGCGCGTATGATCCGGCGGCGCGTGTCAAAGCTCTGGATGCAATGAAGATCGATCTACAGGCGATTTCGCCGTCGCCGATTTTGTTATTTTACTGGGAAGACGCGGCGGTGGCGGCGCACTTTTGTCGGCGGCAGAATGAAGCGATTCAAGCCGTCGTCGGCAAATATCCGGATCGCTTCATCGGCTTCGGTAGCGTGCCGTTGCAAAGCGTTACGGATTCCATCGCCATCGCCGAAGAAGCTCAGAGCATGGGACTGAAAGGTTTAGAGATCGGCAACGCCGTCGGTGATCAGCCGCTGGATGACCCAAGTTTCGAGCCGTTCTTCGAGGCGGCACAGCGGTTGGACATGCTACTTTTCGTCCATCCGCTCGAAGGCGGGCTCGATGCTGACGATCCGTTGTCGCCGGTTCTCGGCAATGTTTTGCAGTTTACCTTTCGCACCACCCTGATGGTGGAGCGGATGATCATTAGAGGCATGTTCGAAAAATATCCGAATTTGCGCTTGTGCCTGTCCCATGGTGGCGGCTTGTTGGCGTTTAATATCTGGCGGCTCGATCATTCGTATGGGCTGCGCACGGATCTGCAAAAATCGATTCCCCGCAAGCCTTCCGCCTATTTGAATAAACTTTATTTCGATACCATCGTGCATTCCGTCGTAGCGCTGCAGTATCTCGTTCAAGCGGTCGGCGCCGACCGCGTGGTGATCGGCACCGATTATCCGATGGCGATGGGCGATTTCGATGCCGTTGCCAAGATCATGCAGCTCGAAATGTCGGATTCCCAGCGCGGCCAAATCTTCGGCGGCAACGCGGCTCGGGCGCTCGGTCTTTGATCCCATGGTTCTGCGAGCTCGTGACCAAAGTGACCGTTAGGGCGTTACGCATCATCCTCATGCTGCTGGGCGTGCATTTCCCGGCTACCGGCCAACCGTCGAAGTCAGCGACAGCGGTCCCGATTTTGAACGGCTGACTAGGTAAGCAAGAATGCCCAAGCCGGCACCGTTGAGGGCGAGAAAAATGTCTGGACCCGGGGTTCAGTCGAGTAGTTCCAAGGCGTGGAGCGCTAAGCCTTCCGCGACCGAGGTAAATTCCTGACCGCCGCGGATCAGCGCTTTGCGAAATTTCTGTTCGAAGACTCGCCGGATTGCCGGAACGAACGACGAGCCGCCGGTCATAAAGATCGCATCGACGTCGCTCGGGCTGACGTTGCCCCGGGCGAGCAAGCGATCCAGGCAGTTGGCGATCTGCCTCACCTCAGGATCGATCCAGTCTTCAAATTCGTTGCGATTCACGAGATTTTCGATTGCGATGCCGGGTTCGTCGAAGCGAAACTGGCTTTGCGGTTGTTCCGACAGGGCGCATTTGGCCGCTTCGATGGCACGGTACAATCGATAGCCGAGATCATCATCCACGAGGTTAATCAGGGCATCGATCTTTTCGGGTTCGAGCGCTTGGTGTTGGATCTGCTTGAGCAGCTCCATGTTCTTGCGCGTCTTGAGAAACGATAGATAATGCCAGCGTTCGAGATGTTCGTAGAGCCAGTTGGGCACGGGCAGTACTTTGCCGAACTGACTTCTGTATTCCGAACCGAGGCCGAGCGGCGGCGCGACTAAGTGGCGCACTAATTTGCTGTCGAAGGTGTCGCCGGCGACGCCGACACCGTCATTGCCAATCACTTGATGCGAGGGTTCATGTCCGGCGGATCGTTTTGGTTGCAAGTGCACCAATGAAAAATCGCTGGTGCCGCCGCCAAAGTCGGCGATCAATACCAGCTCATCGCGGGCGAGCCGTTGCTGATATTTGTAGGCGGCAGCGACCGGCTCGGCAAGAAACCGCACGTCATCGAAGCCAGCGCGGGCGTAGGCGGCGCGCAGCCGACTCAGCGCAAACTCGTCATCCGCATCGTCCCGGGCGCCGCTGAAGTGTACCGGACGACCGGCAACCAAGGTAGTGCCGAGATCGCCGAACTGCTCTTCCGTGGCTTTCCTGAGGTGGCGCAGCAGGATGCCGATCAGTTCCTCTAAACCGTAGGTTTCGCCCAAGATTTGGGTCTGAGTGTAAAGACGGCTGGCGAGATACGATTTCGTCGATTGGATCAAGCGCCCCGGCGTCTTGGCGTTAAGATAACTGTGAATGGCACCCGGACCGGCGGCCACGGATAGTTTGCTTATGCGCGAGTCATCAGTTTCGGCAAAGTAGAGGATCGAGCGAAACGTCGCGTTGACGCCGAACCGCGCGACAGTCATCGGTCGGTCAAAACTGGCTATTGCGACGGCGCTGTTGGTGGTACCGAAATCGATTCCGATGGCTTTGGTCAATGGTTACCCGTAGCGGCTGGCCATGCGCAAGAAGCCTGGCGATGCTGTTGACCGGGCAATTTTAGCATGGTTAAGGCAATTGCCAAAGTATTCGATTGGCGGTTGATGCAGCCGGTCAACCGGCCTATGCCAGGTAAAACATGACACTAGCTGTGTCTTCGTGCCAGTTTCTGGCGCCGCCCGTGGTCCGCTACCTTGTTCGCGATTTGCCAAAAAGCGCCCAAAATATCCGCCGCTTAGGCGTGGAATCACTGGCACAACGCTTGCTCAATTCAGTGCCGCTGCGCAGCCTTTCGATTAAACAATGTTCATGGGATTAGCGGCTTAAAGTGAAATTTCGCTTCAGGATCAATTCCGGGTTCCGCGCCCGCCTATTTCAGCTCGTGATCGTCGCGCTGCTGCCAGCGCTGGGACTCATCATCTACCAGGCCGGCGAACAGCGTCGCAAGGCGGTGAGCGACGCCGAGATCGCGGCGCTTCGTGCAGCGCGTTTGGTCGCAGCCAACCAGCGACGCTTGATCGATAGCTCCGGCCATTTGCTGGTCACCTTGTCAGAGCTTCCCGAAGTGCGAAGCGGCGACCGACGGGCCTGCGCCGCTTTGTTTACGCGGTTACGAGAAAAATATCGTCTTTACACGAATCTGGGAGTGGCCAATCTCGATGGTGAGGTGATCTGCAGCGGGCGCCCCGCGGCGACGACGGTGAACATCGCTGACCATTTGTATTTTCAGGAAGCGGTTCGGCAAAAAGCCCTGGCGATCGGCAAATATGAAATTGGCCGTATTCCCAAAAAGGCGTCGGTCAGTCTCGGCTATCCGGTTTTCCAGCGCGACCAACGGCTCCTTGCGGTGGTTTTTCTCTCCTTGGATTTAGCGTGGCTCGACCAATCGGCAAGAATCGTCGGCCTGCCGCCTGGCTCCGTCGTCACCCTATCGGATCATAATGCCACGATCTTGTCACGTTACCCGGAGGGCGAGGGATTCGTTGGTCAATCGTTTCGCGACGCGGAAGTTTTCAAAATCGCCAAGGCTCGCGGCGAAGGTGTTGCGGAGGGAGTGGGAGACGACGGGAAACAGCGGCTCTACGGTTTTTCGACTATAGGACCCGCTTCACCGCGGGGGCAAATCTTTCTGCATGTCGGCATTCTCAAGGAGATCGCCCGTGCCGATGCCGATTGGTTACTCAAGCGCAATCTCGCGGCGTTGCTTGCCGTCGGAGTATTGGCTCTGCTGGCGGTTTGGTATCTCGGTGATGCCTTGTTGGTGCGAGAGTTCAAGTCATTGGCGAAAACCACCGCGCGCATCGGTGCCGGAGATTTCAGCGCGCGCACTGGGATTGGCCGGCGCAATAACGAAATCGACCGGTTTGCGGCGTCTCTCGATAACATGGCCATGCTGCTCGAGCGCCGCCACCATGAAGCCGAGAGCGCCAAAGATCGAGTAGAGCGCCAGCTTGAGCATATCGGGGCGTTGCGTGAACTCGACATGGCGATCTCTTCGACCCTCGAATTGCCGACCATGCTCAAAATTTTGCTTGAAAAGATCGATCTCGTGCTGCCGGCCGGAGTAGTCACGATACGGCTATTCAATCAACAGACCGGGGAACTCGAGGCGGTGGCATGCCGCAACCTCGATGAGGACGCCTGGCGCGCGGAGAATTCTCGTGTCGTGCACGCCTTCGAAAAAATCGTCTTGGAAAATCGCATTTCTCTCACCATCGCCAATGTCCAGTCCGACCAGCGTGCTGCGGGCCATCAGTTGGCGGCCAAGTTTGGACTCGTCTCTTGTTTATGCGTGCCCTTGGTCGCGGCCGGCGAATTGGAAGGTTTGATCGCTTTCTACACCCGAACCGAACATGCTTTTGACGACGAAGAAATTGACTTTCTCACGGCCCTCGCCGGGCTCTCCGCAGTGGCGAGTCACAACGGCCGCCTGTTTGAGGAAAGCCGCCAGCGCGAGAGAGAAGCCTTGGGGTTGCATGCCTTGACCGCCGCCGCTGCTCAGTCACTGGATCTCAGCGTGACGTTGAAAGAGGCGGTGGCTAAGATCTGCGAAATTTTTCATTTCGACGCCACCGATATTTATATTTACAACCGCGAGATGACCGAACTGGAGCTGAAGGCGTGTTCTGCAGGTCAAGCGCAGAAGGCGGTCGAAGCGAGCAACGGGCGGCGTGACGATTTCTTTATTGGCGAAGTCGCCGCGTTAGGCGAACCGATCATCTTCGAAGACGTGACGACCGATGCGCGCTATCAAGAACGCAATTCAAGCCCGGCCGGGGAAAAATCCGGCAGCCGCTTCGTCGCCATGATTCCGTTAAAAACCAAGCTCATAACCTGGGGGGTGGCGGTATTTGCCGGCACGGAGCCGCGCAAGCTCACGGAAGTGGAAAACCGTCTTTTGATGTCGATGAGCCAGCAGATCGCCATTGCCGTCGAGAATGCGAATCTGTACGAACAGACCGCTGCTAAAGCCAAGGAGCTCAGCGCACTCTATGCGTTCGCGGGTCTGGTCAGCCAATCGCTAGATATAAACGTATTGCTGAAAGATACCGCGGCAAAGATTCTCGAAATTTTTCATTTCGACGCCGCTCGGGTGTATTGGCACCAGGACGACAGCGACGATATCGAGCTAGTCACCCATGCCGGCTTTCCGGAGGAGTTTGTGCCGGTTGCCCGTTATCAAGTCCGTCAAGGGCGCGTCGGCCGTGCCATGGAAACCGGCGCGCCGATGTTTGTCGAGGATATGGCTAGCGATGCAGATTACCAAAAGACGGCGCACAACAAGCTAATCGTGAAGCAAGGATTTCACGGCTCTTTTCTGATGCCCATCAAGGCCGGCGGCGAGTGCGTCGGGGTGATCAATTGTCTGAGCAAGCGACCACACGCCTTTAGTCAGACCGATGTTCGGTTGATCCATGCGCTGGTTTACCACTTGGGCGTCGCGGTGGGCAATGCCAAGCTGTTTTCCCAGGTGCAGCGCAAGACCGTCGAGCTGGCGGAAGCGAACAAAGCCAAGGATGAATTTCTCGGCGTGGTCTCGCATGAGCTGCGCACACCGCTCAACGTGATCAAGGGTTACGCTGAAGTTCTGCGTGGCGAAATGTTAGGCGAGCTCAACCCGCAGCAGGAGTCGGCGCTGGATAAAATCAAGAACCAGTCGATTAACCTGCTGCGGATGATCAATGATGTGTTGCATGCCACCACCATCGACGCTCAAACCATCAAAGCGGTGCCCGTCGATATCGATCTCGGCGCACTGTTGTGCGAGATGCGCGACAGTTACCGTTTTGTCGACGACCGTGATCGCGAGATCCTTTGGGACTTCAGTGACGATCTGCCGGTGTTGCGTGCGGACGATGAAAAGCTCAGAGCGGTGCTGCAAAACTTGATCAACAATGCGATCAAATTTACGGAGCGCGGCGTGATCGCTGTCTCGGCCCGCTGCCAAGCGGAAATGAACGCCGTCGCCATCACTGTAGCCGACACCGGCATCGGCATTCCCGCCGATAAAATCGGCAAGATCTTCGGCATGTTCCAGCAGGTCGACAGCTCAATCTCGCGGGGTTACGGCGGGGTTGGGCTGGGCCTCTATATCGTAAAAAACTATCTGGATTTAATGGGCGGACGAATCGAGGTTGCTAGCGAGCTGGGTAAGGGTACGGCGTTTCTCATGACTCTGCCGCTGAATGCGGCAGCCGCTCCCCTGCCGAAGCCTGTTGAAGGACAAGCGCAGGGCACCCGCAGGCCTGATTCCATACCAGTCATCGCTTCGTTCGACAGTTTCTAAGAGCCATCCCCATTGCGAATTTAAAATCCCCGTCTCGGAGTGGATTCTCACCCTTCAACGGTCGCTCAGGACATGTTTGGGGGGAAGATAGAAGGGCCGTTCAATGCCAGTCGAGATTGTCGAAATCCTCCGGCTTCGAGCCAATGGTTGTTAAAGCCCCAGACGGGGACGATTCCCCGCCCGCGAAGTGGCCGCGTTGACTCATTCACATGTCAGCACCGGGACAAAACTCACGGCATCGGCGGATGCTCGGCCGTTTTTATCGGTTACACTGACCTCACCGGAGGTGCCCGCTGCGAAATTGTCGCAGCCGTGCAGGTTCCAGGCGCGGCTCGCTGTTATATTTCTTCTTGCAGCCGGCCGATGACGCGGCGCCAGATCTTGCCGTCGTTGGTGGGCGGCTCTTTTTTAGGCTTGACGCGCGCCATCACTTGGCTCTTCTGCTGAAGCTCGCCGTTGAGCGATTCGCATTCGCTGGATAGACGCTTGATCAGGTTGCCAATCTCGGTCTCTTTGGCCGCCGTGGCCTGCAGCAACGCGTCTTTTTCTTTGAGCTTCGCTTCCTGGAGCTGGAGCTCGGCTTGGCTATCGCGCAGACGCTGTTCCAATTCGACCATCTTGGCGCGAAACTCAAGTTCTTTCGCCTTGACTTCGTGGTTTTTGGTCTGGATCGCCTCGTCACGGTTGGCGAGCTGAAATTTTAGCTCGGCGATTTCTTGTTGGAGTGGCTCAATCTGCTGTTGGATGCGCGCGTCATCGCTTCGCAGCGAATCCGCCGGGTGATATTGGCGATTCGCTAGGGTATCGTGATCGCTGCGCAAGCGGAGGAATTCTTTTTCCCGCTGGATCCGGTAGACCTCCTTCTGCCGTAGCTCAGTTTCCAGGGTCGTGATCTGCTCCCGCGAAGTTTGTTCGAGTCGGGCCATGGCCTGCTGTTGTTCGCGAAATTGCGCGTTGCCCTGTTCCAGTTGTTGGCGCAAGAATTTGATTTCTGCCTGGCGATTGGTTTCCAGGCGTTGCGCTGATTCGGACTGGTGGATCGCGGTACTGCAAGCGCGGTCAGCGAGAGCCGTCAGTTTGTTGATATAATTGAGCAGATGATCGGCCTGAATTTCGATGTCGACGATGTTGTTTTCGTCACCCAGGGCAAACGAAGGCAACGACGGCCGTGAGATGACGTCCTTTTGCGGCTCTTTTGCTTTTTCCGGCACGCTCGGATCGGGTACCAGTCTCTCGTCTTGCATTGCGCCAAAACACTCCCGGATTGCGTCTGATTAGCTGACCCCTAAGGGTCACAGGGGTGTTGAGCAAATCCTATTCCAAGATTTAATTTCGCTGCTCTCACCTGGAAGTATCTGGAACTACCCGTTTAGTGTTCGCGGCTGACCACGGTGGACCAATCATGGCGCTCCTGACGCCACAAAAGTGTTCGTTTGCCCACGAGTTAGGGACTTTGTCAAAATAGCCAAGCGGGTCGTTTCATAGCCAATTGTGGGCCGGCATTTATCAGTCACGAAAACCAACGACGGCTCTGCTCTGGCGTCCTCGCAGGCCGTCGATCGATTGGGAAATCGGTCGTGGTTCGGTGTTTTGCGGGATTTGACGGTTAGCTCTTTACCGGGCTCACGGGATCATGCTAGGTATCGTTGTCCAGAAATTTATAATCACGAGGACCAAGCGATGCGGATCATCGAAAAGTCATTCACCACCAAAGAGCATGGCGTCGCGGGATATTTGTCCTATCCCGACCGACCGCAGCCCGGTCCGGCGTTGTTCATGATTCATCCCAAGGGCGGGCTCGGCGAGTACATCAAGACCGAAGCCCGCAAGTTTGCCAAACTGGGCTACACGACGTTCGCGGTCAATGTCTTTGAACAATTGGGGTTCCCCGCTGAAACCCATATCGTGACGGGATCTCAGATCCAAGCGAAAACTCCCGACCCTGAGTTTACCCGCGTGCTCACCGAGGGTTGGCGGTTTTTGCTCAAGCACCCGTCGGTGAACCCAGATCGGGTAGCGGTGTGCGGCTACTGCATGGGCGGGCGTATCGCGATTCATTTCGTCGCGTCAGTGTCAGAGGAAGTGCGCGCCTTCGTCGGTTATTATCCGACGGTGCGCGCCGAGCCCGATTCACCGCAACGGCCGGTCCATCCCAGCGTCGCGGTGAAAAAATTTCGTTGTCCCTCGATCAACCTGTACGGCGCTGGCGATGTCACCACCGCGTTGCCCATGCAGGAGCAGATGTATCAGGCGTTCAAAGAGAACGGTCAGCCGCTGGAATGGCACTTTTTCCCCTTTGGCGGACACGGCTACGTCGACCCCGGCGCACCCGGCTATAATCCCCACACCGCCGACCTGTCATGGCCCCTGGTGGTCGACTTTTTGGAGCGCAATTTAAAGTGGAGCTCGCCCGAAGTGAGAAATCCGAACGCCATGTCATAGCCGCGATGCTAACTTCAAAATGAAAACGCCGCTTGGATGCTGGGGCACGAGCGGCGTTTTTTTTTAAGATTAGCTGCGGCAATAATTCGACGCTGAACTACGCTGCGCCGCGGCGCAGCGTGCTTTTGAACTCGTTCAAGGTCATCTTCCCGGTGACCATCCGTTCCATGTCGGAACCGCTGGTGTAGTGGCTCCAGTCGCCGATTTCCAGGTCCCAGTGCATGACTTTGCTCATGGGAGGGAGATTGGCGGGAAGTTGGCGGTCTTTGTGTGAGATCGGAATTTCCATGCCGCGGCCGATGCCGCGCACGTCGGCCTTTTGCTCTTTGCACCAATCCAAGACTTCGGCAAACGTCATTCACGTGCCTCCGCTTTCTTCTCGTCTGACTTCACCGGTGTGAGCAAGTGTTCCTTTAATCCCGTGTGAACACCATAAATTACTTTGCCGATTTTAGGCTTCTTCAGCGGCTCGGTGCTAACCTGGTACAGAATCAAGCGTTCAGTGCCGGTGTTGTTGAGCTGATAGAAAAAGCCGGCGGGAACGTGAACTGCCTGATGTTGCTTGAGACGATATTCTTCGTCTTCCTTGAGCCCTTTCATCGTGCATTCACCCTGGACCACGAAAAAGGTATGGTCGGAACCGGGGTGGCAGTGCAGCTCGTCGTTGACGCCGGGCTCGTAGCTGTTGAGCGCGATGTGAACCAAGTCGGTTTGCGTTGGGCGGGCATAGTTGCGGCCGGTCGGCTTGCCCCACTGCGCCTGCTTCTCGGCGTCGACGATGGTGATCTTGGTAATTTTATCCATGGTTAACCTCCTAAGAATTTAGCCTTCGGGTAATTTACAGGATGTGGTCAATGGAACACAAGGGTT
>Ga0326597_10006601_pt1 | contig 15882 bp, 13 predicted proteins | sample RVTome_12_FD_203789 | JGI IMG/M metagenome (GOLD analysis project Ga0326597, IMG submission 203789) | Soil microbial communities from uranium-contaminated site in the Upper Colorado River Basin, Wyoming, United States - RVT100D185 | ecosystem: Environmental > Terrestrial > Soil > Contaminated >...
CCATACACTGCCGGTACCTGTGGTCGGCGTGACCAACAATGCGGATCAGCGGTTGGCACTCGGTCTGCTCCCCCCCACCTACGAAGGCCCAACCGGCATCACCGGCATACTGACCGAGGTCTTGGCCCAAGCCGGAGTGACTGTGACCAGCTTATGGGCTGCCACGCCGCACTACCTGTCCGAAAACAGCAACCCGAAGGCTGCCCAAACACTTCTTCTCAAAGCCGAGGCGTTGCTCGGTATGGATCTTGACTCAGCCGGCCTCGACCGGGACGTCAAAGCCTGGGAGCGTCGGGTTGACAAGGCGGTATCCAATTCCGACGAGATGTCCGAGTACCTCGCCGAACTCGAGGAGTCGGCCGATCTGTACTCGCCGCCTCCTGACACGGGCGGGCAATTGGTCGACGAGATCGAACGGTTCCTGCGCGACAACTGATGATCGGCACCCCGGAGCAGGTACGGCGACTGCGCGCCATGAAGATGAAGGCCGTATCCCTACTCATCGCCGCCGCCGCGATATTCATCACGACCTTCTACCTGGCTGACGCAAACTGGGTCGGATATGTCAGAGCCGCCAGCGAAGCAGCCATGGTTGGAGGTATCGCAGACTGGTTCGCAGTCACTGCGTTGTTCCGGTATCCGCTCGGGATCCCGATCCCCCACACCGCCGTCCTTCCTCGCAGTAAGGATGCCGTCGCCGCCGGCCTCGGCCAATTCATCAGCGATACGTTCCTCAACCCGGATCAACTAACCAAACGCATCGCCCACCTCAAGCCGGCTGAGCGATTGGCCGCCTATCTGTCAGACCCCGAACACGCCACCGCCGTCGCCGGAGTAGCCGCCGGTCTACTCCACTCGCTGGCCGAAGCGGTCGACGACAGTTCGATTCAGGACAACATCCAACGCCTCATCGTCGACCATGCGATCGACGCGGACCTCGGACCGGCACTTATCAGTTTTGTCGAACATGCCATCGACAACGGACATCACGTCACGGTTATTGACGCGGCGATCACCGCCCTGGGGACATCGGTAGGAAACGCCAGGCCGACACTGCGCGATCGCCTCAGAGAAGAGTCCCCCTGGTGGGTACCCGAATCCGTTGACGACGTAGTGTTCGGACGCCTCATGATCGGCCTCGACCGGTTCCTCGGCGAGGTGAAGGATCAGCCAGATCATCCGCTCCGCCTGGAACTCGATACCAATATCGTGAAGCAATTGCGAGCCATCGAATCAGACGGATCATTGTCAGAGACCACCAGCCGACTACGCGACGACCTGATGGAGCATCCCTCACTTCAGGCCTGGATCAGCTCCCTATGGGACGGAGCGGTCGCGACCATCGGACGGGTGGCGGATGAACCAACCGGCGACTTGCGGACGATGGTCAGCGAACCAATTGCGGCCGCCGCCAGACGTCTAGGTTCCGACCCGGAACTCGCGGCCCGTCTGGACGAGTGGGCGGTCCGCCTGGGTGCGGCGGTTGCCGACAACGTCGGCTCAGAACTAAGCCACATGATCGAATCAACCGTGCTGGCCTGGGACGCCAACGAGACCGCCCGGTGGGTTGAGCTCGGAGTCGGCCGCGACCTGCAGATCATCCGGATCAACGGAACGGTCGTCGGCGGATTGGTCGGTCTTCTCATTCACGCCGGAACCGAGCTGTTGTCATCTGGCAGACTCAGCGGATGATCAAAGTCATCGCGTTCGACGTCAATGAAACCCTTCTCGATCTGGCAGCCCTTCGACCAGCCTACGGTACGCTGATGGGGACACCGGACAGCATGGGTGAATGGTTCGCCCGGATGCTGCATGGTTCGCTGGTCGCCAACCACACCGGCCATTACCGCTCATTTGAGATGCTCGGCGTCGAGGCCCTTCTGGTCGTCGCCCAAAAGCGCGACGTGGACCTGACCGCTGACGAAGCGGCAGACTTCGTCGGCGGCATGCGGACCCTTCCACCCCACCCGGATGTCGTGCCGACCCTTACAGAACTGGCCGGCCGGGGATGGAAAATGGTCGCACTCACGAACGGCAGTCAGCTAATTGCTGAGGCACAAATCACCAACGGCGGCCTCAGCTCACTTCTGGAAGCCGTTCTCTCGGTCGAATCCGTCGGCCGATTCAAGCCTGCTCCGGAAACCTATCTCTGGGCGGCAGCCCGGCTCGAAATCGAAATTGACGAGATGCTCCTCGTCGCGGCCCACGACTGGGACATCCTCGGGGCACAATCCGTTGGCTGTCAGGCTGCCTTCATCGCCCGCCCTCGAGCGATCTGGGGCGTACCAACCAAACCGCCAGAGCTTGTCGGACACGATCTGTCCTGCCTCCTGGACCTTCCGGTTCCTGGCGCCTAGGCCGACCGGATCTCCCACGAAGATCGAACGATGTTATCGAGATCGGATTGGTTCGCCTCCCAGGCCAGCACCTGACGGGCCAACGATGGATCAGCGACCAGTTGGGGGGGGTCCCCGGCCCGCCGATCCCCGAACTCGATCGGGACCTCACGCCCGGTGACGCGACGAACCGCCTCGATAACGTCCAGCACCGAGAAGCCGACCCCCGACCCGAGATTCAGCGCGATCGACGCTCCCCCACCGATCAGGTAATCAACCGCCCGCAGGTGCGCATCGGCGAGATCGGCCACATGGACATAGTCACGAATGGCGGTGCCATCGCGGGTGGGGTAGTCGGTTCCGAACACTGAAACCGTCTTCCCACCAGAGGCAGATTCCAGAGTGTTCGGTATGAGATGGGTTTCCGGTTCGTGCCGCTCAACCCGACGCTCAGTGGCTCCGGCAGCATTGAAGTAGCGGAGTGCCACATGTCGGGTTCCGTAGGCAGCCTCGTAAAAGCCGAGTATCTGTTCGAACGCCCATTTGGTCCAGCCGTATGGAGAGGTGGGCTGCTTGTCCTCATTCTCGTCAATCGGAACCATCTTCGGTTGTCCGTACACCGCGGCCGAACTTGAGAACACGACGTTCGAAACGTCGTGCCGAACCAACGAATCGAGAAACGTCGTGGATCGGGCCACGTTCCGGTCGAGATAGGACCCGGGGTTCCGTACGGATTCACCAACGGCGATGTAGCCGGCGAAGTGAATAACCGCATCGGGATCGTATTCGACGACGACCGCCTCGACCACTCCTCTATCACCGATATCAGCCTGGACGAATACGGCATCAGGGTGCACGTTTTCCAACTGCCCGCGTGACAAATCATCGATGACGACTACCCGATCACCCCGGCCGATCAGCAAATCAGTCGTAACCGACCCGATGTAGCCTGCCCCACCCGTTACCAGCACTGTCTTCAATGAAACCTCGTTCTGCGGCATCAGCCTGGCCGCAGCAGAAAGATAGCCGCTGGGTTGGCCACCTCGGACCGAAGATGGACCGACTACGGATAGAGGGTCTGGATCCTGCCAGGATCTATCAACGCCGCCAGAATATCTCGTATCGACAAGATGGCCGAAATGTCATCATCCACCACCGGTATGTGACGGTAACCCGTCTCAAGGAGCCACTCGGCAACCTGGGCCACGTCGGTGTCGGGTGAGAACACATCAGGGTTGCGGGTCATGTGATTACCCACCACAGCCTGGTCGAAATCAACCCCCCTCGCAACGGCGTCAAGGATGTCTCGTTCAGTCAAGATGCCGATGAGGGCTCCGTCGTCGATCACACCCATGGACCCGACTTCACCGGCCACCATGGCCCTGGCTGCTTCGCGTAGCGTCGACGCCGGACTCATGGTCTCGGCAGAATTCTCGATCAGATCCCTCAACTTCATGGCGCGACCTCCTGTACTTAACATTACGCCGAAGGTCGTGATGGACGTAGAGCAGGATGGCCTATCGCGCAGGTCGACTGTCCTAGATGAGGTCTTGTTCGCGGATCCCGAAAGATGGGTGGCGGAGACGACACAAGGCGAGCTTCTCCAACTGGCGGATACGCTCACGGGTGAGGTTGAACTCGTCGCCGATCTCCTCAAGTGTGCGAGGCACTCCGTCATAGAACCCGTACCGAAGCGCCAGGATCCGGCCCTCACGATCTGGGAGACGTTCGATCGAAACTCGGAGGCTGTTCGCAACATCCATTTCCTCGGTAATAAGGACCGGATCAGCGGCGTCTTCATCTTCAATGAAGTCACCCAGTTGAGCGCCGTCCTCTCCGACTGGCTGCTCGAGCGAGACCGTGTCCGCAACACTGAGGGCGAGTTCGACTTTGTCAACCGTGACACCGGCCTCTTCAGCGATCTCGTCCGGCTTCGGATCCCGTCCGAGCTCGGCCTTGAGGCTAGCCTGAGCAGCCCGAACTGCGGCGAGCGTGTCGTGTAGATGGACGGGAATTCTGACCGTCCGGGACTTGTCGGCGATAGCCCTCGTGATGGCCTGACGAATCCACCAGGTGGCGTACGTCGAGAACTTGAAGCCCTTGCGCCAGTCGAACTTCTCGACGGCACGAATGAGACCAAGGTTGCCTTCTTGAATGAGGTCGAGAAAGTCGATGCCGGAGGTGTTGGCGTACCGGCGGGCGTTGGCGACGACCAGGCGGAGGTTGGCCGTCAGGAATGCATCTTTGGCTTCGCGACCCTTGCGAATCTTCCGTCGCAATTCGATCTCAGCCTTTTTACCTTTGAAGTCGCCGGCCTCAAGACGACCAACGGCTTCTTCGCCGGTTTCAATGAGCTGGGCTAGTTCAACTTCTTGTTCGGCAGTAAGAAGGTCGTATTCGCCGATGGCAGTTAAGTACTGCGAAACGAGGTCGGTAGTCAGTCGTCCACGCTCATCTGTGAGCTTGGACGCCCGAGCGGGAGCCTTGCGAGTCTTGGCCCGCGCAGGGTCAGTTGCAGCCATACGGAAAGATCCTTTATATCAGGGGGAGTGCGCATCCGGGTGGAAACCTTTCCAACCGGGACGCTGCCCCAATATGACACATGTTCAATCGTTTGTGAACCCCCTTTTCGACATTTATGGCAATTTCCTTGATCCGCGGGCGTATCGCCGGGTTCCGTGGCCGGTCCGTTATGGGGATTGAAGTGCGATGGTGAGCTTGCGGGCGATCGCCTCGAGCCGATCGTCGCCAAGAGGTGATCCGGAGAGAGGATCTCGAAGCCAGAGGGTCTCGATCGCCAGGTCCCCCCTGGATCGGATCTTGGCGAGGTGTATCGAAGCCCCGTTTGCCGAAATGACCGCAGCCACATCGTGCAGAAGGCCGATTCGATCGGTGGCCCGGACCTCCACCACCGAACCCGGGCCGTCTCGATACGACTTGACCTGGCCTCCCCTGGTAGTGGAGCCATAGTGGCGCCGGCGCTCGTCAAGCCGGGCGAGATAGTCAGATCCGGTAGTCAGATCCCGGCGAACCTGCGCGAGCTTGGCCTCCGCCACCGGGCCACCCTGCAAGGCGTCTTGAAGGTGAAACGTGTCAACCCCAACCCCGGCATCGCTCGTGACGAGTCGCGCATCGAGTATCTCAACGCCGTATGATGCCAACGTTCCGGCGACGCGCACAATCAAACCCGGCTGGTCGAGAGCTGCCAACACCAATGAGGTAGCGCCACTGAGGTGCTCGATGCTCCAGCGAATCTCACCCTGGCGCGGGGGCGGACTCGTGACGTGAAGATGACGGGCGATTTCTTCGATGCTAAACCGGTCGGTATACACCGATGGCATGCTCGCCAGGAAGGCAGACACCCGCCCCGGCCCGACCGAACCGCCGGCCGCCTCGACAATCATCGACTCGGCGACCTCGGCGGTCGACCCGGTCAATTGCTCCTCCAGTCTTTGGAAGAGTTGTCGCATGAGGTTGGCTTTCCAAGCGGTCAGCATGTGCGGCCCGGTCGAGCGAGCATCTGCGATCGAAAGCAAATACAACAACCTGAGAAGCTGATGATCGCCAATCTGTTCACCTGTTTCCTGAATCACAGCCCGGTCATCGATATCTCTCCCGACCGCAGTATCAGGAATCAAAAGATGCAGACGCACAGCTTCACTGAGCCTGCGACGGCTGACCGGACCGTAATGGGCCCGACGCGTGAAAGTGTCCATCATTTCGGCACCGACCACCGAGTGATCTCCTGGCCGCGACTTCCCGATGTCGTGAAGGAAACCGGCCACCAGCAGGTCGTCGACTGATCCCAGTTCGTCGGTGATCGTAGTAAGCAACGGATCATCGTCGTCGATGAGGCTGAGAATCTCATCGACTGTCGACCAATGATGGCCTCCGACCGTGTAGGCATGGAACGGCACAAGGTGGGGCCGATCGACCGATTCCACCCACTCCGGGATCGACTTTGTCAACCAGCCGAAATCATGAAGCCGTTCAAGGATTGCCCGACCGTGATCACCGGCGGCCAGAAGCCGGACAAACAGCGCCCGGTCGCCATCTGACCAAACCGGTGGTCCCGCCGTCCGTATCGCCTGCTCTTCCGACGGCGTGAACGAAGCCCCGGCCCCGCTCTCAAGAGCGACGGCAGCCTGGGCGAAGGCGGATGAATAGGCCTCAGTCGACGGCCGGCGCAGCGCCCGAACCAACCAGCGACCAACTCCCGCCACCGGGTCCGGCGACGTACCGAGGCGAGGGAACTGACGGTCGGCCAACCACTCGGCGGTCCGCCGGGCGACTTGAAGTCGGGTCCCAACCTCGATGACGTCCTGACCGAGCCAGGCAGCCGCCGCTTCCCGAGCCTCGAACGTGTACCGATTGCCGGGTTTGCGTACCTCAAAGCCGGAGACGGCCTGAATGGCGTTCCGGACATCAAGAAGCTCGTCGGCGACCGGGTCAATCGGCTCGCCATCGGCTCCACTGCGCAAACGATCGAGGGCGACCGCCTGGACAGTTCGCAGACCACCGCGACCGTGCTTGAGGTCGGCGGCCAGCAACCAGTACGGCTCGGCCTGGCGGCGTTCTACCTCCTCGGCTTGGAGCACTTCGCTGATCCTCCCAGCTTGCTGTTTCACCAGCTTTTTCACAGCTTCAACGACTTCTTCATATAGCGTCTGATCGCCTGTCAGGAAGCGCATCGTCATCAGGGCGCTCAGCGTTTCCATCGAATCGCGCCCGGCGGCGGCAACTTCACGAACCGTACGCGAGGCATGGCCCACCACAAGCTTGGCGTCCCATAACGGATACAAGAGGGCTGAAACCTCGTCGGGGTCTGGGCGACCGACATGAATCGTCATGAGGTCGATGTCCGATCCCAGGCATATCTCGCCCCGGCCGTACCCTCCAACCGCCGCGACCGCGTACGACGGTTCATCTCCTGCCAAACCGGCAATGACCTCATCGAGCGTTGCGGCCAAGCGGTCGCAGATCTCCCGACCCCCACCGGGGGGCCGTTGGGCGGCGAACTGGCGTCGCTGGTCGAGAAAACGGTCCAGTACTCGGCCGGGCAGCTCGCGATCATCCATCCAGTCGCCAAGCCGTCCGGTCCAGCAGAGCCAGCGCACTTGCCTGACCCTGCTCCGTAGCTCCAGACAGTCGGATCTCGGCGAGCACAGCCCCAACTTGGGCCTGAAGCGCTGCCAGGGCCTCCCGGGTAACCCGGTCCCGCCGGACAAGCTCGGATCGAACGGTCTGGAGAGTGACGAGAATCGACGCCAGTACGGTTACCTGGGACCGGGAGCAGGCGCGGATCTGATCAAACGCCAACGCTACAAAGTCGTGGTGAGTCGGCTCAGACGGCCTGAAGATCCTTCGATCATCTACCACTACGAACCGTGCAGGCACCTTCTGGCTCAAGATCTGTAGGACCACCTCGCCTATCTGGGGGATTACCGCGTGGGCAGTGTTGGGATCGTTTACTCCCGGAGACAGGGCCTTTAGGGCGATATCTTCGAGCATGACCAGGCCGAACGCCACATCTTGTTGGAGAGTTCGTTGGTCCCCAACCCCAAATGCTTCGCGGATCCGCTTTTCAAGACCGATGAGCGAGCTTGGTTTCGAGGTCCAGATCGTCACAAGCGGAGCATCGGCATATATGTACATTCCCACCGCGACTTCGATCCGAATGGCGTCATGCGGCTCGACTGTTTCCAACAGGGCCTGCAAGCTGATTTGCTGTACCCAACCGGACCTACCAGCCGTCACGACCCTTCCCGGACTTACCGGAGAGCTTGGGAATTCGACAAAACCGGCATCCGACTTGCCATCATGGTCGGCCGGGGCGGAATCGCCGGAAGGATCTCGAAACCGCTCGGCCACTACCGCCAGCACCTCGCGGGTGATCTCTCTTGAGACGGTTGACACCCGTAACTGCTGGGCAGTGTGATTGATGGAAGCCAGCAGAGCCAGCAGCGCAGCCAGAGCGAAGATGATTGCCACTGCGACGGCGATGCTTGGTAGGTACGGAACACCTCCTTCCTCAACCGGGCCGCGCACCTCACGCAATACCAACACGCTAAATACGAACGCACTCAGGGCCAAGCCGATCATGTTCTGCTGGAAGGGATCTCGCAGAAAGATTCTCAGTACCCGTGACGAGTACGCCGAAGACGACAGTTGGATCGCTACCAATGTCAAAGAAAATACGACGGAGGCGGCCGTAATGGTCCCGCTCGCTATGGCGCTCAAGATCGCCCGGGCGCTGTCGACGGTCGTCAAGATCAGCGGCGGCAGGCTGATCGGATCGACCGAGCTATCCAGCTCGATAACCAGACGCGAGAGCGCAATGGTCGCCACCATCCACAGGACCGGCACGCCGAACAAACTTGAGCGGAACCGATCTACCAGGGCCCGCACCCGGATCGCCAATCCACCACCGTCACGCCAACTCACGAGATTCACCTCCTGGGTCTAGGTTACGGTGCCGCGACCACCAGCCAGGGCGATATCAGAGAGCGTCAGGGCCTCGCTCACCGGTACGGATCCGAACCACCTCGTCAAGAGGGACCACGGCAATCTTGCCATCGCCGATTTCCCCGGTCCGGGCGGCTCCTTCGATTGCTGCGACCACAGCTGAGACGTGATGATCGTCGACCATCACATCGATCCGGGTCTTGGCCACGAAGTCCACCTTGTACTCAGCCCCTCGATACACCTCGGTATGGCCCGACTGTCGACCAAACCCCCGCACCTCGCTCGTCGACATCCCGGTGACACCGACCTCCGTTAGTGCATCCTTCACGGCGTCCAAGGTGTGCGACTTTATAAACGCGATCACTAGCTTCATGGGAACCTACCTCTACTCGTTGAGAATGTAGCCGCGCTCTTCATGCAGCGTGATGTCAAGACCTTCAACCTCCTGCCGCTCTTCGACCCGCAGCCCCATGGTCTTGTCAAGGATTCTGGCGAGGAAGTAGGTCATGACAAAGCTGAAGACGAGCACGGCAACGGTTACCACCAGCTGCTTGACGAGCAGCGAGATGCCACCTCCGTAAAACAAACCGCCGTCGGTAGATGCAAACAGGCCGACCATCAGCGATCCGGTTACCCCACCAACCAGATGAACTCCAACCACGTCGAGCGAGTCGTCATATCCGAAGCGCGTCTTGAGGCCAACCGCCCAGAAACATGCGATGCCGGCGAGGACCCCGATGGCCATGGCTCCGCCCGGAGTCACGAACCCGGCCGCCGGCGTAATAGCCACCAGGCCGGCTACGGCACCAGAGGCCGCTCCGAGCGTGGTCGGAAACCCGGTCTTTTTCCATTCTGCCGCCACCCAACCGAGCGCACCCAGCGATGCTCCAATCTGAGTCGCGACCATCGCCGAGACCGCCTGTTCATTTGCCGCCAACGCCGAACCGGCGTTGAATCCGAACCATCCGAACCACAGAATGCCCGTTCCGAGAAGGGTGAGCGGCAGCGAATGGGGCCGGATGGCGTCTCTACCGAAGCCCAATCGGGGTCCGAGTACCAGCACCAATGCCAGCGCCGCCACGCCGGCATTGATGTGGACAACCAGGCCGCCCGCAAAGTCCAGTGCCCCGTACTTGTAGATCCAGCCGTCGGAATTCCATACCCAGTGAGCTACCGGCGAATAGACAACGAGGGACCAGATCGATGCGAACCATGCATAGGCCGAAAACTTCAGGCGTTCGGCGACCGCCCCTGTAATCAATGCCGGAGTAATGATTGCAAACGTCATTTGGAACATCGCGAACAGCAGATCATCGCCGGCCAAGTCCCGGAACATGAGGTGGGAGAAGTCTCCGATCAAGCCGCCCGAGCTTTCCCCGAAGGCCAGGCTGTACCCGCCAATGACCCAGAGCGGGGTGATGAGGGCGATCGTAAAGAAGTTCTTCATGAGCATGTTCAAGACGTTCTTCGACCGGACCATGCCACCATAAAAGAAGGCCAAGCCGGGCGTCATGAAAAGCACCATCGCACTCGCCATAAGCAGCCAGGCCGCGTTTCCCGAATCCATAGTCACTCCTCGTCAGTCGCCTCTCAGGATCGAAGATGGATGTTTCGGGCGTGTTTCGGTTAGATAACAGTTTCTGACCAACCGGAAGGTGGCGCCAGGCACCTACCTATCTGGCAGTATCACCCCGTGTCACAAGGCAACCTCGACTATTGGGCGGTTCTCGCCTCGTTAACCCTGGTCGGGGTGGCGATCGGAGTGTCGGTCTGGCGAGGACTCGGCCTCGAACGGACGATCATCTGGGCGTCGATCCGGGCGGCGGTCCAGTTACTCGCGGCCGGCTTCATCCTCACTCTGGTTTTCGACTCTCGTTTCCTGCCCTGGATCTGGGTGGTGGGAATGGTTGGCTACTCAGCCGAAGTCGTGCGGCAGCGGGCAAAGGGCGACTACCGGATCCGCAATATCGGCCTGTTGGCGATCGGCGGGTCAACGACGGTCAGCCTGCTCGTGGTGTTTGGCCTTGGCGTACTTGACTTCACGCCGGTCAGCCTCATAGTCACTGCAGGGATCACCGTCGGCAACACGATGCCCGCCACGGTTCTGGCGGTAACCCGCACCAATGAATACCTCGTAACCGGTCGGGGGGACCTCGAAGGAATGCTGGCACTCGGCTTCGGACGAACCCAGGTGGCGAAGGTGGTCGGAGCAATCGTCACCCGATCGGCGCTGATCCCACAACTCGAACGCACCAAAGTTGTCGGACTCATCGCGCTCCCCGGCGCCATGACCGGGCTGCTTCTGGCAGGCGTCGACCCCATCCAGGCGGTGCTCATTCAATTGGTCGTGATGTACCTGATACTCGGGTCGGTGACGACCTCGGTACTGCTGGTGACGATGGCGAGCGCCCGAAACCTGCTCACCACCGACCTGCGAGTCCGAGAACGGGTCTTCTGACCATTTAACGACCTGCCCCGAGTGTGCTTTACTCAGATCGCGCCGTTCCCGACATGCTGGATGGCTGCATTCAGAAATGCCCAAAAGGAGAAATGACCATGCAAAAGAAACCAGTGATCTGGCTGGCACTCTTGACCGTACTCGCATTGGTACTCGCCGCCTGCGGTTCCGGTGAAGAGACCGTTGACACGACTGCGGCACCCGTTGCAGGCGAGACAACCGCCACTACGACAGAAGCCGTCGCAACGACCACAACAGAAGCCACCCCGATGATCGAACTGGTTATCTGGGCCGACGAAAGTCGCGCCACCGCCCTCGAAGAAGTCGTTCCGGCTTTTGAAGAGGAGACCGGCGTAGACGTCATCATCGAGCTCGTAGACTTTGGTGCGATTCGTGACCAGGTCGGCGTCGCCGGACCAGCTGGCGAAGGCCCCGATGTCTTCATCGGAGCGTCCGACTGGGTTGGCGAGTTGGCCACCAACGGCATCCTGGAGCCGATCGACCTTGGCGCAAAAGCCGAGGACTTCACAAGCGCGTCCAGGAATGCGTTGACGTTCGACGGAACCCTGTACGGCCTGCCGTATGCAGTTGAAGCCGTCGCCTTGTATTACAACACCGACCTGGCGCCAGAAGCACCTGCCACGATGGAAGAGGCTGCGGCGGCTTGCGGCGACATGGCGGACATCACCAACTGCGTCGGGATTCCGGGCGGTGGCGACGGCACAGACGCCTATCACATGTATCCGTTTGTCTCGGCTGCCGGTGGCTATATCTTCGCGGCGACCGATGGCGTATACGACCCAACCGATGTCGGTCTTGACTCGGCAGGCGCCATCGCCGGCGCTGAGGCCCTTGAAGGCTTCGTGAAAGATGGCGTGATCGCATCAACCAACTACGACGGCGCCAAGAACCAGTTCCTCGAAGGAACCGAACCATTCTGGATTACCGGACCATGGGAACTCGGTGGCCTGAAGGATCAGGACACCGTCAACTGGTCAGTTGCGAAGCTTCCGAAGATCGCCGACGGGACGCCCCAGCCATTCATTGGTGTACAAGCGTTCTTCTTGAGTTCGTTCTCAGAGAACAAGCTTGTGGCTCAGACCTTCCTATTGGACTTCATCGCCACCGACGAAGGTATGGCGGCTCTCTTTGCCGCCGATGGCCGGCCGCCGGTCTACAACGCGACGATCGAGGCCACGGCCGATGACGTTGCCATCGCAACCTTCGGCGCTTCAGCCGCAGATGGTGTTCCGATCCCGAATATCCCTGAGATGGGTTCGGTGTGGGGTGCGTTGGGCGACAACCTGTTGCTCCTCCGCAACGGTGAGATCGACGGCGAAACGGCCATGATCAACGCCGCAACCGCAGTACGCGAAGCAGTCAACCAGTAGGCAAAGTAGAATCCGAAAAATGACGAATACCGAGGGCGCGACTCCAAAACGGACCGCGCCCTCGTTTTCGTTAAGTTCGGGTTTCTGGCTGAAACTCATCGTCGTTGGCCTCATCGACGCAGCCTTCGTAGCGGCCATCCCGGTCCTCGTTGCAAACCAATCCTGGATGCTGTTCGGGCTACTCGGGCTAAACGTTCTGCTCATCAACTGGGCCTACCTTTCCCCCCGGTCGAACGCCGCCAAGTGGTTGGCTCCTGGCCTGGTTTTCGTGACCATCTTCGTAGTTTGGCCCATCATCTACACCGGCTATGTCTCGGTTACGAACTGGGCAACCGGCAACGTGCTCAGCCAGCAACAGGTCATCACCAATCTTGAAAACGAGAGCATCAGGGTCGAAGGCGAAGGTACCAATCTCGAACTCGCCATCTACGACGGGCCCGAAGGGCTGGCCTTCCTGGCCCGCCAACCCGATGGCACCACATACTTCGGCGTCGCCCGGCAATCCTCGGCGGAACCAATCGAGGATGCCCTCATCGACACCACCGGCGTCGACCTCACCGGGGATCTACCCGACTCGATCAACGATTACCACAAGCTCGGACTGCGGGAACTGTTGGGAATTGCCGGTCAGATCGAAGCCCTGGTGCTTGATGTACCCGGCGGGGTCATTCAGGCCCAAACAACCTCGTCAGCTCGATTGGTCCAGGCAGGGCAGCGGTACCGATACGATGCAGAGACCGACACCCTGTACGACGCGCTGCGCGAGGTGACCTGCGTCACCGAGCGGGGAAACTTCGTTTGTGACGGGCAACGCCTCGACCCGGGGTGGAGAGTCGTAACCGGCTTCGACAACTACCAACGCATCTTCGGCGATCAACGGATCCGGGCCGCTTTCATCAAGGTGTTCAACTGGAACATCGTCTTCGCCGTCATGTCCGTTCTCCTCACCTTCTCCCTCGGCCTGGCGCTTGCCAACGCCCTCCAGCACGACAAGATGCGCGGCAAGGCGTTCTACCGCTCGATCTTCATCATCCCGTACGCTATTCCGGCGTTCTTGTCGACCATCGTTTGGCGGGGGCTACTCAACGCCGACTTCGGCCAGGTCAACGCGCTCATCGAATCCCTCGGCGGCGGCGGCGTTCCGTGGCTCACCGACGGGACGTGGGCAAAGATCGCCGTACTCGGGGTCAATACCTGGCTCGGCTTTCCCTATATGTTCTTGATCACGTCCGGGGCTCTCCAGGCCATCCCGCATGAGCTCAAAGAAGCCGCCAGGGTCGACGGGGCGAGTTCCTGGCGGGTATTTCGTTCCATCACGCTTCCCTTATTGCTCGTCTCGACGGCTCCGCTGCTCATTGGCTCGTTTGCCTTCAACTTCAACAACTTCGTGCTCATCTTCCTGCTCACCGAGGGCGGCCCTCCGGTAATCGGTGCCCCCGTCCCGATCGGGGAGACCGATATTCTGATCTCGTTCACGTTTGACCTGGCCGTGAATGCCGGTCGGGGGAACAATTTCGCCCTCGGTTCGGCGATCGTCATCATGATCTTCGTAGCCCTGGCAGCCATTTCCGCCTTCAGTTTCCGATTCACCAAACGCCTGGAGAGTATCTATGGCAACTAATCGGGCGGGAAGCCAGGTAGCCCCGAATCGCATGTCCACCAAACGGTGGATTCGCGAGATCGGCTGGCGGCACGTCGTACTCATTATCGCGGCCTTTTTTGCCCTTTACCCGGTGGTCTGGGTGCTCTCCGCGGCATTCAATCCGGTTGACAACCTGTCAGCAGCCCGGCTGATCCCACGCGGCTTCACCTTCGATAACTTCACAGAACTATTCGAATCCGACCTGACGCCTTTCGGGACATGGTTGTTCAATTCCTGGAGGGTCGCACTTATCGCAGCCAGCCTGAACGTCATACTCGCTGCGCTGGCGTCGTTCGCCTTCTCGCGGTTGCGCTTCCGGGGTCGGCGGGCCGGCCTGCTCAGCCTGCTGCTCATTCAGGTCTTCCCCCAATTCCTTGGATTCATCGCCCTCTTCCTTCTGGCCCAACAGATCGGCGACATCTTCCCGGCCGCCGGACTCAATACGCAGACCTACATCATCCTGGTGTACCTGGGTGGAGCGATCGGATTCAACGCCTTTCTCATCAAGGGCTTCATGGACACCATTCCGGCGGAGTTGGACGAGTCAGCCGAGGTCGATGGGGCGAACCCGTGGCAAATCTTCTCAAGAATCGTGTTCCCCCTCAGCCGACCCGTTCTGGCCGTGATCTTCATCATCACATTCATCAATATCTACTCCGAGTACATCCTGGCTCGAACCCTCCTCCGGTCCACCCAGGAGTTCACCATGGCGGTCGGACTACAGCTCTTCGTCGAATCCAATTACTCCGCGAAGTGGGGCAACCTGGCGGCGGCGGCCATCATCGGAGCCGCCCCCATCGTCCTTACGTTCCTGGTGGCTCAAAAGCAGATCATTGGCGGGCTCACGCAGGGTTCGGTCAAGGGCTGACCGGTCATGGTGCGGAGCTTCGATTCTGATCTCGGCGTCTATGGTCTTCCGGGCGATGTCACCCCCTTCGACATTCGGTTTGATCCGACCAACCGGGCTCATGTCGAACGCGAGGAAGACGGCTCGTACACAATCCGGGTTTGGGCCGAACCCGAATTAACCGACGGGTTGTTCGTCGTGCGACAGAGCGGGCAGGTGGTCGGTCACCCCATGCACCGCGCCTCGAAAGGCCGCCGATTCATCTACTGGCAGGTCAATTTGGCCGCACCGGTGACGCCAATCGAGTACTCGTTTGCGTTTCGCTCCGGGATCGGATTGCCGGTCTATCGGGTACCGGCCGGCATATCGAGTGCGGTCGAACGGTTGGACCGTTGGAGGCTCGACGACTCGATGGAACCGTTCGCCACCCCCACCTGGGCACATGGTGCGGTGATCTATCAGATCTTCCCTGATCGGTTCGCAAACGGCGATCCCACCAATGATCCGATCGACGTCAACCCGTGGGATGGTCCGCCCACCCCCCGTGGATTCTGGGGCGGAGACCTCATCGGCATCCAGTCCAAGCTCGGCTACCTCGAACAACTAGGCGTCGATCTGATCTATTTGAATCCCATCTTCCGATCGCCGTCCAATCATCGCTACGACGCCATCGACTACTACCAGGTCGACCCGATGTTGGGTACCAACGGGGATCTCAAAGCGCTTGTCGACGACGCCCACCG
>Ga0326597_10006602_pt1 | contig 15881 bp, 17 predicted proteins | sample RVTome_12_FD_203789 | JGI IMG/M metagenome (GOLD analysis project Ga0326597, IMG submission 203789) | Soil microbial communities from uranium-contaminated site in the Upper Colorado River Basin, Wyoming, United States - RVT100D185 | ecosystem: Environmental > Terrestrial > Soil > Contaminated >...
GGACGACGGCGAACCGTTCGAGGAGAAGATGAAGCGGCTTGCCGCGACGCTGCGGCAGCAGCAGACCGAGGCGGCGAAGCTGGATGCCGCTATCGCCGGCAACCTGAAGGAGCTTGGGTATGGCGGGTGACTGGCCCGTCAGGACCATCGGTGAGTGCGCTGCTCCTGAGCCGTATTCGACACAGATCGGGCCCTTCGGCAAAGCACTCATGGCTGAGTTGTACGTGGAGTCTGGAGTTCCAGTACTCCGGGGTGTGAATGTCAATCGCGGCCGGTTCCACGATGACGATTTCGTCTTCATCGACCATGACACGGCCGATCGACTCATCAAGTTTGAGTCATATCCCGGGGATGTCCTTCTCGTTCACAAAGGAACGCTCGGCCCCATAGGGCTAATGCCGAGCAAGCGGAAGCATCTCCGCTACATCATGGGCAACAGCATGATGCGCGTGCGCTGCGATTCTGAAATGCTCCTGCCCGAGTATCTCTACTACTGGTTGTGCTCGAATCAGGGCCAACACTACCTCTCCAGTCGCGTTTCTCAAGTCGGCGTGCCGCAAATCCAGACCCCCCTCACGACACTTCGACAAGCCACCTTGCCCGTCCCTCCCCTCTCTGAACAGCGTACTATTACCGGGATTCTCGGCACGTTCGACGACAAGATTGAGCTGAACCGGCGGATGAGTGAGGCGCTGGAGGCGATGGCGCGCGCGCTGTTCAAGTCGTGGTTCGTGGACTTCGAGCCCGTGCGGTCGAAGGCAGAAGGGAGGGATCCGGGGCTACCCAGGGCGCTTGCCAACCTGTTCTCGGGTCGCTTCGTGGACTCGGATCTGAGGGAGATACCGGAGGGATGGGCGGTCGGGTCCGTGGATGACGAGTTCGACCTGACGATGGGGCAATCGCCGCCCGGCGAGACCTACAATGAGAGGGGCGAGGGTCTGCCTTTCTACCAAGGCCGTGCGGACTTTCAGGAGCGGTTCCCGAAGCGGCGTGTGTATTGCACAGCGCCGACCAGATTCGCGAAAGCTGGCGACACATTGATTAGCGTGCGCGCACCTGTCGGCGACATCAACATGGCTGCCGAGGACTGCGCGATAGGACGTGGTGTTGCGGCCGCCCGCCACCGGAGCGGGAGCCGCTCCTACACCTACCAGTTCATGCACGGATTAGAGGCCGTGTTCGCTCGCTTCGACGCCGAAGGAACAGTCTTTGGCTCCATTGGCAAGAAGGACTTTCACGCCATTCCGTGCGTAGCACCGCCACGTGCCGTCGTCGGCGCGTTCGAGGGAATCCTGTCACCGCTGGACGCGAGACTCGAAGTGGCTACGATGGAGGTTCGCAGCCTCGCTGCGTTGCGTGATACGCTGCTGCCCAAGCTCGTCTGCGGCGATCTGCAGTTGCGGCACGCCGAACAGCTCATTTCGGGGGCTCGAGCATGATCAATCGGCTCCAATTGCTACGCAACCTCGGTCAATTTGATTCGGTCACCGGCGCGGCAAATGTCCCACTAACGAGGCTTACCCTTGTCTATTCGGAGAATGGCAGAGGCAAGACTACCCTTGCATCAGTGCTGCGGTCGCTGGCGACGGGCGACCCGATGCCTATCGCAGAGCGTCGACGCCTCGCAGCGCTCCATCCGCCTCACATCGTGCTTGACTGCGACGGTGGGCCGCCGCCGGCTGTCTTTGAGAACAATACGTGGAACCGCACTCTTCCGAATCTTGCGGTCTTTGATGACGTGTTCGTGGACCAGAACGTCAACTCGGGATTGGCGGTCCTGGCGCACCACCGGCAGAACTTGCACGAACTGATACTCGGAGAGCGGGCCGTTACCCTTAATAGGAGACTTCAGGGACTGGTTGAGAGGATAGAAGGTCACAACCGGGAGCTGCGACTAAGAGAGGGCATGATCCCGGCGGGGGCGCGGGGGCCGTTCCCGATCGACGAGTTCTGTGCGCTGCCATCCCGACCCAATACTGATCGCGAGATTGACGAGGCGGAGCGCGCGCTAGCGGCTGTCCGAGCGGAGGAGACAATCAGAGGCGCGCCGGACTTCGACCCGCTGACACTTCCAGGGTTCGATGCGACGGCAATTGAGCAGATTCTGCGACGGCACCTTCCGGCGGTCGCCGCGGCGGCTCTGACGCGGGTTCAGGAACACATGGCTGGCATTGGTGAGGGAGCCGAGGGGTGGGTGGCGGAGGGGATGCGCCGAATTCTAGGTCCGACCGCGCATGGGGTCGGCACCTGCCCGTTCTGTGCACAGGGCCTAGATGGCTCTCCAGTGCTCCAGCCCTATCGCGCGTACTTCAGCACCGAATACGAGGCCTTCCGACGCGAAGTGGCTGTAGCGATCGGAAGAACGACCCGCGACCACAACGGGGACGCGTTCGCCAGCTTCGAGCGCGCCGTCAGAGTGACAGTTGAGCGGCGAACGTTCTGGTCACGATTCTGTGATCCTCCAGAACTCGCAATCGACACAGCTGCGATCGCACGGGACTGGAGGGCTGCCCGAGACGCGGTGATTGCCCAGCTCACCGTTAAGGAGGCCGCCCCACTGGACTCCATGGAGATAACAGACGAGACGCAAGCGCTCTTGGTCGCCCACGAGGTTCATCAGCAAGCGATCAGCCGCGTCAGCGAACAACTAAGGGAGGCCAATCGGGTCATTGGTGTGGTGAAGGAGCAGGCGGCGGCAGCCAACCGAGCAGCTCTGGAGGCTGACGTAGCGCGCCTAGTCGCTACCCGGGCAAGGCAGACGCAGGAGATCAACGCCTTCTGCGACGACTACATGCGAGAGAAGGCCGCAAAAGTCGCGACAGAGCGGGAACGCGACAGAGTCCGGACTGAACTGGAAGCACACCGCACGCGGGTCTTCCCGGGCTATCAGAACGCCATCAATGGCTACCTGGCGCGGTTCAGCGCGGGCTTTCGGCTGGACAGCGTAACGTACGCCAATACGCGAGGCGGTCCAACCTGCACATACAACGTTCTCATCAACAACACGCCTGTGCCGATCGGTGGAGCCGAGGCGCCCGGGACGCCGTCCTTCCGCAACACACTCAGCGCGGGCGATCGTAACACCCTAGCATTAGCCTTCTTCTTCGCAGCTCTGGAACAGGATGCGGACCTAGCCAACAAGATTGTTGTCATCGACGACCCGATCTCCAGCCTAGACGAGCATCGTGCTCTCACTACAGTCCAGGAGATTCGACGCCTGGTTACCCAGGTTCGGCAAGTGATCGTACTCTCGCATAACAGGCCGTTCCTCTGCCGACTCTGGGAAGGTGCGGATAGGACACTGCGGACAGCACTTGAGGTTGTTCGCGATGGCGCAGGGTCGACGCTCCGCGCTTGGGACGTCGACCTTGACTCCATCACGGAGCATGATCGACGGCACTCCAAGCTGCAGGCGTTCTTCACTACTGGGGCTGGGGACCTTCGAGATATCGCGCGGTCCATCCGGCCGCATCTCGAAGCGTTCCTGCGCGTGGCATATCCAGGCGATTTCCCACCGACAACTCTCCTGGGCGCGTTTCGAACCACGTGTTACCAGAGTCTGCGTACGGCAGATCAAGTACTAAGTACAGATGACACACGTGAGTTGGAGGCCATCGTCGAGTACGCGAACCGATTCCACCATGACACGAACGCAGCCTGGGAAACGGAAGTCATCAATGATGGTGAGCTGAGAGGCTTCGCAGAACGGGCGTTGAGGTTCGCGCGCCGATGAGTGCATGAGCCGACACTTCACGGAGTCGGTTGTCGAAGACGCCACCCTGGCCTGGCTGAAGGAGCTCGGGTGGACGGTCGCCTACGGCCCGGCAATCGCGCCCGGCGAGCTGGGCGCGGAGCGCGTAGACTGGGGACAGGTGATCCTGGAGCAGCGACTTCGCGATGCTCTCGGTCGACTCAATCCGGCCCTCCCTCCCGAAGCCAGGGACGACGCGTTCCGAAAACTCACTCGTCCCGAAGGCCCGAGCTTCGAGGTCCGGAACCAAGCGGTCCACCGCCAACTCGTTGATGGCGTAAAGGTCGAGTACCGCGCAGCGGACGGCTCTATCCGGGGCGCGCAGGCGCGCGTGATCGACTTTGACGATGCAAGCAACAACGACTGGCTTGCCGTCAACCAGTTCACGGTCACCGAGAACAAGCACAACCGCCGGCCGGACGTGGTCCTGTTCGTGAACGGCCTGCCACTCGGCCTGCTGGAGCTCAAGAACGCGGCCGACGAGGACGCGACGATCTGGACGGCATACGACCAGTTTCAGACATACAAGACTGAGCTGCCCACGCTGTTCGCCTACAACGCAATGCTCGTCGTGTCGGACGGTCTTGAAGCCCGACTAGGCACGCTGACGGCTGGGAAGGAGTGGTTCAAGCCGTGGCGCACGGTCACCGGCGAAACGCTGGCCGAAGCGACGGTCTCAGAGCTGCAGGTGCTGCTGGAGGGCGTGTTCGAGAAGCGCCGGTTCCTCGACCTGATCCGGCACTTCATCGTGTTCGAGGACGACAAGGGCCGGCTCTCCAAGAAGATGGCGGGCTACCACCAGTTCCACGCGGTAAACGCGGCGTTACAGGAGACGCTCAGGGCCTCGGCCTCGGACATCACATCGCGGAACGTGCGGGAGCCTCCCCCGGGACGGTACGAGACCCGGCGCCCAGGCGGTGAAGCGGGTGACCGCCGCGTCGGCGTCGTGTGGCACACACAGGGCTCGGGAAAGAGCCTCACGATGGCCTTCTATGCCGGCCGCGTTATTGGCGAGCCCGCGATGGCGAACCCCACGATCGTCGTGCTCACGGACCGCAACGACCTGGACGACCAGTTGTTCGCCACGTTCTCACGTTGCCAGGATCTGCTGAGGCAACCGCCGGTCCAGGCAGAAAGCCGCGCCGATCTGCGGGAGAAGCTGGCCGTCGAAGCCGGCGGCGTGGTCTTCACGACCATCCAGAAGTTCTTCCCGGAAGAACGGGGCGATGGGCATCCAGTGCTTTCGGAGCGGCGGAACATCGTCGTCATCGCGGACGAAGCGCACCGGAGCCAGTACGACTTCATCGACGGATTCGCCCGCCACATGCGGGACGCGCTGCCGTTTGCGTCGTTCGTGGGGTTCACCGGCACGCCCATCGAGCTCACCGACAAGAATACGCGCGCGGTGTTCGGCGACTACATCAGCGTCTACGACATCCAGCGGGCGGTCCAGGACAAGGCGACCGTCCCGATCTATTACGAGAGCCGCCTCGCTCGGCTGGAGCTGGACGAGGGGGAGAAACCGAAGATCGATCCGGAGTTCGAGGAGATCACGGAAAACGAAGAAGTCGAGCGGAAGGAGAAGCTCAAGACCAAGTGGGCCCAGCTCGAGGCGGTCGTGGGCTCGGAGAAGCGACTCAAGTTTGTCGCGAAGGACATCGTCGACCATTTCGAGGAACGCCTGTCGGCAATGGAGGGCAAGGGGCTCGTGGTCTGTATGAGCCGGCGGATCTGCATGGACCTGCACGACGAGATCGTGAAGCTCCGGCCCGACTGGTTCCACGCCGACGACGACAAAGGCGTGCTCAAGGTCGTGATGACCGGGAACGCCTCGGAGGGTCCCAGGGTTGCGAAGCACGCCCGCAACAAGGCGCGTCGGGAGGCCTTGGCGAGTAGGTTCCGCGACGCCACGGACGGCTTGAAGCTGGTGATTGTGCGGGACATGTGGCTCACCGGCTTTGACGCTCCCAGCCTTCACACCATGTACGTGGACAAGCCCATGCGCGGTCACGGGCTGATGCAGGCCATCGCCCGTGTGAACCGGGTATTCCGCGACAAGCCCGGCGGCCTCGTAGTGGACTATCTCGGCCTGGCGCACGAGCTCAAGCAGGCCCTCGCGACGTACACGGAGAGCGGCGGTACCGGAGAGACGGCGATTGACCAGGAGAAGGCCGTCGAGGTGATGCTGGAGAAGTACGAGGTCTGCCGCGGCCTGTTCCACGGTTTCGACTGGTCGAAGTGGGTTTCTGGCACGCCCGCCGAGCGCTTGAGTCTGCTGCCCGCCGGGCAGGAGCACATCCTCAAGGAGGAGAACGGCAAGGACCGCCTGCTCAAGGCCGTGCTCGAGCTATCACAGGCGTTCGCGCTTGCCGTACCCCATCCCGAGGCCCTCCGCATCCGAGACGACGTGTCGTTCTTCCAGGCCGTCCGGGCGGCGCTGGCCAAGCGGACTCCTACGAACGGGAAGACCATCGAGGAACTGGACCTGGCTGTCCGGCAGATCGTCTCCCGCGCGATCGCGTCAGAGGGGGTACTCGACATCTTCGCGGCGGCCGGCCTCGCAAAGCCGGACATCTCCATCCTGTCCGAGCAGTTCCTGGCCGAAGTGAAGAACATGCCGCATCGCAACTTGGCGGTCGAGCTGCTCCAGAAGCTGCTGGCGGGGGAGATCCGCAACCGGCGACGCAGGAATGTCGTGCAGGCCCGGTCCTTTGCCGAGATGCTGGAGCAGTCGCTCCGCCGGTATCAGAACCGGGCCATCGAGGCTGCCCAGGTGATCGAGGAGCTGATCGGGCTCGCGCGCGACATGCGCGAGGCCGAGCGCCGCGGGGAGGAGTTGGGCCTGTCGGAAGACGAGCTCGCGTTCTATGACGCTCTTGAGACCAACGATAGCGCGGTGAAGGTGCTCGGCGACGAGACGCTCCGCACCATAGCACGCGAGCTTGTGGCCACGGTCAAGAAGAACGTGACGATTGACTGGACGGTGCGGGAGAACGTCCGGGCACATCTGAGGGTGCTGGTGAAGCGGATCCTGCGGAAGTACGGATACCCGCCGGACAAGCAGGAGAAGGCGACGCTGACGGTGCTGGAGCAGGCTGAGGTGTTGTCGGAGGCGTGGGCGGCGTGAGCGGACTGTTGATTCGCTGCGATGTGCAGTCATAACGTGGGGCAATTCGGTCGGGGACCGCGATTCGTGCTTGCCGAGGTCCATTTCGGTGATCATCGTGAAGCGCGCGGAGCGGTACCATCCCGAAGAACGCCTGCGCGATTTCGGGACGAAAGGCACAAAACGAGGTGCCTGAAGGGCTGACCTGGACTTGCCTTGGCGCTCCGGGTGCTGGCACTCGCGGGCTTCGGCTTCGGTGCGGTGCACAAGGGGGCTGACAAGGACTGGAAGACGCTCGATGCACGTGGTATGGGGATTCGATATCGCGGCCCTTCGCTACGTGCGGCGGGTTACGATCGGAATTCGCCTTCCCAAGATCCTCGGAGACATGGGCGACACGCTGCTCGATGTCCAGCGACGAACCCCTCGGTGCCGAATGCGCCGGCGGCGGATTCTTGGGCTAGGTACGGGACTGACTCCCAACGCTCGCAACCCAGGAGGACACCACGCTTGCTATCGACATCTAGCCCGGCGTGTCCTTGCGAAGTCGCTCGTATGTGACCTTGATGACTTGATCAAGCGCCGACTGCGCTTCGGGGGTGAGACGCGGGTCGCTGCGCAACTGGGCCGAGATTACGGCGAGTGGCTCCGGTGCTAGCCGCGGTTCCGCCGTGCGTACGAACCGGTCTGTTGCGAGCCCCGACCAGGCGGCCAACGCGGCTAGGCTATCCACGTCAGGACGCTTGCCTTGGGCCATTCGAGTGAGAGTGGATGCGCTGACGCCTGAGGCGCTCGCGACGTCCTTCCAGGACAATCCGCGGGCCAGCCGGGTCGCATCCAGAGCCTGGTAGAAGCCCGCCGCATCAAAGCGCCCGCGCTTCTCGTTCACGCCCCGACCTTTCATGATCCTGGAGATTCGACTATTGCAATTTTGGTGCGATAGTGCAATATTAAGGTTGTTGCAATATAGCAAGACAGCATCATACTAGCAATCGAGCACTTCGCTGAGGAGGGAACGTGAGTGAACCTACTGGCTCACCGACCGATCACCCGGACCACGATCACACGGTAACCGTACATGTCAATAACCGGCCTGTGGAGGTGCCTGCGCCGAAGGCGACAGGGCTGCAGATCAAGCAGGCGGCCGTTGCAGCGGGGCTGCCGATTCAACTCGATTTCGTTCTTTCTGAGGAAGTCTCCCCCGGCCGGACGCGGATTGTCGGAGACAACGACGAGGTTACAGTGAACCGGAAGTCCCGATTTCTAGCAATAGCGCCAGACGACAACTCGTAGCGGAGCTGCGTCGACCGTGAAGCGCGAGGTTGCAGACGCGATCGAGCAGATCCGTGCCCAGTTTCCTGAAAGCGCGCTCGAAGTCAAGGCTGACGAGCAGGGTGGGGCTTACGTTCTGGTGGATCCGGTCGACTTGGGGGATAACTACACAGAAGCCACCCGCAGCACTTGGATGGGCTTCCACATTTCCTTTCAGTATCCCTTCGCGGACGTGTATCCGCACCATGTGCGCCGGGACCTGGCCCGCAGCGATGGCCGGCCACTGGGAGCGGGGATGAGCCACAGTGTCTTCCAGGGCTTTGGACGCGAGTCGGTACAGTTCTCGAGGCGGTCGAACCATCGCGACTCCGCCCTCGAGACCGCGGTTCACAAGTTGCTAAAGGTCATCGAATGGGCGAGCAAGCGACCCTGAGCATGTCGAGTCACGTTCACGACAGGGCCCGATCCGGCACTGGCGAGCGGCTAACACTGACTGTGCCGGGACACCTAGCTGAGCGTCTTCAGGCTCATCTTTTCCCGGGTGACGGGGACGAGCATGGAGCGGTGATTCAGGCGGGGACTGCGAGGGTCACGGACGGCTTGCGCCTCCTTGCTCGCGATGTCGTACTGGCAAGGGACGGGGTGGACTATGTTCCCGGAGAGCGGGGCTACCGGATGCTCACCGCGAGGTTTGTGACTGAGCAGGCAACCCGCTGCCGTGACGCCGGGTTGGCGTACCTCGCGGTCCATAACCACGGGGGAACGGACCACGTAGCATTCAGCCCGGACGATCTCGCTTCACACCGCCGGGGATACCCGGCGCTTCTGGACGTCCTAGATGGGCCACCAGTTGGTGCCCTGGTGTTCGCGCGCAACGCCATCGCGGGCCGGCTGTGGATCGGCGCCAACCGGCAGCTCGAACTGAACGAGGCCCGCATTCTCGGTTCATGTATCAAGACGTTGTACCCGGGTCCCTTCGATACACCGGCTCCTATGGATCCCGCCTACGACCGGCAGGCTCGGCTCTTCGGAGACCGAGGTCAACAGATACTCGCTCGACTGAACGTGGCCGTGATTGGGGCAGGTGGCTCCGGCTCACTAGTCGTTGAGTACCTTGCCCGACTTGGTGTGGGTCGGTTTGTCGTCGTCGACCCGGACCGGCTGGATCCCACAAACGTCCCGCGGGTGACCGGCTCTACTCATCTTGATGCGATGACGTTTCTTCGAGAGCAGGGCCGGCCGCGGTGGTTGCAGAGGGTGGGCGCAGCGCTTGCCGCGCCGAAGGTGAGGGTGATGCGGCGGTTGATAAGGCGCGCAAGCAGAGGTGCTCACGTCACAGCAATCATGGGCGACTTCGTGGATGACGGCGTGGCCCGTGCGGTCTTGGATTGCGATTACCTAGTCCTCGCAGCGGACTCCATGCAAGCTCGATTGGTCTTCAACGCCATTGTCCACGCATACCTGATACCGGGGGTTCAGATCGGAGCCAAGGTCCCGGTCGACCCCACTACGGGCGAGGTTGGGACTGTGTTCACTGTAAGTCGGCCGGTGAGCCCATCAGTCGGGTGCCTCTGGTGTAATGGCGTCATCACACGGGGTGGCCTGCAACGTGAGGCGGAAACCGATGCCGAGCGGAGGTCCCAACGGTACGTGGACGACCCGGCGGTCGTGTCCCCGAGCGTGATCACACTAAACGCGACGGCTGCGAGTCAGGCCGCCAACGACTTCTTGTTTGCCATGACGGGGCTTGTCGAGGCCACTGCGCAGGCGGACTACCTGCGGTTCATCCCACGCGCGCGGGAGCTCAGGTACGAGCGGCCCCGTCGTGATCCAGATTGCCGGCACTGCGGTGTCGGATTGACCAGCTTGCTTGGTCGAGGTGACGCAGCCATCCTCCCGACCCGGGAATGATACGGGACTGGGGGAGCGAGGGCGGTCCAAGTCCTCGCGCCTCTTGACGATACCTGAGCGCAAGCCTAGATATGAACGTGCCTGCTCTGGTCCAAGGCCGCCGTCGATTCGATACCCCACGGGGGCGCCTTCGACCAAACTACTCCCTGCCGTGCAAGGGCGCGATCCCATGGTTCCTACCCCGCCCGACGACGATGAGTCCGTAGGTGGTCCTATTCCTGTGTCGACGCCCAGCTATCGCGAACCCGATCTAGCTCGTGTTCGTGAGGCGCTCCAACGTCAGGTGACCGGAGCCCATCGCGTGGTGGCGGCCTTCGACAAGGCGAAGGAGGTGTCGCAGCAGTCGCTCGACTATGAGGTGTCGCTTTGACCGGCCGGCCGAGTCCGACTCGTCACTTCCAGGTCGCCTCCTTCTCGGAGGCGACTTTTTTCAGCATGATCAGCTCCCCGATGGTCACGACCGCCCAAGCCGCGAGTCATCGCCGGGCCCGATACCTGTACGAGTACCTCAAGACGTTGTCCGCTCAGACCGTCGTCGCCGAGTCGATGTACACCGACGCCGCCTACTTGGACGATTACGCACACTTCTATGTCAAGTCGTTCGCGGAGTACAAGCGCCAGTGCCTTCGGCTACACTTTTTCAGCACGTCCTTTTCGCAGGGCGATTTCGAGAATTGGGCTATTGGCAGCGGCGCTGTCGAGCCACTTCAGGCCGGATACCTCGGTTTTGTTGTGATTCGACCTCTGCCAGAGGCCATCATCGGCCGAACAGTCCTACGCACGTACCCACCCGACGGAGGGCGCCGGCATTATCCGGTTAGGGCGTCGTACGAAGCGCACGTTTTCGGTCTCACGCTTGAGGTGGAGAGCCTCCCATTCCAGGAACAGGATACTGTGCTCGCCGCCTGCGCCACAGTGGCGCTTTGGTCTGCGTTCCAGCAATGCGCGCGTCGTTTCAGCACATCTGCCCCATCGCCAGCCGAGATCACAGCGATGGCCACGACGGCGGAGGTTAGGTCTCGGGCCCTGCCATCGCGCGGACTGACTTTGGGCCAAATGTGCCGAGCCATCAAGGCGATCGGACTTGAGCCGGAGGTGTTCAGTTGCTCGGCGTCGACCCCACTCAACTCCTTACTTCACGCCTACGTGAGTTGGGGGCTCCCGGCGATACTCTTGGTCGATGTAGGCAAGCAGGGTCATGCCATAACCCTCGCGGGGTACTCGCTGCGTGCCGCGCGTTGCTTAACCCGTGAGGACATGGTGCCAGCGTCGCCGGACGTGCGGCGAGTCGGCCTTCGAATTGACGAATGGTATGGCCACGACGATCAAGTGGGTCCGTTTGCGCACGTGTTTGTTAAGGAGCATGCAGACCCAGAGGATCCCAATGCCCCGCTGATTGCGTTCGAGGGATCTTGGAAGGAGGCAACTGGCGAGTACGTCCGGCTCGTGCCGAAGCACGTGATTATACCGGTCTACCACAAGATTCGAGTGACGTTTCTGGACATCCAGCAGTGGATTACAGCCTTTAACCGGCTGGCGGCGCAAGTCATTTCGAACTTCGACGAACTCGAGTGGGACGTTCGCCTCACGACGACGAACGAGGTCAAGGAGGCGATGCGCAGGCAGGCGCCGAGTGAGGCCCGTAACCGGATCCTCCTGAGCCCCGCGCCGCGCTTCATGTGGCGCGCGGTACTCCAGACTCCGTCGCATCCGGCAGCGGAGTTGCTTTTCGATGCCACAGACATGGCCCGCTCGTACCCATTCGTCGATGTGCTCTTTCACGACGATAACTTTCGAACCAACCTCAAGGGCATCACGCACCACCCAGAACTCGATGGTGTTCTCGGCGAGTTGGTGACGCCGCAGTTCCGAGATTTCCTTCGGGATCGGACAGAATAGCCGCAACTTGACGGGAAGCACGGCCGCAGGATGGGCTGCCCGCGTCACTCCGGGTTTGGAAGGCGAGGACAATTTCACCGTCACGGCGTGTGAACCTGCCCTCCGGCATGCGGACGCCACGAACTCGCGTTCGAGTTGACATTCTGCCGGGTCTCATGCCGTCGTAAGTCGTTGTCCTGCAAGGCTCTGGATCAGGAGAGTCCTGGTTCGAGCCCAGGAGGGGCAATGAAGCACGGTGGCGAGCGCGAGAGCGCTCGCCGTTCGTGCTTCATGGGGAGGAGGTGCCGGGCTCCCGGGTCTCAAGCGGAGCCAGCCCGGCCCCCGATGCCTGGTTCGGGATCCCGGATTCAGGCTGGGCTTTGGCCTCACCCCCCGGGCCCCCTCTCCGCATACGCGGAGAGGGGGGACGAACGGGTGGATCAGGGCGCGGAAGTTGGGTGCGGAGACATCGGAGTTCGGGAGGCGAGCGACCCGGATCCCAAGGGCGTTGAGGTGGCGGGTGTGTTCGGCGTCGCGGGCGTGCTGATCGGGGTCGTGGCCGGTGCCGTCGAGCTCGATGCCGAGGCGCAGCTCGGCGCAGTAGAAGTCGAGAACGAAGCCGGCGACGGGGTGCGGCTCGGGATGGTGCGACCGTCTCACCCCGGCCCGCTCCACCGACGCGGAAAAAAGGAGGGTGGTGAGGTCAGCGTCCGCGCAGGTGCTGGTTCCCGAACCCGCGGGGTGTCAGTACCACGATGCCCTTCCAGCCGCTGACCGTCAGGAGGTCGCGGTCCCAAGGGTGGCATTCATCGCGATCAGAGTCAGAATCGGGGCCAGCGCCGCCGCCCGTTCTGGATATCGCGATGCCAGCTCGTCCCCGACCCGGCGGTACTCCTCCAGGATGTCCGGTGAGAGCACCAGTTCGACACGGCCGCTCGCCCATGCTTCCAGGATCCGACTCGGCACGCCACCGAAGAAGATGCCCGACATGAGCACGTTGGTGTCAACGACGACCCTCACTGCGAGCGGCGGACCTTTGCCACGGCACGGGTGATATCGTCCCGGCGCAGACCGGTCTGCCTGCCGGCCTTCCGCGCCCGGCTGACGAGGGTGGTGAACTCCCGGAGGGAGGGTGGTTCGAGCAGCTTGAAGATCACCACATCGCGATCGGCCACCACGACGAACTGCGCACCGGGCTCAAGTCCGAGCCGGGCGCGGATCTCTTCGGGGATGACCACCTGCCCTTTCGAGGACAGGGTTGTGGTGGCGGCGGTGCCCATGGCGTCTCCGTTTGATTCTTACCAGTAAGATACGCGGCACGGTCGGTCTACGTCAATCGCCCCCCCTTGCCGCCGCCCACTCGATGCCCATGGCGCCCAGCTCGTTGCCGAACGCAGTGCGCTGGCGGGCGGCCTCGGCCTCGATGCGGTCGAGCACGGCGTCGAGGCCCGTCACTCCCACATAGCGCGAGACCGCGCCGGGAAGCGTCCTCAGCGCCCTCGATCTTGTCCCCGATTCTTTCGAGCGAACAAAGCTGCTTGGGTAGGAAGGCCTAGCAGCCCGGCAGCGGACGCCACGAACTCGCGTTCAGGTTGACCGGACCAGCTGGCCCGCCAACCGACGCAACGCCCCCGGTCGAGCAGACTCGACACCAGCCTTGACACCCTGAACCGCCGCCACGCGGTCGAACCCCGCTGCTCGGTCGGCCCGGTTGCGAATCCAGGCCAGCCAGCCGAACCCGCGCACCGCGAGATAGATGGTCCATCGCGTGAGCGCGCCGACGCCAAGCACACCCATGCCCTCGAGGAACACGCGGTCCGACTCCCGCCGCCCGCGCAACTGCGTCCAGTACAGCCAATCGTGGATCACGGCCGCATTGCCGTATCGCCCCCAACGCGGCAGCACGGCCCAGAAGAGCCGCGGAATGGACGCGAAGTCGGTCTGGAAGCCGATGGCGACGTTGATCGTATCACCGCTCCCCTCTGCCCCGACGTCGTAGCCGAAGTCCCGGAGAATCACCCAGGTCTTCCCATCGGCGAGCGGCGTGACCACGAGTGCGTCAGTGAAGCGACTGATGGTCCCTCCCCCGGGGCGTCAGGCGCAGTCCCACGGATACGTGTCGCCCTTTTGCTGATTCAGCCGCCAATGCAATGGCTGGAGGTTGACGATCTCGTCACCGCCGCCGCGCGCCACCGGCTTGAAATGGTCGATCTCCCAGCCCTGTGGCGACGCCGTGTCGCCGTACGCCGCGCGCTTGATGACTCGGCCGCACCGGTCGCGACGCCATTCGGTATTCGGGTAGTTCGCGATGGGGATTGCCTTCGCCCACACGGCGGCGATCGTCTCAACGCTGAAGGGCTCGCCCCGTGCGTCGGTGTTGCGGCTGCGTGGCATCACTCCCCTCTCGCTGACGGACCCGAGACGCCTACGATAGGGCCCCGACGTCGCGCTGCCTACTGCTACCACTAGCAGGGGGGGGTAGGGGGGGCCCCGGTCGGCGAATGTTCGGTCCCCCTGCTACCGGTAGCAGCTTGCGCGGTCCCCGGGCCGGACCGACTGTACGCCCTTGCGCCGGCAACCCCCACGCCGGCAGGGAGGGCATCATGACACGCTGGAACAGGAGTCCAACCGACCGCGATATCCGCGCTGCGTTTCTGCGTGCGGTGCTGGGGCTCGATCACGCGGATGGGGCACTGCCACGCTGGTCAGCACGGACGGACCCGGACCGGGCCATGCCCGCTCCCACATCGGATCGGGAGGACCCGCGACAGTCAGCTCCGGCGGAAGAGTCGCCCCCGACCTGAGCGCGGGTTCGGGCGCGTGCGGTCCTCAGGACTGTTCCGGCTTGGCCTCGCTGAGCCCGACCAGAATCGCGTAGCGCAGCATCGCGAAGTCGCTTTCGAGCCCGAGCTTGCGGCGGATGTTCTTGCGGTGGAAGTGCACCGTGTAGTCGCTGATGCCGAGCGCCGCGGCGATGTCCTCCGTCGTCAGCCCGCGCCCGATCATCCGGACGATCTCCTGCTGGCGGGTCGTCAGCTCGCTGAACCCCATCCGGTCCGTTCCCTCGCCCCAGGTCTGCTTCGGCAGCCGGGGCGAGACGTACCGCCGGCCCAGCATCACCTCGCCGATGGCCTCCCGCAGCTCCTCGACCTTCGCGTCCTTGGGCACGAACCCCGCCGCGCCGAGCCGCAGCGCCGCCTCCACCATCACGCCGTCCACGTGCATGGTGACGATGACCACCTTGAGCGCCGGTGTCGCTTCGTGCAGGTCGCCGAGGATGTCGAGGCCCGTGCGATGGGGCAGGGAGAGGTCCAGCAGCAGCACGTCCGGCTCGTGCTCGAGCACCGCGGGCACCACGCCGAGCCCGTCCGCGACGGTCGCCACGATATGGCAGTGATCCCGCAGCATCGTCCGAAGACCCTGGCTGAACATCTCGTGGTCCTCGGCAATGACGACCCTCGGGCGGCGCGTCACGCGGCGGCGCCTCCAAGCGGGACGCTCACGGCCACCTGGGTCCCGAAGCCGGGCTGGCTCCGGATCGCGGCGTGGCCGCCGGCCAGGCGCGCCCGCTCCCGGATGCCAATGAGACCGATGCCGCCGGTTCCCCCGGCCCCGGCGTCGAATCCCCGCCCGTTGTCCTCGATCCGCAGCTCGAGCTCGTCCGCCGTGGTCTCGACGGTGAGCGACACGGTCGAAGCCCCGGAGTGGCGGATCGCGTTGGCCAGCGCTTCCTGCGCGATCCGGAACAGCGCCAACGTCCGGTCGGCGGGCAGCCGGGGACCGCCGGGCGGAAGCCGAGACTCGATGGGGACGTTGGATGACCGGGCGACCTCGGCCGCGAGCTGCTGCAGCGCGGGCACGAGCCCCAGGTGCTCGATCGCCGCGGGATGCAGCCGGTGCGCGAGCTGCCGCAGGGACACGCTCAGGTCCTCCACCTCCGCCGTGATCCCCTCCAGGTGGTAC
>Ga0326597_10006603_pt1 | contig 15880 bp, 16 predicted proteins | sample RVTome_12_FD_203789 | JGI IMG/M metagenome (GOLD analysis project Ga0326597, IMG submission 203789) | Soil microbial communities from uranium-contaminated site in the Upper Colorado River Basin, Wyoming, United States - RVT100D185 | ecosystem: Environmental > Terrestrial > Soil > Contaminated >...
CCGAGTGTCACCCGATCACGACGTCCTACATATGGAGAGCACGGGACAGAGGGGCCAAGCTGATCGTGATGGACCCGCGGGTCACCCCCATCGCCCGCAACGCAGACGTCTTCCTCGGACTGCGCCCTGGGACCGACCTGGCCGTGCTCGGAGCGATCCTCCACGTGCTGGTACGGGAGGACTGGCTCGACCACGGCTTCATCGACGAGCACACCGTCGGCTTCGACGAGGCTGCTGCCGCCGTCGCCGATGTCACTCCGGAGTGGGCGGAGGAGATCTCCGGGGTTCCCAGCGCTCGGATCGAAGAAGCCGCCCGGCTGTGGGGCCTGTCGGAGAAGGGGATGCTGCTGCATGCCAGGGGCATCGAGCACTCGACCAAGGGAGTCGACAACGTCCTCGCCTGCATCAACCTGGGCCTCGCCACCGGCAAGTACGGGAAGCCCGGGTGTGGAGTCAACACCATCACCGGACAGGGGAACGGTCAGGGTGGCCGCGAGCACGGGCACAAGTGCGACCAGCTCCCCGGCAACCGGGACATCACCAACCCCGACCACCGGGAGTACATCGCCTCGGTGTGGGGCTGCGACGTGGCCGAGATCCCCGGGAAAGGCCTGACGGCCCAGGAGATCATGGACGCGATCCACCGGGGGGAGATCAAGGGACTGCTGTCGATCTGTTTCAACCCGCTGGTCTCCCTCCCCGACGCCAATTTCACCCGGGAGGCCCTCGACCGCCTCGAGCACTTCACGACGATCGATTTCTTCCTGTCCGAGACCGGCCATCACGCCGACCTGGTGCTGCCGGGGTCGCTGCACGAAGAGGACGAAGGGACCGTCACCACACTCGAGGGGCGAGTGGTGAAGATCAACGCCGCCGTTCCGCCGCCCGGGAAGGCGTGGCGAGACTGGGAGATCCTCTGTGAGATCGCCCGGCGTCTCGGCAAAGGTCACTATTTCCCCTACACCACGACGAAGGAGATGTTCGAGGAACTCCGGGTGGCGTCGAAGGGCGGGTCGGCCGACTACACCGGGGTCACGTGGGAGCGGGTGGTGGCCGAACAGGGGATGTTCTGGCCGGTTCCCGAGGAGGGCCATCCCGGCACACCCCGGTTGTACGAGGGCGGACGCTTCTTCCATCCCGACGGCAGGGCCAGGTTCATCCCCACGCCGTGGCGGCCACCTGCCGAGCAGGTCGACGAGGAGTATCCGGTGTTGCTCACGACCGGCCGCGTGATCAGCCAGTACCTGTCCGGTACCCAGACGAGGAGAATCGGCCCGCTGGTCGATCAGTATCCCGAGCCGCTCTGCGAGATGCATCCCCGCATGGCCGAGTCGCTCGGTGTCACCGAAGGCGACCTGGTGCGCGTGACGTCGCGACGCGGTTCGATGATCGCCCCCGCCAAGGTGGTGGCGACGATTCGCCCTGACACCGTGTTCATCCCGTATCACTGGGCGGGCGACAAGTCCGCCAACCTCCTCACGCAGCGCGCTCTCGACCCCGTGTCGAAGATTCCCGAGTACAAGGTGTCCGCCGTTCGCATCGAACGAGTCGAAGGGCGGGGAGACACACGCGACGACCGTGATCTCACCCTGCACACCGGGCCCGGACGGTGACCTACACCACGGTTCCCGCCGACGAGGCCGTCTTCGCCATCGATCACAGCCGCTGCATCGGGTGCCGGGCGTGCGTGCAGGCGTGCGCCGAGTGCGGGACCCACCGGGGAGTGTCGCTCATCCAACTCGACACCGTCGACCGGTTCCACTCCACGCAGACCGTTCCGATGGTCTGCATGCACTGCGAGGACCCGACCTGTGCAGAGGTGTGCCCGGCGGATGCCATCAAGCAGAACGAGGACGGGGTCGTGCAGTCTTCACTCAAGCCCCGGTGCATAGGGTGTTCCAACTGCGTCTACGCATGCCCCTTCGGGATACCGAAGTACGTCTCGGACTTCGACCAGATGATGAAATGCGACATGTGTTACGACCGCACGTCCGAGGGGTTGAAACCGATGTGTGCTTCGGTGTGTCCGTCCGAGGCCCTCTGGTATGGCAGCCGGGAGGCCTTCGAACGGCGGAAGGCCGGAACGCTCGTCCGAGACTGGCAGTTCGGCAACCAGCACGTCCGCACCAAAGTGGCGATCGTCGCCGACGCGCCGGGGCCGGTGGACATCTTCATCGGCAAGGGCAAGCGGCAGTGGCAGGACGACCCGTTCGCACTGGGGGAGGTGTCGGCGTGACCGACGACCCGATCTGGCGCCGCGATTTCCCCTACACGGCAGAGGGAGAGGAGGAGGTGACCCGACGTGAGTTCGCCCGCTACCTCGTGCTCGCCTCGGGCGCCTTCGCCGGGGGAAGCGGTCTCGTCAGTCTGTGGGCTTCTCTGCGCCGGGTGAACACCGGCGCACCGACCCCGGTGGTGGAGCTGAGCGCCGTTGCAGTCGGCGGCAGTCACCTGTTCGGCTACCCGACGGATGACGATCCTGCGATCCTGGTGAGAGTCGACGAGGACCTCCTGCTCGCCTTCAGTCAGAAATGCACGCACCTCGGTTGCGTCGTGTTCTGGAGCCCTGCCGAGCGGCAATTCGAGTGTCCCTGCCACGAGGGTTTTTTCAGTCTCGACGGGCGTCCCATCGCCGGACCGCCAGAGCGGCCGCTGACCCGGATCGACGTGGAAGTCCGTGACGGCATGGTGTGGGCGCTTGGCGCCGGTGCACACGGAGAGGCGACGTGATCGCCCCGGGGCGTCGTCGGGCCATCGCCGGCGCGATCCTCGTCTACGTGACGCTGATCCTCACGCTCCAGATCTTCCTCGTGAGCGTGGCCGCCGAGGGGTTCCTGGCCGGCGAGCCGGCATTGGCGTGGTCCGCCACCGCCCTCTCCGCCGGGTTGGCCGGTGTGGCGGCTCTGTTCTACCGGTTCCTGCGGGATGAGTGACAGCCCCGGCCGCCGGGATTCAGCCGCTTCCAGCGGCGAGTTCGGAGCGCTGGTCGCCGGGTTCGCGCGGCGGATGCGCATCCCCTATCTGGTCGAACGCCACGACGCCACCGCGATCATGGGCCTCTTCGCCTTCGTCAACGGCCTCATCTCCATCGGGCTCATGTCGATGGCCGCCCTCGTCACGGGCTCGCCGTTCATCTTCCCGTCTCTCGGCCCCACCGCATTCCTCCTCTTCTACACACCGACCGCGCCCGCCGCTTCACCCCGCAACACGGTGTTCGGCCACCTGATCGGAGCGCTCTCCGGATATCTGGCACTGCTCGTCTTCGGGCTCCATGCGGATCCTCCGGCGTTGGCGAGTCAGGTGTCCGCAGGCCGCGTCGGCGCCGCCGCACTCTCTCTCGCGCTCACGGCGGGACTGATGGTGTGGTGGAGAGTTCCTCATCCCCCCGCCGGTGCCACGACGTTGATCGTGTCCCTTGGAATTCTCCGCACGCCCACCCACCTGGCGGTGCTCATGCTCGCGGTGGTTCTCCTCACCGTTCAGGGCCTCGTCATCAACCGTCTCGCCGGCATCGACTATCCCCGGTGGCATCCACGGGCATGACTCTCGAAGAGCGACGGCGTCGCCGGGTGGCGAGCTCGCATCGGATCGCGGTATCGGCGTTCCGGCTGGCAGGCGTGTTCGGTCTCATCGCGGGGGGATGGTCCGTCTGGGTGCTGATCGGGGGCGGGACGTGGTGGGGGCCGATCCACGCCTTCCTGCTGGGGACCGTGTCGCTGGCGATCGCCGGCGCCAGCCAGATGTTCACGATCACCTGGTCGGCGGCGCCGGCTCCGCGGGCTTGGATCCCTGCCACTCAGCGGTGGTCACATGCCGTGGGAGCGGCGGCGGTGCTTCTGGGGATGGCGGTTGGCAGCACGGGGGCGGTCGTCCTCGGCGGAGTAGCGGTGTTGATGGGAATGTCACTGCTGGCGTTCGGTCTGATAGGCGCTGTCCGTCACAGCCTGTTGCGCCGATTCGACCTGTCGCTGCGCTTCTACCTGCTCGGGATCGCCTGTGCGGTGGTCGGGGTGACGCTCGGAGTGGTGATGGGAGCGGACCTCGGGGCCGACCACTACTTCCGGCTGCGAGTGGTTCACGGCCACCTCAACCTCGTCGGTTTCGTCGGGTTCGTCATCGTCGGCACCCTCCCGACGATTCTCCCCACGTTCGCCCACCATCGAGCGGTATCGGGGCGTGAGGCGGTCATCGCCTGGCGATTGGCCCTGGTGGCGGCGGTGACGATCACTTCCGGGCTCGCTCTCGGCGATACCGCGGTGGCGGTGGGGACGTTCCTCGCGGTCGGTGCACTCGTGGCGGTCGTCGTCGGTGTGGTGGTGCGGCTCGGTCGCACCGGAGCGGGCGGTGGCCTCCCGTATCTTCAGGTCGTCGTCGGATGCGCATGGCTCGCGGCCTGGGCTGTGATCGACGGCGTGCGACTCCTCACCGGATCGATCCCTCCCACGTTCGACCGGTGGATAGCGGCCGCGATTCTCGCCGGAGTCGGACAGATCCTGCTTGGATCTCTCGCCTATCTCCTCCCCGTCCTGGCCGGCCCGGCCCGACTCGGGCGAAACTTCGAGAGGTTCGACAGCAGGCGCTGGCTTCCGCTGGCGCTCGCCAACGGGGCAGCCGTTGGCATCGTCGTCGGGGCGCCGGCCATCGCGATCGCGGGATTCGCCTTGTGGCTCGCCGACTTCTCCCGGCGTCTGGTGAGCCTCGAACGTGGTACCGGCGCCAGTGCATCGCCGTGAAAAACTCGGCTGTCCGGTTCACCTTCCGGCCGCTCATGGTGCGTCCGGTCCCCCCACAGGATGGGTCGGGTAGAAACGGCGGCGGGCCCACAGGGCGACGTACACGAGTCCGACGAGCACGGGCACCTCTATGAGAGGGCCGACCACTCCCGCCAGCGCCTCACCCGAGGTGACTCCGAACACACCTATCGCCACGGCGATGGCGAGTTCGAAGTTGTTGCTGGCGGCGGTGAAGCTCATCGCCGTGTTCTTCTGATAGGACAGGCGGAGACGCAGACCGAGAGCGAACGACACCACCCACATCAGGAAGAAGTAGACGAGGAGTGGGAGGCCGATGCGGATGACGTCGAACGGTCGGGAGGTGATCGTGCCGCCCTGGAGGGCGAACAGGATCACGACGGTGAACAGCAGCCCGTACAAGGCCCAGGGGGCGATCTTCGGAAGGAATCGGGTCTCGTACCAGTCGACGCCCCGGCTGCGCTCCCCCCAGCGCCGGGTCAGGTAGCCGGCGACGAGAGGGATGCCGAGGAAGACGAGGACGATCTTCGCGATCTCCCACATGGACACATCGAGAGCGGCTGTGTCGAGTCCGAGCCACGTGGGGAGCAGTTCCAGGTAGAAGTAGCCGAGGAGGGCGTAGGCGACGATCTGGAACACCGAGTTGATCGCGACCAGAACGGCTGCAGCCTCACGGTCGCCGCAAGCCAGGTCGTTCCAGATGAGCACCATGGCGATGCATCGCGCCAATCCGATGATGATCAGCCCGTCCTGTACTCGGGCAGATCGGGGAAGAGCCAGGCGAGAGCGAACATGAGCGCCGGACCGATGATCCAGTTGAGGAGCAGCGACGTGCCCATCAGCGCGCGATCACCGGTCACGTCCCCGATGCGGGAGTAGCGCACTTTGGCCAGGACGGGGTACATCATCACGAGCAGTCCGATGGCGATCGGGAGCGAAACGCTTCCCACCGTGACGGCGTCGAGCCAGTCGTCGAGGTCGGGGATCAGCCGGCCGAGGAGCAGGCCTGTCACCATCGCCGCACCGATCCACACGGGGAGGAACCGGTCCAGAACGGAGAGCCGCTCCAGCACAGGCGCCTCGGGCGCTCCGGTCTCCCCCGTCATCGAGACACTCCGTTCAGAGCGTGTCACCTTGCGGGTGGGGCGATACGGTGGCATGAGGAGAGTGTCGGTCTCGTGCATGCCCGGCGTCAGGGGACAAAGACCGTCCGGCGTGGGTCCGGTCGACTCTTATCCTTCGCTCGCCCGCCATGCTTCGACAGCCTCGTCCAGTTGCGCCAGATGGTCCCGGACATGGTTGGAGTACGTCGTCAGCCAATCGTCCATCGTCCAGTTTCCCCGCTCGCTGTGCGTCACGGTGTGGGACCAGACGTTCTCCGGGAGATCGGCGAGGATGGGGTAGGTGGTCGCTCTGATCGCCCGAAGGAGCTCGATGGCCAAGTCGGGGTCCTGAGCGTGATAGTCGAGTTCTCGCACCCAGTCGTCCTGGGCATAGCCCGCCACCAGGGCACCCGGTTCGGCGACGAGCTTGCGAAACCGCAGGTACCCGTTGACGTCGGCGTCGGCGAGGTGGAGCACGATCTCATGCGGGCTCCACTCGTGGGGTGCGGGCCGGTGCCGACGGGCGGCCTCCGGAACGGCTTCCCATGCCAGCCGGACGGTCTCGGCTCCGGTGCGAAAAGCCTCGATTCGGTCTGCACGGTTCATCCGGGACATCGTATGCGCCTCCAGGTGGGACCGCGGCTCGTTCGCGACAGTGAGAGCAGGGGAGCCGACGTCAGCCGAGTTGGGCGGTGGTGCGTTCGAGGCGGCGCGCCAGTTCCTTGATGATGGCGAGCGCCACCTTCGGGTTGCGCTCCACGAATGGCAACAGATCCCACTTGGGGACCCGGAATGCCCTGACGTCGGTCTTGGCGTAGACACCGGCGCTGCGGGGGCTTCCCGAATCGGCGAAAAGCGCCATCTCGCCTATGTGAGCGCCCCGGCCCATCGTGGTGACCACGTTCTCGCCGCGGCGCACCTCGACCTCGCCGTCCGCGACGATCCACATCGTCATCGCCTCCGTGGTCCCCTCGCGCACGATGGCTTCGCCCGGGGAGAAGTCCCGGATCGAGGCGATCGAAGCGAGTCGTTGGGCATCGTCTCTCGACAGCGCCCCCAGGAAGGGGGACGATTCGATCAGGGACAGGATCTCTTCGGACACGCGCACCTTTCCGCCGGAGTCGGCACGATACCGCCGACGCGCGTCCGAAGGGGGTCCTACCCGGTCACGTGCAGAGGCCGTCCTCGGTCACGCCGCGGCCGCACAGCGTCGTCACTTCGACGGACTTCAGATCGAACGTCTCCTCGGCGGGCTGTCCGAACACGTGCAGGCGGAATCCGCGGACCGCGTCGTCGCCGATGCCGATCACGTCGTAGGTGACCTCGCCGAGATCGCCGACCGTGGGGGCCACGGTGAGGACGATGACCGACGCGGGCTCTTCCGAGGCGAACGTCTCGGCCACGATCAGCCCGATGTCGAGCATCGTCTCCGCCAGCGGCGAGTCACCGAGTTCAGCCACCACCGATGCCGTCATGTCGTCGGTCACCCCGATGTATCCGATGAATCCGAAGTGGACCCAGCCGACGGCCCCCTCGTAGTCGACCTCGATCCAGAAAGCCTCGCCCACGTCACGCGTGTCCCCCAGTGCCACCAACCCTTCGTAGAGATTCGGGATCTCGGCCAGGATGTCCTGATCGGCGCCGGGCGCGGAACGCAGGTTGAGGACGTCGTCGTGCGCAACGCCGATTACCGCCACCTCGTCGCCTTCGGCGGGACCGAAATCCACCGGCTCACCGGGTATCTCGGTCGTCGTGGTGGGCCCGGTCGTGGTGGTGGTGTCAGGCTGCGTCGTCGCCGGAGCCGTGGATGTCGTCGTCGTTTCCCCTGTCGTCGTCGTGGCCTGACCGTCGCCGCCTCCGCAGGCCGTGAGGCCGAGCACAACGGCCACGCCGAGCGTGGTGAGTCGTGTCATGGGTTCCTTCCCGGATTCGATTTCTGTTGATTCGACGGCAGCGAGCGTGCTGCGGTTCCCGAATGGCGACACGAGGGGATGGCTCTGGTCGGTCCGGTGAACCCGCTCACTCGTCGGCGCGCGGGAGCGACACCGTGAACACGGTCCAGCCACCGTCGACATGGAGTCCGACCGTGCCATGCATCGCCTCGGTCAACGTCCTGACGACGGAGAGACCGAGCCCCAGCGAGTCGGGCTGGCCGGCCCGATCGTGGGCGCTGAAGAAGGGCTCGAAGATCCTCTCGACCAGGTGTGGCGGGACGCCATCACCGTCGTCCGCGACTCGGATGTCAACGCGGGCCGGCCGTGTCACGGTACTGATGAGGACACGCGAACCACCGTATCGAACGGCATTGTTGATGAGGTTCCGCAGGATCTGGCGCAGGCGGAGTGGGTCGGCCCGGATGGCCGGCGATGCCCCCGCCCGTGCTTCGACGACGATCGACGGATGGTGGCGCAGGTGGCTCGTCACCTGATGGATCTCGTCGGCCGGGTCGACGGCGGACAACTGCACCGTCAGCGCCCCCATCTCGGCCCGGGCGGCCACGAGTAGGTCCTCGACGATCGCGGCCATGTCGGTCGCCTGGCGGTGAATTTCCTTGGCGAACTGGGCCATCTCGTCGGGGTCGATCCCCTCCGGGTGCTCGATCAGATCGGCGAACCCGAGTACCGCAGTCAAGGGGGTGCGGAGCTCGTGGCTGACCGAGGCGATGAGCCGATCCTTCGAGTGGGCGAAGGCTTCTGCCTGCCTGGCCGCATCGCGGAGGTCGGTGATGTCGATGTGCATCGCCACCGCTCCGCCGAGGGGCTCGACCGCCTGGGCGACCTCCAGGCGGAACCACTTGTCGCCACTGGCATACTCGTGAGAGAAGCGTGTCTCTCCTGCGGTGAGTACGGCCCGGATCCCGGCTCCGACCACTGCGGCATCCGGGACGCCCGAGCGGTCGCAGACCTGGAGGTAGTTCACCCCGACCCCGACGGTCTCGAGTCGAGCGCCGTCGGCGATCGCACTGTTCGTCCAAGCCCCGTTCGCGGCGACGATGGTCCCCTCGGTGTCGAGTACTGCAGCGGGAAAGTGAACTGTCTCCAATACCGATGCCGCCATGGCCTCCTGTGCCGAGGCGCGCGCCTCGGCGCTCTTCAGCTCGGTGAGGTCGACGGTGATGCCGACGAATCCGGTGGTGACACCGGTCGGAGACGTGAGGCTCGAGGTCGACACGTATGCCGGGAACGTGGATCCGTCCTTGCTTCGGCACAGACACTCTCCCTCCCACGATCCGGCCTCGGTCAACGATCTGACGATCTCGGCATCCTTCCCCTGTCCGACCAGCGAGGGGCGGAGTTCGACGACGGATTGATCGAGTGTCTCCTCCGCACTCCAGCCGAACAGGGTCTCGGCTGCCCGATTCCAGTACGTCACGCGGCCGGACCGGTCGGTTCTCACGACCGCGTTCTTGACCTGATCGAGCATCGAGGCCTGGGTCCGGATGCGACTCTCGTTGCGGAGTTCGGAGGTCACATCGACGATCGCTCCATAGAGCGCCATCAGGCCGCTTGCGTCCGATATTCCTCGCATGCGCATGCGAACGTCGATCGGGGCGCCGTCCAGTCGCTGCATCGCGATGTCCTCGTCCTCCGCGGTTTCGCCCCCGGCGATATGGGTGATCAACTCATCGCGGACCTGCGGATCTCGATAGAGGGCCCGGACACCCACCCATTGGAGCTCCTCGAGAGATCTCGCCCCGAAGATCGACAGCAGGGCGGGGTTGGCCTCTGTCACCGCACCTTCCGGCGTAGAACGAAACAGCCCGACTGGGGTCTCGTTCACCATCTCCGCGTACCACTGCCGGGTGCGGGCGATCTCCCGCTGCGTACGCCAGTTGGTCACCGCATACCGCAAGGTACGGCCTATCCACGACACCTGGATCTCGCTCTTCAACAGGTAGTCGTGAGCCCCGACCCTCTGGGCTTCCCGGTCGATCTCGGGGTCGTCGGTGTCGGTCACGACGATCATCGGACCCGAGGCAACATCGTGGAGCTCACGGATCAGATCGATGCCCGACCCTCCGGTGAGACGATGATCGACCAGAATCACGTCGTGAGCACGTTCGAGGATGGCGCGGCGTCCATCGACCACCCCCGTCGCTTCGTCCACCTGCAGGGTGAACCCGACAGTGGCCTCCATCGCCTCCCGCAGACGTCGGCGGTCGTGCGGATCGTCGTCGACGATGAGGACTCGCAACCGATCGAGATCGGGGCGGACGGGTTCTCCCACCCAGCGGGTCAACTCCTGGCGCGCGGCCTGCTGCCACTCCTCTCGCCGGCGGAGGACGAGGAAGAGCCCCCCACCCGTGACGAGGACGAAGCCCATTCCCTTCACCAGCGAGAGGTTGACGTCGAGACCTCCGACACTCACCGATGCCACGAGGAGATCGGAGATGACGATCCACAGCAAACCGACAATGGCGTACCCGAGGGCGATGGTGGCAGGCGACAGCCGCCTCCAAATACTTGATCGGGACCCACTCGTCCCCGAGGGTGGTGGCGACAAGCTCGGCGATCGGTCTTCCCGTGTCCCCACGGACACAGTCTACGTCGAAGGGCTGGCGCTCCGGAGGACGCCGATCATCCCGCGCAGGACGTCCTGGTCGTCCGGCGTCTCCACCGGGATGCTGAATTCCACCTTCGTGCAGATCCCTCGGTACCGCGATCGTGTTCACCATCTCGTCCGTCACGAACGGTTCCATCTCGTCCCGGCGCTGCTGTTTCGAGAGGCTCGAGAGATGCTCGGCGACGTCGCCCCAGTCATGGATGTCGAACACCGGCCGGTAGGTGCGAGTGGAGGCGTAGAAGGCGATGCGGGCGCGCACGTCCGAGATCCTCGAGCGACGCCTCGTCCGGGGCGGTGACGATCAGGGGGCTGGCACCCACGTCCACGGAGTCGGCAGACCGGTCCGACTGGCTCGCTCCGGTGGCGACCGCGGGTACGAGCACCTCCTCCAGATACCGGCGCGTGCAGATCGGGTGCGGCCGGAGACCGTCCGCCACACGCCCCGCCACCCGCGCCATTCCGGGGTTCACCGCCGCCAGGTGGACGGGGATGCCCGGGTGCTCGATGGGGCCTGGGGTCGAACAACGTGTTTATCAACGTGAGCTCATAGTGGGCGCCGTGGAAGTCGAGGTCGGTCCCGTGCTGCCAGCAGTCCCACACGGCTCGCACCGCAGCGACGTACTCCTCTATCCAGGGGGCGGGCGCCGACCATTTCATTTTTTACCGGCGCTCGATGTGGCCCTTCACCTGCGTTCCCAACCCGAGGACGAACCGACCCTCGGAGGCTCGGTGCAACGTCCACGCGGTCATGGCCGTGATGGTGGGACTGCGGGGAAAGGCCATCGCCACCGCCGTGGTCAGTTCGATCCTGCTGTCGTCGCGGCGGCCAGCGCCATGACGATGTGCGGGTCCTCCTTCCTCTCCGTGAGGACCAGTCCGTCGAACCCGGGGTCCTCCACTCGTCGGGCCGCTTCCGGAACTGCTGTGACATCCAGTCTCTCCTCGCTCGCCCGCAGACCTGGATCGACCTTGCCGAGCGGAAGATGGGTTTCGACCTGCAACGTTGGTGCTCCCTAGTGACGACCACCGATCGTATTCCGCGTCTCAAGGCGGCCGCGAATCCCTCCGATAACCCACACCTGGACGCGGAGCCGTTCGAAGGACGTGGAAATGAGCCTGACAACCGAATTGCTCCGCTTCATCCAACGGGCGGGTGTCGAACGAGACGCGACCCGGATCCTGTCGGAGATGACGAGGTTCATCGCCCGGGAGTTCGCCGTCCACCGTGTCAGCGTCTACGTGTACCGGGACGATCATTTGCAGGCGCTGGTATCGGAGTACGGATCGGGCGAGCCCCGTCCCGACCTGTGGGCGATCTTCCGGGAACTCCCGGACCTCGACCACCTCCCCCTGGCCAACCTGATGCGCACCGTTCCCGGCCCCCTCCTCCACGCCGATCCGACCGCCGGGTTCCCTCTCGACCTGGTGCAGGTCTTCGACGTTCACCCCTACCTCGCCCTTCCGTTGCGCAGCGATGACGACGCGCTGGCGGGACTCGTGCTCATCGAGGGCGATCCGGCGGATCTCGAAGCTCAGGGCAACGAGTTGACGGAGTTGGCGTCGTTCGTCTCCCTGGCAGTCCAGAACGGTCGGGTTTTCGCACGCGAGCAGCAGCGGGCAAGGGAGGCAGAGGCACTCCTGGAGGTGTCTGCAGTCCTCACCCGCTACACGGACCCGACGCGCGTGCTGGCATCCGTCGCCCAGCACTCCGCCAAGGCGACCGGCTTCGAACGCGCCTCGATCTTCCTCGTCGACGAGAACGACGCTCTCGTCCCCACCATGAGCCAGTTCGCCGATGGCCACGCCGACCCCGAGGCATGGGAAGACTTCATCAACCGATCCGCCGAGGTCCCGGCGTGCCGTCAGGCCGTCGCCACCGGTGAGCCGTACGTGATCCAGGACGCAGCGATGACGCCGGCGATGGTGGGAGAGGAGTGGTGGGAACCGTTCGGGCTGCGGTCGATGCTGGTCGTTCCCCTCACGGCCTGGGGCGAGCGCTTCGGAGCCATGGTGCTGGATCATCGCCAGCCCCGGTCGATCTCGGACGACCAGATCCGTGTGGCTCTCGGTGTGGCGTCGCACGGTGCTGCCGCCATCGGCCTCGCACGACTCCTCGCCACCGAACGTCTGGCGAAGGAACGACTGGCGGAGCTCGACAAGCTCAAGACCGCGTTCGTCGCAACGGTGTCACACGAACTGCGCACTCCCCTGACGACGATCGTCGGGTTCACCCAGGTACTCCCGGAGATGGTGTCCGGCGAGGCGGCCGAGTTCGTCGGTCTCATGGCGCGGGAGTCCCTTCACCTGGAGGCTCTCATCGCCAACCTCCTCGACACGTCCCGACTCGAGGCCGGCCTGCTCGAGATCCGGCGGGACCCGGTCGACGTCACCCGCGTCGTCCGGGAAGCCGTCGATCTCGTCTCTCACCTCCATCCCGCTGCCGACATCTCGGCGGACATCCGGCCTGGACTCCGCCTTGGAGGAGCCGATGGTCCCCGCCTCCGTCAGATTCTCGTCAACCTCCTCGAGAATGCCTGCAAGTACGGCCGCGGCCGGGTGAGCATCGAGGCATCGTGTGGCGGGGATTCGGTCCGTTTCAGCGTCGAGGACGCGGGTCCGGGGGTCCCGCACGATGAGCGCGAGGCGATATTCGACCGCTTCCATCGGCTGCACGAGGGTCAGGAGTCGGGGACAGGGATCGGCCTCTATCTCGTGAAGGCACTCGCCGAGGCCCATGGAGGCTCCGTGGCCATCGGAGATGGCCCGGCACTCGGTGGCGCCAGGTTCACCGTGGAGATCCCGCACGACCCGTCCGCTGCCGTCGTGGCCTCTGATGCGACCTTCGCGGGCTCCTTCGGCTCGGCCCCGGCCTGAACGACCGCGGCTTCCCGGCTCAGACGCCCCCTGCCCGTGCCATCGGCTGGTGATCCGACGGAACGCTCTGTTCCTGGGCGAGATGGTCGAAGAGCGCGGCGACGAGGGTCTCCGGATAGCCGCTCACACACTCTGTGAGACGGATCCTCGGGCGGTCGAGACCGTCGAGGACGTCGAACAACTCGTCCGGCATCGCCGTGAGGGCCTGTGCGCACAGCGGATAGACGATGCTGATGACGTCGGGCCGCTCGAGGAGCGAGCGAATCTGGGTGACGAGGCTGGGAGTCACGAACTCGGGTGTGATGACAACGTCCCTGTCGAGGAGCGCCGTGCGCGGCACGGACATCCGGCGGAGCCTCTCCAGGTCGCGAGATCCCTGGGAGGTGGGTCGGCCCGTGCACCAGCAGGGGCCGGTGCGTGCGAACCAGATGGAGACGGTGTGATCGGTCATGACAGTGCGACTCCCGCTCTCGCCTTCTCGGTGCGCCGAACCAGCGAGACGTATGACTCTCCCTGGCGCGGAGCGCTCGCACGGGTCGCGAGCCGGCGGTCCTCACCGGATCCCACCGCGATCGGGAAGGCAGTGGCGCCGGTCGGTGCCTCTGCAACGAGGCGCCCCGTCTCATCCACCATCGCGGTCTCCTCGTCGACCAGACCGCGATTGATGGCGTCGTCCCACACGGACGAACCGTCCGGGACCAGGAGAAGGTCGGCACCGATCTCGGTGAGCATCGACTCGAATCGATCGGCGGCCGATTCCGGGATCGCCACGATCACGTCGCCGACCCCGAGTTCCTGCGCCGATCGTGCCGCCAGGAGGTTGACCTCGGGGTTGGCGGTGGCGGCCACGAACGTCATCGTCTGGGCGATGCCCGCCTCCTGGAGGACGAGATCGTCGAGGGCGTTGCCTTTGAAGACATCGAGGCCCTCGGTCTGGGCCGTCTCGACGTGCGACTCGTTGGTGTCGATGAGCACGACAGGTCCGGATGCGTGCAGGAGCCGGCCGATAACGCGTGCCAGCGGCTGGGCTCCGACGATCATGATCGCCCGACGGTCCCCTGCCTTCACGAGCTCGCCGCGGTCACGCAGCCACTCGACGCCGCGGGTGAGGAGAACGGGAACGGTGGCGGTGGTGGCGATCGCCATGAACACGAGGATCGAGAACACGGTCTGGTCGATCAGGCCCTGGGCGAGGGCCAGCTCGGCCACGATGATCTCCACCGCGCCACGGCCATTCATCCCGGCGCCGATCACAGCCCCCTCCCGCCAGCCGTTGCCGCTGCGCATGTACAGCGCGGCGGTACCGACGATCTTGCCGACGGTGGCGACGACGATCACGGCGATGAGCAGCGTCAGGTCGGTTCGGAAGACGCTGAGGCTCACCTCGAACCCGGCAGAGATGAAGAACAGGGGTGCAAGGGTCGCGACCGACACCGTCGACAGGCGGCGCTCGACCTCGCGACTGGTCCTGGCACCTATCAGGTGGCCCGAGAGGAAGAGTCCTCCGACGAACGCTCCGAGGATGGCGTGGAGGCCAGCCGCCTCGGCCATCCATCCGAAGAAGAGTCCGGTGATCACGATCAGCATGTAGGCCGTCGCCCCGTCGGGCCGTGACGGTGCCCGGGCGGCGACCATGGGTATCAGCCTGGTGCCGATCAGATACGCGCCCAGGAGGAACGCCACGGCCCGCAGACCGGCGAAGAGGATGGTGATGGCCCCGTTGTCGCCTGTGTCGCCGATCACCGCTGAGAAGACGAGGAGCACGGCCAGGTCCGAGACGAGAGCACCGACCATCAGCACGTGGGCGATCCGGGTGTCGAGGATGCGGAGGTCGACGAGGATCCGGGACTTCGTCGCCAATGAAGTCACACCCATGGCCAGTCCGACGAAGAGGGCCTCCATGCCCCCTCTGCCGAAGAGGTGCATCAGCCCGATACCGAGACCCGCAGGGACCAGGAACCCACCGGCCGCGGCAAGCAGACCCGGTGTGCTCGCCTTCCTCAGGTCGGACAGATCCAGATGCATGCCGATCAGCACCATCATCAGCAGCACCCCGAACTCGCCGAGCAGCTTCACCGGTTCGGAGGGCTGGAGGAGACCGAAGAGGGGAGGCCCGAACAGGATCCCACCGAGCAGTTCTCCGAGCACGGACGGATAGCCGAGTTTCGTTGCCAGTCTCCCGCCGGCGACGGCGACTGCGAACGTCAGGGCGATGGCCAGAATCTCTCCGTGCACGTGTCCTCCGTCTGATGGGTGGCCGGTTGTCGGGACAGTGTTCCGGGGCCATGTGACCGGTTCATGACGGTGCCGTGCGGCTCTCATGACGATCCTGTGACGTCCGAGTTGCGCAATGCGAGGGGTTAGCGTCATTTCTCATGACCGCCCCGGTGTTGCCATGACTCCGACAGAGAGCGTCCTCGTCGTGGAGGACGATGACCGGATCAGGCGTGCGCTGAAATTGGCTCTCACCGACGAGGGGTACGAGGTGCTAGACGTCGCCACGGGCGAGGAGGCGATCGAACTCGCTCGAGAACGCACGGTCTCGGCGCTGCTCGTCGACCTCAACCTGCCGGGGATCAACGGTTTCGA
>Ga0326597_10006604_pt1 | contig 15879 bp, 17 predicted proteins | sample RVTome_12_FD_203789 | JGI IMG/M metagenome (GOLD analysis project Ga0326597, IMG submission 203789) | Soil microbial communities from uranium-contaminated site in the Upper Colorado River Basin, Wyoming, United States - RVT100D185 | ecosystem: Environmental > Terrestrial > Soil > Contaminated >...
AGCGTCATGGTGAAACCGGCCTGCTCGTCCGGCGCCAGCCCGAGGTCGCCGCGCCCCTGAATGGCGATTTGATAATAGAGCTGGAGGTCGTCCGCGGGAAACCGGCCCGCCAGCTCGCCGATAACATCCCGGTCCGGATCGTCTTCGGTCACCGTCTCAGGCACCGCCTGCGCCAGCGATAATCGATGCAGGAGCGACGCCAGGTCTTGCAGCGCGGCGTCAAACGACAGGCTGCGCTCGGCCATGCGCTCCGCCTCCGCGACCAGGGCGGCGCCGTCACGCGCCGCCAGCGCGCGCAGGATCGAGTGAAGGTGGTCCTGCCCGACCACGCCGAGCATGGCGCGCGCGGAGTCCTGCCCCACGGCTCCGCCGCCGTGGGCGATCGCCTGGTCGAGCAGGGAAAGAGCGTCGCGCATGCTGCCCTGGGCCGCCCGCGCGATCAACGGCAGTGCCGCGGGCTCGTAGCGGACGCCTTCAGCTTCCAGTATGTGCTGCAGGCGGCCCCTGATCTGCGGCTGCGGTATTCTCTTCAGATTGAATTGCAGGCAACGCGACAGCACGGTGACCGGAACCTTCTGCGGATCGGTGGTGGCGAGGATGAACTTGACGTGCTGCGGCGGCTCTTCCAGCGTCTTCAGCATGGCGTTGAAGGCATTGCGCGACAGCATGTGCACTTCGTCGATGATGTAGACCTTGTAGCGGCCCGCGGTCGGCGCGTAGAGCGCGTTCTCCAGGAGTTCCCGCATGTTGTCGACCTGGGTGTTCGAGGCGGCATCGAGCTCGAGCAGGTCGATGAAGCGTCCGCCGTCGATCTCCGTGCACGCCGCGCAGCGGCCGCACGGCGCCGCGGTGACGCCGGTCTCGCAGTTGAGCGCCTTGGCGATGATGCGGGCGAGCGTGGTCTTGCCCACGCCGCGCGTGCCCGTGAAGAGATAGGCATGATGCAGCCGCTGCTGCGAGAGCGCGTTCTCGAGCGCCCGCACCACGTGCTCCTGCCCCACCAGCTCGGCAAACGTCCTGGGGCGCCACTTGCGGGCGAGGACCTGGGTCACGGAAAATCCGGCGAGCGCTGAACGGTAAACGGTGAACGGTGAACTGCCACGATTGTATTCTACCGCTTGCGGCATGCCGCTCGCTGCTGACCGGACTCAGAAATGGTATCGCAGGCGCAGCTGGTGGAAATTCATGCCGCGGTTGGGCTTCTTGATGTCGGCGTTCGAGATGTGGTCATAGCGGTAGCCCAGCTCGAGGGCGTCCCGTCGGCCGAACCGGTAGCCGGCGCCGGCGAGGTTGCCAAACTGGAAGGTGGTGCTGAAGCCCCGGTCGCCGAACGAAGTCTGGGACAGCAGGTGCACGCCGATCCCGGCCTCCACGTACACGCCCTCGAGGCCGGCCGGCTGAAGTCGGAACACCGGTATCAAGCTGATCTCGTAGAGCGTATCGATCTGCCCGGGCTGCGCATTGCGCCAACGCCAGCGGGCGACCGCCAGGTCCCAGTAGCCTCCGACGTGCCACTTCTCGCGCTGGAACCAGCGCTTGCCCCAGTTCCCCTGGGCGGCAATCCCGACCCGGTACGCGTCGATGGCATGTCCGTAGCCGGCATCGACGGCCACGCCGTCCAGGGCAAGCGCTTCACTGCTGACGAGGGCCAGGCCGGCAAGAAGGACCGGCGACTTCTTCTTGTTCAAGGTTCCGAGATTGTGCTGTTACAGAAAGCCTTCCTGCGTGCGCGCTCCGGCGGAATCGGGAGGCGAGCCTTACCCCCGGCACTTGCATGAATGAGCTGTGGCTGCTTCCTTCCGGACCTGACCAGGTTCGCTACCATGCAATGCGGGGAGGCCCGCCGTAAGCAATTCGCAAGCATTATCGCACGCCGGCCGACGCAGGGCCCACAGTGAGACGCGCGGCTTTACAAGCGCGCCGTTTAATGCTTCCATTTTAGTAGAATTCAAAGTACGTTGGTTGCGAGGCGCGCCCCGATCCGTCGCCCGCCGCCGTGCAGCTCGCGCAAGTTACAGGGAGGAATCGCCATGCCGGACAATAAGCCGCTCCGCCGGTCCCGGGAGCAACAAAGTGCCGACATCTCCGAGGCGCAGATCGCGGTGCACTGGCGTGAAGAGGGTTATTTCTCTCCTCCGGCCAGGTTCATCGCCCAGGCCAATCTGGCCGACAAAGGCGCCCTCAAGCGCTTCAGCCTCGACAAATTCCCCGGGTACTACGAGGAATTTGCGGATCTCCTCGACTGGTACAAGCGCTGGAAAAAACTCCTCGATACCAGCAATCCGCCCTTCTGGCGCTGGTTCGTCGGCGGCGAGATCAATGCCTGTTACAACTGCGTCGACCGGCATCTCGGCAAGCACAAGAACAAGACGGCAATCCATTTCGTGCCAGAGCCAGAGCACGAGGCGATCCAGCACGTCACTTACCAGGAGCTGTTCATCCGCGTCAACGAGTTCGCGGCCCTGTTGCGCGATTTCTGCGGTCTTAAGGCGGGCGACCGGGTCACGTTGCACATGCCCATGGTGGCGGAGCTGCCGATCGCCATGCTTGCCTGCGCCCGGCTCGGCGTCATCCACTCCCAGGTTTTCAGCGGCTTCAGCGGCAAGGCTTGCGCCGACCGGGCGGTCGACTCCGAAAGCCGCGTGCTCATCACGATGGACGCGTATTACCGGACGGGCAGCCTGCTCGACCACAAGGAAAAGGCGGACATCGCGGTGGCCGAAGCCGCCAAGAGCGGCCACAAGGTGGACAAAGTGCTGATCTGGCAGCGCTACCCCGGCAAGTATTCGAGCCCGACCCGGCTCGTGGAAGGGCGCGACTTCATCGTCAACGATGTTCTCAAGAAGTACCGTGGCAAGCGAATCGAGCCCGCGCGCCTTCCGGCCGAAGCGCCGCTCTTTCTCATGTACACGAGCGGTACGACGGGGCGACCCAAGGGCTGCCAGCACTCGATCGGCGGCTACCTCGCCTACGTCACCTGGACGTCCAAGTTTATTCAGGACATCCATCCCGAGGACGTCTACTGGTGCATGGCCGACATCGGCTGGATCACGGGACATTCCTACATCGTTTACGGTCCGCTGGCGCTCGCCGCCTCCTCGGTCGTCTATGAGGGCGTGCCAACCCATCCGGACGCCGGACGGCCCTGGCGCATTGCCGAGGAACTCGACGTCAACATTTTCCACACCTCGCCCACGGCGATCCGCGCGCTGCGCCGGGCCGGATCGGAGGAACCGGCGAAGTACCATCATCGCTTCAAGCACATGACGACGGTGGGCGAACCGATCGAGCCAGAGGTCTGGAAGTGGTACTACAAGGTGGTCGGCAAGAGCGAAGCGGTGATCGTGGATACCTGGTGGCAGACGGAAAACGGCGGCTTCCTGTGCAGCACGGTGCCGGGTATCCACAAGATGAAGCCGGGCAGCGCAGGTCCCGGAATTCCGGGCATCCATCCCGTCATCTACGACGACGAAGGCAACGAGCTGCCGGCCGGCTCGGGCAAGGCCGGCAATATCTGCATTCGCAACCCCTGGCCGGGCAGCTTCCAGACGATCTGGAAGGACCCGGCCCGTTACGTCAAGCAGTATTACTCTCGCTACTGCAAGAACCCCAAAAGCAAGAATTGGCGCGATTGGCCCTACATGGCGGGCGACGGCGCGGTGCAGGCTGCCGACGGTTACTACCGCATCCTCGGCCGCATTGACGATGTGATCAACGTGGCCGGCCACCGCCTCGGCACCAAGGAGATCGAGTCTGCGGCGCTGACCGTTGCCGAAGTGGCGGAAGCAGCAGTCGTGCCGGTTGCGGACCCGATTAAAGGCAAAGTGCCCGATCTCTACGTTTCATTGAAGCCGGGCCTGCAAGCATCCAAGGAGCTCGCAGACAGGGTTTCCGCCGCAGTCGTTTCCGAGATCGGCCCGATCGCCAGGCCGCGCATGGTGGTGATCGTCCCCGACATGCCCAAGACCCGTTCGGGCAAGATCATGCGCCGGGTGCTGGCGGCGATCTCCAACCACCAGGATCCGGGCGACGTGTCCACTCTCGCCAACCCCGAGATCGTCGACAAGATCAAGGAGTCGGTGAAGTAGCGATTGGAGCCGGACCCGCCGGCTCAATTCCCGTGCGATCGAACGGACCTGTCGGCCGCCCATCGCACGGGACGAAGAAGGATGCGCGCTCACAATCCCGCCCTCTCCAAAGAAACTGCCATCGTTCGGGTACGGCCTGCGATTTGCTAAAATTCGCGCATCCGGAGAGGTGGATGAGTGGTTTAAGTCGCACGCCTGGAAAGCGTGAGTACGGTGAAAGCCGTACCGCGGGTTCGAATCCCGCCCTCTCCGCCAGATAGTATAGTAAGTTATTGTTTTAGAACAGTCTTTATTGATTATCTCTGCTTTACCCCAGATCTTACCCACATGTGCGGCCCTGCGAGTGGTCCCCACCGAGGCGCCAGCGCCCCGCCTGGCCAATCGTCAACGATTCTAAGGGGGGACAAGGGAAACCCGCGACGTGACCGTGAGCGTCGCGCCATCTTCAGACCAGCGTCACGTTGAGATCGGCGCCGTTTGCCAGCGCCTCGTTCAGCGCCGGGATGAACTCCTCGATGATCTGCTGGTAGGTCACCGGGGTCGTCAGCGCGCCCGTGACCGTGACGTCGATGCGCGCGCGCGGCGCGGCGGCTTGGGGTAATGTCGGCGGCGCGCCGCCTGTCTGTTCACTCGGAACGCTCGTGCCCGGGACGGCGCTGTAGACCGGGGCCGCACCGCCTCCCATCGTGGCGTTTTTTATTGCGATCACCTGCATGCCGGTGTAAACAGCCGCCGCGGCGGCATAGGCGGCGGCCACCCAGAATCCGCCCGTTCTCATCCCATCCTCATAGGCTTCCTGCACCGCGAGATAACCCCGAACCAGCGCCTGCCCGATCGCAAACACCTTCCCGGCCTCGAATGTCGCCCGATTATGCGATTGCATCAGGCTGGCCATGTTGCCGAGAAAAGTGATCTGCCCCTGAAATTCGGCGGCCCTCTGCGCTTTTTTCTGATCGGCTATGGCCTTTTGGATGGCGAGCTCCTCGGCGCCGGCGGCGATCGCGGCTTCCTGATCCCTGTCGTAACCCTCGATCAGAATCCGGTTGCGCTCGTCGACGTGCGCCTGCTCCGCCTCCCGCTCCCTCACCCGGAAGTCGTCCATGATCTGAGCGGTCTCGGCCGCGATCCGGACTTCCTCGTCCATGCCTTCCTGCAGTTGCTTGCCGAGCAACTCTGCATTCTTGTCTGTCTTGAACAGCGCCGGTGCAACTTCTTTGCCTACGGGAACTACAGGGGCTTTCGGCGCCCCGAATATATCTGTTTCGCCGGCCAACACGCCGCGGAGCTGCCGCACTACGTCGAACCGGGTCTTGATCCGCGCGATGTGCTCCTCGAGCGCCACAATCTCATCAGGGGTTGCGCGCCTCCTCTTGCGGTCGAGTTCATTTTGCGTGGATAGAAGCTCGTCCGCGAGCTGCACCATCTCACGCTCAGCCTTAAAAAGATCGGTCGCCGGTGAGAGGGCCGTCAGCTTCGTCATTACGCCCCAAAGGCCTTCACCCTCTCTGGCCGCCTCAGCCATGGCGGACGCGGTCCTGGTCAGCGCTGGCAGCGCGCGCTCAGTGAGGGCGAACTTGAGCTTGTCGGAAGCCGAAGCCAGGCGCGTGAGATCATCGTTGAACTGCTCCGCCGCGCGCGCGGTTTCTTTGGAAATAATGATCCCGAGCCTCTCCGCTTCCTTGCGCAGCTCTTCGAACCCTGCCCGCCCCTGGTTGAGGAGCGGAATTAACTCAGCCCCGGAGCGACCGAAGATTTTCATGGCGAGCGCCGTTTTGCCGGCGCCGTCCTCGATCCTCGAAAAGCGTTCCGCCACAGCGAGCAACAGATCCTCGGTTCCCCGGAGCTGCCCGCCGGCGCCGGCCACTTCTATCTTCAGCGCCGCGAAGGCAGCCGCGGCATCCCCGGTGCCGGCCTGCGCGTCCTGGGCGTTCTTGGCAAGCTGCCGCAGACCGACCGCCATCTCTTCAGCGGACACATCGGCCAGCTTCGCCGCATACCGGAAGGCAGACAGGCTCTCGACCGAAACGCCGAGCTTCTGGGATAATTTATTGATCTCGTCGGCAGCGTTGATCCCGGACTTCACGAACGCCGCGAGGGCGGTGACGGAGAGCCCGGCCCCGAGCGAGGCCAATACTGACTTCGCACTGGCGACCGAGCTCTCTAAGCTGGAAAACATTCCCTTGGCAGAGTTTATCTCTCCAGCCAAACGAGCAATGTTCGCATTTAATTCGACAGTCAAGGAACCGGCGATCACAATTCCCCCTCGGGTAGTTTATCCAACATGGCCTGCAGCTCCAGCAGTGCCGCAGTCATGCTTACCCGCGCCGCAGCTATAGTCTTGGCGCCGGCGGTCAATTCCGATTCGGCGCGCTCGATCTTTTCACTGACGCGGGCTTTAGTTTTGACTCGTCCCTTGACTCTCTGCGCTGCCATCTTCGCTTCCTGTAGCTCGACCCACTGTTTCTTGCACGCCGCCTCGCAGCGTTCAAAGTAAGCTAGGTCGACGCGGCCCTGCTTTATTAAAGCCTCGATATCCGCGCGTAGGGTCATCTTCCCGGCCTCCTGAACGGCGCGTCCGGCGCCACCACGCCCAGGCGCCGGAGTTCGTCCGGCGATGTGTCGCGCGACCAGGCGTCGATCGAATCCAGGAATTTCGGACGAATCAGGTTGTCGATATCGACGACGACGTCCTGGAATTTTCGCCGCACCTGGCGCGCCGCCTGGGCGTCGCCGGTGGCGATGAGGTGGCCGCAAACTCGATCCGAAAGATCGTCGATCTTGACGTTAACGATCGCCAGCGCGCGCGCATAGCGCCGGGCCCGCGCGGCCTGGCGCGGGTGATACGGCGTCAGCAAGCGAGGGGCGACGGGGGCGTTCATGAGATCTCCAAGGTCATCGGCGGCGCGCAGTAATCGCTGCTGCGCGCCGCCTGGGCTCTCTTACGTGGTGCCGACCAGCACTGCAAACGGCGACTTCACCGTGGTCGAGCCGAGCGAGTGCACGTTGATGTCGTGCCTTAACGTGGCTTTCACTCCGATCTGGTCCTGTTCCCAGTAGCGCGAATCGGTCGTGGCAAACCGAAGTTGGCGCCGATTGCCGAGGGTAGATGCTTGCGCCAGGTTGCCGAATGCGATCATCACCAGGCCGTTGTAAGTCGCCGCCGCATCCCCGGGGAAAACCTCGGATAGCTCGATCGGGTAGCCGAGGAATCTCGGTACGACTGCGTTGGCGAGAGCGTCAAGCGAGGTTCCGCCCGCGGCGGCCTTGATCGAGTTGAATACCAGCTCGAGCGCGGCCGGCGAACAGTAGAATCTCGATCGGGCTTTCGCGTATTGCGGGATCGCGGCCATCAGTTTGATGATGTCCTCGCTGTCGATTTCGGCCAGCGTGTCGTGAGTGGACGCAGCCGCGACCTTGGCCTTCGTGAACCCTGCCTGCAGCGCCTTGACCAAAATGCCGACGATGCCGCCATCGGTGGCCGCCCCGGTTCCCGTGAACCCGACGGTGTCTTCCTTCAGGGCGAATGCGAGCGCGCACTCGATGGCGAGCATATCCACCATCGACACAAGTGCATCCTCGGCGACTTCACTGCTCATACGCGTTAGTACCATGAGCTTCTTCGCCACCAGCGAGATGTTGTCCCAGGCCGTGTCAGACTCGCCCGCAGATCCGTCCGCGTTCTCGCTGACATAGCCGGCCGTGAGGCCGCCCGTACGCCGCGGGATATTCAACGTGTCGCTGGACATCGGCACGACGGTCGTGCCGCGGCGAAAAACGCCGTACTCGTCCACCAGGCGAATGATGGTCGCCGAAAGCTCCTCGGGCACCAGCACGCCGCCTTTCGCATTCTCGCCGGCTGAGTGCGCCGCGCGCACGTCGATCTGCACGCCGTTGCGTTCGCACCAGTTCATCGCCTTCGGATCTCCGAGCAAAGTTCCGCGCAACCATTGCGCGGAGCGAAATGCCTGCGCGTGCCCCTCTCGCGTGTTGGGGAATGCCTGCAGCTTCGCGCCGGGATGGAAGGTTGGGATGCGCCGCGAGCGCGGCGCGGCAAGCTCATCGATAAGCGTGTCATCGATGGCGTTGCTCGGCTGCTCGCGGAAAGAGGGCCTGGGCGCGGCTCTCTGCTGATCGATGTCGGCTTTTATCTCGGTGAGCTTCGCGACTATCGCATCGTAACGACGCTGCTCGCCGTCGTTCAACGCTCGGTCTTCGTCGTCGGCCAGGTCGAGCAGCGCCGTGCCTTCAGCCATGAGGCGCGTGTGTTCTGTTCGAAGTTCGGAAGGGGGTAGCATGTTGGTCTCCAAAGGGGATCTGGAGACCTACGCGCTCTCGAAGGTTGGCGCACGGTCCCCAGTCCGGTTAAGGAACGGTTCCGATGCTGCCGCCTTCGGGCGGTGACCGCGGGCAGCTTTGGCGCCCGGATCCTGCGAGTTGCATCAACGATGCGCAGTGGAAACATTTTTTCATAATGAGATCGGCTTGTCAATGTTTCGTTGATCGCTTCGACTGATCGATCAGCCATTGCCCAATCGCCCCGGCCACATCGCCCAGGAGTTCCGCTTTCGTGAGGGCCTTCAGGAGTTCGCCGCGGAAGTAGTGTGCTTCCACCCCTTTCACGAGCCCCCAGCTGGCGCCGAGCGGGTAGACCGCCCCCGTCATCGAGTGCTCGCAATAAACCGCCGCGGTCTTCGTCTCCCGGTGGAAGATCGCGCCTGCGGCACACTTTTCACAGATTTCAGCTGGCACTGTATCCGCCGGCATGGGTACGGTCTCAAATTCCATAATTAGCTCCTTCGCTCTCGGAAAAGACGGGTTGCTCAGTGCTTCGCTCGATACGCTCACCACACTCCCGTAGTGAGCGAAGATTGGCGCGCAGCAGGTCCAGATGATCGACACGGCGTTCCCAAGCCAGCGCCGCCTCGAGCCCGGCCTGGATCCCCGCGAGGCGCGCGCGGGAGGTCTCTATGGGGGGGTTAACCACGTGGTTAACCCCCTCCGTCCTATCAGCGGCCGTCGTCTGCGGCGACGGCTTGATGGCCTGCCCGGGCCCGCGATGCAGATCACACCGGCCGCCCCGAGTGAGCGTGCGACATCCAGGCGCCTCGCAGCGCAGAATTTTGCTCTTGCTCATGATCGCGTCCTCTCCTTGGTTATCTCATTGAAATCGTCGCTATACCCATCGCTTGCTATACCCCCCTCGTATATCCCGGCCGTTTCTTTGCGACTGAGCACACGGTCTCCGCTTTGAAGGTTGCAGAGAATCAACCCGCCCCCGGCCGAAGACGCACCAATCCTGCAGCGCAGGATCGATGTAACGCTTGCCGTTACAGTCCTCGGCTGGCGTGTCGTTACACCGTTACATCCCCTAAAGGGGGGATGTAACGGATGTAACGCACACGCTGCCGTTACAGGACGCTGTAACGTAACGCCATGTAACGCCTGTAACGCTCACCATTCCCACACCCATTCAGTCCAGCAGCCGATCAGCTTCTTGGCGATGAGGTTCTTCTTGCACCGGAAGAACGCCACGCGGCGGGCAGTCGACTCCCTTTCCTCGCCGATGCGTGCGTAGAAGCGATCTCGCCACGCCTCGACCTTCACCCCGCGCTTTCCGCTGGGGATTGTGCTGCTCGCCGGCAGCGCCTCTCCAGTGGCCTGCAGCTGCTCCCTCAAGGCCTCCAGGCATAGTTTCTCGTCGGGCGTCAGCTGGCGCTCTGCGCGAGGCTGTCTAGGCGTCTGCACTGCAGGTAAGACAACGCACGACGACCGGCCGTCCTCAAGCGGCACAGGTTCAAGCCTGAAGCAGAACTCGGCGCCGTCCTCGTGGTCTCGCAGCTTGGATACCCGGGCGGTCCTGGTGCCGTCATCACCGCGCGTGATTTCGATCTCGACGTCAGCCGCGGCTCGAAGCGACGAGTGACCGCGCGCGCCGCGGGCAAGATCCTTGCCACTGTGATGAATGATCAAGACCAGGCCGCTGCAGGCCTCCTCGATTCGTCTGAAGGACGCGAGCAGACGCCCCATATCTTGGCCGCTTGATTCGTCGCCGCCGGCGAGTACACGAGCGAGCGTATCAACGACGACGACGGAGGGAGCGTATTCCCTGACTATCGCCTCGATGCGCTCACTGTCTGCTGTCTGTCCGCACAGATCTACCGATTGCTCGATAAAGCGCAGATCGAACTGCTCAGCGGTGAGGCCGTGATACTGTAGATAAGCTGCCACTCGGTCGCGTGATCTCCCCTCGGCACAGAGAGACAACACGCGGGCCCGTTCCGTCTTGTGATCGAAGAACGGCACGCCCCGCGCAATCGCGCACGCTATCTCCTCAGCCAGGAAACTTTTGCCGGATCCCGGCTCGCCGTAGATCACGCCGAGCCCTCGATCAGGGAGCATTCGATCGATCCGCCAGGTGGTGGGAGGTTGTGCCATCAGCTGGCCGATGGTGAGAAGCAGGATCTCGCGCCAGGGGCCCGGCGCCGGCGGGCCGACGTAATGATCGAGTAAATCAACAATGTGTCGACCGGCTCGCTGGCGAATCGCCGCTCGATAGCAGAGATAGAGCTCGGGCTGACGGTCGCGCAGCGTGCGCAGCGCGCGCCTCGATGCCTCGGTGAGGAGCATGTCGTCCGTCGCCGGCAGTTCCCGCACCAACGCGCCGATAACGCTCGATGCCTGGCGCAGGTCCTGGTCCGCACCATCGTTGCGACGCATGCGCTCAACAAGGGCCTCGGGCGGGGCGCCCGCGGTTGTCTCGGCCATATATTTTGCCGAGAATCAGGCCGCCACAGATTCGAGTGAGCGCGTTTCGATCAGCCGTTTGACCAGCGCGCGGATCTCGTCGTCAGACTTTCCGGTGAAGCGCGCCTTGAGTACTTCGTTGAGTTCGTGCTCCGGCCAGGCTGAAGTTTGAGGCGCCAACCGTATCGGGGGAGGAAGCAATCCAGCCTTGACCTGAGCATAAACCACGCTGCGCGAGCTGGCGGCTCGCTCAATGACCTGCGGGAGTCGCAAGAACCGTATTTGCATTTCGATCTCCTAGTTAAGCCCAAGGGAGTATCTAGGAGTGTAGAACGCAGATCAGCGGAAAGGACCTTTATCTGCGGCTATTTTGGCGGAAACAAAGCGCACTCATTTTTTCCGCTTGTCGAGGGAAAGCCGCGATTTGGCTGTGTCCAGGACGGAACTAAAAAGGTCCCACCCGCTGCGGCGTTCCGTCTTTCGCTGTTTCCGATACTCACGTTCGATCGTTTGACCAAGCTTTTGCTTAGCTTTGTCGGTCCAGACACAGCGATCAATCACCGCGTCGACGGCGGCGGCCACCTTCACGTCGTAATCTTCGACGAGAACGCGCGCGGCCCTGGCGCGGCCCTTGATGTCTATCGATGGAGGGCGACCGCGTCTAGATTTTTCTTCCTGATGCTGCAGGCCGATCCAGTAGTTAAGGAGGAGAGTGCTGATTTCATCCCTTAGAACTTGTCCGACCGAATCCCCGCGGTTGAGCGCGAGCAAGACCTTGTCGACCGCCGCCAGCTCCGGTGCTGCCTGGGTTTTAGCATGATGCCGAGGCCTCGGGGACTCGCCGGCGCGCGCACCTGGTCGATCCTGACGAGAAATTTTCGCCGGCGTGGCGCGCGTTTTGCGGTTTGCGAGCATTTCACGCCGCCTTTGCCGTGCGCTTCGCTCGCCGCGCTGCCGCCTGTTCTTCACGCTGCACCCGCTCTCTCTCATCGTGCTCCAGGGCCTCGCGAGCCTCAACCTGGACCAGCGACGCGACGCCATCGGCAACCAGAAGGTGATCAAGCACCCGCACGTCTATCAACGCCAGCACCTCGCGCAGACGTTCCGTCAATGTGCGATCCGCCGCGGAAAACTCCAGCGATCCGGCCGGATGATTGTGCGCGATGATCACCCCGGCCGCGTTCTTCTCGATCGCGCTGCGCACCATTTCGCGGGGGTAGACCACAGTTTGAAAAAGCGTCCCGCGCGAGACTTCCTCGATCGCGATCACGCGGATCTGTGCGTCGACCCATAGCGCGAGAAACACCTCCCGGCGGTAGCGCGACAGCTTGAGCGCCACGAAGCGCTTAGCGGCAATCGCACTGTCCAGTTTGGGCCCGCGCACGGCGAGAAAGCGCCGCTCGAGGATCCCGGCCGCCCGGTCGATGAGACGATCCTCCCGAGCCACCAGGGCGCTACAATTCGTTCCAGCCATGATGCAGTACTCCTCTATAGTGCTGCGTTGTGGTCAGCAGGGCGGGGCGTTTACGCGCCCCGTTCCTGCGCTTCCCGGATCCGCCGGGGCGGTCGTTCTACACTCGCGGCCTTTTCTCGCGGTCTCGATCACCGCTTACGTCCGCCTCGATAAATCGTTGCACCTCGTCGCAAAAACCCTCGATGAGGTTGTCTCTGCACATGCGGCTTCTGGCGAATTGTTCCTTCTTGTTGAAGTCGTCCAGCATGTCGATCAACGCGCGCGCCAAGACGCCCTCGGGGCTTGTCCCCTCTTTAACCGCCACGGCAATTTTCACGAAAGCTTGCGCTGCGGCTGCCGATCCTAAAGCAACCATCTCGCGGACTAACTCTTGATCGTTCATTCTGTTTGCTCCAGTAGAAACCCTACGCTGCCGTTCTCCGAATAGGCGTGACCTTCGCGCCCTTGGCCGGCTCCTTGGCTGGCTGCTCGCAGTAGCGCGCCCATTCGAGCATGAGCCGGCGCCGCTTCTCGAAAAGGTCCCCGCGCCGGTAAGCGGCCTCGGTCGCGTCGCGAACGGTGTGCGCCAGCGCCATTTCGCAGACCTCGCGCGGGTAGTTGGTCTGCTCGGCGGTCCAATCGCGGAAACTTGACCGGAATCCGTGCACCGTCAGGTCGTCGCGCTCCATACGCCTGAGTAATTCGAGCATCGCCATGTTCGATAGCGGCTGCCCTTCCCTCCCGCCAGGGAAAATGTAATCACCATTGGAGTGTTCCTTGACGAGCTGCAGGGAGCGCGGAGACAGTGGCACGCGATGCTCACGCCCCGCCTTCATGCGTTCCCCTGGGACGGTCCAGACGGCTTTCTTCAGGTCGAACTCGTCACGCCTGGCGAGGATCGCTTCCGACGTGCGCGCTGCCGTCAAAATCGCAAATTCGAGCGCGCGAGCCGCGATGCCGTTTTCGGCCCGCAGCTTTTCCATGAACTCGCCGATGCGCTCGTAGGGCAGCGCCGGGTGATGCTTCACGCGGGATTTCTTCTTGAGTGCCGGCAGGAGCTTCTGCAGGTGGCCGCGCCAGCGCGCCGGGTTCTCGCCGCTGCGGTAGCCCCGGACCCGCGCCCAATCGAGCACGGCCTCGATCCTGGCGCGCACCCGGGTTGCGGTTTCCGGCTTCTTGGTCCAGATCGGCTCGATCGCCTTCAACACCAGCGCGGTGTCCACTTCCTGCACCGGCAGCGCGTTGAACGGCGCGCAGTAAGTAGCGAGCGTGTTGATCCATTGCTCGACGTGTTTTTCGTTCCGCCAGCCAGGGCGGTGAGCGGCGATGTACTTCTCCGCGCACTTCTCAAAGCTGATGGATCGGGCGCGCTCGATATCGCGCTGCGTGCGCTCCGCGTCGCGTGCATCGATGGGGTCGATCTTGTCGGCCAGGAGAGCCCTACAGTCCGCGGCCTTCTCTCGTGCTTGTTTCAGCGTGCGCGCGTTCAATGCGCCGATGCCCATCTCGCGCGTGCGGCCGTCCAGCGTGAATCTGAAAATCCAGGATTTCGTTCGCGCGGGGCTCACCTGCAGGTACAGGCCGCCACCGTCGGAGTGGTAGCCCGGCCCCTTCTCTTTTTTCACCTCTTCCGCCGACAACCGAAGAAGTCTCCGCCCGCCCATTACCCCACCCTCTACCCACATGGAATTTCAGGATGCTAATGGACTCGTCAGGACGGGTCAAGAACAGTTTTCTGGATTTCCCTATGAGAATCGGAGAAAATAGACGCGTCAGGATTTGTCAGGACAGTGAGGAATGGACGCCCTCTCCGCCACCAATCCGTGATTCGTGAATCGTGATTCGTGAATCGACCCTGCCGAATACGCTTTGTTGTTGATTTTCTAATCACAAATCACGAATCACGACTCTCACGCCTTATGGACTTGCAGCTCGCTGGCAAGACCGCCCTCGTCACCGGCGCCTCGCGCGGCATCGGGCGCGCCATCGCGCTGGGGCTCGCCCGCGAGGGCGTGAAAATCGCCATCGCCGCGCGGCGCGTCAACCTGCTCGAAGACCTGGCCCGGGAAATCGTTACGGAGCGTGGCGGAGAACCATTGATACTTGAAACCGACCTGTACCAGGACGGCTCGGCGGAAAAGCTTGCCCAAGCGGCCATGGCCGCGCTCCGGCGCGTCGATATCCTGGTGAATGCCGCCGGCGGCAGCCGGCCCTATCCGTTCGAAGCGACCAAGGAGCAATGGGCGGAAGGAATCCTGGTGAACTTCATCCGCCTGCGCGAGCTGTCCCACGCAGTCATCCCCGGGATGGTCAGTCAGCGCTGGGGTCGCATCGTCAACATCACCGGCACCTCGGAGCCGCGCGGCCTCAACGCCGCGAACTCGGCCAAGGCCGCGGTGCACGCGTGGGCCAAGGGACTGTCGCGGGAGATGGCGAAGCACGGCATCACCATCAACTCGATCCAGCCGGGACGCATCATGAGCGAGCAGATCGTGCGCTTCCACCCGACGGACGAGGACCGCCGCAAGTTCGCGCAGGAAAACATCCCCATGGGCCGCTTCGGCGAGCCGGAGGAGCTTGCCAACCTGGCGGTCTTCCTCGCCTCGCCGCGGGCCGGCTACATCACCGGCACCGTCACCCCGGTGGACGGCGGCATGAGCCGCTTCGCCTTCTGAGGATCAACCTTGATTGGCTGCTTGCCTGCCGTCGGACACCTCCCTCATTGTCCCCTATTGAAGTGTCCGTACAACCCTGGGCAGCACTTGCTGCCGGTTCGTGCGCTCGGCTATCATGCGCTCAATAGCCCACTTGACCCGGGGTAGGTATGACCACACTGGAAGTGAAACTGGACTTGCCCGAGAGCCTGGCGAAGGAAGCGCAGCAGGCGGGGCTGCTTACCCCACAAGCCCTGGAGACGATGCTGCGCGAAAGGCTGCGAACCCAGCGCGTCGCGGAATTACGCGACGCGGTCAAGCAGATGGTCTCCGCCGGCGGCGCCCCCATGACTATGGAAGAAATCGAAACGGAGATTCAAGCCTATCGCAAAGAGCGCCGGCGTGCGTCTGGTGCTTGACACCAATGTTGTTGCGTCTGGTTTACTCTGGCAGGGGCCACCGAATCGGCTGGTAGAGGAAGCGTTCGACGGCAAAATCGATCTGGCAACCAGTCCGGCCTTGCTGGTCGAGCTTGATGGCATTCTGCAGCGCGCGAAATTCTCCCACCAAATCGCAAAGCAATCTCTTTCAGTTGCCGGCTTGGTTCTGCGCTATGCCGAACTTGCGCAACTCGTACATCCGGCGCCGATTACCCCTGTCGTGCTCCGTGATCCCGACGACGATCACGTGCTCGCCTGCGCGCTCGCCGCAAGCGCCGATCTTATTGTCTCGGGCGACAGTCGTCTCCTCGAACTCAAAGCGTATCAAGGCATCCCCATCGTCAGCGCCGCCGAGGCGCTGATGCACCTGCCCCAGCGCTGAGCGGGCGCGGTATCTCGCCGCGAACTTCAAAGAACAACAATGGTTTCCCCATGCTCGTCGTCGCGCTCGCCTTGTTCTTTACCCTCGCTGAGATGCTCTTTGCTCTGGTCCGGCGGTT
>Ga0326597_10006605_pt1 | contig 15879 bp, 12 predicted proteins | sample RVTome_12_FD_203789 | JGI IMG/M metagenome (GOLD analysis project Ga0326597, IMG submission 203789) | Soil microbial communities from uranium-contaminated site in the Upper Colorado River Basin, Wyoming, United States - RVT100D185 | ecosystem: Environmental > Terrestrial > Soil > Contaminated >...
CGCCCGGATCCGTCGCCATCGGGGGGATGGTGGTGCCGAACGTGGCACTCGGGGACGGCGACTCGGTGGTGGTGGACTCCGTGCCGTCGCTCGAGGGCTCGTTGTTCGTGGCGATCGCGGGGATGGTGAACAAGCCCGGCCGCTATCCGTGGCGCGAGGGGATGCGGCTGCGCGACCTGGTGCTGCTGGCGCGCGGGCCGCAGATCGGGGCGTCGCTGCACGAGGCCGAGATCGCGCGGCTCCCCGCGGACCGCTCGGGGGGCCAACTGGCGGTCACGATCCGGGTGCCGCTCGACTCCAGCTATCTGTTCGAGCGCGACTCGACCGGGCGGTACGTCGGCCCGCCGGGTCAGGCGTTTGCCGCCGGGGGGGCGCCCGAAGTGGCGCTGCAGCCCTACGACAACGTGTTGATCCTGAAGCAGCCCGCTTTCGACTTTCAGCGCACCGTCGTGCTGTCGGGAGAAGTGCTCTACCCCGGCACCTACTCGCTGCGGACCAAGGGCGAGCGTCTCGCGGACGTGATCGGGCGCGCCGGGGGGCTCACGCGGCAGGCGTACCCCGAGGGCATTCATTTCTCGCGCCCGGCGAACGAGGCCGGCCGCATCAACATCGACCTCCCGCGGGCGCTGCGCGACCAGGCGTCGCGCGACAACATCGTTCTGCAGCCGGGGGACTCGATCGACATCCCTGAGTACCAGGCGAGCGTGAAGATCGTGGGCGCGGTGAACTCACCCGGCAGCGTGCTGTGGCGCCAGGGCGCGGGGCTGGACTACTACCTGAGCGCGGCGGGGGGGTTCGCCTTCAACGCCGACAAGGGCCGGGTCAGCGTCCGGTTCGCGAACGGCGAGGTCCGCACCGCGCGCCGGGGCTTCCTGTCGTCGAGCAGTCCCCGGCCCGGGCCCGGGTCGGAGGTGTTCGTGCCCGTGAAGGAGGCGGGAGAGAAGGTGAACGCCGTGGCGCTGTTCGGCGGCATCGCGCAGATCCTCGCCAGCCTGGTCACCATCGTCGTCGTGTTGACGCGGTGAGCTACTAGGCCACCGCGCTTATGCCAGGCCCCTCGAGACCAACTGCTGATGCGCCTGGTCGAAGCGATCCACGGCCTGCTGGCTGCGCACCCACTCGACCAACTGGTGCACGCCCTCCGCGAACGCCACCTTGGGCTCGTAGCCAAGCAGCGTCCGAGCAAGCGTGATGTCCGCATAGCAGTGGCGGATGTCTCCCTCGCGAAACTTCCCGAGCACCGTGGGCGCGAGGTCACGCGCGCCGAGCGCGCCGAGGATCGCATCCGCCACCTGGCGCACGGTCGTCGGCCGGCCGGTCCCCACGTTGAGCGCCTGGTAGTCGGCCCGATCGGTCGCGAGCGCCAGCAGATTCGCCTGGACGACGTCGGACACGTGGACGACGTCCCGGCTCTGCTCCCCGTCCTCGAAAATGATCGGCGGCTGGCCGTTCAGCACGCGGGAGCAGAAGATGGCCGCCACGCCGGTGTAGGGGTTCGAGAGCGCCTGCCGTTCGCCGTAGATGTTGAAGTAGCGCAGCGCCACCGTGGGAATGCGGTACGCATACCCCACGCTCAGGAACAGCTCCTCGTGATCCCGTTTGGTCACCGCGTACACCGAGGTGGGATGCAGCGGTTTGGTCTCGGGCGTTGGGATGGGGGCCAGCGGCTCGCCGCTGCCGGGGTCGCGCATCTCCCACTCGCCCCGTTCCAACCGGTCCCGGCCTCGGAGCCGGGGGGAGCGCGCTTCCCCGCCCGGCGTGCGGTACGCCCCTTCGCCGTACACGGACATAGACGAGGCCACGACAACCTTGCGAATCCGGCTGCGACGCTTCACGACCTCTTCGAGGAGGACGGCGGCGCCGACCGTGTTCACCTGACAGTAGCGGACGATGTCGTACATCGACTGCCCGATCCCGACGAGCGCCGCGTGGTGCAGGACGACGTCGATCCCCTCGAGGGCGCGTGCGACCGTGGGGGCGTCGGTCACCGAGCCGCGCACGACCTCGGCCTGCGTGTTCAGGTACGCGGGCGCCTGATCTCCCGGCCCGTGCACCTGGGGCTCGAGGTTATCGAGAATACGGACCCGATGTCCCCGCGCGACCAGCGCGTCCACGAGATGCGATCCCACGAATCCGGCGCCGCCCGTCACGAGCACGTGCTCACTCACGCCATGCCCCTCCTTTCACGTCAGCAGCTTACCGACGACAGATGGCGGTGTCCATCCCACGCCGGGGATGCGCGATGGCCGTGAGCCGCTCCGGCATCGGGGTCGTGGTCATCAACTGGAACGGGCTCGCCGACACGCTGGCCTGCCTCGAGTCGCTGGTCGCCGCAACGCCCGAGCCCGTGCGCGTCGTCGTCGTGGACAACGGCTCGACCGACGGCTCGCTGCATGCCTTGCGCGACTGGCAGGCGGCCCGACGCGGGCAGGGCGCCGGGTCGGCGGTGACGATCCTCGCGTCCTCCACCAACCGCGGGTTCAGTGGCGCCAACAACGTCGGCGTCGAGTACCTGTGCGCCGATCCCGCCATCGGGCATTTCCTGCTCCTCAACAACGATGCGACGGTGGACCCCGGGTTCTTCAGGGAAATGGCCCGGGCGCTCGCGGCAGCCCCGGACGCCGGGATTGTGGGAGCGACCATCTACGTCACGGCGCGGCCGGGCGAGGTCTGGTACGCGGGTGGCCGCTTCCTCCCGCTGCGCTCCCTGGTGCGGCACGAGCGCACGGTGCCCCGGGATGGGGCACCGCTCCCGACCCAATTCGTGACGGGTTGCGCGATGCTCATTGCGCGGCGCGCCTGGGAGACGCTGGGACCGCTGGCGGAGTGCTATTTCATCTACTTCGAGGATGCCGAGTACTCCTGGCGCGCGCACGCCGCCGGCCTACCCGTGCTGTACGCCCCGCGCGCCGTCGTCCACCACGCGGTCGGCGCCTCCGTCACCCGCCAGTGGCCGGACCCTCGCGTCGTGCGCGTCCAGACTCGCAACCGGGCCCTGTTCGTGCGGCGCAACCTGAGCGGCTGGACGCGCTGGGGCGCGCTGGCCTACCTGGTCGTGACCAAGCCGGGGCGGGCACTCGTGGAAACGCTGCGCGGGCGGCCCGCCCTGGGGTGGGCCTTTTTCCGCGGCATGCTCGACGGGCTGATGACTAGCGCAGGCCGGCCCGAACGCCGACGACCACGTTGAGGTTGAAGGCATCGCTCGCGAAGTCGCGGTTGAGCTCGTAGATGGCGGTGGCCCGCGCGAGCAAGTCGCAGCGACCACGGAACACGAGCCGTTCGACGGCCAGCATGTGCTGCACGTCCACGCCCCGGGCGTCCGGCGGCGCCGCGCCCAACGGATCCCCGCGCTGCTGCCGGAGAATCCGGGTCCACGACCAGGTCCAGCGCCCGCTCGGCGTGTACGACTCGACGGCGACGACGGTCCCCGCCCCGCCGACCCCCGCTTCGGAACCCAGGACCTGGCCGAGCTGCGTATGCCCCTGATGGACGCCGGCGTGCGTGTAGAACGGCGCCCACCCGCGCGCTTGCGCCAACCGCGAGGCCTGCAGGTTCTGCACTTCGGCTCGGACCGCCAGCAGACGCTCCCCGGGCCGCAGCAGCGCCTTCCGGAACCCGATCGTGTACCCTCCGATGTGGTCGGGCTCCCCGATGAAGTCGCGGAAGTCCTGGTTGTAGTCGTCGCGCCCGTACTCGCCGTACACCTCGAACCCGCTGTTCGGCAGCACCCAGCGGAAGAAGGCGCTCGCAAGCTCGTTTTCCGTCGGGGAGTTGACGCCGCCACCCTGCCCCCCGCGGAACATCTGCAGCAGATACCCGAGGGACGGCGTGCCCGAGGGCCAGAAGCGGTGCGAGAACCGCGTGAATCCGACCTCGAGCCCCGGGACCCAGCGAGAGGTGAAGTCGATCGCGATCGCGGTGGCGAAGCGCACGCCGGCCGCGGCGGTCTCCGCGGCGAACGCCGACTGCGCCAGGCGGCCCCAGATCAGGCGACCGTGTATGCGTAGCAGCCAGAGGTCCACCGGCCGGGCGGTACCCAGAAACGCGTGGGGGAAGCCGGCCGCGTTGGTGCCCAGCATGATGGGAAACTCGCTCGCCGGCCCCCAGTATTGGTTGGCCGTCGTCACGCCCACCGCAACCTTGCGCCAGTCGACGCGGAGGGTCGATTGCCCGGGGTCGAGCCGCGCGTAGGCGCCGGCCCCGAAGCGCTGGGGCCGGTCGATCGTCCCCGCGGACATACCGTCTCCGTAGGACTGGTTGCCGCTCGCGCCGTTGGGCATCAGCGCGAATCCCGCGTTCTGCGCGAGGAACGCCTGCGGCGCGACCGTGAGTGAGAGCACGCCGGCGCGCGCCGCGAACCCACCCTGGACGTCGAGCGTCACCCCGCGCCCCGCCCAGACCGGCCCGTCGTTGTACCCGAATGGAAACGTCGTATTGATGCGCACGTTCGCTGCCGGGCTGACCCACACAAACGACGGGCGGTCGGCGAAGGCGTGCCGCGCCACCCACGGGTGCGACGTGTCGGCGGGCAGGAGGCGGTCGAGCTCGGTGGGCGAGAACGCCCGCAGGCCCCAGGGGTAGAGCGGGACCACGCGCAACGTCTGAAGATAGCGAAGGTAGTTCTCCAGCTCGCCGCCGGCGAACACCTCGGGGCGCGGCCACTCCTGGCCCTCCACCGCTCGCGTCGCGGGAGCCAAAAGGAGCACGAGGATGGCGAGGGCGCGGCGACTCACGCGGTGAGCTTAGCGACCCTAGATTGGAGTGTCCATCCCCGTCGAGCTCGGATGACTCTGTTGCGCCGCGCCACGGCCGCCCTGCTCCTGATCGGGTTGCCGCTTCACCCCACCGTCGCTCAGGCGCCCGCGTGGACGCCGTTGCCCCTCTTGAACGGCGACGCGGACGATCGCACGCGACTAGGGACTTTGCTCGGCCGTGCCGGCAGCGCGCGGTTCCTGCTGCGCGGCACATCCGACGCGCTCGATTCCCTGCCGGGTCCACCCAGCCGGCTCCGCTGGGCCCTGTTCGCACCCGACGTCGGCATCACCTACAACTCGGCGCTTCCCTTTTCCCTGAACGATGGCCCGCTCTGGGCGGCGCGCGGCTGGAGCGAGGCGATCCGCACCGGAGTGCGAGCGCAGTGGGGGCGCTTCTCACTCGTGCTCGCCCCCGAGCTGGTCGCGACGGAGAACCTCCCCTACGAGCTCCCGCCGCTACCGGTGCAGCTGCCGCGTCCGCCGGGACGGAGCGTGTTCTCTACCCCGTGGCACGTGGGTGATTATTCGATCGATCTGCCGCTCCGCTTCGGCGAACGGGGATTCTCGCGGCTGGACCTTGGGCAGTCGACACTGGCCGTGGACTTGGGCGCCGTGACGGCAGGACTCTCCACGGAGAACGAGTGGTGGGGACCCGGCATCAGGAACGCCATCGTCTTGAGCAACAACGCGGCCGGGATCCCGCGAGCGTTTGTGCGCACCACCCGACCGGTGCGGACCCGCATCGGCACGTTCACGGCACGCTGGTTCTTGGGCGGACTGTTCGAGTCGCCCTATTTCGACGCGACGTGGCAGAACGACCGCCGCTCGATCACGGGGCTGGGCACGACGTGGACGCCCGCCGGCGTGCCGAACCTGACCGTGGGCTTCACGCGGGCGGTGTACGCGTCGCTGCTGGGCTGGGAGGATATCTTCGGGCACGCACTCGACGTGGTGCGGGATCGCGGCCTCTACCGGGCGCCGGGAGACACGATCATCCGCCCGAGTCGCGACCAAGTGTTCTCGTTCTTCGGCCGCTGGATTTTCCCCGCCGACGGTCTCGCCGTGCACGCCGAGTGGGCGCGGACCGACCCGCCGCGCTCGCTGCGCGACCTGCTCACGAACCCCAATCACTCACAGGGCTACACGCTCGGGCTCGAGTGGGCGCGGCCGGTGCGGGCCCTCCGGGACGCGGTGCGCTTCCAGGCCGAGGTGACGTATCTCGAGAAGCCGCCGTCGTACCGGAATCTGCCCGAGGTCAGCTGGTACACGGGCGCGGCGGCGCCGCAGGGCTACACGCAACGCGGGCAGGTGCTGGGCGCGGCGATCGGGCCCGGGGCGTCGAGCCAATGGATGGCGGTGGACTATTTCGCTCCGACGTGGCGCGTCGGCGTGTTCGGCGGCCGGGTGCGCTGGGACGACGACGCGCTGTACTCCTTCCCGAGCTTCCACGACAACAAATGGTGCGCGCACGACGTCTCGCTGTTCGGCGGCGTCCAGGGCGCCGTCCGATCGCGCTGGGGCCGGCTCGAGGCGGCCGTCACCGCGGGCCAGCGCCTCAACGTCTTCTTCTACCACCTCACCTGGTGCGGCTCCACCGCCGCCCGCCAGGACATCCTCGACGTGCGGAACACGACCGTCCAACTGCGGTTCTCGCCGCGTTGACGCGCCGCGCCGTCACCGGCACCTTTCACCGCCTATGACCCAGGGCGACGTGACATTTCCGGTCCTCCTCGCGGGGACGCTCAGGCGCTGGCGCACCGCGACGCTCGTGGCCGCCGCTGTGGTCGGGTTCGCGCTCCTGCTCATGCTCGTGCTGCCGCCGTCGTACCGCGCCCAGGCGTCGTTCGTCACCACGAGCTCCAGTGTCCAGTTGCCGCGGGGCCTTTCCGATCTGGCCGCGGGGATCGGGGCCGCAGACCTGGCCGACCAATTCGGCCTCGGCGCCGCCCGCGAGCCCTCGGAGTCCCCCGCGTTCTATTACGCCCTGTTGAGCAGTCGGGAGCTGCTGACGCGGCTCGCGGTATCCCGCGTCCCCGATCCGCGACACTCTGGCGGTGATAGCGTGCCCCTCGTCAGTCTGCTGGTGCGTGGCGAGTCAGACTCTGTGCGGGCAACCGAGACGGTGGTGAAGCGCCTACGTCGCGAGATGCGCATCACGTACGACACCAAGACGAACCTCGTGACCCTGACGCTAGACGCCCGCTGGCCTGCCCTGAGCGCGCACATCCTCAACCGCGCGGTGGACCTCGTGAGCGCCTTCAACAAGGAGCAGCGCAGCTCCCGCTCGCGCGCCCGGCGCGAGTTTCTCGCCACCCGAGTCGAAGCGGCGCAACGGGAGCTGCGGGCGGTGGAGGACTCGCAGCGCCTGTTCTACGAGCGCAACCGCTCGTGGGAGAATTCCCCCGCGCTGCTCGTTGAGGAGCGGCGGGTGCGGCGCCAGGTCGAGACGGCGAACAGCCTGTATCTCTCGCTCCGCCAGGAATACGAGCGGGCGCGTATCGACGAGATCAACACCACGCCGGTGATCACGGTCGTGGATCGGGCCGTGCAGCCCCGGCGGCGCGAATGGCCGCGCCCCGCGCTGATCCTGCCCACCGCCGCGCTGCTCGGCGCCGTGCTCGGCACCCTGTGGGCTGCGGCCCGCGAACTCGTGAGCCAGTGGGCGCGCCACAACCCCGAGGAAGCCGCCGTGCTGCGCACCGCCTTGCGTCGCCACGGCGCCTGAGGCCGTGCTCCCTCGCTCGGAGCCGCTCGTGTGGGGGCTGCTCGCCTTCATCTGGCTCCTCCCGGTTCACGCCCTCGTCATCGCCTACCTGTACGGCGGGCTCGGTTGGCCCGCCGGGATCGTCCGCGCCGTCGCCGCGTGGAAGGAAGCTCTCGTCGCCGGCCTGCTCGCCGTCGCGCTGCTGCGCACGCTCCGCGGCCGAGGCGCGGCGCGCGGCGTCCAGTGGACGGACCTGGCGGTGGGTGGCCTCGCGGCGTTGGCGGGGGCCTACCTCGTGGGCGCCGAGTGGTGGTTCGACCAGGGCCTCCCGGTCGCCGCACAACTGTACGGCTGGCGCGATGCGGTGTTCGCGAGCCTCCTCTACTTCGTCGGCCGCGCCACGCCGGGTGTCGCCGAGGACGCGCGCGTGCTGCGGGCGCTGTTCACCGTCGGCGTCGTGACGTCCGCCATCGCGGTCCTGGAGCGGCTGTTCGTCACACCGGGGATGCTCGTGGTCCTCGGGGCTGGCAGTTACGTGCAGGAGTTTCTGGGCGCCACGCTGACCACCCGCGGCAACGTGTACGGCCTGCCCGACAATTACTGGACGACGGTCGGGAGCCACCTGGTACAGCGGGCCGGGTCGACGTACCTCTCGAGCCAGGGGATGGCGATCCCCTTCCTGATCATCATGCCGGCGGCCACCCTGTGGCTGCTCTCGGACGCGCCGCGGCGTCGCGTGCTCGCCTTGGCAGGCTACGCTCTCCTCTGGGTTGGCCTACTGCTCACGGTGACCCGCATGACGATCGTCGCGTGCGCCCTGCAGACCATGGCGATCGTGGCCGCGCAGCGCCGCTGGGGGATCGCGCTAGGCCTGGCCGTGACCGGCCTCGCGGGTTTCGTCGTGACCCTCGTGCTCGCTCCAGACGTCGCGACGTTCGTTTGGGAGACGTTGACGTGGCAGACGGGGAGCAGCCGCTCCCACCTTGCCGATTGGGGCACGGGTCTCGCGAATGTCCCAGCGCATCCCTTCGGCGCCGGCCTCGGGTCGGCCGATTTCGTCGCCGCCCGCTTCGGTGTCACGGCGCTCGCCGGCGACAACCAGTACTTGAAGTACGCCGTCGAGCTGGGCGTGGTCGGTCTCGCCATGCACGTCCTGGTTCTCGCCGGCCTGGGCGCGATCGGGCTCCGCGCCTGGCGCCGCGCCGCGACCGCGGACCAAGGCCGCTGCGGCCTGCTCGTAACCATCGCGGCCCTCGGCATTGCGCTCAACGCCCTGACGGCGGTCGTCCTGAACGCAACGATGTTGGCCTATGTCTTCTATTGGCTCGCCGGGGTCAGCACGAGCGTCGGCACGCGCCGGGATCGCCTCGAGCGCGTGTGAGCCAGTTTCGGGTCGCCCTGGACCTCACGATGGCGCGACTGGGATGGACCGGACCGGCGGTCTACACCGAGCGGCTGGCCGCGGGGCTCGCCCCCATGCTGGGGGACCGCCTCGTCGGCGTCGCTAGCCGCCTCGCAAGGCCGCCCGCCTCCCGGCGCACGGTAGCCGATCGGCTACGCACGCTGGGCCGTGACCTGTGGTGGCACCAGCTCGGCGTGAGCCTCGCTGCGCGCCGGGCGGGGGCCGCGCTGGTGCACCTGCCCGCAGGGCTCGGACCGGTGCGGCCGCTGCTGCCGATGGTGGTGACAATTCACGACACCATCGCCCTCCGGTTTCCAGAGTTGTTTCGCTCCTGGCACCGCCACTACTCGCGTGTCGTGCTCCCGCGCCTCGCCCGGTCCGCCGCGGCGGTGATCACGGTGTCGCAGGCCGCTCGAGCAGACCTGGTTGAGCAGCTCGGGGTGGCGCCGGAGAGGATCGTGGTCGTGCCGAACGGCGTCGATGCCCGGTTCGTACCGCTTGCCGCCGACAGCGACGAGGCACGCGCGGTCGCCGCGCGCTATCGCCTGCCCCCCCACTTCGTTCTAGCGGTGGGCGCCATCGAGCCCCGCAAGAACCTCCCCCGCATATTAGACGCGGTGCGCCAGCTGCGCGGGCGGGGAGCCACGGCCGGCATCACGCTCGTACACGCCGGACCCGAGGGCTGGCTCGCCGAAGATGTGCAGCGAGACGCGGCCCGGTTCCTCGGCTACGTGCCGACGGCCGACCTGCGGGTGCTCTATGGCCTGGCCCGGGCCCTGGTGTATCCTTCGCTGTGGGAGGGGTTCGGCTTGCCGGTGCTGGAGGCGATGGCGTGCGGTTGTCCCGTGGTCACATCCACTGTCTCGGCGCTGCCGGAAGTGGCCGGTGGGGCCGCCCTGCTCGTCGAGCCGACGGCGACGGAGGAGTTGGCGGCGGCGATCGAGCGCGTGTGGACCGACGAGGGGTTACGGCGGGATCTCGCGGCGCGCGGCCGGACGCGCGCGCGGGCATTCACGTGGGAGCGAACGGCGCGGGAAACGGTGGCCGTCTATGAACGCGTTCTGGGCTGATCGCGCGGTTGCCCTGGCCCTGGTCGTCGCGGCTGGCGCCTGCGCCGCCTACGACACCGCCGGCCCCCAAGTCCCGGCAGTGGACGGCATCTGGCAGGCGCGTGTCGCGGTCGCATTCGACAACCAGATCGAGGTGCGCGCCGACACGTTGCGCGGAGAGCTGACGCTGCGTGACACGCACTATCGAGGGCGCTTCACTGGGAATTACCGGATCGGCGCGGAAATCGGCGCATTCGGGGGCGTCATCCGGCCCGAGAGCACGCTTGTCGTGGACGAGTTTGGGACGCCGCCCAAGCCGATCGCCGCCGTGGACACCCTGCGCCGGCTGTACCCCTGGTGCGATTTCACGCGGCTCGGCACCGGCGGGCTGGCCGGCCGGCTTTCCGGCGACACGCTCAGCGCCGATGGCCAAGCCTCGCTACCGTGCTTCTACTCGCAGTACGGCCGCGAGGTGGAGATCCCCACTACGCTGACCATTCGCACACGGGCGGTCCGCTGAGGAGCAGCGGGGTCACTGACGGAACAGAGTGACGCGCGCCCCTCCAAAACCGCCTCCGTCCAGCACACCATCGAGTACGTTGTCGCTCAGCAACGACCCCGTGAAGGTGACCGTGGTGGCGTTCGGCTGCCGCAGCGTGAGCGTGACCGCGGGTGGCTGGGCGGTGCCCTGCACCGTGAAGAAGCGGCGCGCGACGCCGGGGGAATTGAAGTTGCCCGATCCGGTCACGACCCCGCTCGCGTCCGCCAGCACCAATCCAACGTTCAGCGTGTCGCCCGCGAACGCCCAGCGTCCCGTCAGCATGGGGGTCGCGGTCACAACGAACGTGACCGCCACGACGGCGGAATCCTCCCCCCTGCCCGCCGCCACCACCAGTCGTCCCCGATGGGTGCCGACCGGCAGACCAGCGAGGGCCGCCGTCACCCACGCCACCACCGGTGCGGTGTCCTGGGCCGGCGCGATCGTGAGCCAGGGCACGTCGGCGCTCGCACGCCAGGAGAGCCGGCCGGTTCCCCGCCGGTCCACAGTCAACGGCTGCAGGGGCGGGCCCAGCCCGCCGAGCGGCGCGGTGAATGCGAACGTCGGCGGGGTCACCGCCAACGTGGGGGTAGGCGGCTCGCCGAAGTTGCGGCACGCGGCGGCGATCGCGCAGCCGAGGACCAGGTGGCGCCTCGTCATGTCAGCACCGCACGCAGGGCCGCGCGTTCCTCCTCGGCGAGCAGCTGCCGCCAGGCGAACGCGACAAACGCCAGCGCCGCTGCCATCACGACCGCGACACGCGGCGCGGGAGACAGGCTCAGCCCGGCACCGAGCGTCACCGCGGCGAGGAGGCCGATCGCACCCAGCGCTCGTCCCGCGCCGGCCCCGTACCAGCGCGCCGGCTCGAATCCCTCCGCCCGCCACAGCGCCGCGGCCAGCAGTGCGGCGTCGAGCGTCACGCGGCCCGTCCAGGCGAGCGCGGCGCCCGTCACACCGAACGCGCGCACGAGCAGCCAGGCGCCCACGGCGTACAGCCCCAGCTCCACGACGTGAAACTTCGCCGGCAGGTCGGGCCGGCCGCGCCCGAGCAGGTACGCCGAGGGCAGGTGCGCGAGCGCATTGATCCAGACCCCGGCCGCAAGGATCGCGAGCGCCGCCGCGCTCCGCGCGCCATAGACCGGGCCAAGCCAGGCGGTCATGAGCGGTCCGGCGCAGCCGACCACCACCACGATCGGGGCGCCGAGCGTGAGGAGAAGGAACCGCAGCGACCGCTGAAACAGCCGCTCGTGGCGCAGGCGCGCGGCGTCCCCCCCCCCCGGGGCGGAGTCGCTCAGGGCAGGAAACAGCGCGCTCGCCAGGCTCGCCGGTACGATGAGCAGGCGGGTGACGGCTTCGTAGGGCGCGGCGTAGTAGGCCACGGCGGCGACCCCCGCCAGGGACCCGAGGATGAACCGCTCGAGGTAGGTGAGGAACGGGTTGATCGTGTTCGACACGGCGACCCAGCCGGCGTACCCCAGCAGCGTCCGCAAGGCACGCCGGCCACCGCCCCAGTCCCAGCGAAACCCGGGGATTGCGCGCCCGACGGCGAGCGCGAACGCCAGCGCCCCGGCGAAACGGACGGCGGCGAGGAGCGCCACGATCGAGCCCAGGCCCCCGCCCAGCGGCGCCACCACCGCGGGCACGACGAACACCAGAATGGTGGTGGGCATCCGGATCAGGTTGACGAGATCGAATCGCTGCGCCGCCTCGAGAATCGCGCGCAGGCTCAGCGAGCCGACAACGAGGGGCACCGACAGCGCCAGCAGGCGGAACGCGAGCCGGCTCTCCGCGGCCAGCGCGGCGGGGACATGGAGTACGCGATCGACGAGGAGGGGCGTGGCCGCGAAGAGCAGCAGCCCGCCCGCGATGCCAAGGACGAGCTGGCCGGTCACGGCCACCGTGGCCACTCGGCGCAAGGTCGTGTGGTCGCCGCGGCTCAGGTGCTCCGCCACGAACTTCGTCGTGGCGCGACCGAGGCCGAGGTCGAGCGCGCCGGCGTAGCCGAGCACCGCCCAGATGAGCCCCAGCAGGCCGAACCGCGCCGGGCCCAGGGCCTGCGCGGTGATGGGGATCGCGGCCAGACCGACGAGGAGGGGGATGCCCTGCCCCACGGCGTTCCAGCGCGCATTGCGTGCGATGCCGGTCAAGGGATGTCCTCGAGGTACTCATCGAGCCGCCGCACGAACGCGTCCCACGAGTACTGGCGGACATGCGCAGCCGCCTGCCTGCCGAGGCGTTGGACGAGCGCCGGGGCTGCGGCGAGGCGCTCCATCGCCGCCGCGAACGCATCGGGCGTCGGGTCGAGCAAGTAGCCCGTCTCACCGTCCAGCACGCTCTCCGTGGGCCCGCCCCTGTTCACCGCCAGGACAGGTCTGCGATAGGCCATCCCTTCAATGGCGACGATACCCCAGGGCTCGTTCAGCGACGGGAAGATCAGGGCGTAACACCGGCCGAACAGATCCTCCAGCTCTTCCCGTGACAGATTCGGGCGAAATACCACGCCGGCGTCGCCGCCGGCGATGTCACGCAGGTGCCGCAGGTAGTCTGCGGAGCCGGCGTCGACCTCGCCCGCGACCATGAGCGACCACCCGGACCCGTCCGACCGCTGGGCGCAGAACCTGCGGAACGCCTCGACGGCGAGCTCCACGTTCTTGGTCCATTTGATTCGTCCGGCGTACAGAAAGAAACGCTCGTAGCGGTCGCTGGGTCGGACGCGCGCCAGATCGACGCCGGGATGCAGGGTTTCCACCGTATCAGGAGGACACAGGCCGTTGGCCAGGACGTCCTCCCGGGTCGTGCGGCTGTTGACGAACACGCGGCGATAGTGTCGCCACGCAACACGGGTCAAGGCGCGGTACGGCGGGACCAACAGCGACAGAACGCCGCGCAGGTGCGGACGTCGCGCCACGAGGGTCTCGCGATATACGGCGTCGTATGCCGGTCGCGCGAGGGAGTGGCAGTAACAGACCACAGGCACCGATCGATTCCGCAACGTGATGAGGTCGCCGAGCCCTTCGGAGAACACGAGCAGCGCGTCGTAGCCCCGCAAGTCGAGGCGCTGGCCCAGGATCGTCAGGGCCGCTGCGAGCACGGGTCCCGCCGAGCGGTGGACCGAGACACGCCGCAATGCCACGACGTTGTCGAGGGCACGAAACTCCGGGAAGGTGCGCCCATAGTCCAGGTGATTCGTGAACACGGTGTAGCGATGGCACGTGCGCTGAAGCACCTCCAGGATCATCCGCTCCACACCACCGCGTGAGTAGATCCAGGGGTAATACAGCGCCACTCGCTTCATGAGGCGGCGTACACGGCGCGAACCGCGCTCGCAGCGCGCTCCCAGGAGAACCGCTCCGCGCGGCGGTGCCCATCGGCCCGCAGGCGCTGCGCGAGGGCGCCGTCCTCCAGCAGCTGGCTCAGTCGTAGCACTAACTCCTCGGGGTCGTGGGGATCGAAGCTCAGCGCGGCGTCCCCGTACACCTCGGGGAGCGCCGCGGCGTTGGAGCTGACGACCGGACAGCCACTGGCCATGGCCTCGAGGATGGGGATCCCAAACCCCTCGAGCAAGGAGGGGAAGACCAACGCCAGGGCATTGTTGTACAGCCCCACGAGAGCGTCGGTTGGGACGACGCCGAGGTGCCGCACGACGGGTGCCAGACCGCGCTGCTGCACACAGCGAAACACGTCCTCCGCCCCGTAGCCCAGCCGGCCGGCCAGCACCAGGTGCACGTCGGTGCGGCCGCGATCGCGCAGGATCTCGAGCGCGCGCAGCAACACCCGCAGGTTCTTCCTGGCCTGGATAACCCCGACAAAGAGCAGGTACGCATCGGGCAGGCCCAGGCGCTGCCGTGCGACGTGACGCTGCTCGGTGGCGAGGGGACGGAACACCGCAGAGTCCACGCCGTAGGGGGCCACGGTCACGCGGTCCGGGGCGACGCCGTAGTCCTCCACGATCTCGCGCTTCACGAGCGCCGAGCCGGTGAGAATGTGGTCGGCCCGCCGCGCCGCCAGGCGCGTGAGCACGCGCATGCGATAGCGCTCGAGTGGCGCGTACAGGTGCGGCATGCGCAGAAACCCGAGGTCGTGGATCGTCACGATTTTGCGGCAGCGGCCGACAGGCAAGAAGTTGAACGGCACGTGCAGCACGTCGAGGTCGAGGCGCCGGGAGAGCTGAGGGATCTCTACGCCGCGCTGCCACCACACCGACCGGCTGCGCAGCGGTACGTGCACCGCGTGGTCGCCCGGAAGCAGGGCTGCCGCCGCGGCGCGGTAGCTGAACACGAAGTACTGCTGGGTGGGGTCGGCCGCGTGCAGCAGCGCGCGGATGAGGTTCTCAAAGTACTGTTCGTTCCCGCTGTGCCGCACCCCGACGAAATGGGCGTCGATGCCGATCCTCAGACGATCCCTCTGCCGCGGATGAGGGCCGGAAGGGTGAGCAGCAGGATCTTGGCGTCGAGCACGAGCGACCACTCGCGGATGTACTGGGCGTCGAGGGCGATCACTTCCTCGAAGTCCACCGTGTCGCTGTTGCGGCGCACCTGCCACAGGCCGGTGATCCCGGGCTTCGCGCCGAGGCGGCTGAAGTGATGGCTCTGGTAGGCGTCGAACCCGGTCTCGACAAAGGGCCGGGGGCCGACGAGCGACATCTCGCCCACCAGCACGTTCCACAGCTGCGGCAGCTCGTCGATGGCCCAGCGCCGCAGCCACCGGCCCACGCGCGAGACGCGGGGGTCGTTGGGCAGCTTGAAGATGCGCGGATCGTGTGAGGCACTGAAGGGGGTGAGGGCAGGCTTAAAGGCATCGGCGCCGTCGGCCATCGTACGGAACTTGAGAATCATGAACGGGCGCCCGCCGATGCCGGTGCGGCGCTGGCGGAACAGGACGGGGCCGGGCGAGTCAAACTTGATTACCGCGGCGACGGCGAGGAGGACAGGCGCGAGCACGACGAGACCGAAGGTGGCGCCGGCGACATCGGCGACCCGCTTGATCGCGAACTGTTGCGCCTTGAGCGTCTGGGCGGTCAGCTCGACGAGCGGCTGCCCGCGTTTCCACACCACGCTCGGCTGGACGCCGGCGACCTCGAACGTGCGCGGCACGGAGAAGACGTGGCAGCCGGCGGCGATCGACTGCTCGACGACGTCGCCCAGCTCGGGGTCGCTCAGCTGCCCGCAGATCACGACGCTCTCGACGCGATGCCGCTGGATCAGCGCCGGGAGGTCGTCGAGCCCGCCGAGGGCGGCGGGGCTGGGCGTCGCCGTCGTGTCCACGAATCCCAGGGCGACGTGCTCGCCACGCGGCGCGAAGGCAGGCCGGCTCGCGAGGTCGCCGCATTCCCGGGCGGGGCCGATCAAGATCGTGCGGGAGGAGCCAGGGGTGCGGTTGACGATGCGGGCGTCCACGGCGTCGATCGCGAAGCGCATGGCGACGAGGCCGAG
>Ga0326597_10006606_pt1 | contig 15878 bp, 17 predicted proteins | sample RVTome_12_FD_203789 | JGI IMG/M metagenome (GOLD analysis project Ga0326597, IMG submission 203789) | Soil microbial communities from uranium-contaminated site in the Upper Colorado River Basin, Wyoming, United States - RVT100D185 | ecosystem: Environmental > Terrestrial > Soil > Contaminated >...
TCCGTAAGCTTCATCGCAAGCTCGTAAAGTGAGTCAGTTTTGGGGTTACTATAATGCGTGTAATTGGGTCCGCTGGGCGTTTTGTTTTTGCTGTACAACAGCGCCATAAAATTCTCCGGGTCGAAGTAATCCGCCCCCCAGTTGGCGCGCCAGAACGTAAGCTCACCACCCACCTGCGAGCTTCGGAGTGTCGATGCCTGAATGAAATCCAGCAGGACTTCTATTCCGATATCGCGTAATTGCGCCTGCACCGCCTCGCCGATTAATTTCTGCGTGTCATCATTGGAGACTGTAAGCTTAAGCGTTAAGCCCTTTCCGTTTGGATAGCCCGCATCAGCGAGCAATTGTTTGGCTTTATCTTTATCGAACTTATACCCTTTCACGTCTTTTGAAAAGCCGGGCATACCGAGCGGAATGGGTCCCTGCTCACCCGGATTGCCGCGGTGCTTAAGCACATATTTGATAATCTTTTCCCTATCGATAGCACAGCTTATTGCCTGGCGCAGAGTTTTATTTTCCGCAAGTATGCTCCCCTTTCCGCCGGGAGATTCCCTGTTTAACTGAACTGCAAGGTAAACCGTGTTAAGCCACGGCTGCTTGATAAGCTCAAAGTCGTATTGAGGGAGCAGTTTTCCGTTTTCGTCCGTTATCTGGCTAAGCACTTCGGGTGAGGGTTCGTAATAATCAAACTTGCCCTGCTGGAAATCAAGAAACGCAGTCTCGGAGCTTTTGATGAACGAAACTTTTATTCCGTCAAGCTGAACATCGGGCTTACCTGCCTTATTCATACGCCAGTAGCTTTCGTTTTTGGTTAGCTCAAGCTCGCGGTCAACTTCCCAGCGCACAAACTTCATCGGTCCCGTGCCAACAGGGTGATAGCCGAAGTTATCTTTGTAATGTTCGACCGCCTCACGAGGGTAAGCAAATCCATACGGCATTGTGAGTATGCTCAAAAACGGCGCAAAGGGTCGGGTAAGCGTTATAACCAGAGTAGTATCATCCGGAGTTTGGATGCCTGTGATTTCCTTTACGTTGAATTTATTTTCTTTAATTGAGTTGATGTAATCAAGGGCGCCTTTAATTCTGTCGCGGAACACCCACGCGCCGCGAGTTTTGGTGCGGGGGTCGCAAACACGTTCATAGCAGAACTTAAAATCACTTGCCTTCACCTCTCTCCCCTTGCCGTTTGGGAAGCACTCGTTATCGTGAAAGAAAACACCCTTGCGGATTATGAAAGTGTAAACCAGCCCGTCGGCAGAAATATTGTAGCTTTTGCAAAGCAGGGGCTCAAGGTTCATCGCGCGTGTGTATGCAAGCAGACCCTCGCACATCTGCTGGAGCGGCCAGTTCGCAGCATAATTTGAGCACATAACCGGGTCAAGGTTTTCAATGCCCTGCGGCTCGTTGTATTTAAAAATTTTGTCTGTGGACTCTTCTTTGGAGCAGGAAAGAACTAATATTGAAGATATGATGTAGAGTAAATATCTCATGAAATTTGACTGAATTATTGCAATAAAGCTCAAAAATAGACTAAATAATGATAAATAACTTGACAAAAATGAATATATATATTATTTTGGAAACTAATAAGACGATTTTAGTTTCCAATGACTGTTAAATGACTACCCAAACTTTCATATCAGATGACAAAGATAAGATCCTTCGCTACGCCCAGGAAAGATTCTTCAAAGAAGGGTTTTACAAAATAAGCATGGATGAAATTGCGCGCGAGCTTTCAATGAGCAAGAGCACCATCTATAAATACTTCCCTTCCAAAGTTGAGCTTGTAAATGATGCGGTGAAAACGCTTGTCGCATCGGTAAAAATAAGAATCGAGTCAGCAATTTCAATGGATTCCAACGCAGTTGAAAAATTCTTAGCGGTAATTAAAATCCTTACGGAGACAATAACTCGTTTTACGGATAAATGGCTGAGCGACCTTCAGCACCACGCGCCGCAGATCTGGGAAGAAGTCGATGAAACCCGCAGGAAGCTGCTGTATGAAAATATTTCGAAGCTGATTGTTCAGGGTCAGCGCGAGGGCTTAATCAAAAAATACCCGCCGGAAATAATTATCACAGTGATTACAGGCGCAATGCGCAACATCGTCAATCCATCTTTTTTGATTTCAACCCGCTTCAGCTATGACGAGGCAGTGCAGTACGCATTTAAAATTCTTCTCAACGGCATCTTAACTGAAAAAGGACAAACAATACTTAATCATTTAAAACTACAACAATGAAATTTAAAATAATTTCATCGAGTTTGCTATTAATAGCTTTCTTAAGCGGGTGCGGAAATAATAATGACGGCAGCTCAATCACCGCATCGGGGACAATTGAATCGGTTAATGTAACGGTAAGCTCAAAAACTGCAGGGCAGATTAAAAACCTTAACTTCAACGAAGGCGACAGGGTGAAAAAAGGCGACCTGCTGGTAGAAATAGACCATGATTTGCTTGATATCCAGTTACGGCAGGCGGAGGCAGGAGTTGAGCTTGCCTATTCTCAGTTGAAGCTTTTGAAAAGCGGCGCAAGGAAGGAAGATATAAAGCAATCCGAAGAGCTTTTGAGGCAGGCAAAGATTAATCTTGACCTTGCTCAGCAGGATAAAGACCGTGTAACTGAGCTTTACAAACAGGACGCTGCAACAAAAAAGGTTTATGACGACGCAATCGGCAGGTATGATTTGGCATTGACGCAGTATAACTCCGCAAAGGAGAACCTGCAGAAGGTAAAAACTATAATACGACCCGAGGAAATCGAGCAGGCGCAGGCAAATCTTAAAAGGGCTGAATCAAGTGTGGATTTGCTGAGGAAAAATATCGAAGACTGCAAAATCTACGCGCCGGTTGACGGATTTGTTTCGAAAAAATTTGTTGAGGCGGGAGAAAACGTTGCGCCTGGGGCATCTCTGCTTAGAATTTCGAATCTTGAAACAGTCGATTTAGTAATTTACATACCCGAAACCGAGCTAGCGAAAGTCAAATTAGGGCAGGAAACGGAAATTAAAATCGATGCGTTTAAGGACAAGACTTACATGGGCAAAATAATTTTCATATCGCCGGAAGCGGAATTTACACCGAAGAACATACAGACCCCCGAGGAACGAACAAAGCTCGTATTTGCGGTGAAGATACAAATACCCAATCCCCAGTTTGAGCTAAAACCCGGCCTGCCCGCAGATGCTACAATAAAATTAAATTAAAAATTAGTAATTAGTGAATTACCTGCCTGCAGCAGGCAGGCGAATTAAAAATTAAAAATTGGAAACAGCTATTAAGATAGACGAACTCACCAAGAAATTTGGGGAGCTCACAGCCGTTGACAACTTATCATTAACGGTTGGTAAGAACGAAGTATTCGGCTTGGTGGGACCGGACGGAGCAGGAAAAACTACGCTGATTAGAATGTTATGCGGACTTGCTGAGCCGGATTCAGGCAATGCAAATATTCTTGGCTATGACCTGCTGAAGCAAAAGGGGAAAATCAAAGATGAGATTGGCTACCTGTCGCAGAAATTCAGTCTTTACGCTGACTTAACGGTTGATGAAAATATAGAATTTTTCGCCGAGCTGCACGGAGTAAAGCATTTTAAGGACAGAAGAAACGAGTTATTGGAATTCACGCGACTCGTAAAATTCAGAAATTTTCTTGCGGGAAAGCTTTCCGGCGGGATGAAGCAAAAGCTTGCTCTTGCCTGCACGCTTATTCACAAGCCAAAAATTATATTCCTTGACGAGCCGACAACGGGAGTTGACCCTGTTTCGAGGCGCGATTTCTGGAAGATATTATCAGACCTGCATAACGAGGGCGTTACGATTGTGATTTCCACTCCCTACATGGACGAAGCCGAGAGGTTTAACACAATTGCAATGATGAACCAGGGAAAGCTGCTGATGGCGGAATCACCCAGGGAAATAAAAGCATCAATGCATAAGATTATTTTTGAAATATTCACACCCCGTTTGCGCGAGGCATATAAAATTATAAGCGAGGAAACAGGATATGAGCTGCAATTATTCGGTGACAGGCTTGACATTGCGATTGATGACTATGATAAGGACCACCCGGTTATCAGCAAACTGTTATCGGAAAATAAAATTGAAATAACGGGACACAGAATTAAACCGGTTTCACTTGAAAATGTGTTTATACACCTGCTAAAGGCGGCGTAATGAACTCCATTGAAGTTAAAAATTTGACCAAAAGATTCGGAAAATTTACATCGGTCGATAATATTTCATTTGATGTAAAACAGGGCGAAGTGTTTGGTTTTTTGGGGGCTAACGGAGCGGGAAAATCAACAACAATTAAAATGCTGTGCGGGATACTTGAGCCCACCGAAGGAAATGCAATAGTAGGCGGATTCAGCATTGATAAAGAATCAGATAAAGTTAAGCAGCAAATTGGTTATATGTCCCAAAAGTTTTCCTTATACAGTGATTTGACCGTTGAGGAGAATATAAATTTTTTTGCAAGCGTTTATGGTCTGGAGGGACAACGACTCGAAGAGCGCAAAAAATGGGTATTAAAGACCGCTGGACTTGAGCAGAGAACAAATTCAATTACCGGAACGCTTTCAACTGGGTATAAGCAAAGACTTGCACTGGGAAGCGCGGTGATACACGAGCCGAAAATTGTTTTCCTCGATGAACCTACTGGGGGTGTTGACCCGATTTCACGAAAGAATTTCTGGGATTTAATAAATAATTTATCCCAGCAGGGTATTACGGTATTTGTTACTACACATTATCTTGATGAAGCGGAGTTTTGCAACCGCATTATGATGATTGACGCAGGGAAGATTATTGCAGGCGGGAGTCCCAGTGAGCTAAAGACAAACTATTTAACCAATACAATCCTTGAGATTGAGTGCACCGAACCCGACAGCGCAATCAGACTGCTTGACGAGGTTGAATGGATAAAAAACACGGCATACTTCGGTGAATACATACACGTTACTTTAACCCCCTCCGACACACCACAGGTGCGTCTTTCTCCCCCTGATAGGAGGAGACAGGATTTCGGAAATGAAATCGAAACCAAAATTGAGGAGATTAGAACACTTTTGGATGGTAGTAACATAACAGTTAACAGGATTGACAGAATTGCAGCCTCGCTTGAAGATGTGTTTGTTAATCTGCTGGAAAAAGAAACCGCCTGACAATGCTATACAGAGTTTACGCAATAATAAAAAAGGAATTCCGGCAGATACGCAGAGACGCGCGGACTCTTTACCTGATTTTTTTCTTTCCTGTGTTTTTATTAATGTTATTTGGTTTTGCGCTTACACTTGACGTAAAGAACATAAAAATTGCAATCCGCAACTCCGACAATTCACCCGAATCGAGAGAATTTGTTGAGATGCTCCAAAGCTCAAGTTATTTTAAAGTAGTGGGGTATATCTATAATGAGCGTGATATCAACAAATACCTTGATGAGAAGCTTGCGCAATGCGTTGTGGTGTTTCCGGAAAGCTTTTCGGAAGATATTGGTTCGGGCAAAACTGCCAAAATACAGTTTTTGATAGACGGTGTGGACGGTAATACGGCGACAGTGATTATGAATTACATGCGAAGCGCGGCGCTTTTTTACACACAGAAAATTTCGCAGCAATACCTTGCCCGCAACGGACTTAAAGCATTTATGCCTATCGACCCGCAGCCGGTTTTCTGGTATAATCCCGACCTGAACACCACAAAATTTTTAATTCCGGGCTTGTTTTCAATGATACTTATTCTAACCGCCGTTATATTGACCTGCTTATCTATTGTAAGGGAAAAAGAGCTCGGCTCGATGGAACAATTAAAGGTCTCCCCGCTCGGCTCGCTTGAGCTTATAATCGGCAAAACCATTCCATATACAATTGTAGCATTGTTCGTTGCAGTGTTCACACTATTTATAAGCAATCTGGCATTCGGAATTGTTGTTAAGGGAAGCTATATACTGCTTTTTATCTCCACATTAATTTTTTTAATTGCTGCGCTGAGCATTGGCATATTTGTATCAACCATTGCGGATTCACAGCAGGTAGCATTTCAGATTGCGACTGTCGCGACGATGCTTCCGACTTTTATACTTTCGGGTTTTATTTTCCCGATTGAAAGCATGCCCGTGCCGATACAGATTTTAACCAACATCACTCCAGCCAAGTTTTATATAATAATACTTCGTTCAATAATGCTTAAGGGCGTTGGTATAGAGGCGTTCTGGCCTCAAATAATAAGTCTCGTAATTTTTGCATCGGTATATCTTGGAATAGCAACTATAAGAACTAAAAGGGCTAAAGCGTAAGTGAACCTGATATTAAATTTCATAAAGAAAGAGTTTTTGCAGTTCAAGCGGGATAAAAGAATGTTCGGTGTGATTCTTATTGCTCCCGTTTTACAGCTTATTTTCCTTGGATATGCTGCAACGCTTGATGTTAAGAATGTAAAAACCGCGGTTTGGGACCAGGATAGAAGTGTTACCAGCAGGGAGTTTATCGAAAAATACGAGAAGTCAGGTTATTTTGAAATGGTTTATTATGTTTCAGGCTATAGGGAACTCAACGAGCTTGTTGATAACGGGAAAGTTTTAATGGCAATTGTAATTCCAAGGGATTTTGAAAAAAACATTTACAGCGGAAAGACGGCAGGGCTTCAGACAATCTTCGACGGCACCGACGGAAACAAGGCGCTGATAGCGGCGGGATATTCGATTGGAATTACATCGAGCTTTGCTGGAAACCTTATGAATGATTTTATCGAACGCCTTGGCGGGAAAAACTCACCGCTTGCTAAAATCCCGGCCATTGAAGCCGAAACAAGGGTATGGTATAATCCGGATTTAGCAACGAGAAATTACATGCTCCCAGGGATAGTAGGCTTGCTGATTATGATTATAACCATCAATCTCACATCACTTGCTATTGTAAAGGAAAAAGAAATCGGAACGTTTGAGCAGCTGATAGTCACCCCATTAAAACCGTATCAAATAATTATTGGGAAGCTGGTGCCGTTTTCAATACTTGGTTTTGCGGTGATAACAATAGTTATATCTGTAATGCGTTTCTGGTTCGATATTGAAGTCCGGGGCAGTGTCGTAATGCTATACCTGGCAGCGCTTTTGTTTATGCTTTCCACGCTTGGGCTGGGATTGTTTGTTTCAACCGTATCGCGGACGCAGCAGCAGGCAACCATGACGTCTTTTTTCGGTGTAATGATGCCGATGATTTACCTTTCCGGTTTTGCATTCCCGATTGAAAATATGCCCCAGTGGATTCAATACATAACTTACATTATCCCATTGAGATATTTCATTACAATTGTCAGGGGGATAATTCTAAAGGGAATAGGAATTGAAAATCTGTATAATGAGTATCTGGCTCTGTTAATTTTCGGGGCAGTGATATTGCTATTGAGCTCGCTGAGGTTCAGAAAGAAACTGGAGTGAAAAGCATAATGACAAATGACCAATGAAAAGCAAAAAATTGTTAAAAATTAATGGTTTTTATCATAAAAAATACTTGCATTTATATATATTAAGATATATATTTGAGTAATTCCAATGAAAAAGCCACTTAAAATAACAAGTATAGCTTGTTTACTTTTACTTTCCGGCTTGCTCTGGGCTGCCACGGAGCTTCAATATTTCACCGCAAAAAATGAATCAGATGCAATTCTTTTAGAGTGGAAAACCGGTTTAGAAGACAATTTAAACCGTTTCGAAATCGAAAGAAGTGCATCTGAACCAAATAATTTTATGCATATTGGCACCGTAACAGCTATCGGAAGCAATTCATATTATTACTTCCGCGACGAAAGTGCTGCTCATCCAGTGACTCCGATTTATTTTTACAGGCTGAAATTAGTTGATAACAACGGCGGTCATGTTTATTCACAGACAATAACGGTAACGCGCGTTATTTCAAGCGTAAGGGATACATGGGGCAGCATAAAAGCTATATTCAGATAAGCCGGCCAGCTCAGGGATATACATTTCTCAGCTTCATCTTAAATTTACATTTTATTTTCTTAGGTTATGCGAGTTTTTCACAATAAACTACATTTTAAAAATTAACCTAAAGGAGAATCATGGCAGACAATACTTCAACAAGACCAGCAGTTGCATCAATTACACAGGCAGATATTGATGCAGGCAAAACAATGGGAATTTTGGCATACATTCTGTTTTTAATTCCGCTCTTTGCCGCGCGCGATAATAAATACGCAATGTTTCATACCGAACAAGCAATTGCTCTGTGGATTGCCTTTATCGTTATTTACATAGCTATGTGGATTTTAACCTACGTCGTAGGAATGATCAGCAGCAGCCTAGCGTGCATCATTTCCATTCTTGGCATAATACCCTGGCTTGCATACTTAGTTTTATGGATAATGGGACTTATAAATGCAATCGGCGGCAAAGTAAAAGAGCTGCCGGTAGTTGGCTCATGGGGAGCTAAATTAAACTTAGTAAAATAATATTCCAGCAACAGGAGAAATTAATGGCTGAAACAAGACAGATTAACATAACACCTGAAGAAGCCGAAGCGGGCAAAACGATGGCAATCATCGCCTATTTTATTTTCTTCGTACCGCTTTTGGTTGACGAAGCAAGAAACAATAAATTCGCAATGTACCATACGGAACAGTCAATCGTATTGTTAATACTTCAGATAATAGTGAATATAATCGGCGTAATAACCTGCGGAATCGGCTACATTTTGTATTTGCCGGTGCTTGTATTTTACGTTATGGGTATAATTAACGCCGTGCAGGGGCAGGCAAAACCGCTGCCGCTTGTCGGTCAGTTCGGAGAGAAATTCAATCTCGTAAAATAGTGTTTTACAAGTTGAAATTTGGGCGCAATCTTTAAACAGGTTGCGCTTTTTTTATTTAATATCGGCCAAACATAAGGGTTAAATAAAATGAACGACCAAATAAATCTCTTAAAAATATTTTCCTTAATTTCAGCCATGCTGAATATACTATTCGCCATAGGATGGATTGTATATACCATTTTAGGGGGCATTGTAACATGCGGAATTGCATGCCTGTTCGGGATAATACCGGTGATTAACATTATTGCCTGCGTTATGGATTTTATCTCATACAATAAGCTTAATAACCTGAACCAAAGCGGAACATACAGTTCCGTGCAGTTTGCTGCAATATTTGATATAATAACCTTCATTTCTGGAAATATTGCAAGCATGATTTTCGGCATTATTGCTTTAACTTATTTAAACAATGCGGAATTGAAAAATTATATGGTGCAAAAAGGGATTTATTAAATCCTGAACCGCCTTCTCCATAGCCTTTAAAGAAGTTTTACAACTCTTAAAAATTCTTATTATATTTGTAAAACTTACCAGACAAAAATTTTTCTTATCTCATTGGCTGAATTTATTCATCTACATAATCATTCACATTACTCCTTACTTGATGCAATCTGCACAATAGACGGTCTAGTTAACGCAGCAAAAGAAAATGATATGCCTGCCGTAGCGCTTACCGACCACGGGGTTATGTACGGGGCTATGGAATTTTACAAAAAGGCGAAAAAAACAGGAGTAAAGCCAATCATCGGGTGCGAGTTCTATATTATAACCAAGGGCTCGCGTTTTGAAAAGGGCAAAGCCGAGCATATACCCGAGACAATATTGGGTAAAGATAAATCTTTAAAATCCAACGGTAAGCTCTCAAACAGGAAATCGAATTACGACCATATTGTTCTTTTAGCGAAGGATTACAAGGGATACCAAAATCTGGTGAAGCTTTGTTCAATCGGACATACGGAAGGTTTTTACTACAAGCCGAGAATTGACTCCGAAATATTAAAGCAGCACTCCGAGGGTGTGGTATCGCTTTCCGCCTGCGCCGGGGGAGTTGTTGCGTCTCATATATTGAGAGGAGATTATGATTTGGCGAAAGAATCCGCAGCTGTATACAAGGAAATCTTCGGCAATGATTTTTATTTAGAGATACAAAATCACGGACTTGAAATCGAACATAGAGTAAGGGAATATATGAAAGAACTGGGCAAGGAACTTGGTTTAAAGCTTATAGCAACAAATGACATCCACTATATTAAGTATGAACATCACATTCCCCACAACCTGTATTTGTATATAAATACCGATTTATCCAAAGACAAGGAAGGCAAGAACCTTGAAAAAGATTTAAGATATGAAACCGACCAGGTTTACTTTAAGTCCGCCGAGGAAATGTGCAAATTGTTTAAGGACTTTCCGGACGCAATCGAATCGACCCTTGAGGTGGCGGAAAAATGCAACCTTGAGCTTCCCGAGAACGTTTATCATATGCCGGAGTTCCCTATTCCAAAAGAAACAGGCGTCCGGACGCTTGATGAATATCTGGATAAAATTACACACGAGGGTTTAAGGGAAAAAATTAAAAATGTTACTTCAGCGGAGATTGACAGGTTAAATACAGAGCTTGAAGTGATAAAGAAAATGAAGTTTTCAGGTTACTTTTTAATTGTAGCGGATTTTGTAAACCACTCGAAGCGAAACGGAATTTACGTGGGTCCGGGCAGAGGAAGCGCGGCGGGCTCGCTTGTATGCTACGCGCTCGGGATAACTAACGTCAATCCACTTGATTACAACCTGCTTTTTGAAAGGTTTTTGAATCCGGAAAGAGTTTCAATGCCTGATATTGACATAGATTTTCAGGATGACGGGCGTGACGACGTAATAAACTACTCCAAGCAAAAATACGGCGAAAATTCCGTTTCGCAGATAGCAACCTTCAACCGCTTGAAAACCAAAGCCGTTTTAAAAGATGTTGGGAGAGTTCTGAATTATCCCTTCGACACTATAAATGAAATAACAAAGCACGTTCCGTCTATTTTCGGGAAGGTTAAGTCACTTGAGGACTGCTATAAGGATATTCCTGAATTCAAGCAGTATTTTGACGAGGTAAAGGAAAGAAAAAAACTGCTGAATTATGCAATAGTTTTAGAGAACTTAAATAAAAACGTGAGTATACATGCTTCGGGAGTTGTGATTGCCCCGTCGGAAATTTCAAATTATGTACCGGTAGCAAAAGCCCCTCAGTCAGATAATATTTACATGACGCAGTATGACTGGAAAATGCTGGAAGAAGCGGGTTTGATAAAAATGGACTTCCTTGGATTAAGGGAATTGAAGCTTCTTCACGAATCCGTTGACCTGATTGAAAAAAGGCACGGGAAAAAAATAGACCTCGATACATTGCCTCTTGATGATGCTAAAACATACGAGCTTTTCTCAAGCGGTCACACTATCGGCATATTCCAGTTTTCAAGACCGAAGATGAGGGAACACCTTTCAAGGCTTAAGCCGAAGAACATTAATGACCTTGCTGCGATGAATGCTTTATACCGCCCCGGACCGATGGATTTAATACCAGACTTTATCGAAAGGAAGTCAGGCAAGAAGGAAGTTACATACCTTCATCCCGATATGGAAGTGGTATTAAAGGAAACTTACGGAGTAATTGTTTACCAGGAGCAGGTCATGCAGCTTGTGAGAGTGATTGCTGGATACTCACTTGCAAAAGCTGACCTTGTAAGGCGCGCAATGGGCAAAAAAGACGAGAAGGCGATGAAGGAGCAGGAAGCGGAGTTCACAAAAGGCGCTGTTCAGAAAGGGTATGATAAAAAGCTTGCCAAAGAGATATTCAGATTAATACTGAAATTTGCCGATTACGGCTTTAATAAGTCGCACAGCGTTGCGTATTCAATTTTAGCTTACCACACGGCTTACTTAAAAGCGCACTACGCTCTTGAGTTTATGACATCACAGCTTAACTGCAGGTACGGCGATATGGACGAGATGGTTCTGCTTATAAATGAATGCAAGAGAATGAAAATCAGCTTAAGCCTGCCCGATATTAACGAGTGTTATTCCGAATTTACCATAAACGAAAAATCGGATAAGGAAATTTTATTCGGACTTTCAGCCATTAAAAACGTGGGCAGGGTTGCAGTAGAAAATATTATCAAAGAAAGGACTGAAAAGGGTCCATACAAAAGCTTCATTGATTTCTGCTCAAGAATCGATGCAAGGGTGGTTAATAAAAAGACGGTCGAAGCGTTAATCTTTGCAGGAGCTTTCGATTCACTTGAGAAAAACCGCAAAAAGCTCCACGACAATTACGAAGCGGTATTATTCAGGCATAACACTAAAAAGCCCGTTGAAACTGGACAATCATGGCTTTTCATGGGTGAAAATAAAGAAATAGAGGATGTAATTATAAAGCCATTGGGTAGTGATTACCCTGACTGGTCAGACAGGCAGAAGCTATCATTTGAGAAATCCGTTTTGGGGCTTTACGTCAGCGCACACCCGCTTGACGATTACGAGGATGAAATAAATAAGCTTGCAACTTTGAGGTTTGGCGATGTTTCGGATATTGAAAACGAAGAAATCGATATAAGCAAGCTCCACAGGGTCAGAATGTGCGGAGTTGTAAACGATTTAAGAATTAAGCAGAGCAAAAAAGGCAACCGTTTTGCTGTGTTCATGCTTGAGGATTATACAGGACAGGGCGAGTGCGTGGTATTCCCTAAAACATTCGAAGAGCATATCGAGCTTTTAAGAAACGATATCATTGTCACCGTCACAGGGCGGGCAGACGAGAACGGCAACACAATAAAAATCATTGTTGACGAGATTAAGCCGCTCACAAAATCAGCCAGCCCCGAGAAGCCGGTTGAAAAGCTTACCATCAGAATAGATTCCAATACATTTAATCCCGACAAAATTTATGAAATAAAGCGCTTTTTGAAGGGACGCAAGGGTGTATGCAGGGTATTTATCGCGCTTAAAAACGGGAGCAAGGAAAGCACTATGGAACTTGAAAACGTAAAAATTCATTATGATGAATACTCGGAAAAAGTTTTATCCGAGATTTTCGGAAAAGAAAATCTTATATTGCAGTAATTATTTTTAATAACACCTGCCTGCAGCAGGCAGGTCTGATATAAGGAGATAAAATGCATCCATTAGAATTAAACGACGCTAATTTTCAGCAGGAAGTAATAAATTCAAACGTACCCGTACTGGTTGATTTCTGGGCAGTATGGTGCGGACCATGCAAAATCATAGCGCCTTACGTAGAAGAGCTTGCCGGTGAATACGAAGGAAAAGTAAAAGTCGGAAAGCTTGATGTTGATAATAACCCGCAGGTATCAATGCAGTACGGAATAAGAAGCATCCCGACATTACTGATATTCAGGGACAGCAAAGTGGCAGACCAGATTATCGGCGCTGTGCCAAAACAAGTAATAGCGCAAAAGCTTGATGCTCAGCTTCAGCCCGCGTAAATTCAAAATTATATTAATAAATTAAAGACCTGCCAATTGGCGGGTCTTTTTATTTTATTTTAGCTAATTTTACGTAAAATGTTTTCCTTAACTCAAATACTGCTTTTTATTCTGGTTTTCCTTGCGGCCGGATTTGCTCTGTTTGTTTATTTTTTTTCTGTTAAAAACAAAAAAAGTATTCAATTAAAATATCCTATTATAATTTCTTACATTGTTTTTACTTCACTGTTGGTTTTAATTTTATTTTATACAACACGATTTATAAAACATTTCGGATTTGAAGGATTTGTGCTGCTTACTGTTATTTTTTTAATTGCAGGTTCATCATTGCTGAATTTATCAATAAGATTGAACTTAATGCGTAAACTTAAAAAACTAAAAATCAAGAATGTCAAAATTTAAGTTAATACCGCTTTTATTTGTTGGTTTCACAGTATTATTTGGGTGCAACTCATCTAATATAAAAAAGACAAGTGATGTAAATAAGAAAAGTGATTACTTAAATCCATACTTCCCGATTACCGAAGGAAATTACTGGAAATATATTAACGAAGCACCAAGAGAAGAAACCGAATCGTTTACGGTTAGAGTTGAAGCGATTAATGTTAAAATTGCGGGACTTACGGCATTTCCTTATCTGACAAAGGAAAGCACACCGCAAAGCGTTTCAGTAAATGAAAAAGGTGAGATTGAAGTCACGGGATATTTCGGAACCAGCGGTGTGATTTTTCCCTCACCGGAAAATTTTAAAAAGGGCTACCAGTGGAATTTCGGCAATTTTGGCGGATACGTAAATGACGAAAACATCAAAGTTGAAACCGAAGCAGGGACGTTCGAGAACTGCTTTTATGTTTCTATGACTGACGGCTTTACTTTTTCATTTGAAATGTGGTTTAAAAAAGGGGTTGGGATAGTAAAATGGGGCGCAAACAGAACAAATCCACCGACTTTAAATTTTATTTACTACGTCCTGAAAGAATATAAAATTAATTAATGTACGATATTCTTTTTTATATTTTCTTTTTTATCTGCATCTTTTCTGCAATTTATATTGCCTTTTCAAGCAACACAGGTAAATCGCTTTTTGCTCTATTGCTTTTGATGATTACTGTACGCGGAATATTCGTAATGTTAATTTCGGAATTATTTGCCCTTATTGGTATTTTAGCGTTAATTATGGCGGCATCGCTTATATTAATATTTTTCCCGCGATTTGAGAATTTTCTGCAAAAGGGAAACAACATAATTCCATCAACGAATTTTTCAATGATAATTGCAATTAGTTTGCTTGCTGCAATTGTTTCGGGCTTGCTCACATCGACCAGATGGAGATTATTTGATATTAATTATGAGATAAACTCATACATTTTAATTTTCAGCAAATACCTGCCAGCAATATTGGCTTTAACATTTATTGTATTTATAATTATTACATCACTTGGATTTATTTTAAAAAAAGGAATATCTAAATAAAATGTCAGCCGGTATTAATCATTTCATATTTTTAAGCACAGCGTTTCTGGCTTTGGGTATTTACTCAATTACCTCGCATAAAAATATTGTGAGGATAATTTTTGGTTTTGTTCTGATTTTCACGGCTTCAGTTATAAATTTTTCAGCATTTGGAAATTTCAACGGTTTCAATCCCGAAGGACAGATTAATTTGTTCTTAATTACTGCTTCCTGCTTATTGCTGCTGTTTTTATCCGTTGTATTGACATACAAATATTATAAAAATCACAAAACAATTGAACTGGATTGATTCTGCCATATTTTAATATTAACCTTTTTATAGTTCTGATTACTGTAATTTATCTGTACATGATACTTTTTACTTTGATTAATTTAAGCCAAGCTGTCAGAGTATTTTATAATAAACTCCTTGATAAACTCAACGCCCTTATTAATAAAAACAAAAAAGTGGGTGGAGTGTTGGATTTTATTAAATCGAAAATTTTATTTTACATGAATAAAGCTCTAAGAATAGTTTTTAAATTCTTGCTGATACTTTCATATTACATATTTAAGTTCGATTTATACATCATAAAAAACGATTCCGTTTTAGTTGATGAGCCCGTAAATTATACTGCGCTCGTTTTAAGAAAGCTATACACTGAAAATATACGGACAGTTATTGTCTACAGTTCCCTTGTGCTTGTAATATTTTACTTCATTTTAAGTGTTTTCTAAATTCAGTATAATTGTGTTTTAAAAGCAGTTTTAATTACGTACGGAATTGGATTCCCGCTTTCGCGGGAATGACAACAAAAGTTTAATAAAATAAGCCGCCGTGGCGGAATTGGTAGACGCGCTAGACTCAAAATCTAGTGAAGGCAACTTCGTATCGGTTCGAGTCCGATCGGCGGTACAAACTAATTGAACCAGGAAATTATTAATAATTTTTCCAATTTTCTGCCTGAAATCACTCTTGCATTAACCATTGTTATCAGCAGTTTTCTGCCAATTTTTTTCAAAAAAGGCTCGAAATTAATACCGATTATTTTTCTGGTATTATTGGTTTTAACTCTTGTTTTTGCTGTATTTCAAATTTATATACCTTCC
>Ga0326597_10006607_pt1 | contig 15873 bp, 16 predicted proteins | sample RVTome_12_FD_203789 | JGI IMG/M metagenome (GOLD analysis project Ga0326597, IMG submission 203789) | Soil microbial communities from uranium-contaminated site in the Upper Colorado River Basin, Wyoming, United States - RVT100D185 | ecosystem: Environmental > Terrestrial > Soil > Contaminated >...
CGCCCCCGGGCGCCGGCGCCGGTACAGCCTCTGATCCGGACGGTTGCGCTTCGGCCGTTGTGTCAGCCGGTTCGACGGGGGGCGGCGCTTCGGCGCGGCGCTTGGCTTCGGCCGCGGACTGCGTTTCGGCCTCCAGATCGGCGGCCCGGCGATCTTCTTCGTCCTGGCGCGATTGTTCGAGCGCCTGCACCCGGGTGGCCCGTTCGCTGGGGGTCAGGCCACGCAGCTCCTTGCCGATATCCTCCGGCGTGGCGCGGGTTTCCGCCAGGGCCCGCTCGGCCGCCTGACGGGATTCGGTGACCTCGGTCATGCCGCCGCCGGCGCCGGGCGCGAAGGTGCGTGAGCGCTTGACCTCGACGGTGACCGCCTTCGACCGGCCATGGCTGAAGCTTTGCCGGACCTGGCCGGTCTCGACGGTCTTCTTCAGCTCGAGCGTGCCCGGCCGGTTCAGCCGCAGCGGCTTCTTTTGCGGCTCATTTTCCTTGCTCGTGGTCATCTATGTTCCAGGCCTACCTTATGTAAACTCAATCCGCACTTCCGGGTGTCACCGGCGGCGATCCGCCGCGGAGTCCGTCAAGCCGTGCCAACGCCTCGCGCAGACGCGTGGCGATGCCGCCCGCGGCCACGGCCACATGAACCAACGCCTCGCGCCCCAGCGCACGGCCCAAGTCCGCGGCGGCGAAGATCTCGACGACCGGCACACCGTGCGCCCGCGCCAGGGCGCGCAACTTGCCGCGCCCGCCTTCCGCCGCATCCTCGGCCTGCAGGAGAAGGGCCGCGGCACCGTTGCCCAACCAGGCCGATGCCGCATCGAAACCACCGGCCACCGCGCCACCGCGCCGCGCCAATCCCAGCAAGTCCAGACAGCGGCGGCGCAGCAGCCGCTCCACCTGATCCGCCAGATCGGCGGGGGCCCGTGCCGGCGCCCGCGCCGCCTTGGCGAACAGATTGCGGGCGCAGGCGCGGTCTATCATATCGCGTTGCGCCGTCAGCCACAAACCGCGGCCGGGCAGGCGCCCGTCCACATCCGGCACTACGCTGCCGTCCGGTCCGACGACGAAGCGAATCAGCTCGCACTTGGGCCGCACCGCGCCGCTGGCCAGACAACGCCGCTCCGGCCCTTCTTCTCGAGCCATCGGCGTGCCGGTGGACATGAGCGCGACCGTCATGGCCTGACCTTATGCGTCCGGTGCCGGTTCGCTCGGCTCGGCGGCGGCCGGCGCCTCTTCGCCCTCGAACCAGTGGGCGCGCGCCGCCATGATGATGGCATCCGCCTCCGCCGCGCCGGGCGCCAGATCGCCGAGCATGTCGATCAACTCGTCGCTGGCCAGATCGGCGAGATCGTCCAGGGTTTTCACCCCGTTCTCGCCCAGCTTGACCAGCACCACCGGGCTCAGGCCGGCCAGACCCGCCAGATCGTCGGCAACGCCAAGCTCGCGCCGCTTCTCTTCGTTCTTGCGGTTCAACTCTTCCAGATAGGTGCGCGCCCGCGCCCGCAGCTCGGTCGCCACGTCGTCATCGAAGCCCTCGATCTCGGCCAACTCTTCCACCGGCACGAAGGCCACTTGCTCCAAGGTCATGAAGCCTTCCGCCACCAGTAGATGGGCAATCACGTCATCCACATCCAGGGCCTCGATGAAGAGCTGCGAGCGCGCCTTCATCTCCTCCTGGCGGCGCCGGGACTCCTCGTCCTCGGTCATGATGTCGATATCCCAGCCGGTCAGGATCGAGGCCAGGCGCACGTTCTGGCCGCGCCGGCCGATGGCCAGAGACAGCTGATCGTCGGGCACCACCACCTCGATGCGGCCGGCCTCCTCGTCGAGCACCACCTTGGTCACCTCGGCGGGCGCCAGGGCGTTGACCACGAAGGTCGCGGTATCGGCCGACCACGGAATGATGTCGATCTTTTCGCCCTGCAGCTCGCTGACCACCGCCTGGACGCGGCTGCCGCGCATGCCGACGCAGGCGCCGACCGGATCGATGGAGGAATCGCGGGAAATCACGGCGATCTTGGCCCGGCTGCCCGGATCGCGGGCGACCGCCTTGATCTCGATGATGTTGTCGTAGATTTCCGGCACTTCCTGGGCAAACAGCTTGGCCATGAATTGCGGGTGGCTGCGCGAGGCAAAGATCTGCGGGCCGCGCGGCTCTTCGCGCACGTCGTAAATGTAGGCGCGTACCCGGTCGCCGGTGCGGAAGGTCTCGCGCGGCAAGGCTTCGTCGCGGCGCATCATGGCTTCGGCGCGGCCCAGATCGATGGTGACGTTGCCGAACTCGTTGCGCTTGACGATGCCGTTGACGACCTCGCCGATGCGATCCTTGTATTCGCGGAACTGCCGCTGACGCTCGGCCTCGCGCACCTTCTGCACGATCACCTGCTTGGCGGTCTGAGCGGCGATGCGGCCCATGTCGATGGGCGGCAGATCCTCGATGATGTGGGCGCCCATTTCGATTCCCGGCTGGCGCTTTTGCGCTTCCGCCAAGGACAGTTGGGTAAATTCGTTGTCCGGGGCCTCGCTGACTTCCAGGAAGCGGCGCAGGCGTACTTCGCCGGTGCGGCGATCGATCTCGGCGCGGATGTCGTGTTCGTGGCCGTACTTGGCGCGGCCGGCCTTGGAGATGGCTTGCTCCATGGCTTCCAGCACCTCGTCGCGCTCGATGCTTTTCTCGCGCGCGACCGCATCGGCGACTTGCAGCAATTCGGTTCTGAAGAGTGTTGTGGTTTCCATCGGTTACTCGGTCTTTTGTTGTGCAGGATACCGCCCTTTTTGCGCGGCGGCGATCAACTCGTCGGTGAGCACCAGCTTGGCCTTGGCCACGTCGGCGAAGGGGATCGCCACCTCGCCGTCGTCGGTGGCCAGGCGCACCCGGTCGCCGTCCAGGCCAAGCAAGCGGCCGATCCAGCGGCGGCGGCCATCGGCGGCGGTGGCCACCGACTCGAGCTTGGCCGTGGAGCCGGCGAAGCGGTCGAAATCCGCCAACCGGGTCAAGGGCCGGTCGATGCCCGGGGAGCCGACTTCCAGCTCGTACGGGCCGGCGATCGGGTCTTCCACATCGAGGATGGCGCTGACGGCGCGGCTCAAACGGGCACAGTCATCCACGTTCATGCCGCTGCCGTCGGCGCGTTCGGCCATGATCTGCAGCCGCGCCCGGCGATTGCCGGACAGCATCACGCGGACGATAGCGAAACCCATCGCCGCCGCGCTCGGCGCGATGAGCTGCTCGATGATCGCCGCTCTGCCCGCGCCGCGCTGGGCGCGAACCGGCGCGACCGCTTCGCTGGCTTCGGGCAAAATGCCGTCTCTCCGTTGCGTACCCATGATCTAGGCAAGGCCGCAAAATAAAAAAGTGGGCCGGAGGCCCACCGTTTCGGTGACCTGACACGAACTATATCGCAGTGATTCGTGTCACCTTATTTTGGTGGGCCAATTTAGCGCCCGCGGGCGGCCCACCGCAAGGGCTTTCTCCCCGCATTCACCCACCTCCGCCCATCACCCGGGCCGTTGTCACCCGGATCGGTGGCCGCGGGCGAACCGCAGATAGACCGGGGGACGGCCGGCAGCCTCCGCCTTGGCCTGGTAGCGGGTGGTCGGCCAGTCGGCGGGGCGGCGGCGCCAGTCACCGGGCCCCTCCGCCAGCCAGGAAAAATCCGGGTGGCCGACCAGCACCTCCAGCATCCAGCGGGCATAGGCCGGATCGTCGGTGGCCAGGCGCAACTCGGCACCGTCGGTCATGATCCGCGCCAGATGGCCCACGGTCTCCGCCTGTATCAGCCGGCGCTTTTGATGCCGCGCCTTGGGCCAGGGGTCGGGAAAAAGAATGAACACCCGGTCGATGGAGGCCGCCGGCAGGGCCGCCAGCAAATCGCGGGCATCGTCCTGGTAGAGGCGCACGTTAGACAGACCACCGGCGTCGATAAGGCGCAACAGCTGGGCGATGCCGTTGACGAAGACCTCCGCCCCGAGCAGGCCCACCTCCGGGTGGGCGCTTGCCTGCCAGGCCAGGTGTTCGCCGGCGCCGAAGCCAATCTCCAGCCAAATGGGCCGCCGACCAGACACGGGCCGGGCAAACAGGGTGGATGGATCGAGGCCGCCGCCGGGTGGCAGGGTGACCGCGAGCCGCGGCAGCAGATCCTCGAGCAAGCGGCGTTGCCCGGCGCGCAGGCGGCGGCCGTGCCGGCGGCCGTGAAACGGGCGGCGCGGGGCGGCCTCGCCCGCGGGCCGGGCGGCGGCTGGGCGGCGCCGCGCCATGGCGCCTTAGGCCGCGAAGGCGGCGCGCAGACCCTCGACCAGATCCATCCGTTCCCAGGAAAAGCCGCCATCCGGCTCGGGGGACCGGCCGAAATGGCCATAGGCGGCGGTCCGCGCATAGATCGGCCTGCTGAGGCCCAGATGTTCGCGAATGCCGCGCGGGCTGAGGTTCAGCATCTCCTGCAGGATGCGGGAGAGTTTCTCTTCGTCCGCCTGGCCGGTGCCGTGGGTGTCCACATAGACCGAGAGCGGCCGCGAGACGCCGATGGCATAGGAGAGCTGAATGGTGCAGCGGCTGGCCATCTCGGCGGCCACCACGTTCTTGGCCAGATAGCGCGCCGCATAGGCGGCGGAACGGTCGACCTTGGTCGGATCCTTGCCGGAGAAGGCACCGCCGCCGTGCGGCGCGGCACCCCCATAGGTATCGACGATGATCTTGCGCCCGGTCAGGCCGCAGTCGCCGTCGGGGCCGCCGACCACGAAGCGGCCGGTCGGGTTCACGTAAAACTCGGATTCCGCGCACATCCAGCCTTCGGGCAGGACATTGACCACGTGCGGACGGACGATTTCCCGCACCTGGTCCTGGTCCAGATTGGCGGCATGTTGGGTGGACACCACCACGGAGGCCGCCCGGCAGGGCTTGCCGTTCTCGTAGACCAGGGTCACCTGGCTTTTGGCGTCCGGGCCCAGCCCCGGCTCGGCACCGGAATGACGGGCTTCCGCCAAGGACCGGAGAATGCCATGGGCCAAATAGATGGGCGCCGGCATGAAAACCTCGGTTTCCCGGCAGGCGTAGCCGAACATGATGCCCTGGTCGCCGGCCCCTTCGTCCTTGTTGCCCGCCGCATCGACGCCTTGGGCGATATCCGGCGATTGTTCGTGAATGTGATTTTCGACGCTCAAGGAGCGCCAGCTGAACCCTTCCTGCTCATAGCCGATATCCCGAACCGCATGGCGCACTACCTGTTCGAGCATCTCCGTATCGACCTCCTTGGGGCCGCGCACCTCGCCGGCAAGCACCACCCGATTGGTGGTCGACAGGGTTTCGACCGCGACACGGGCATAGGGGTCATGGCCCAGAAACGTATCGACAATGGCATCCGAGATTCGGTCGCAGACCTTGTCGGGATGACCTTCGGATACGGATTCGCTGGTAAAGAGATAGCAGCCCTTGCGCACTCTCGGCTCCCCCCAAATGAACTTAGGCCCAAATGATCTTGGGCTTCGCGGCGGTCACGCGAAAAACGCGGCTGGGCAGACCCAGCCGCGCCCGATGTTGTAGCGTTCAAAAATAGACCGTCAAGGAGATTGTCCCCGGGATTGCCCCGGCCGGGGTCTATCGGCGCGCCGGATCTAGATCTCGTCTTCCTTGAGCGACGTGGCGCCCAGGGCCTTGGTCATTTCGAACAGGCGTTTGCGCAACGCCGGATCGGCAATCTTGTAATAGGCCCGCACCAGTTCCAGGGTCTCCCGCTTGGCCAGGGGATCGCGTTCATAGCTTGCCTGCTCCTCGGCTATGCCGCGGCGCTGGGCCGGCGAATTGGCGGCAACACCCGAGGGCATATCCTCGAAAAAGAAGCCGACCGGCACATCGAGAACGCGGGACAGGTCGTACAGCCGGCTGGAGCCGATCCGATTGGCGCCCCGTTCGTACTTCTGCACCTGCTGGAAGGTCAGGCCGATCGCCTCGCCCAATTTTTCCTGGCTCATGCCGAGCAGTGTCCGGCGCAGCCGCACACGGGCTCCGACATGAATATCAATGGGATTGGGCTTGCCCGTGCCGCGCCCGTACGCCGCGTCGCCCCTACGACTCATGGTTGCAGATTCCTTCACACAACTCTCCCGTTTGCAGAGATACGTAAACATACCTCTGCATGACGTCAACGCGAATTACGTACAGGCCCCAAAGCGTTAATAGCTTATCGGAAAAATCTACGCAATATCAAAGTAAAGGCGAGGGGGGCGAGTGTGAGGAAAAGAATCACCCAGTTGCCCAGCCGTGCATACAGGGTTCCTCGGGGTATGGGCAAGGGCAGGGCCGCATCCAGCACCCCGATCCGGTTGAGGCCGAGGTGCCCGGCGATGCGGCCATAGGGATCCACGACGGCGGAAATACCCGAACTGGCCGCCCGGATCAATGGCAGGCCTTCTTCCACAGCCCGCAGGCGGGCGGCGGCGAAATGCTGGTAGGGGCCGGAGCTGAGGCCGAACCAGCTGTCATTGGTGACATTGAGCAGCCAGCCGGGCCGCACGCCGGCGGCAACAACCTGACCCGGGAAAATCACCTCATAGCAGATCAACGGGCTGGCCGCCGGCAACCCGGGCAAAGGCAAGGTGACGGGGCCCGGCCCGGCGCTGAAGTCCGTCGATCCAACGGTCAATTTCATCGCCCCCAGCAGCCACCGCCAGGGCGTGTATTCCCCGAAAGGCACCAAATGATGCTTGTCATAGGTGGCAACGATATCGCCGCGGGACTCGATGGCCTGCAGGCTGTTCCACAAACGGCTGTCGGCGCCGTTTTCGCTTGCCCGCGGCGCGCCGGTGATCAGCAGGCCGCCCGGCGGGATGACCGCCGTCAGGATGCGGCGCAGATCGGGATCCTGATCCAGCAGGAAGGGAACCGCCGTTTCCGGCCAGATCACGTGGGTAACCGGTGCCGCAGCCGGCTGCTGCGACAGCCGCATTTGTTCGTCCACGTGACGGCGGCGCAACTCGGGCACCCATTTCAGGGATTGCGGGATGCTGGCCTGCACCAGGCGCAGACGCACATCGGGCACCACCGCCGTGTCGGCCGGCGGTGCCGCATCCAGGCGGACCGCCCCGCCGGCCCAGGCCAAGGCGGGCAGCAGCAGAAACATCAGGCCCACGATCCGGCCGCCGCCACCGCGCGCGACCAGCAACGCCGGTGCCGCGGCGGCCAAAACCGTCAGCCAGGAGAGGCCCCAGACCCCGGTCGCCGCGGCCAGTTGCAGCATCTCCGGCGAAAAGCTCCACACCGTGCCCAAGAGATTCCAGGGAAAGCCGGTCAACAGCCAGGACCGCACCCATTCCGCGATCATCCAAGCAGTGGCGAGCGCCACCACCCGCGCCGGTCCACGGCCGCCGATCGCCGCGGTGGTCCAGACCGCCAAGGCCGGAAAAATGGCCATCCCCGCCGCCAAACCGGCGATGGCGAAGGGCATGATCACACCAAAGCGCGGCGCATCCACCAGGAAGGCGATGCCGACCCAATAGAGCCCGGCCGCCATGTGGCCGAAGCCGAAACTCCAACCGATCAGCGCCGCCTGGCGCCGCCCGGCCGCGCCTGCCTCAATACCGTCAAGCAACCAGACCAGGCCGGTGAAGGCGATCAGAAGAAACGGGATCAGATGCAGGGGCGGCAGGGCCGCCGCCGCGGCCACGCCGCACAGGGCGGCAGCCCCGTGCCGGCGCCAGCCGCGCCAACCCGCCATCGCCCGGGCGCACGCCGCCAGACGCGATGAACCGCCCACCGGGGCGGCTGTCCCCGGCGCCACGGTCACGCGCCGCCGATTTTGCGCGGCAGATTGCGCACCCGCAGGCGCTTGACCCGGCGCGGATCGGCCTCCATCACCTCGAAGCTGATGCCGCTGGCCGGATGCAGGATCAATTCGCCGCGGGTCGGCACCCGGTCGGCCAGATAGAAGACCAGGCCGCCGAGGGTATCGATATCCTCATCCCGCTCCTCGTCGGCAAGCACCGGCCCGGCCAGGGCCTCGAATTCCTCGATGGTGGCCCGGGCATCGGCGATCACGGCGCCGTCCGGGCGCTCGATCAGCTTCGGTCCTTCGGCGACGTCGTGCTCGTCCTCGATCTCGCCGACGATCTCCTCGACCAGATCCTCGATGGTCACCAGCCCGTCGATGCCGCCGAACTCGTCCACCACCAGGGCCATGTGCACCCGCGACAGGCGCATTTCCAAAAGCAGGTCGAGGACCCGCATGGACGGCGCCGCGATGAGCACCGTGCGCACGATCTTCGCCAGGTCGAAATTTTCCTTGGTCTTGGCGTATTTCAGCACGTCCTTGATGTGGACGATGCCGATCACGTCATCCAGGCTTTCGCGGTAGATGGGAAAACGCGAATGCCCCGCCTCGCTCATCACCGCCAGCAGCTCGTCGATCCCCGACTTGATGTGCATCGAGACGATATCCGCGCGCGGCACCATCACGTCGTAGGCGGTCAGGTGGCGAAGCTTGAGAATATTCCCGAGGAGGACCCGCTCGTGGCCGCTGATGGGCGACGCCGGGGCATCGTCGGGGACCGTCTCTTCGATCTCGCCGATGAAGGCCTCGAGGGAATCGCGCAGGGACGAATCGCCGTTGCGGCCCAGCACGCGGGTGCGCAAACGCTGCCACAATCCCAACCGCGGCGGATTTCCCGAACCGGCTGCCGGTCCATTGTTTTTCGAGGTTTCGCTCATGAGCCCGCCCCGCCCGCCGGCGTCACCGGGGCCGTGTCGCCGGCGTAAGGATCGGCGATGCCGAGGCCGGCGAGAATGGCGATCTCGCGCCGCTCCATGTCGGCGGCATCGGCGTCCACATGATGGTCGAAGCCAAGCAGATGCAGGATGCCGTGCACCACCAAATGGCTCGCATGATCGATAGCGCTTTTGCCTTGGGCTACGGCCTCCCGGCGCACGGTCTCGAGCGCCAGCACCACATCGCCGAGCAGGACCGGCCCCTCCGGTGATAATTCCCCGGGTGCATCAGACTGCGGGAAGGCCAGCACATTGGTCGGCGCATCGCGGCCGCGGTAGTCGCGGTTGAGCGCCCGCACCACGGCATCGTCGGCCAGCACCACGCTGAGCTCGATCCCCTCCGGCGCCGCGAAGTCGCCCGCGCCAGCACGCAGAGCAGCCGTGGCAACCTCGCGCACCGTGGCATCGATTCCCGGGATGGCGCGGCGCCAGCCGGCGGCAGGCACATCCACAGAAATCGTTATCCGGTGTGTCGCACAGCGGGTACTGTCGGGATCCTCGTCCATATCCTTCAGCCCCTCCCGGCCTCCGGTGTCCGGTGCGGCGTGCTCCAAGATCATCATGGCCGCGGCTTATCCTTGCCGCCGCTGTCGCGGGCTTCATAGGCGCGCACAATGCGGGTGACCAGGGAATGGCGCATCACGTCGGCGTTGGTGAATTGCACCAGGGCGACCGTGTCCATGTCGGCCAGCAGATCGACCGCATCGCGCAGGCCGGACAGTTGGCCCGAGGGCAGATCGACCTGGGAGAGATCGCCGGTGACGGCCATCCGGCTGTTTTCGCCCAAACGGGTTAGAAACATCTTCATCTGCACCGGCGTCGAGTTCTGCGCCTCGTCCAGAATGACAAAGGCGTTGCTGAGCGTGCGCCCGCGCATGAAGGCCAGGGGTGCCACTTCGATCTCGCCGTTGGCCAGCCGGCTGACGACCTGTTCGGCGGGCAGCATGTCGTAGAGGGCATCGTAGAGCGGCCGCAGGTAGGGGTCCACCTTCTCGCGCAAGTCGCCGGGCAGGAAGCCGAGGTGTTCGCCCGCCTCGACCGCCGGGCGCGACAAAATGATCCGGTCGACCTTGCCTTCGGTCAGCAGGGAGACCGCCATGGCCACCGCCAAATAGGTTTTGCCGGTCCCCGCCGGGCCGACGGCAAAGACCAGCTCGTGGCTGCGCAGGGCCCGCAGATAGGCCGCCTGATTGGGCGACCGGGGCGAGATGTACCGCTTGCGCGTGCGAATGGTCACGTCGTCGGCCTGCAGATCGGCCACGCCGTTGCCAGCGCCCAACGGGCCTTGCGCCAGGCGTATGGCCGCATCCACCTCCGCCGCGCCGACCTCCAGCTTCTTGCGCAATCGGTCGTAGAGGGCATTGAGGGCCAATTCGGCGATGCCCGCGGCCTCGGCCGGGCCGGAGATGGTCAGCCGGTTGCCACGCGCCGCCAAACGCACGCCGAGGCGCTGTTCGAGGCGGACGAGATGCTGGTCATGCTCGCCGTAGAGTAGAGACAACAGGCTGTTATCGTCGAATTGCAGCAGCGCCGCTGGAGCCGCCTTGGGGGTGGCCTTGGGGGGGGCCTTGGGAGCAGCTTTGGCCGGGGCGCCGCGCTTGTTGGGCGGGCTCATGCCTGGGCCTCCGCCAAGGGCCGGTGGCTGGCACGCGCCGGCCCTGCGGCCAGCTCGCCGGCCAGGCTGTTCGGGCCGGCGCTGACGATGCGTACCTCGGCAATGCGATCGAACGCCGCAGAACCGGCGGCCACGTGCACCGATTGCATGTACGGGCTGCGGCCGATGAGCTGGCCCGGCTTGCGGCCGCGCCGCTGCAGCAGCACCGGCAGGGTGCGGCCGACGCACGTCCGATTGAAGGCCATCTGCTGGTCGGCGATGCACGCCTGCAGCATGGCCAGGCGTTCCGCCTTGACCGCATCCGGCACCTGGGCCGGCAGGGCGGCGGCCGGTGTGCCGGGGCGCGGACTGTACATGAAGGTATAGGCTTGGGCGTAGCCGATCTCGCTGACCAGGCGCAAGGTGGCGGCAAAGTCGGCCTCGCTTTCGCCCGGAAAGCCGACGATGAAATCCGAGGAAAGTGCCGTGTCCGGCGCGGCGCGGCGCAGTCGATCGACCGTGCGCCGGTAGTCATCCGCGATGTGGCCGCGGTTCATCGCCTTGAGGATGGCATCGGAACCCGATTGCACCGGCAGATGCAGGAACGGCATCAGCTTGGCCACATCGGCGTGCGTTTCGATCAGCTCCTGATCCAGATCCCGCGGATGGGAGGTGGTATAGCGCAACCGCCGCAGCGAAGGGATCTCCGCCAGGCGGCGGATCAGGCGCCCCAGGCCCCATGTCGGCGTGCCATCGCCGCCGGGCGCGTCACCGTGATAGGCATTCACGTTCTGCCCCAGCAGGGTGATTTCGACCGCCCCGGCGGCGCACAGGCGCTCCGCCTCGGCCACCACGTCCGCGGCCGGGCGGGAATACTCGGCGCCGCGGGTATAGGGGACGACACAGAAGGTGCAGAACTTGTCGCAGCCCTCCTGCACCGACAGGAACGCCGCCGCACCGGGCGGGGTGGCCAGACCCGGCAGATGGTCGAATTTCGATTCGACCGGAAATTCCGTATCCAGAACGCCGTGCCCGGCCCCATCGGGTGCTGCCGCACCGGCCCGCGCCAGGCGGGCGAGCATCTCCGGCAGGCGGTGATAGGCTTGTGGGCCGACCACCAGATCCACATGCGGGGCGCGGCGCAGGATTTCCGCCCCCTCCGCCTGGGCCACGCAGCCGGCCACGGCGACCAGCATGCGCCCGCCGGTCCGGGCCCGCTCGGTTTGCAGGGCGCGCAGCCGGCCCAATTCGGAAAACACTTTTTCCGAGGCTTTTTCGCGGATGTGGCAGGTATTCAGGATCACCATGTCGGCGCCGGCCGGCGCCGCCGTCTCTTCGAAGCCCAGCGGCGCAAGCACGTCGGCCATGCGCGCCGAATCGTATGCGTTCATCTGGCAGCCGTAGGTCTTGATATAGAGCTTCTTGCGCACGTCTCGATTCGCCTTTTATCCGTTCACCGTCTCCGTGTGGGCCTCCGCCGCCGCACCGTCGGCCGGTGCCGGCTGGTCGCGCGGCCGTCCGGCCAAGGCCGCGGCCACCCCGGCCGCGACCCGCATTTGGCAGTGCTCGCACAGGGCCTTGCGCGAGGTAAACTCATCGATGGTCACCGGCGGATGAAACTCCACCTCCACCGTCACCCGGCCGAAACCCACCGCCTGCCACAAATGACCGGCCAGCTCCATGTCGCCGTACCAAGCGAAGAACGGCCTGAGATAGCGCCCCATGGGCACCCCGTCCAGCTTGGTATAAGCAATCGAGACCGGCTGCACGGCCAGCGGCTGGCCGCCGGGGCGGGCGCTCGCCGCCGCAAACAGCGCGCTTTTGAACGGCAGCACCCGGTTGCCGTCGCCGCTGGTTCCCTCGGCGAAGAGGATCAGATCGTCGCCGGCTTCCAGACGGGTGCTCATTTCGTCCCGGTGCGCCGCCACCCGCTTGCCCTGGCGCTCGATGAAGACCGAGCCCTGCAGCTTGGCCAGCCAGCCGAACAAGGGCCATTTGGCCACCTCCTGCTTGGCGACGAAGGATCCGGCGATCAGGGAGCCGAGCACCTCGATATCGAAATAGGAGGCGTGGTTGGAGACATAAAGGGTCGGATGCCGGTGCGATTGTGGACCGCGGCACTCCACCCTGAGCCCCAGGATCCGGCAGCAGCAGCGGTGATACCAGAGCGGCAGCCGCTTGCGCAGCGGCAGGCGGAAGAGCACGGCCACCGCCTGCACGGGCAACAGCGGCGCCGTGAATCCCAGATAGAGCAGGATGCGCAATACCGCCTTGAATGGAGAGACAAGACCTGTCGGGACCATCGGGGTCAGCTGGCACCCTCGCCCCGGTCCGCGTCATCCCGTGTGTAGTGGCGATAGTAGCGGTCGGTCACCAGTTCGGTCTTGACCACGATGCACACATCCGTGGTGCCGAACTGGCTGTCCACCACCGCCCCTTCGCCGACGAAGCCGCCCAGACGCAGATAGCCTTTGATCAGCGGCGGCAACGTCTGCAAGGCGCGGCGCGGGACGATGCTCTCCGGCGGCATCCGGTTCATCGCCACATAGCGCTCCGGAATTGCCCAGGGCCGGAGCGCCGGCGGCGCCAAGTGATGGTGATAGAGATAGGTCAACGGCACGGCCAGGCGATCCGGATCAATGCCCGGCAGGCTGGCGCAGCCGAACATCAGTTCGATCCGGTGGACCAAACCGTATTCGGCGATGCCGCGCCAGAGCAACTGCATGGTCGTGCCCGTGCGGTACGCCGCATCGATGCACGAGCGGCCCAGCTCCAGGATTTCTCCCGGGTAGGCCAACAGGTTGGAAATATCGAATTCGTCGGCGGAATAGAACTGGCCGCGTTCCGCGGCCGCCGGCCGGCGCATCACCCGGTAGGTGCCGATCACCGCCTCCGGCCCGTCGCCGCGGCGTGTATCGAAAACCAGAAGATGATCGCAATACTCGTCGAAGGAATCGAAGTCGCGGCGCGCCGCCGCCATTTCCGGAGTCGGCCGTGCCGCCATGGATTCGTAGAAGATACGGTAGCGTAAACTCTGCGCGGCCTCGACCTCGGCCTCGGTTTCCGCCAAACGCAGGCGCAAATCGCCGACCCGGACGTCGACCAGCCTGTCTCGGTTTAAATCGAGTACGGCCATCGCGGCGCGCTTCCTTTGCGGGCGGTTCCCGGGCACTCGGCGATACGCACCGATCTTAGCCGGTCCCGCCGCCGCTTGGCGAGCCGTTCCCGGAACGCCGGGATGCCTTGGCCGGCTTGGCTTTCTTGTCTTCAATACGAACCCCAAACAGCTCCAGGCGATGGCCGACGAGCCGATAACCCAAGACCCGGGCCGCTTCCCGCTGCAGACGTTCGATCTCGTCGTTGCGGAATTCGATGACCTGGCCGGTGGCCGTATCGATCAAGTGATCGTGGTGTTCGGGCGCCACCGTTTCATACCGCGCGCGCCCGTCGCCGAAGTCGTGGCGGGTGAGAATATTGGCCTGTTCGAAAAGCTTGACCGTCCGATAGACCGTGGCAATGGAAATCCGCGGATCGACAAGAGCCGCGCGCTGGTACAGCGTCTCCACATCCGGATGATCGCCGGAGTCCGACAGGATCTGTGCGATGACCCGCCGCTGGCCGGTCATCTTCAGTCCCTTTTCCTTGCAGAGCCGTTCGAGAAGCGAGGCCATATCTCCGGTGACGTTCAATCGTCGTCAACGGCCAGTATAGCGGACAAGACGGCCGCCGCCCACAACGGAACAACGTGGGGCCGGCGGCCCGGTACGGGCCCTTATGCCTTCTTGCGCCGCGCCCGCGTGCCCAAGCCGATTTGCTTGGCCAACCGGCTGCGCTGCTTGGCGTAATTCGGCGCGACCATCGGATAGTCGGCGCCCAGGCCCCAGCGATCGCGGTATTCATCCGGTGTCATGTTGTAGGCTGTCTTCAGATGCCGTTTGAGCATCTTCAGCTTTTTGCCGTCTTCCAGGCACACAACATAGTCCGGCGTCACGGACTTCTTGACGGGAACCGCCGGGGTCGGCCGCTCGGGCTCGCGCGGGCCGGCGCCGCCAACACTGGTCAAGGTTTCGTGTACATCGCGGATCAATCGCGGCAAATCGGCCACGGCCACGGAATTGTTCGCCACATGTGCAGCGACGATATTGGTCGTCAACGCCAACAGTTCGCTGGGTTTAGCTTGCTCGGTCATTATGGTTTCTTGTCCGTTTTGTTTGTCTGGTCTCTATATAAGTTCGCTATTCGGGCAAAGCAACAATAATAATGCTTCGGGACCAGTAGTCACCCAAGCGGAGATCATTCAGCGGACAAAAAACTTCTGCTCGAATATGGTTAATTCATTGATTTCTGTGGCAACGCGACCAATAGAAACCTCCTGTTCGTTAAAAATGCCAACAAAACGAAGCAAAGTCGTATCGGTCGTCAGTTCGGCCTAGGCGAGGTCGCGGGCCAGAACCAGGGCGCTGGCCGATGGGCCTTGCGCCCGCTGGTAGTAGGCCGGGCGGCGGGCGATGGGGGAAAATCCCTCGGCGGCATAGAGGGCGAGAGCCGCCTCGTTGTCCTCGGCAACCTCCAGGAACAGGCGGGAGAGGGCGGCTTCCGAGGCTTGGTCGATGGCGGCGCGCAGCAGCAGGCGGGCACCGCCCCGGCGGCGCCAGGCCCGGGCCATGCCCAAGGAGAGGATCTCGCCGGTCCCGGCGACACTCTGGCCGAGCAGGAAGCCGACGGGCACGGGGGCCATGGAGGGAGCTGTCTCGGCGCTGGCGAGCAGCCCATAGGCCCCCGGCATGGCGAGAATTTCCGCCACCGCCTTGGCATCCCACACCTGCCCGGCCGTTAGGCCGGTGAAACTATCGGCATGCAGGGCGGCAATCAGCGTGACATCGAACGGGCTGACCGGGCGAAGGGCGAAGCCGGGCGCGGCAAGCACGCTCATCGGGCCGGCCGGCCCGGCGGGCTTGCATTCGGCGGGTTCACCGTCGGCACGGTCACATCCGGCGCCCGCAGGTAAAGCGGCCGCGGGGGTGGCGCCTGCGGTCCCGGCAGTGGCTGGGCGGCGGCGAGCCTGGCCACCTGCGCGGCATCGGTCCAACCCGGCGACGTGGCGGCACGGGCATCCCGCCCTACCGCCTGCAGAACGGCCAAGGCCGGCTGCAGCCCATCGCCGGCCAGCAGCACCGGTCCGGCGGGCAACCAGGCATCCAACTCATCCGGCGCAACGGCGGCACCAGGCCCAAGCGGCCGCGCCGGGCCATCGCCGATCGGTGCAAAGGCCTGCACATACGACTCATGACGTTTGCTGTCGAGGACCACCACCAAGGTCCGGCCCGTACCCTCGGCCACCGGCACAGCCGCCGCCACGGCGGCGAAATTGCTGATGCCGATGAGCGGCGTGCGCCAGGCCAGGGCCAGGCCGCGGGCCGCCGCCAGGCCGATGCGCACACCGGTAAAGCCGCCCGGCCCGACGGTCACCGCCACCGCCTCCAGGGCCTCGTAATCGACGGCGGCCTCGGCCATGACCGCCTCGATCATGG
>Ga0326597_10006608_pt1 | contig 15872 bp, 17 predicted proteins | sample RVTome_12_FD_203789 | JGI IMG/M metagenome (GOLD analysis project Ga0326597, IMG submission 203789) | Soil microbial communities from uranium-contaminated site in the Upper Colorado River Basin, Wyoming, United States - RVT100D185 | ecosystem: Environmental > Terrestrial > Soil > Contaminated >...
ACCTACGAATTCAACACGCGCACCGCGAAGCACCAGTTCTGCTCGGTGTGCGGCATCAAGGCGTTCTACGTGCCGCGCTCGCATCCCGACGGCGTCAGCGTCAATGCGCGCTGCCTGGACGAAGGGACGATGACGGGGATGACGGTGATTCCCACGGACGGCAGGAACTGGGAGCAGGCTTATCCCGCGGGCCGCGGTACATTCACGGATTGACCGCCGGCGCCCGGGGCCAGCGCCGGCCGGCAGCCACGGCCCCGGCAACTGGAGGAGGACACTGCCATGCCAACATTCATCGTTCTCGGCAATTTCACCGACCAGGGCGTCAAGACGGTGAAGGACAGCGTCAAGCGCTCGGATGCGATCAGGGAGATGGGCAAGAAATTCGGTGTCTCGATGAAGGACATCCACTGGACCATGGGCGCCTACGACGTGGTCGGGACCTTCGAGGCGCCCGACGGCCCGAGCATGTCCGCCTTCGTACTGGCCATCGGCATGGCGGGCAACGTGCGCGGGCAGACCTTGCGCGCGTATCCGAAATCGGAGATGGAAGGAATCCTCAAGAAGCTGGGCTAAGCGTGGCGGCGCCGGCCGTTAATGAGACAATGCACCCATGAGCGATCCTGAACACCAGGCGCGCCTCGCCCGTCTGCGGGAGCTGCTGCAGATTCCGGACCGGGAGCGCACCGATGCGCAGTGGGACGAGCTGAACGAGCTCGAAATCGTGCTGGCGAGCAGCAACCGGCAGGGCGCGCCGCGCCCCGAGCAGAGCGGGGGGCAGAACCACCCGCGCCATGGCGGCGGCCAGCACCCGGGCAATCCGGGGCGCAAGTTCCACAACCGACCGCCCAAGCGCCGGGGACCGCCGCCCGGCCGCTAGCGGCAACAAGGAGGCTGCAACATGAACCAGACCATGAACCAGTACCAGCCCTGGGGACTGCTGGCCGGGCGCATCCTGCTTGCCTACATCTTCGTCCTGTCCGCATACGGCAAGATCACGAACTTCGCCGGCACCGCCGGCTACATGGCGAAATACGGCATGCCGATGATCGAATTCTTCCTGGTATGCGCGATCCTGCTCGAGCTGGTCGGCAGCCTGATGCTGGTGCTGGGCTGGAAGGCGCGCTGGGGGGCGCTCGCGCTCATCGTCTTCCTGGTGCCCACCACGCTCATCTTCCACGCGTACTGGGCGGTGCCGCCAGAGCAGGCGTACGGGCAAATGATCCAGTTCCAGAAGAACCTCGCCATCCTCGGCGGCGTGCTCTACGTCCTGTTCACCGGGCCGGGACGGCTGAGCCTGGACAAGGCGTAAAGGAGAAACCAGTGAGCATCACGCGCCACGACCCGGGACCGCTGCTCTCGCTCGCGGTCGAGCACGGCGATACCGTCTACCTGGCGGGCATCGTCGCCAAGAACCTGAAGAACGACGTCAAGGGCCAGACCGAGGAAGTGCTGGCGCAGATCGACCGCCTGCTCGCCAAGGCGGGCTCGGGCAAGTCGAAGATCCTGCAGGCCACCATCTGGGTGAGCGACATCCGCCACCGCGCGGCGATGAACGAGGTGTGGACGAAGTGGGTGGACCCGAAGAACCTGCCGGGCCGCGCCTGCATCGAGGCGAAGCTCGCCGACCCGGCGGCCCTCGTGGAGATTATGGTTACTGCTTCGAAGTAGCCGGCGGCGTCATGCCCGCGGAATCGGGCATCTCGCCGCGCTTGTAGACGATCTTCTTCGTGCCGCCGTCGCAGGTGCCGACGACCTTGCCGTCTTCGGGGGCGTCCTTGTCGACGATGGTGGTGGTGAACACCTTGACGCCGTTGTTGGTGATCTTGACGTCGATCTCGCCCTTCAGCTCGTTGCAGTCCTTCCTCTGGGCGAGGGCGGGCGTGACGGCGAGGGCGAGCAGCACGGCCAGTGCGGTCTTGGTCATATTCTGACTCCCGTTTGAGTTCGAAAAGCGCGGCTATTGTGCACCCGCGGCGCCCGCGCCGGAAGGGCGCTAGTATTTTTCGCCGCGCACGAAACGCGCGATGCCGGTGGCGACCTCGGATTCGATGCCGTTGAAGCCGTGCGGCGAACGGCCTTCGCAGGCGTCGCCCTTTCCCGACGCTCCGCCCGAGACCACCACGACCTGCGAGCGGGGGCCTTTGTAGCGGTCCGCGATGCCCTGCGCCCTGGCCGGCGGCGAGCGAAAACACCCGTCGGCCGAGTGGCTGACCACCAGGAGCGGCGCGCGGATGTCCTCGATCCGGTTGTCGAATACCGTCTGCGCCGTCCAGGCCTTGCGCCCGCGGGCGGTTCCGAGCGTGACCGGCGAGGTGAGCACGACGCCTTCGAGGCCCTCAAGCCGCGAGGCCGCGTTCGCGGCGGAAATCACGCCGCGGCTGGTGCCGACGATCCAGACCGGCCCCTTGACGCGCGCGCGCACGTCGGCGATCACCTTGCCGAGATCGTCGGCGTGCGCGGCGCGCGCGCGAAAGCCGCCGAGCCCGTCTTCGCCCGTATGGTCGCTCGGCGCGTCGACCAGCGCGGTGGCAAAGCCTTCGCGGTGGAACAGCGCCTGCGAGCGCGCCAGCGAATTGCCTTTCAGCTTCTGCGCGCAGCCCCGGACGTCGAGGTCGAGATGGCCGCCGCCCCCGGCGAGCAGGAGCAGCGTGCCTTGCGCGTTCTGCGGGATCGAAAGCGCGTAGCGCGTGGTGGTGCCGTCGTGCGTCTGCAGCGTGACGAGCTCGCCGCAGGCGAGGGCCTGGGCCGAGGCGAGGAGCAGCCAGGCGCAGGCGAATCTCATAGCATCTCCAGGGAGCGCGCCCGCTTCGGCGGCGGGAAGGCCTGGTCCAGCGCGGAGAGCGCCTGCGCATCGAGCTTGAGATCGAGCGCCTTGCGGTTCTCGCGCACGTGCGCCACGCTGCCGGCTTTCGGAATCGCCACGACGCCATCCTGCCGCAGCGCCCAGGCGAGCGCCACCTGCGCGGGCGTGGCGCCGAGGCGCTGCGCCACCTGCTTCAGCGCATTGTGGCCGAGGATCCGGCCTTGCTCCACCGGTGAGTACGCCATGACGGAAATGCCCTGCTTGAGGCACCAAGGCAGGAGATCGAACTCGATTCCCCGGCGCGAAAGGTTGTAGAGCAGCTGGTTGGTCACGCAGGCCTTCCCGCCGGGGAGGGCGGCGAGCTGTTTCATCTCGGCCAGGTCCAGGTTGCTCACGCCCCAAGCGCGGATCTTTCCGGCGGCGAGGAGATCCTCGAAGCCGCGCACCGTTTCCTCGAGCGGGTACGAGCCCATCCAGTGCAGGAGGCAGAGCTCGACCCGGTCGGTCTTCAGGCGCTCCAGGCTCGCTTCGCACGAGCGGACCACGCCTTTGCGCGAAGCGTTCGACGGCAGCACCTTGGTGACGAGGAAGATCTTCTCGCGCACGCCGGCGATCGCTTCCGCCACCAGCGACTCCGAGCGCCCGTCGCCGTACATCTCGGCGGTATCGATGAGCGTCATGCCGAGCGCGATGCCTTCGCGCAGCGCGGCGAGCTCGTCCTGGCGCCGCGCGGTGCTGTCGCCCATATTCCAGGTGCCCTGGCCGAGCACGTGCCACCCGGCCGCGAGGAGTGTGGCGACGGCGACGAAAGGCGGAGTCCGCATGCGCGCAAGCGAACCGGCGGCTCATGCCAGCCAGTCGCGAATGCCACAGAATACAGCGCTGGCGCCGCGCTCGCCTTTAGGGCCGCAGCGCCGGCGGGCGGACGGCCCGCCCGGTTGTTCTCGAGGCTGGCCGAAGTGCCGCAGGTCGTCGCTCGGGGGCTCCGCTTGGTGCAGCACGCGTGAATTTTGTCGCACGACCTCGCCGACTGGGGCAGAATAACCGCCTCCGGCAGCAGAGCGGCTGATCAGGCATATCGCCTGTTTCAATAAAGCACCCTATTCTTCAAAGGAGACACTGATGAAATCGAGCATTCGAGCGATGCTGGGCGCTGCCCTGGTCGTCGCTGCTGCGCTGAACGCGGCTCCTGCCGCCGCGCAGAAGACCATCAAGTTCATTCCCGAGGCCGATCTGAAGAGCCTCGATCCGATCTGGACCACGGCGTACATCACGCGCAATCACGGCTACATGGTGTACGACACCCTGTTCGCCACCGACGCCAAGTTCCAGGTCCACCCGCAGATGGTGGACAAGTACGAGACCAGCAAGGACGGGCTGACCTGGACCTTCACGCTGCGCGACGGCCTGAAGTTCCACGACGGCGCGCCGGTGCGCTCGGCCGACTGCATCGCCTCGATCGAGCGCTGGGCGAAGCGCGACGTGCTCGGCCAGAAACTGGGCGAGATGACCGAGTCGTGGACTGTGGTCAACGACAAGACCTTCCGCCTGAAGCTGAAGAAGCCCTTCGCCTATGTGCGCGAGGCGCTCGGCAAACCATCTTCGAACGTGCCGTTCATCCTGCCGGAACGCCTGGCCAAGACCGACGCCTTCACGCAGGTCACAGATCCGACCGGCTCCGGCCCATTCAAGATGGTGACGGCCGAATGGGTGCCGGGCAGCAAGGTGGTGTACGTGAAGAACACCGACTATATCCCGCGCAAGGAAGCGCCGTCGTGGGCTGCGGGCGGCAAGGTGGTGAAGGTGGATCGCGTCGAGTGGCTCTACATCCCCGACTCGGCCACCGCGGCCAACGCGATCAATGCCGGTGAAGTGGACTGGTGGCAGCAGTTGCCCTCGGACCTGGTTCCGCTGCTCTCGAAGAACAAGGACATCAAGATCGAGAACACCGACCCGCTCGGCTCGATCGGCATGATCCGCTTCAATCACCTGCAGCCGCCGTTCAACAAGCAGAAGCTTCGCCAGGCACTGCTCTATGTCGTGAACCAGCAGGACTACGCCATCGGCATCGCGGGCGATCCGAAGAACGGCAAGCCCTGCGCGTCCTACTTCACCTGCGGCACGCCGCTCGCGAGCGACGCGGGCTCAGCGGTGCTGAGCGGCAAGCGGGACCTCGAGAAGGCCAGGAGGCTGGTCAAGGAGTCGGGCTACAAGGGTGAGAAGGTCGTCGTGCTCGATGCCACCGATCAGCCGATCGTTCATCCGCAGGCCCTGATCACCACCGAGCTGCTGAAGAAGATCGGGCTGAATGCGGAGCTGCAGGCCGGCGACTGGGGCACGCTGATCACGCGCCGCTCTTCCAAGGAGCCCGTCGAGAAGGGCGGCTGGTCGATCTTCCATACCTGGTGGGTGGGACCCGACCTGGCGACACCGGCGCTCAATTCCGCGCTGCGCGGCGCCGGGGAGAAGGCCTGGTTCGGCTGGCCCAACGATCCGGAGATGGAGAAGCTGCGCGACGCGTGGTTCGAAGCTCCGGACCTGGCGGCGCAGAAGAAAATCGCGCAGCAGATGCAGCTCAGGGCGTGGACCACGGTGCCTTACATCCCGACGGCGCAGTTCACCATTCCCACCGCCTACCGCACCAACCTTTCCGGCCTGCTGGTGTCGCCGATGAACCTGATGTGGAACGTGGACAAGAAGTAGCGCTGCTGCCCGTCGCGAACTGACGCGTGTTCGCGTACTTCATAAGACGACTGCTTGCGACCATCCCCGTCATGGGGGTGGTCGCGCTGTTCGTCTTCTCGCTGCTGTATATCAGTCCGGGCGACCCGGCGGCGGTGATTGCCGGGGATATCGCCACCGCCGAGGATATCGCGCGCATCCGCGCGAAGCTCGGGCTCGACGAACCCTACATGGTGCGCTTCGGCAACTGGCTGTGGGCATTGGCGCACGGCGACCTGGGCGTGTCAATTTTCACCGGGCTGCCGGTGGCGCGGCTGATCGGCCAGCGCATCGAGCCCACCGTTGCGCTGACCCTGTGCACGCTGATCGTCACCATCGCGCTAGCGGTGCCGGTGGGCGTGGTCGCCGCCTGGAAGGTGGGCACCTGGATCGATCGCAGCGTGATGGGTTTTTCGGTGCTGGGCTTCTCGATCCCGGTGTTCGTGATCGCTTACCTGCTGATCATGTTGTTCTCGATGCAGCTCGGCTGGCTGCCGGTGCAGGGCTATCGCTCGATCAATGAGGGCTGGTGGCCGTTTCTCTCCCACATGATTCTGCCCTCGGCGGCGCTGGGAACCGTCTACATGGCATTGATCGCGCGCATTACGCGCGCCACGATGCTCGACGTGCTGTCGCAGGACTACATCCGCACCGCGCAGGCCAAGGGCCTGTCGTCCAACCAGGTGCTGCTCGGCCACGCGCTGAAGAACGCTTCGGTGCCGATCGTGACCGTGATCGGCATCGGCATTGCACTGCTCATTTCCGGGGTCGTGGTCACCGAGACCGTATTCGCGATCCCCGGCATCGGGCGCTTGACGGTGGACGCGATCCTGCGCCGCGACTATCCGATCATCCAGGCGGTGACGCTGCTGTTCTCGGGCGTGTACGTGCTGATCAACCTCGCGGTGGACATGAGCTACACGTTCCTCGATCCGCGCATCCGGTATTAGATGCGCGCCACCTGAATGAGCGCCGTACCCGCCGCGCTTGCCGCGCCGCGTTCCGTCTCGCCGATGTGGCGGGGTTTCAGGGACGCCTTTCGCCGCCACCCGACGGCCATCCTTGGCGGGGTGCTGCTGCTCGTGATGGTCGCCGCGGCGATTGCCGCGCCCTGGCTGTGGACGGTGGACCCGCAGGCGCTCTCGCCGGTCAGGCGCCTCAAGCCGCCCTCGGGCGAGTACTGGTTCGGCACCGACATGCTCGGCCGCGATGTCTACAGCCGCGTCGTCTATGGCGCGCGCGTGTCGCTCACGGTCGGGATCGCGGTGGCGATCCTGTCCACCGTGCTGGGGCTTGCGCTCGGCATGCTGACCGGCTTCGTGCGCTGGATCGACGCCATCCTGATGAGGGTGATGGACGGCCTGATGTCGATCCCCGCGGTGCTGCTTGCGATCTCGTTGATGGCGCTCACGCAGGCGAGCCTGGAGAACGTGATCTTCGCGATCACCCTGTCGGAAGTGCCGCGCGTGGTGCGGCTGGTGCGCAGCCTCGTGTTGAGCCTGCGCGAGCAGCCGTTCGTCGAGGCGGCAACCGCGGCGGGCACCGGCATTGCGCGCACGCTGGTGCGCCACATCCTGCCCAATACGGTCGCGCCGCTGCTGGTGCAGGGCACCTACATTTTTGCCTCGGCGATGATCACCGAGGCGATCCTGTCGTTCATCGGCGCGGGCACGCCGCCGAACATACCGAGCTGGGGCAACGTGATGGCCGAGGCGCGCAGCCTGTTCCAGATCGCGGGCTACCTGATCCTGTTCCCGGGCATTTTCCTCTCGCTCACCGTGCTGGCGGTCAACCTGCTCGGCGACGGCATGCGCGACGCGCTCGATCCGCGCCTCGCGCGGCGCATGTAAGACGATGAATGCGCCCGAGCGCGCGCCGTTGCTCGAGATCCGGGAGCTGAAGACGCATTTCTTCACGCGCGACGGCGTGGTACGCGCGGTGGACGGCGTGTCGTGCCGCGTCGATCCGGGCGAAACGCTCGCCGTGGTGGGCGAGTCGGGCTGCGGCAAGAGCGTGACGGCGCTTTCCATCCTGCGGCTGATCGCCTCGCCGCCGGGCAGGATCGTCGGCGGCGAGGTGCTGTTCAACGGCCGCAACCTGCTCGAGCTCCCGGATGCCGAGATGCGCCGCATCCGCGGCAACGAGATCTCAATGATCTTCCAGGAGCCGATGACCTCGCTCAACCCGGTGCTGACGATCGGCCGGCAGATCGCCGAGACGCTGGTGCTGCACCAGGACATGGGCCGGAAGCACGCCGCCGAGCGCGCGGTCGAGATGCTGCAGCTGGTGAAGATTTCCGAGTCCAAGCGGCGCGTGCAGCAGTACCCCCACGAGCTCTCGGGCGGCATGCGACAGCGCGTGATGATCGCCATGGCGCTCTCGTGCAACCCCAAGCTGCTCATCGCCGACGAGCCGACCACGGCGCTCGACGTGACCATCCAGGCGCAGATCCTCGACCTGATGCGCGAGCTCAAGGCGAAGACCGGCGCCGCGATCGTGCTGATCACCCACGACCTCGGGGTGGTGGCCGAGATGGCGCAACGCGTGGTGGTGATGTACGCCGGACGCAAGGTCGAGGAGGCATCGGTCGAGGCGCTGTTCGAGCGGCCGCGGCATCCCTACACCCTCGGGCTGCTCGGCTCGATTCCGCGCCTCGAGGACGCCGTGGTCGATGCGATCGGGAAGAAGCGCCTGACCGAGATCCCCGGCATGGTGCCCTCGCTCAAGGAGGAAATCGCCGGCTGCGTGTTCGAGCCGCGCTGCCCCTACGCGCGCACTCGCTGCCGCGCCGAGTACCCGCCGCTCGAAGAGCAGGCGCCCGGGCACTGGTCGGCGTGCTGGGAGTCGAAGAATCTGCCGGGCGCCGCACCATGAGCACGGCGACCAATACCGGCCCGGCGCCGGGCGACGTGCTGCTCGAGGTGAAGGACCTGCGCAAGTATTTTCCGGTGAATAAGGGCGTGTTCGGGCGCGCCGCCGGGCGCGTGCACGCGGTCGACGGCATCAGCTTCTGGATCCGCCAGGGCGAGACGCTGGGGCTGGTGGGCGAGTCGGGCTGCGGCAAATCGACGGCGGGCAAGACCATCCTGCGCCTCATCGACCCGACGAGCGGCGTGATCGAGTGGCGCGGCGAGCGCATCGACGCGCTCGACCGCGCCGGCATGCGGCCGTTCCGGCGCGAGCTGCAGGCGGTGTTCCAGGATCCGTATTCCTCGCTCAACCCGCGCCTGCGCGCCGCGGACATCGTGGCCGAGCCCATCCGCAATTACGAGGACGTCTCCGCGGCGCAGGTGAAGGAGCGCGTGGCCTGGCTGTTTGCAAAGGTCGGCCTGCGCGAAGACCAGCTGGTGAAGTTCCCGTACGAGTTCTCGGGCGGCCAGCGCCAGCGCCTGGGTATCGCACGCGCGCTGGCGCTCAAGCCCAAGCTGATCGTCTGCGACGAGCCCGTGTCGGCGCTCGATGTGTCGGTGCAGGCGCAGGTCATCAACCTGCTCGGGGATCTGCAGGCGGAATTCGGCGTTTCGTACCTGTTCGTCGCACACGATCTTGCCGTGGTCGAGCACATCAGCCACCGCGTGGCGGTCATGTACCTCGGCAAGCTGGTCGAGTTGACCGACAAGAAATCGCTGTTCCGCGACCCGCAGCACCCCTACACCGAAGCGTTGCTCTCGGCGGTGCCCGTGCCGGACCCGGGGATGAAGCAGAAACGCATCATCCTCTCGGGCGATGTGCCGAGCCCCATCACGCCGCCGCCGGGCTGCCGTTTCCACACGCGCTGCCCGTATGCCGAGGCGCGCTGCAGGGTGGAGGAGCCGGCGATGAAGGAAGTGCGCCCCGGCCACTTCGTCGCCTGCCATCTGCGCGACATTCCCGTGGTCGCGGCGGCGGCATGAGCGGCGCGGAGGTCCGTGTGCTGGCCAATCCACGCGCCGCGGCGCGCGGCGAGGCGTACGGCGCGAAGCGCGCGGCAGTGCTCAACGCCGCGGGCTTCGCGGCGGCCGAGCGCGAGATCGAGTCCTGGCCCGGCTATGCGCCGACGCCGCTCGTCGCGCTGCCCGGGCGGGCGGCGCGGCTCGGCCTCGCCAAGCTCTGGTACAAGGACGAACGCGGGCGCTTCGGGCTGAAGAGCTTCAAGGCGCTAGGCGGCGCCTACGCGGTGCGGCGCTTGCTCGAGCGCCACCCGGGGGTGTCCCCGCAGGAGATCACGGTGACTTGCGCCACCGACGGCAACCACGGCCGCTCGGTCGCCTGGGGGGCGCAGCTCTTTGGCTGCAAGTGCACGATCTTCATCCACGGGACGGTGAGCGAGGCACGCCGCGCAGCGATCGCGCGCTACGGCGCCGAGGTGGTGCGCGTGAAAGGCAACTACGACGACGCCGTGCGCCACGCTGCGGCGAGCGCCGCGCGCAACGGCTGGTTCGTCGTGTCGGACACGTCCTACGAGGGATACCGCGACGTGCCCACCGACGTGATGCACGGCTACGGCGTGATGGCGAGCGAGATCGTCGCGCAGCTCGGCGACGCGATCCCGACGCACGTGTTCGCGCAGGCGGGCGTCGGGGCGCTCGCCGCGGCGATGTGCGCGAGCTTCTGGCTGCGCTGGGGCGAGCGGCGCGCGCGTTTCGCGATTGTCGAGCCGACCAAGGCCGATTGTTTCTACCGCAGCATCGCCGCCGGCAAGCCGGTGGCGGTGACGGGCGAGCTCGACACCGTGATGGCGGGCCTCGCTTGCGGCGAAGTCTCCGAGCTCGGCTGGGAGATCCTCGAGACGGGCGCCGATGCCGTGGTGGCGATCGACGATGCCTGGGCGCTGGAAGGCGTGCGCGCCTTTGCGCATCCGGCGCCAGGCGATGCCGCGATCGTGTCGGGAGAGACCGGAGCGGCCGGGCTGGCGGCGCTCCTCGCGGTGCAGGGCAAGGCCGTGATGCTCGGCACGCTCGGGCTCGATACGAGCTCGCGCGTGCTGTTGCTCGGCAGCGAGGGCGACACCGACCCGGAGATCTATGCGCGCATCGTCGGGCGCAGCGCCGAGGAGGTGCTCGCCGCATGAGGACAGAGGCGCTGTGCGTCGACGCCGATCGCCTCTTGCGGCGGCTGGAGGCCCTCGCGCAGATCGGCGCGATCGAGGGCGGCGGCTGCTGCCGGCTCGCGTTAAGCGACGAGGACAAGGCGGGGCGCGATCGGGTGGTGTCCTGGATGCGCGAACTGGGCCTCGAGGTGGCGGTCGATGCGATCGGCAACATCTTCGGCTTGCGCCGCGGACTGCGCGACGTGGCGCCGGTGATGACCGGCTCGCATATCGATACGGTGCGCACCGGCGGGCGCTATGACGGCAATCTCGGCGTGCTCGGCGGCCTCGAAGTTGTGCAGACCCTAAACGATGCCGGGTTCGCTACGCAGCGCCCCCTCGTCGTCGCGGTGTTCACTGACGAAGAGGGCGCGCGGTTTGCGCCCGACATGCTCGGCTCGCTGGTCTATGTCGGCGGCCTGGATCTGCAGGCGGCGCTCGACACGGTTTCGATCGACGGCGAGCGGCTTGGCGACGAGCTGGCGCGCATCGGCTACGACGGCAGCGCGCCGCTCGGCCTGCACAGGCCGCACGCGTACGTCGAGCTGCACATCGAGCAGGGCCCGGTGCTCGACGAGGAGGGCATCACCATCGGCGCGGTGGAGAACCTGCAGGGCATCTCCTGGCAGGAAGTGACGATCACTGGCCAGTCCAACCATGCGGGCACCACGCCCATGCGCCTGCGCCGTGACGCCGGCTATTGCGCCGCGGCGATCGGCGTGTTCCTGCGCCAGCTCGCGAGCGAACTCGGCGGCAACCAGGTGTGCACGATGGGCAAGGTGGACCTGCATCCCAACCTGATCAACGTCATTGCGGCACGCGCACGCCTGAGCGTCGATCTGCGCAACACCGAGGAGCTGCTGCTGCAGGAGGCCGAGCGGCGGCTGGCGAGATTCCTCGAGGAGCTGGCGCGCGCCGAGAGCGTGACGATCGACACCAGGCGCCTGGCGCGCTTCGAGCCCGTGCAGTTCGATGACGACGTGGTGCGCATGATCGAGTCGCACGCCGCGCGCCTGGGCTGCTCTCACCGGCGCATGACCTCCGGCGCGGGCCACGACGCGCAGATGCTCGCGCGCATCTGTCCCGCGTCGATGGTGTTCGTGCCGAGCGTCAAGGGCATCAGCCACAATCCCGCGGAGCACACGGCGCCGGCCGATCTTGCCGCTGGTGCCAACGTGCTGCTGCACACTCTCATGGAGCTCGCTTGCCAATGAGTCGAATCGTCACCGTCGGTGCCGCCCAGCTTGGACCGATCGCACGCAACGAACCGCGCCGGCAGGTGGTGGCGCGCCTGATAGCGCTCATGCAGCAGGCCAGGTCGCACGGTTGCGACCTGGTCGTCTATCCCGAGCTCGCGCTGACGACGTTCTTCCCGCGCTGGTACTTCGAACGGCAGGAGGAGGTCGATTCCTGGTTCGAGCGCAGCATGCCCGGGCCCGAGACGCAGCCGCTGTTCGACGCGGCGAACAAGCTCGGCATCGGCTTCTACCTCGGCTACGCGGAGCTCGTGACAGAAGAGGCTCGAGTGCGGCGCTTCAACACCTCGATCCTCGTAGACAAGTCGGCAAACCTCATCGGCAAGTATCGCAAGGTGCACCTGCCGGGCCACGCCGAGCATGAGCCGTGGCGCCGCTTCCAGCACCTGGAAAAGCGCTACTTCGAGACCGGCAACCTCGGCTTCCCCGTGTTCCGCGCCTTCGGCGGGCTGTTCGGCATGTGCATCTGCAACGACCGGCGCTGGCCGGAAACCTACCGCGTGATGGGGCTGCAAGGGGTGGAGATGGTGCTGCTCGGCTACAACACGCCGGTGCACAACCCGCCCGCGTCCGAGCACGACAACCTGTCCAACTTCCACAATGCTCTGGTGATGCAATCGGCCGCCTATCAGAACGCCACCTGGGTGGTGGGCGTCGCCAAAGCGGGGTGCGAGGAAGGCGTCGACCAGATCGGCAACTCGATCATCGTCGCGCCCTCGGGGGAGATCGTCGGCGCGTGCAGCACGCTCGGCGACGAACTGGCGCTTGCGCGCTGCGACCTCGACTTGGGCAACTCCTACAAGAGAACGGTGTTCGATTTCGCCAGGCACCGCGAGCCGCAGCACTACGGGCTGATCGTCGAGCGCAAGGGGGCGGTGCCGCCGCCGGAATAGCGGCAGATCGATCCGGCTCATTCGACGCGCTGCACCGGCGCTAGCGCCCTGGTGGCGCTGGCCGATGCCGGCGGCGCCGGGCGCCGGGGCGGGCGGCTGCGCCGTGTTCGCGATTTAGAGGACGACCTGGATTACGCCGCCTTCACCGACGGCAGCCCGGCGAGCGCCATCGCGAGCTCGCTCTCGTCGTACTCCTGATCCACCAGCTTGCCGCTGAAGTAGTCCATGTACGCCTGCATGTCGAAGTGGCCGTGGCCGCAGAGGTTGAATAGGATTACCTGCGATTTGCCTTCCTTCTTGCAGCGCAGCGCCTCGTCGATCGCGCCCTTCACGGCGTGGTTCGCCTCGGGGGCGGGCAGGATGCCTTCGGCGCGCGCGAACTGCACGCCCGCGTCGAAGCATTCCTTCTGGTGATAGGCGCGCGCTTCGAGAAGCCCGAGCTGCTTGCAGTGCGACACGAGGGGTGACATGCCGTGGTAGCGCAGCCCGCCGGCGTGAATCCCCGGCGGCGTGAAGGTCGAGCCGAGCGTGTGCATCTTGACCAGCGGCGTGAGGTGCGCGGTGTCGCCGAAGTCGTAGGCGTATTTGCCGCGCGTCAGGCTCGGGCAGGCCGAGGGCTCGATGGCGACAATGCGGCGTTTCTTGCCGCCGCGCAGTTGCGCGCCGAGGAAGGGGAATACCAGGCCGGCGAAGTTCGAGCCGCCGCCGGTGCAGCCCACCAGCACGTCGGGATCGTCGCCCGCCATCTCGAGCTGCAGCATCGCTTCCTGCCCGACCACGGTCTGGTGCATGAGCACGTGGTTGAGCACCGAGCCGAGGGCGTACTTGGTGTCGTCGTGGGTCGCGGCGACTTCGACCGCTTCCGAGATCGCGATGCCGAGGCTCCCCGGATGGTCCTTCCTCTGCGCGAGGATCGCGCGGCCCGAGTTGGTCTGGTCCGAGGGCGAAGCGATGCACTGCGCGCCGTAGGTCTCCATCAGCGCGCGCCGGTAGGGCTTCTGGTTGTACGACACGCGCACCATGAACACCTTGATCTCGATGCCGAAGAGCGCGCCGGCGAAGGCGAGCGACGAGCCCCACTGGCCGGCGCCGGTCTCGGTGGTGATCTTCTTGATGCCCGCTTCCTTGTTGTAGAAGGCCTGCGCCACCGCGGTGTTCGGCTTGTGGCTGCCTGCCGGCGAGACGCCCTCGTACTTGTAATAGATCTTCGCCGGCGTCTGCAGCGCTCGCTCGAGGCGCCGCGCTCGGTAAAGCGGCGTCGGGCGCCACTGCCTGTAGATCTCGCGCACCGGCTCCGGGATGTCAATTTCGCGCTCGGTCGAGACTTCCTGGCCGATGAGCGCCATCGGGAAGAGCGGCGCCAGGTCATCCGGCCCCACCGGCTGCTTCGTACCGGGGTGCAGCACCGGCGGGGGCGGCGAGGGCAGATCCGCCACGAGGTTGTACCAGCGCTTCGGTATGCGCGTTTCGTCGAGGACGTACTTCACGGTGTCGGCCATGGGACCCCTCCTTGCGTCGCAGGATTCATCCTAACCTAAACGAACAGGTGCAGAACGCCGTCGAGCGGAGCGTGGTCGAGCGCGTACGTGGCGTGCGCGCGTACCGCGGGTTTGGCGCGGTAGGCGATCGAAGTGCCCGCCACGGACATCATGGGAATGTCGTTCGCGCCGTCGCCGATGGCGAGTGACTGCTCGCGCCTCAGGCCCAGCCGGCGCATCTCCTCGCGCAGTTTCTCGGCCTTGGCGCGGCCATCCACGATCGGGCCGAGCACGCGCCCGGTGAGACGCCCGCGCTCGATCTCGAGCGCGTTGGACAGCACCGCATCGATGCCGAGCCGCTGCTGCAGCCGCGTGGTGAAGAAATCGAAGCCGCCGGAGACGAGCAGGGTGCGGATGCCGCGCTCGCGGCAGCGGCGCACCAGCGCCTCGGCGCCCGGCGAAAGGTGCATGCGCTGCTCGCAGATCCGCTCCAGCGCCGCTTCCTCGAGCCCGGCAAGCAGTGCGACCCGGCGCCGCAGCGACTCGGCGTAGTCGATCTCGCCGCGCATCGCCTGCGCGGTGATCAGGGCGACGCGGTCCTTGATGCCGAGCATGTCGCCCATCTCGTCGATGCTCTCGATGGTGACGAGCGTGGAATCCATGTCCATCGCCACCAGGCGCAGCTCGGCGAGCCCGCGCCCCTCCGGTACCCAGGCGCAGTCGAGCTCGCGCTCATGGCACCACTCGATCACCGCTGCGTTCTTTTCGGCGCCCCGCAGCCGGAACGCAGTGGCGGCGAGCTGCTCGATGCCGCGCGCGCCGCTCAAACGCGCGGCCTCGGCCGCGTGCGCGGCGCCGGCCCCCGGCCCCTGCAGGACGAGGTTCACGCCGCGAGCTGGCCGAGCAGCTCGCGCACCGTCTGCGCGCGCTCGGGCCAGCCGGGCATCTTCGCTTCCAGGCGCAGCCGCTGCGGCCCGGACAGGCGCAGGTCCTTGCGGCGCTGCACCAGGGCGATGATCTTCGCGCCGTCGATCGGCGGCTGCTTGACGAATTGCAGCAGCGCGGTCTCGTGCGTGGCATCTACGCGCGCCACCCCGAGCGGCCGCGCGGCGAGCCGCAGCACGTGGCATTCGAGCAGCGCGCGCGCCGGCTCGGGCAGCGGCCCGAAGCGGTCGACGAGCTCCTCGCGAAGCAGCTCGAGCGCCTCGCGCGTCTCGCAGTTGGCCATGCGCTTGTAGAGCGTCAGGCGCTCGTGCACGTCGCTGCAGTAGGCCTCGGGCAGGAGCGCGGGTGCGTGCAGGTTGATCTCGGTGGCGACGTCGAGGGGCTGCTCCAGGTCCACGGCGCGCCCGGACTTGAGCGCGCGCACCGCGCGCTCGAGCATCTGCGCGTACAGGTTGAAGCCCACCTCCTGGATCTCGCCCGACTGCGATTCTCCCAGCACCTCGCCCGCGCCGCGGATCTCGAGGTCGTGCATCGCGAGGTAGAAGCCCGAGCCGAGCTCCTCCATCATCTGGATCGCTTCGAGGCGCTTTTTCGCCTGCGCGCCGAGCGCCTCCTCGGGCGGCGTGAGCAGATAGGCGTAGGCCTGGTGGTGCGAGCGCCCGACGCGCCCGCGCAGCTGGTGCAGCTGCGCCAGGCCGAACTTGTCGG
>Ga0326597_10006610_pt1 | contig 15870 bp, 24 predicted proteins | sample RVTome_12_FD_203789 | JGI IMG/M metagenome (GOLD analysis project Ga0326597, IMG submission 203789) | Soil microbial communities from uranium-contaminated site in the Upper Colorado River Basin, Wyoming, United States - RVT100D185 | ecosystem: Environmental > Terrestrial > Soil > Contaminated >...
GATAACGCCGCCAATAACCAGCGGCCCACTGATTACCAGAAACCACGCAGACGGTCTAGCCGTCTGCGTTAATGCCCTGGTTGGGCGAATTTATAAACCTGGAGGTAGTATGAACAAGAAAGGATTTACTCTGATTGAGGTGGTGATTGTTGCCGCCATTGTGATGATTTTAGGGGCGACGATTGTGCCGAAATTCATCGGCATCAACATCGAGTACAGCGACGGCGAGAGAACAGGCGTTGTGACCAAGATCAGCAAGAAAGGCGTGATGTGGAAAACCTACGAAGGGCAGATGAATTTGGGAGGCATGAGCGCCGACGCCGGGGGCGTGATGACTCCAAATGTGTGGGATTTTTCCGCAACTGACCCGGCTGTGGTTAAGCAGATCTTCGACTCCGCCAACACTGCCAAGCTAATCACCATCAAGTACAGCCAGAAGATAGCGGTGCCCCTGTGGAAAGGATCGACAAACTATATTGCTGTGTCGGTTCGATAAAGAAACAAGGCGGGAGGGTTAAATGCCCTTCCGCCCAACTCCTTACCCGGGACTGCAATGCGTTGATTTATACGGAATGCCACCCCTCCTTAAGTGTAAATTTTGCGTGGGAATGTACCCTGCGAGTCAATTACTCCGGAGCAACGGCGAGATGTACGGCTATGACGACCAGCCAATAGTCCATAGCCACTGGTCTATATGCCCGGCCAGAGGGCCGCCCTTGGGAGTGATAACGTCCCGGCCAGATCTTGAGGCCCAACGCCATTCATCACCAGTGGCGCCAGTGAACTTACCGCGTTAGCGCCGCAGACGTTCTCGCCATCTGGTGAATGAAATTGTTGGCGATTTTATTGTTTATTCTTCTTGGGTGACTGTGATGAAACTACCTTTTCCTTTTTGTCATTCTGTAATACTTCGGTCGCGCTTTGAACCTGGGGAGTGGGAGATTTCACTTCCGTTTTGGAGACTTCTTCTTGAGTTGATTCCTTTATGCCTATGTATTGGGATTGCAGTACCGCTGGCTTGGAACTTGGTTCGGGATTGGTGGTATTCTGGTTAGAGCTTGAAAATATAATACCAAGCATTGCCCCTACGATAGTGCATAACGCAGCAAGGATTGACGATCTCCACACGGTGTTGTTTTGTATTTTTGTTATTTCTAAATTCAACTGGTGCTGCTTATTTATGATTACTTCGTTGAGCTTGTGCTGTTCGATTTTATCCCGTCTGCGCCATTCGTTTTTGATTATGGTTTCAGCGACCTTGCTTCTTATTTTCAGTTCTTTTTCGGCAAGTTCAATGTCTGTCATGGCCTCAAGTTCATATTGGAAAGGGATTCCATATAAACCCCTGGAGAATCCTTCTTCTTCATCCTTTTCTTCTTGAGATGTGGTCATATTGTTTCTCGCCAACGCCAAGCTCAGTGGACGCCGCCACTGAATGAGAATAATAGACACCGCTTCCGGCGTTCCACTGAAGCGTTTTGTTAAGTTTTTTTAAAAGGTGCCTGCGATGGAACAATACCCGAAATGGTGCTGCAAGAAGTGCGGTGAGGAAATTGGTTATGTAGGTCATGTTTTAGAGTTTTTTGCATATCCGTTGTTGTGGGCGTGCCGGAGTATATTTCATTATTGCCCTGGTTTATTTGTTGCTTCCGAAGAGATAGCCAAGAGCCAAAGTAATAAAAGGGCCGACCATTTTCCAATACTCAACAGGTTGAATGGAACACGGGGCAAATGAGGCAAATATTCCGGAACATACAAGCAGGAATATCATTATCCATGCGATACTCGAAGCCGCCCGCTGAGGGGAGCCCAAAAAACTACCAAGGATACCGGCCTCAAGTTTCATTTCTTGGGCTTTTAGAAGATATTCCGAATCCGTTGAATCTGTGTTGTATCTGGCTTCTTCGTTCATCTCATGTTTCTCCCAAGCAGCCCAAGACCGAGTTCTTCTTTTTCTTTAACCAAAGAGGCCTTGGCATGCTGAGAAACATAGCCGCAGTTGTCACAGGTAATAATTATAATTGGCATAGTAATTTTGATGTTATGCCCTATTGCGGCAAGGCCACCAAGCAACCCTCTCCTGGGAGGTGCCTGCTTGACCGATATTTCTGTTTCACCAACAATGCTAAAATTATTTGTTCCACAGCGAGGACACGGTTTTGTGGCTCCTTTCTCGCTGAGTGTGGTGGCGGCTTCATTTAGTTGGGATTGGTCCATGTGTTTTTCTCTTTTTTGTAGTGAAACTTAACGACCAGCATCACCGGACGCCGCCACTGAAATAGAATAAAAAAATCGGAACGTTCCGGCGTTCCGAGTGTATGCGCTTGTTGGGATGCCAAACCGAGGAGAAAGTAAATGCCAAAATACAAGAAAAAGCCAGAATTTGTTGACGCCGTTCAATGGTTTAATCCAGGCGATCACCCTGCCGTATTTGCGGTTGACTCGAAATGGGATGATTATACCCCCGTGAAAAACGGGGCCACCGGAATGATTATTGACAACGATGGCGGAGCTTGCTTTGTCTTTCCGGGAGACTACATCATCACTGACGAATATGGAGAGGTAAGCAAATGCACCAGTAGTAATTTCGGTAAAACCTATGTGCTTGCATAGCAGCCCAACGCCAAGCTCAGTGGACGCCGTAATTGACACCGCTTCCGGCGTTCCACTGGAGCGTTTTGTTGGACTTTTTTTATTATTCTGTTTTTGTTTCTTCTGCATATTGAGGCGCATAAGGAGACTTGTAATGAGTATCAATTTGAGATTTGCACACTGGACACAGAATATGCCAAAAAGAACTGTTTTTCGATCGCACTTGGTTGAGGATCGTCTTTCTCCTGTTTTCGTAGCAATTTGTGCATATCCAATGCGGTGGTTCGGAGCCAGCGCACTCTTTTTTAATCGCATAAACCAGAACGCTACCCATTGGAGCCACCAAGTCATATCTTTGCTTTTCTTCTTCCCATGCTTTTATGTCAGTGATTTCTTTTTTAAGTGCGCTTATTTGCTCAATCAACGCAGATTGTCTCGCATTGGCTTCCATGGCGCTTCCTTGTGCGGAAAGAATGACACTTTGAAGTTCAATAACTTTTCCCCTGACCTCAGAGACCGTCTTGAGATCAAGCAAGCTCTTTGCGATGTCACCAGCAGTCTTGAGGCCGGAAATTGTGCCAAGAATTAATGAAGCATCCATTTTTTTTGTTTCCAATTTTTATTTAAGGAGTACAGCCGTGACGACAGAACAAATTATCAACAACGCCGAGGGCCAAGCGGTCAACGTTGACCCGCTTCTTATGCCTTTTTTTATTTTTGATGTTGAATCTATTGGCCTCCATGGAGAGGGGTTTGCCGTAGCCGGTGGGGTTTATATCGCCGGTGCCGCGCAATACGAGTTTAGATTCTGCTGTCCGACAGAAGAGGCAGCGGGCAGCGACGATGACAGGGCATGGGTAAAAGCCAATATCCCGGCAATGGAAATTACCCACAGATCACCAGCCTCTGTCCGTGACGCCTTTTGGGCCGAATGGCTGGAGGCAAAAAAACAGTACCCGAAAATTTCTATGGCTGGTGAATGCCTCTGGCCGGTAGAAGCCGGGTTTGTTGCCCGGTGCATTTCCCAGGACAAGGAAACCCGCAATTGGGAAGGCCCATACCCATTCCACGAAATTGCCAGCATCATGCTTTCGGCTGGAATGGACCCGATGATTACATATGAGCGCCAGCCGTCTGAACTGCCAACGCATGAACCACTTGCAGACACCAGGTTGTCTGCTCGATTATTGGCAACTGCACTTCGGCACTTGGTAGCATAACGCTTAAAATCACTTGCCGGGAGACCAGCTGGCAGAAAAACAACGCTGCTCCAACCCGGTCAAGTGTATTCACTTGTTCGGCGTAGCCGCCACCAAGGAGGTGGGCATGAAAAGTACCCCATACATCCCTAATGTTGTTGATTTTGCATACGATATAATCCGTATGCAGGAAGAAATAGAAAGTTTACGACATGAGCGCGACCATTACAAAAAACTGCATGAAATGAACTGTGAAGCGCTTAACCGTAGTGACAAGCACACACGAGAGATGACCGGATTAATGCTAAAGTCTGTCCTTGATCCTGACTCGGTTATTAATAAAGGCCACGCCGCGATACTGCGGGAACAGATAGAACGTCAATAAGAACAGATTTCCGCTAAGCAGGACGGTGCCACTATGACGCCGAACGCGGAATTGACCGCCCTTGTGCGGTCGAATGACTGGTTGGAATCCGGTCATAGAGAGGCCACATGATACGGTGTGTAGCACTTGCAATCGGTCCTATGATAATTAGTCTTCCGAAACCGGCACGACACGATCAGATTTATAAACGGCTATCGAAAGACCTGAACGCCATTTACACAGGACAGGAAGAGTGCGGATTTCTTGACGACAAAGGAAACTTCCTGTCACGCAAAGAGTCGTACCATCACGCCGTCGAATGCGGTCAGATAAAATCAGGCGGCACGGAATGTCTCATATCAGAAGATTTATGGTGATTCCAACGTTCCGCATGAGCCGCGCGTTTTTTTGCGTCGGCCTCTATGCGATTGTTATGGCTCTTTTTTATTTAATAAAAATACTCAACGGGTGCATTTTATTCTTGCTATTCTTGCAATAGACACCCAATGGCTTAATTTATGGTTGATTTAGTCAGTGTTGGGCGGTAATATAATTATACTATGGATAATCACAAAATCGAAAAAAAAGAAGAGTGGCATCTGGACCTGATCGTTGGGTTTCGTGGCTGATCCGCTGAGTCTGGTCGAGAGGGCTTTAATGATATGACATCGAAGCACAAAGTAGACTGGGATGCCCAGGAACCAGACTGGAGGGCTGGCATCAAATCTAAGAAGCAGCTCTCGGAGGAGTACGGGGTTTCCAGGGCGGCCATCGACAAACATTGGCAGGCGGCAGGGATTGAACGTGACCTAACTGCGAAAATCGAAGCAGCAGCAAAAGCAAGGGTTACACGAGCAACGGTTACACGTGACACAAAGGTCACCGAGCGCGAGGTTGTCGAGGCCAACGCTACCCTTCAAGCCGACATCATCATTGCCCACCGGACAGACATCCCGAGGAAACGCGAACTGGTCGCGAAACTGTTCGCGGAAATCGAAGGGCTCACCGACGGGAAAGATTTGGTCGAGCAGATGACTCTGGCCCTGGGCCAAGGGGACATGGAAGCGTTGGCAAAAGTGGCGCAAAAAGTCGGGTCGTTGCCTCAGCGGATCAAGGGTGTGTCGGATTTGGTAGGGGCTTTTAAAACTCTTATCGGTATGGAGCGTGAGGCGTTCGGGATCAGTGTTGGGTCAACACCAGGTGAAGAATTAACTGAGATCGTCAGGCGGATAGTTGACCCGAAATGAAAAGTTTGGATATCGACACCCCTAGAGTTTTTGCTCCACTGCTAGCCCCAGCTCGGTATAAGGGCGCGTATGGCGGACGTGGTAGCGGTAAGAGTTGGTTTTTTGCGGAGTTATTGATCGAGCGTTGTTTAATGCAACAGACAAACGCTGTGTGTATCAGGGAAATTCAGAAATCGCTAGATCAGTCTGTTAAAAAATTATTAGAATCAAAGATCGCGTCGTTGAATGTTGGTAGCCTTTTTCAGATTCAGGAGTCTAAAATACATACCCCTGGGGGTGGACAGATAATTTTCCAGGGGCTCCAAAATCACACGGCCGATTCAATTAAATCGTTAGAGGATTATGACCTGGCGTGGGCGGAAGAGGCTCAGAGTCTCAGCCAACGAAGCTTAGACTTGTTGCGGCCGACAATTAGAAAAGCCGGGTCTGAGATATGGTTCTCATGGAATCCGAATGAGGAGACCGACCCAGTAGACGTATTTCTTCGGAAGAATAGGCCTCCAGAGTCGATAGTAGTGTCTTCGAATTGGTCTGACAACCCATGGTTCCCAGATGTCCTAAAAAAAGAAATGGAGTATGACCGCAAGCGCGACATCGATAAATATCGTCATGTCTGGGAGGGGGAGTACCGGGCTAACAGTGAGGCGCGTGTATTTCGAAACTGGTGCATTGAAGAGTTTGAGTCCCCAAAAGAAGGAATATACCGGCTAGGTGCCGATTGGGGTTTTGCCGTTGATCCTACTGTAGTGATACGTTGCAGGATTGACGGTAAACGGTTGTATATCGATCACGAGGCATACATGATCGGGTGTGAGATCGATCAGACTCCAGATCTGTTTGACCAAGTGCCTGACGCCAGAAAATGGTTTATCACGGCAGACAGTGCCAGACCCGAAACAATCAGTTACATGCGGAACCATGGCTACCCTAAAATTTCCCCGGCGGCAAAGGGTAAGGGCAGCGTCGAGGACGGTATCGAGTGGTTAAAAAGTTACGATATTGTAGTTCATCCGCGCTGCAAACACACAATTGAGGAGCTGACGCACTATAGTTACAAAGTAGACCCGCTGACCGGTCGGGTCCTGCCTATCCTGCGGGACTCACAGAACCATGTAATCGACGCTGTGCGCTATGCGTGCGAGGGGGCCAGAAAATCATTGTCTGCTGTTGCGAAAATTCCGTACACTGATGAATGGCACCCAATTGACGCTGGTATGGGAATGATGGGATAAAGAGTCAATTGGAACAATTGCCCAAAAAAACATTGACAAATAGATGACGACAAGCAAAGATGTTATAAATACTAGGATTATTTTGGAAATCCTGGTCCGGTGTGCCAAACAGTTTATCTCGCTCGCAGAAAAAGCGGCGAAAGGTGAACCGATTACATAGTCTGCCAGTCTCGCCTAGGCCACACTGACAGAAAAAGCCAACCGCGCTATTTTAAGCCCCGTTGACCCTCACATTGAGGATCACGGGGCTTTTTTTATTTGGAGACGAAACAATGGAACGATTTAAAATCAGCGCGACATCGGTAGCGGCAGACACAGACGGTATTGCAACCGCAACAGTTGGGACTGGTGCGGGACCGTGGGTTCCCGATGTCGCAACCGGTGCTGCCGACACACTGGCACATCTGATTACAATCACGCAAACCAGCTCTACTAACCACAGCGCCAAAACGGCGATCATCACCGGGACTGACGCGGCAGGTAATCCGCAGACAGAGACTGGCCTGGCACTCCCCAACGGTGCGGTGACCGTCACGTCAACTAAGCATTTCCTGACTGTAACCAGCATTGCAATTTCCGCCACAATCGGAGCCGATACAATGACAGTCGGTTGGGCGGCAGAATCTGTTAGTGACTGGAAACACATGGTTGAGCAGCGGGACAATCGCACCGGGTTTAATCTAGGGATAGGTTGCACAGTAACCAGCGGCACGCCAACATATACTGTACAGATAGGGTACGACGGGACAGCGAGTGATCACGCAACTATTGCAACCAAAACAACTAATTTTTCCGGGCAACAGGTGTACCCGGTGAGTTCTATCAGGCTGAAATGGACGGCGGCTGGAGGTGTTAAACTTTTAGGGTTGCAATATTGATGGACAATGAGCGGCACATAGGAGAGCAGGAAGATTTCTCCAGGCTGGATGCGTTGGGGCAGACTCTATCAGCTAAACGCAAAGAGGCGGTAGATTTTCGGCAGCAATCAGGTATTGAGGAAATTTGGCAAGAAGACGACGATTTTTACAACGGCATCGACGACAGCAACAGGGCTGAGAGATACACCAAACCATCGTCGTCTTCCGGCAGACCTGTGTCAAGCAAATCGCCCAAATCATCAACTAAATCAAATGTGTTTGTCAATATCACCCAGCCGTATGTAGACCTGGCGTCGTCTCGCGCTGCTGACATGCTGCTCCCGACAGACGACCGACCATTCGGATTGTCTCCGACGCCTCTTGCCGACCTGGCAGAGTACGAAAACAGCGATGAACCGCAGGTATTCCCGGATGGTTCCCGGGCTCCAGCAAAAGATGTCGTCAAGCTGATCCGGGCAAAAGCGGCAGAAGAAGCGCAAAAGGACGAAGATCAAATCTGGGATTGGTTATGCGAATGTCAATGGCACTCCGAGTCAAGGCGGGTTCTGGAGGATGCAGCACGGATAGGGACAGGGGTTGTGAAGGGACCGATCCCTTACCAGCGTAAAACAAAACGGGTAGTTAAGAGTGATGACGGCACTGTTCAGGTGGTTGTGGCAAGTGACATCAAGCCAAAGTCTAAAAGAATTTGTGCGACTAATCTCTTCCCAGACCCATCATGCAACGAGAATATCCACAACGGATCGTACATCTGGGAGCGTGATTACCTAAGTAAAAAACAATTAATGGATTTGCGGGGCGGTGATTACCTAGACGAGCAGATCGACAAATGTATAAAAGAAGGGCCAAATGGCAGCACAGATGAGCCTGGAGAAGAGAAGAAAAAACTTTTTGAGGTCTGGTATTACAACGGGCTCCTAGAAAAAGAGGAGTTAGAATCTGCCGGTTGCGAGTGTGAAAAAGAGGAAGTGCCAGCGATTATCACGATGGTTAACGACAGAGTGATAAAGGCGGCAATGTCGCCGATTGATTCCGGAGAATTCCCGTATGATGTGTTGGTATGGCAGCGCAAAACAGGTTCATGGGCCGGGTCCGGAGTTGCACGGCAAGTTCGGACACCCCAGAGGATTATAACGGCTGCAACACGCAAAATGCTAGATAACGCTGGACTGTCTGCTGGCCCGATTAAATTTTTTAGGCTTAATGGTGTTACTCCGTCCAGCGGGGATTATTCACTGATACCCGATAAGACTTTTTTTGTAGATGCTACGGAGACAAGAAGCGTTCGGGACATGGTTCATTTTGTTGAAATCCCAAACCACCAAGATAAGTTCGCATCGATTATACAATACGCGCTAGACCTGGCAGAAAGATTAACGTCAATGCCATTGCTGATGCAGGGGCAACAGGGATCGGCCACTGAGACTGTTGGTGGGATGCAGATACTCCAGCAAAACGGCGGCACTGTCCAGCGCAGGATAGCAAAATTATTTGATGACCTGATCACGGAGCCACACATAGCTCGTTATTATGAGTGGCTAATGATTTATGAGGGAAGCAGGGGAGATGCAGTAATTGACGCAAGGGGATCATCTGTTTTGTTTGAGCGTGACGCTACAAACCAGGCACTCATGCAAATGGCTGCTGTTGTGAAAGATCCTGATTTTGACATTGATCCGAAAAAATGGATCGTAGAGGTTTTAAGAGCTCAGAAGATTGACCCTGAGTCAGTGCAATACAGCGATGAAGAACGTCAAAAGAGAGAGGAGCTGAAGGCGAAACAGCCTCAGATTGATCCTCGTGTTGCCGGGCAATTGGAAGTCGCAAAAATTAGGGCTGACGGTGACATGCAGAAAGCGCAGCTGACCCAACAGTCAGACATAGATGAACTACAGTTGAAAAGGGAGATTGAAACCGGAAAGTTGACCGCCAAAATCGAAGACGCTGAAAAGCAAAGACAGCACGATCTGGCGATGAAGCAGATGGAATATGAAATGAAGGTCATGGAGTTCAGCGTTTCTCAGGGTATTGCGCTAGACGAGCTGAAGGCAAAACTTGCTGATACCAGCATGAAGCTAAATGTTCAGCAAGCCCTGTCAGAAAAGGCGTTAGCGGCTAAGAACCAGGAGCGTGTTGCCAGTATGACTAGGGCCAAGACGGAAACAGGAGTTCCGCCAAGCGAGCCGTCAGGCAGGGCACCCGACACACAGAGCTACGAACTATGAATTTGACTGTTGAAGAAAGAACCTCTCCGCTATGGCGTAAAATAAAAGAACATTTAGAGGCCCGCATTACCGGTTTGAGAACTGCCAATGACGGGTTTCTAGATGAGATTGAAACGGCAAGGGTGAGGGGTAGGATAGCTGAGGCAAAGGGCCTCATTAATTTAGAGTCTACGGCGCAAGCCCCAGACGAGATGTAACCAAGGCCGACAATAGTCCGCCAGAGGATCAAAAATGGAAGATGAAAAAGAAGCGACAATCGAAGAACAGGAAGAGCAGTTTGAGGCAGGAAGGGCAGCAGCTCGTGGAGAAGCCCAGAAGGAAGAGGCTGATCTGATTAAAGAAGATAAGGAAGATAAGGCCGCTGGCGAAGAAGAAGCGCCACCCGCCAAACTTATCGCCGGGTTGACTGAGGAAGAGCTGGCAGCGGTATTGTCAAAGGCCAACCGGTTTGACGATTTACAGGAAAGGTTTGATGGCGAGACCCGCAAGTTGCACGGGAAGTTTGGTGAACTGCACAGAGAGTTGAAAAAACTTTCCGAAGGAAGACCTGGAAGAATCACAAAAGAAAGCCTGAAGAGAATCAGCGCTGAAGCCGGGGACGAATTTGCAGCGGCACTTGCTGACGACCTTGGGAATCTACCTGGTGGTGAGTCGTTTGATTCGACAGAACTAGAAAGCAGGATCTCGCAAGCGATGGAGGAGAGAGAGTCAAAACTTTCTCGGAGCTTTGAAACTAAGTTGCTGTCTCTACGTCATCCGGATTGGCAAGAAAAAAGGCAGAGCCCCGAATATGATTTGTGGTTCGGGACATTGCCGACAGACCGCCAAAAAGAAATTAAGACCAGCGTTGATGGATTGTTTGTAGCCAAGGCGCTGGATGATTTCGACACTTGGCGAAAGAAAGGGAAGACAAAAGAACGGCTGGAGAGAGCCATTGTACCAACAGGCGCCCCAGCTCCAACAAAAGAAACCATAACCGACGAGGCGGCATTTGAAGAAGGAAGGAAGGCTGCCAGGCGGAGATTGGGATTAATGAGGTAACAAGATGCAGAATTATGCAACAAGCACAGCAAGGATTAACAAGCTGGCCGGTGAAATCATTGGTCATGCAGAACCGACTGAGGTTTTGACGGCCGCATGTAAGGGCCTGAAGATGCCCAAAAACAAAAGCGAAACTCTTATCGTCCGCTCCTGGGTTCCGTATGGCGGGACCGCTGCGGCTCCCAACACTTTTAGTGTTGACGCTGCGGCTCATATTACACAGGAGGGAGTAACCCCAGCCCCTGACACCATCACTCCCAGGGATGTGACATTCACGCTCAAACAGTACATGGCGCTCTATGCGTTCACCGACAAGATGTACGATTTGTACGAGGATGATGTCGCTGAAGCCATGAAAGAACAGACCGGCGAACGGATGGGGTTGGTTCGTGAAATGGCAATCTATGGCGAAATGAAAGCTTGCACAAACAAGTTTTATTCTGGCGGCACCACCCGCGCCACCGTTGATGGCAAGATCACTGAAAAGTTTATGCAGCGGATTACCAGAAGCTTGAACGCCAATCACGGAAAAGTCCTTCGCCCTGAAATCGGCCCATCTGTCAATTACGGTACGTCTGCCGTTGAAGCATCATATGTGGCATATTGCCACACAGATTGCTCGCAGGATATCCGGGCTCTTCCTGGATTTGTCGAAACTGCACGGTATGGCCAGAAGCAGGTTATTTCCGAGCACGAGCTTGGCACTTGGCAGAATGTACGGTTTATTGTGTCTGCTGATTTGAACCCTGTTGAAGATGCCGGGGCGTTGGTTTCTGGCCTGGGATTGCTGTCAACCACCGGGTCGAATGCCGATGTTTACCCAGTGATTGTCATGGCAAAAGAGGCATTTGCGCAGGTACATCTCAGGGGTCGTGAAGCACTTGAACCGATTTGGCTGCCGCCTTCCATGAAAGATAAATCAGACCCGGGAGGCCAGCGTGGTTATGTCGGCGCCAAGTTTTGGCACGCAGCTGGGGTTTTGAATAATGGCTGGATGGCTGTTGGCGAAGTGGCCGTGAGCGATCTCCTGGAGTAGGAGAAACATTAACTACAAAGGAGATTGATTATGGGTAATGACACAAGTGCGTACATTAACAAAGTTTTTGATCCGAACGCCAGGAAAGCCCTTTCTGAATTACTTGAGAGGGTGGCTGGATCTACAGACGCCTACCCTCTATATGTTGACGAAGCGTTTACCACGGCGTTAACAATTGCAGCTGACGGCACAACCGGCATCGCAATTACAAGCGCTTTTAGTGGCTCTAATGCTATTTCGTTGGCTGGTACAGGTAGCGCGGCGGGTGTTAATATCAGCGGGAATCATACCGTTGGCGTAACGATTGGGGCGCAGACAACCGCTGGTGTAGCTATCACCGGCGCGACAGCAACCGGCGTTTCTATTACCGGGTCATGCTCAACTGCCGCTATTCAGGTCGGCGTGTCAGGAACGGCAGCTGGTGACATTCTTGCCTATGGTGCAACGGCTGGATGTTCGATGCGTTGGGATGCAAGTGATGACAAAGTGGTGTTTACCAGGACGTCGGCAACTGCAACGGCGACCAATTTGATGACGGCTGAGGTTTTGCAGACCTTAACTGGCGCTTCGGCAGTCAACACCGCAGAAGCGTTCCGGTCTGTTCTGACATCTAATGTTCAGGTCGGCAACTGGGCCAATGCGATTCTCGGTAAGATTGATTTTTCATCTGCCGGGTTTGTGACCGGTCTTGCCGGAGCTGTTTGTGGTGAGTTGGACATGGCAGGTGTTACGCTTGGTAACGGGTCGTATTGCTGTTTCGAGGCGGAGCTGAATGCACCTGCCAGTTGTGCAGGTTGGGGAACTTCTGTCCCGGTTGCATTCATGACTGGTAATGCCTGGGGTGCTGGTGTGGCAGAGTTCCGAGACGACGGCTTTATCTTCAATTTTACTGGGGTTGGCGCTGCAACGTCTGGAAAAATCTTTCAGGCAAACACGGCAACAGCTGCATCTCATGCACTGCGTATTCTGATTGATGGTGTGGCATATTACATCATGTTAACCGAAACCGGCGCATAGGAGAATCCCTATGGCAAATACTAAATCAGAGATGATTACTGAAACCGTGACAAACAAAAAAAGCCCGGCTGAAGTTGTGGTTTCTAAGAAGGTAAAGGCAAAGTGATAAGTTCCCACGGGATAGCGACTCTGAGCGTGAAAGCCGGTTCCTGGCCGGTCTTCCCGTGGGTTTTTACCATGGATACTTTCAGGAGGTATCAATGAAGTTGACAGTGTTGGAAAGAATTATTGTGCAGTCTCTCATCCCAAAAGAAGGGAATTTTTTAAATCTGAAACTGATTCGCAAGGCTAAAGAGTCGTTGAGTTTCACGGAAGAGGAAAATAAAGTTCTTAACTTTCGTGTTGTTGGTGAGGGCGACGCGAGACAAACCGTCTGGGATAATGCCGACATCGAGGTTGACATTGACCTGGGCGAAACAGTAAGCGGTATGGTCGTAAAAGAGTTGAAACGACTTGATGAAGCCGGGAAGCTAACGAGTGACCAGATTACCGTCTTCGAAAAATTTGTTGAAAAATAAGGAACTACCATGAAAGAAACATCCGCAGGACTTACCATGATTCCCCTGGACACCGCCTTGGCGTCAGGGGCCACTACAACTTTAACTTTGGGCGCTGTTGGGCCGTATTGCATCCGTGGCAAAGCATACACGCAGGCCGCCGTTTCAGCCGTACAGCCGAGCATTACTGACTTGGTTACTGACGAAACTTTGGCCGGTATCGCGGCTGGCTATGGCGCCGTGATTCTGGTCGGCGCGACATCTTCGGAATCGACCACGCTTCGCATGTGCCAAGGCCCAGCTTCGGCGTTGGACGCAAACACTGCCGCTTATACTCCCGGCTCTTTTATCAATCCTCCCCAGTTCCCGGCGATGCCAGAAGACTTTTGCCCGTTCGGTTATGTTGTTGTTAAGGTCGCGACTGACTACACCAGTGGTGCCTCGTATGTGTTCGGGTCAAGCAATACTACGGCAACTGGGGCTCAGAACTCGGCTTCTACTGCACACGACAATACATTCGTGTCAATCATGGCCTTGCCTGACCGCCCGCAGACATCATAATAAACAATTAGCCCCTCTTCGGAGGGGCTTTTTCAAAGGAGGTAATTTTATGGCACGAAGAAGTATTAACACTCAGGAAGAAAAGGTGGGTCAAGAACAAGTTTTTGACCTACCGGCCTGTGGACCAGTAGGAGAGCTTGTTGACGAGATCGAAACTGTTGACACCCCGCACTGGGAAAGCAAAGCAGAGATGGAATCCTTTATGGAAGAGGTTGTTCAGGTGCGAATTGCCGACACCGGCGGAGTCAACGAAGAACAGTTTATTGATGTGAAGAACAACGGCCGGACGCAGATGATCAGACGCGGAGTCTGGCAGAATGTAAAGCGTAAATATGTCGAAGTCCTTGCCCGGGCAAAGCGTGACAACATCACAACCAACAAATACACCGACGCCTCCGGCAATGACTCAACCAGAATAATTAAGGCCCCAGTACTGAAGTACCCGTTTGAAATGCGGGATCGTAACCCAGACGGTCATGTTTGGTTGCAGCGGGTGTTAGCTGAGGTATGAACCGCCTAGAGCTTGCGAATAGGTGGAGGCAAGAGGCCGGAGTACAGGGCACCTATACGACCACTGTCGGACAAACCGGAATGGCTGCAAAAGGCGTCAACTGGATAGACTCAGCATATGAAGATATTCAGCGGCGTCATTCCAGATGGGATTTTTTGCGGACTGATTTTACGTTCAATACTATAGAGAGTGCTGCGACATATACGCCTACGGCTGCCGGGTTATCTGATTTGAACGAGTGGAAGAAAGACTCATTCCGCTGCTATCTTGACACCGTAACTGACGAACAATGGCTTGATTGCTATGATTGGTCATTTTTCCGCGACTCTCGTCTTCTCGGCGCAAACAGATCTGTCGAGGGCCGACCAACAGAGTTTGCGGTAAAGCCGGACAAGTCGTTAAGTTTATGGGCTGTCCCTGACGACGAATATACGATTGTTGGAGAGTACTGGAAAGTCCCGGAAGTGATGAGTGGAAACACAGGAGAGCCTAATTTCCCAGATCAATTTCATATGGCTATCGTTTGGCGGGCACTAATGTTTTTTGCAGCGTCTGAGGAAGCCACCTACCTATACTCTCATGCTGAGAAAGAATTTTTAAAATCTTTGTTTACGTTAGAAATGGATCAGCTCTGGATGTCAGAAGAGGCGGAAACGCTCGCATGAGAGATATTTTTTACTTTGCGATACAGGGCGGTGAAGACCTCATGACCCCGGCGCTGACGATTGATCCTGGCCGTCAGACTTTCACAAAGAATTATGAGGTAGATCAGAATGGAAGACTTCAGAGGGTTGACGGTCTGGAGAGATATGACGGGAAGCCAGCGCCATCCGATGCGTCGTATTGGACGTTTAACGTAACTACTGGAAATGGGATAACCCCGTCATCTGGAGATTTGGTGCAGGGAGTAACGTCAGGTGCGTCAGGATATGTTGTGAGTGTGTCTGTAACGTCAGGCACGTTTGCTGGTGGTGATGCCGTTGTCGCGATGATTGTTTCCGGGATATCGGGAACATTCCAGAGCGGAGAAACGGTAAATGTACTTTCCGATCAATCAACTGGGCTTGGATCTGAGTTCTCAAGCGAATTTACAAGCGAGTTTACATAATGGCAGATACAGCGCGAACAAAAGCTGAGATAGCGGTTCTTTTTGCGAGTGGTGTTGCGGGGGGTGTCAGCGCACAAGACTTGCGCGATTTAATGGAAAGCCTTCATCCGGCATACGGTGGAGTGTACCAAGGGGGGACTCCAGGCGCCACGGCCCTTGCAGACGAGGGGACATATTACGTGTCAAACTGGAATGCCGGAGGGCTGATTACAAATGCAAATCGGTTTACCGTTACTACTGGTGGCAGGCTGACATACACCGGGGCTCCTGATATCCATAGTCATGTGGCATGTACTATTTCGGTAAGCGTTGGGGTCGCTGCTGCTAAAAAGCTAAGGTTTACGCTGGCAAAGAACGGGACG
>Ga0326597_10006612_pt1 | contig 15868 bp, 10 predicted proteins | sample RVTome_12_FD_203789 | JGI IMG/M metagenome (GOLD analysis project Ga0326597, IMG submission 203789) | Soil microbial communities from uranium-contaminated site in the Upper Colorado River Basin, Wyoming, United States - RVT100D185 | ecosystem: Environmental > Terrestrial > Soil > Contaminated >...
TCCTCAACTTGGAGTGGGAGTGATGGTGGGCAGCGGCTGGCAATACAGCTGGCTTACTGCAAGTGAGACTCAGTATCAGTAATATCTGAATGGTTGTCAAGCCCATCTGTGCGCAATTGGCGAATCACGCCAGATTGTGCTCCTTCGCCGAGGATGTTTGGACCTCTCGCACTGTTTAGGCGAGCAGCAGAAATGGATTTACCGTTACGATGGCTCTCCGAAGCCGTCGCATCAGAACTCGACGGGCTCGGATGCCCGTCGTACTGGTAGAAAACGCCCTGATCGTGGGGGTGGCTGAGCCTGCATCAAGCACCGTGCCAAAGTAACCGGTGCATACCACCTGGCCGGTGGCTCTACCAGCTGCGGTGGTTGGACTCGCCGGACTCGGGGCGATGCTCGACGACGTAGGAGTCGATAATCTCTGACTCATGCGGTGGCTCGCTGGTATTGAATGTCGTCTGCATTGTGAAACGAGCCTTGAATCGCTTGACCAGCCAGCGGCGATAGAGCAGTCGTGTAGGCGGGAACAAGAGTGAGAATCCAAATAGATCCGTGAGTATCCCCGGCGTCAGCAACAAGGCCCCTGCAACGAGAATCATCGCGGCGTCGATCAATGAATCCGTCGGCATCTGGCCTGCCGCGAGCGACTGTTGTATCTTTCGGTACGTTCGTAGGCCTTGCGAACGCGCAAGCCAAGTCCCAACGACGCCTGTCACAATCACAAGTAACAAAGTGTGCCACCAACTCGTGATCTCCGCCAGCTTCAATAGCAAGGCCAGCTCGACGAAGGGCACAACAATAAATAGCAACAACAGATAGAAGAGCACCGATTCTCTCCAAGGTTCGATTTAAGCGACCGGAGTCATCATAGAGGCTCACTCTCGACAGACAATGGGCGCGACCCGGTACGTCAGGCTTTCTAGGCTGACGGGTCAGGCTGGAAAGCCTGACGTACATTCCGAGCCGCGGCTCCGCCACGTCGATAGATCAGTCTTCTGGACTCGCGAGTGGAACCTGGACGCGACTGCCGAGATACGCGATCAGATCGCGGATTTCCGCGTTCGACAGTTTTTGTAGTTGTCCATCAGGCATCATCGAGACTGAGGAGAGGGAGCGATCTTCGACCTCGTCCAGCGGCAAGACGATTCGCTCGTTCACCGTTTGAAGCGTGAGCGCCTGCTCGTTCTCACTCACCAACAATCCCGTGATGACTCGTCCACCGGTCGTGACGACGATATGCAACTGATAGTCTTTTGAAACAGCTCCGCTGGGGTCGATCAGATTCACGAGAAGGTAATCGAGGTTCGTTCGTTGCGAGCCGGTGATATCGGGACCAACCTGTTTTCCCTCGCCAAACAACTTATGACAGTTTGCGCAAGTCCGATTGAACAGCTCGCGTCCCGCCGACAAGTCGGCGCCGGCCAGCACCTCGCCGGTGAGCTGTTCCTTGTACCTCGCAACAAGTTTCACCTTGTCCGCCGGCGTCGTACGCACTTCGCCCCACAAACTTCTGACGCGCGCCGTCAACTCGTCGCTGCCGAGACTGTGCAACTGACGGACGGTGTAGGCGTTCAAGTCGGATGACTCGATCTCCTTCGCCTCGATGGCATCCAACAGCTGGGTGGCCCACGCCGGCTTCGACGCCAAGGTTTGAATCGCGTCTTGCCTGGAAGCGGTATCAAAGGCGGCGTATCCCTTTAGGATCGTCGAAACGGTTTGCGGATGATCGAATTCGGCTAAGGATCGCAAAGCGGATCGAGTAGTCGCAGGGTCACCGACAAGCCGAATCAGCAACGCGTCGAATCCGAAATCTTTCTTTGCCGCAAGCAATTCAATCGCGCGAATACGATCCTCGGCGGAAGCTCGTACGTTCATGGCTCGGTCTCGCAGCAAGCGGATTGCATCTGGGTCGTCGAACACGAGGGCGAGTTGCATCGCGCGGTCTCGCACCACGCTGCTCGTACTTCGCTGCAGCTTCGACGAAGCGGTCGGCCACGCTTCGGGCATTTCGACATGGCGGCGTCCTTCGAGTCCTTCGGCAATTCCGATCAGAAGATCCTGTTGTAGTTGCGCGTCGTCACTTTCGCTCAACAGACGTACGAGAGAATTCAACCCTTGGCTCTCAGCGGCAACTAGCCCGCGGATCGCCGAAGTCAGCAACAGGCTCATTATCAACCATCGGTGCATGGCAACTCCTTTTCTGCTTCCATCAAAGCATCGATCGGCTGACTCGTCAATTCGCCACCACGGCACAACACGCGTAGTGTGGCTGGGGTCGAGTCTGCGAGCCCCCAGTTGCGCTGCCGAAGTGGCGACTGGAAGGGCGGGGAATACGAGCACGCCGCGCCAGTGAGGGGAGTTATCGACGGTCGAAACTCACTCGCTTGCGCATCGTGCTTGTACTGACAACTCACGATTGGGACCCTACTCCTTCGGCTCGGTCATTGACTCGACGCACCGCGAAGTAGAAACTCTCCATCTGGCACGGATGTCCATTTCCCCGGAGAACGCATCGCGTGGGCGCACCAAAAGAAATCGTCGACTTAGTGAATCGCTTTCGCGAGCAGTACGACAGCTACCGCTTGCCGTCGTATGGCGAAACAGAACTACGCCGCGAATTCATCGACCCGTTCTTCAAAGCCCTCGGCTGGGACATCGACAACGAGCAAGGCAACGCCGAAGCCTACAAGGACGTGGTTCACGAAGATTCGATCAAGATCGGTATTTCGACAAAAGCCCCGGATTATTCGTTTCGCATCGGGGGCGTGAGGAAGTTTTTTGTCGAAGCCAAGAAGCCCTCGGTCAATGTCGGTCAAGATGTCAGCCCGGCCTTTCAACTCCGCAGATACGGCTGGTCGGCCAAGCTGCCTTTGTCGATTCTGACCGACTTCGAAGAGTTCGCCGTCTACGATTGCCGCGTCCGCCCAGAAAAGAACGACAAGGCATCGACCGCACGCACGCTTCTCGTGACCTACGAACAGTATGACGATCGGTGGGACGAGATTGCGGCGATCTTCTCGCTCGATGCGATTCGCAAAGGATCGTTCGACAGGCATGCCGAATCGACAAAGAAGAAGCGAGGCACGGCCGAAGTTGACGACGCGTTCCTGAAAGAGATCGAACAATGGCGCAGCGATCTGGCCCGCAATCTCGCCGCGCGCAACTCCGAACTGTCGCAGCGCGAGATGAACTTTGCCGTTCAGAAGACGATCGACCGCATCGTCTTCTTGCGCATCTGCGAAGACCGCGGCATCGAAATCTACGGCGGACTGCAAGCGCTGGCCAGCGGACCCAAGATCTACGCCCGACTGTGCGAGTTGTTCCGCAAGGCCGACGACCGCTACAACTGCGGGCTGTTCCACTTCACGAAAGAGAAGCACCGGCACGAAGATCCCGACGAGTGGACGTTGTCACTACAAGTCGACGACCGCGTGCTGAAGGACATCATCCGCAAACTCTATTACCCGGAAAGCCCGTACGAGTTTTCCGTGTTGGGCTCGGACATCCTGGGCCAGGCCTACGAGCAATTCTTGGGCAAGGTAATCCGGCTGACCAAGGGGCATCAGGCCAAGGTCGAGGACAAGCCGGAGGTCAAGAAGGCCGGCGGCGTCTATTACACGCCCACTTACTCGAACGTACAGTCAGGAAGCATTTCGCACCAACGACTACTACATTGGAATCTTCGAACGCTCGGACGAAACGCGCCTCATCGAAAAGCTCGAACGAAATTCGCGACCCTTAATTAACTTTGCACGTCCGTGTTCGGGCTACAACCCGTACGAGGTCGGCACGGGAATCCGCCCTGGCGGTGGCGCTCACACAAAGGAAACAGTGAGCAGCAAACCGTATCACTCAAAAACGAAGGTCGATAGCCAGTGGAAGCCTGAAGTCGTTGGACGCGATTTGTCACGGTATCGCGTGGACGTAACTGGGAAGCGGTGGGTTAAGTATGGAGAGTGGCTTGCCGCGCCTCGCGCTCATAGTAACTTTCTTGGCGTGAGAATTCTCGTGCAAGAGATCGTCGGCGGGAAGGAACGCCGAATTGTCGGTGCCTATTGTGACAAAGAGCTTTACCACAGTCGCGATGTTATCCCGATAAAGATAGAAAGCGGTAAGAACGAAGCCTACTTTCTTCTGGCGATGATAAATTCGCGTTTGATGTCCTGGTATCATCACAAGCGCAATCCAAAGGCGAAGAAGGGATTATTCCCGAAAGTGCTTGTATCTGATCTGAAGAAACTCCCGATTCACGAATGTGACGAATCGAAGGCGATCACGTCTTTATACGACAACATTGTCGGTGCGGTCGAGCGAATCATTTCGCTTCGAGAACGAGAGAAGGTCACCAAGACAACCCATGAGCGGACGGCGTTAGCGCGTCAGATCGAGGCGACGGACGGGGAGATTGACCGGTTGGTGTACGCGCTGTACGGCCTGACGGACGAGGAAATCCGCATCGTCGAAGAGGCCACCGCCCGATGAAGCTGCCGAATGCCCAGCACGCCGTAATCGAGATGGAAAAGCTCGTGGATTATTGTCTGAATCCCGACCATACGCGCGGGAAGCACAAGGCACGCGTCTTCCGGTCGTCCTGCGGATTGACGGCCCAGCACGCATACGACCTGCGTGACGCTTTACTCAGCGCCGCCCGGAATCTTGACGCGGAATTAGGAGAAGTGGATGACTACGGGCAGCGGTACGTGATAGACTTGGAAGTAACTGGACCCACCGGACCGGCCCAGGTCCGAAGTGCCTGGATCATCCGCCGCGACGAGCACTTTCCCCGTTTTGTTTCTTGCTATGTGTTATAGGCGACGGTCATGCCAAAAGACAGTTTTAAGTTACTCGACGTCGTGGCGTTAACGGAAGGCTTGCTAGAACGCGGTTTGGTGCGTGGTCAAGTCGGAACCATCGTGGAATTACTGGCCCCCGGTGTCTTTGAAGTCGAGTTCTGTGACAACGAAGGCCGGACCTACGCGTCACTCGCCTTGAAAGCGTCTCAGCTGATGGTGCTGCACCACGAACCGGTCGACGCGGCGAGCTAGGAAATCACGACAATGGCAAGATCTGAGATCATTATCTACTGGAGCGACGACGACCAGGCATCCCCCGCCGAGTAACCGACCGGTGACTTATGAAGCCGGAGAATCGACGGAGCGACTTGCAGGAACAGGTAGCGAATCCGGCCGACTGGTTATACGAGATGGAAGATGCTAACGCTCGAGCAGATTCGCCGTGAGGGGTTGGAAACGCTAATGCTGAAAGACGAACTCTTTTGAGTTCATCAAAGCCCAGGCGATGTCTTCCAGGCCCCGGCGGCGGTCGCCCGCGCTGTTGATGTGTTCGACCGCGACATCGATCTCGGCGTCAGATGGTTTGCGGCACAAGGCGGCGAAGTAGAAGTCGATAATGATTTCGCGATCGGCGACGCCCGAATTGGCCGGCAGTGGCGGACGTGCGTAAGACGTCGCCAGATCGTACTTGGTGGCGAGATAGATTCCAATGGTGTCGAGTTGCTCCGACGTTAGCTGGCGGTCGTAGATCAAAATCTCGGAGATTTCACCGCTCCAAACCTGATCCGAGGGAGGAATGTCCTCGCGGCTGCCGATTGTAAACCCGGGACTCCCTCGATCGATGCCGACGCCGCCTGGTTGCGAAGTTGCCAAGGCCGTAGCGTTGACGCGAACGTGTAACTTGTGACCAACGCCTGACGAGATAAAGCTGGTCACGAACGGCTGTTGAAGAGTCGCCAGCTGCTCGGCTGGTGCGGTCGTGTTTCCAGCCCCGTTGACGCCGTCGGAATAGACGTAATAGTTGCCGCCAATTCGGATGTGCTGCGCCGTGAAGACCGATGAACCGTTCTGCCTCGTCCGGCCGAACGTAAACAACGCTCCGCCCGTTTCGTCGGCGAGTCGTCCCACCACGAAGATCGTCCTCGCCGAACCGGCCGGCAACAGTGTGTTCTCGGTATCGTGTAGCAGATCATTCGTCCCGTCGAAATGAACGGCTGGCAAACCTCCGATCGACGCCGAGACGTAGGTTGGACGAAGCTCGGCATTGGCTTGCGAAACGCTCATCGCGACATCGCTTTGGTTTTCCCATCGCTGAACGGACTCCATATTACCGGCGAGATTGCCATTTGCGTTAAGCACACCTTCATCAGCCTTGAACCATGCGACGAGCCCTTCCCGATCAGGTTGTCCCGCACTCGCAAGGCGTGCCGGCAAGTTGTCGATAAACTGAGCCAAGCGACCGCGACGGTCACGCAACTTTTGCGGAATCAAGGGGCCGTTGATCAACTGCAACGTTTGGGCAAGCTTCGAATCGTCGTTTCGTTCGCACTCGCAGACCGTGTTTCGTGCCGGCTGGCCGAACACCGCTAAGAACTCGTTGCCGAACTCCGGACTCGGCAGATTCGTGGCCCTTGTGCTCGGCGGCAAACTCGCAAATCGCTCCGGTACACCCGTGGCCTGGCAGATGGCATCGAACAGTTGCTCGGCACCGAGCGGCCGCGCGTTAGCGTGTGAAAAGTACTTGCCATCCTGTTCGCTGGAAGCGTTTGTCTTGCTGCTCAGCTGATAGACCTGCGAATTCAGGATCGTGCGGATCAACTCCTTCTGGTCATAACCGCTCTCGACAAACGCCGTAGCGAGCGCCTCAAGCAACTCGGGATGAGAGGCCGGGTTGTCGGCCCGAAAATCATCCACGGGGTCGATGACGCCGCGTCCCAATAGATGCGCCCAAATACGATTCACGGCAACGCGAGCGAAGTAGGGATTCTCCGGCGTCGTGAGCCAGTCGGCCAACAACTCGCGTCGATCTTGCTCTGCGGGGACATCAATCTCTCCCACGCGCGGCAACCAGGGCTTCATCTGCCGGCCCGTGCGAGGTTGAGTCGCTTCGCTGGCACGATCGAGCCACACAAACACCTCGCCGCTGGCACCAACCGGCTTTCGCTGCACGCGACTGAAGAACGCACCAATCCCGTAGTAATTGTCTTGAGACCACTGATCGAACGGATGGTTATGGCATCTGGCACATTGAATTCGGATGCCGAGAAACAACTGCGAGACCGATTCTGCACAGTCGTTCGGGTCGGCGATCGCGCGATAGAAACTGGCCGGTGGATTCGTGAACGTGCTACCACGAGCGGTCAGCAACGCCGTTGCAAAGCGGTCGTAAGGCATATTCTCGCGCACGGCTCGCACCAGCCAACGATTGAACTTGTGGACACCACTTGCAGTCAGTTTGCTCGACTTGACGCGCAACAAGTCGCTCCACTTTTGCGCCCAGAACTCCGCGTATTCCTCTCGCTCCAGCAAGCGGTCGATCAGCTTCCGGCGTTTCTGCGTGTCGCTGTCCGCCAGAAACAACTCGGTGTCGGCTCGCGTCGGCAGGATTCCTACGACGTCGAGGTAAACCCGTCGGATGAACTCGCTATCGCCACAACTGGGCGACGGTTGAATCTGTAGCCTTTGCAACCGCGCGAACACGTGACGATCAAGGAAGTTGTTCTCCGCTGGCGCGTCCCAGTCAAATCCTTTGATAGGCTTGAGCAACTGCAGGTCCGTCGTGTCGATAAAGTCCAAATAGCGAGCCAGGATCCTCGTCTCGCCGCGCGCCCGACCACTGACCAAGCCAGCGGTGTTCACCGTTGCGACCTGATCGTCGGAAGTCGTGAAGGTCGTCAGCGGCGTGACGTCGCGCGTGGTGCCATCGCTGAAGAAGGCCTGCACGGCGAGTTGCTGTTCCGGCGCGGGCCATGTCAGTTCGCCGGTCGATGGTTCCATTTCGATGCGAATGCAAGTTGGGGCGTCGCTCGGATCGTCAGGACATTGGGCTGCGATCCAATCGTGGAGGATGCAATAGGCGAGGTCATCTTTACGCAGCTTTTGCCCTCCGCCGTGCGCGACCTGCATCGTCGGTTTGAGCAGGAGCAGGCTGTTCTTCGGTTCCAGCCAATCAATTCTTCGCCCGCTCGTCTCGCGCAAGAGTGTCAAGCGATCCAGTTCGGCATCGAATCCTCGGAGCGAAAGGCGAAAGCCTCCTTTTCCGCTTGGTGAACCATGACACGCACCCGCACTACACCCTTGCTTTGACAACGCCGGCAGCACATCGTAGCGAAACGAGATGGGACGATCCTCTTCCGCAACGAGTCGGCTCGCCGAACCGACCAGCGTCGCCAACAAGAGCAAGATTCGTATCATCATCTGGTTTTGCGTTCGTGTCACACCTTCACCTTCTCATTGAGCGGCTTTCCGACAAAGTCCAATTGCACATCGGCGACGCGGATGCGCGCGAGCGGCGAAGTGCCGGGCGCAAGTTCCAATGCTCCCTCCGACTTCTTCTCGACAACCACCGCGATCCCCATGCCGAGGCCGAACGAGAAATTCGCCCCTGGGCTGGCATTGATGAACTCTTTTGTCAATTCAATCGTCTCGAACGCATCCTCGTTCGCGGCAAACGCAGGTTGCACTTCGACCGTTGCCAACGCCTTTCGATTCGAGGCGTTTTTAGTTGCCTCGGTGTATTGAAACATCTCAATCCGGCCGGCGAAGTGTTTTGGAAACCACTTGCCGAACTCCTCTTCGGATGACGCTTCGCCACGCAACCGAACACGCAGGGTATAAGTCCCAGCAAAGGGGCTGCGTACCTCTTGAGCCAGTATCGCGATCTCTCCCTGTTTGATCGTCACAGGCGCGTCGATCGCAGCAGCGTGTAATCCGACGGCGGCTTGTCTTGCGACGACCATCGCACCGAACGCGAAATGCAAGCTATCGCTAGACAGGGTCGATGCTCGCCAGCCTTTGGGGCGTGACGGTGCTTCAACCGACTTGAGTTGCCCGACATCCGCAAAGTCGGTCTGCATCAGCGTGATGCTGGGATCAAACGGTGGGACTCGCGCGATGTCGCCCGTACTCACGACTCGCTTATCCGTGGCCGGTTCCGTGCCCAGCAGTTTGAACAGCGGCTTACCTTCCGTCAGCCGATGCTCGCGGCCCTCGCGATCGGTGAACGCCGACTGGTAATCGATGCCCAGCAGATGAAAGATCGTTCCCGTCAATTCACCAGGCTGCACGCGATCTTCGATCGGATACCCACCTTGCTTGTCGCTTCTGCCATACACCTGTCCGCCGCTGATGCCGGCTCCTGCCAGCGCACAGCTGAACACGGGCCCCCAATGATCGCGGCCTCCGTTGGCGTTGATCTTTGGTGTCCGACCGAATTCTCCGATCGCTACGACCAGCGTTTCGTCGAGCAACCCGCGCTGGTCCAGATCTTCGATCAAGGCAGAGAAGCCGACGTCGAATGTCGGACAAAGTACGTCTTCGACGCGGTCCGCATTCTGCGCGTGTGTATCCCACAGCGGATTGTCGACCGCGTTGTCTCCCGGTTCTCGAGGCCATTGCACGTGGACCAATCGCACGCCCGCTTCGACGAGCCGCCGCGCCAGCAGCACGCATTGTCCCCAGCGGTTGTTGCCGTAGCGTTCGCGAATCTGGGCGGACTCCCTTTCGATCGCGAATGCCTCTTGCGCCTTGCCGGAGGTGAGCAGGTCGAAGGCTTGTTGCTGAAACTTGTCAAACAGCTGAACATTCGGACCACGCCGTGCCGCGTCGAACGGTTGTTCAATCTTGGCGAGCAGGCTCTGACGCGCGAGCAGTTCCGCGGGAAGCTGTTCCCCCATCGACAAACCGTCGACTCGATAATCCGACTGCGACGGGTCGCCGACGAATCGATCGGGGTCCCACTCGCTGCCCATAGAGCCGCCAGACTGACCGGCGGGCGTGACGTTTTCATTCAGCCGCATGATGTCAGGAATCCAGACCGTCGACAGCGGCGGCAAGATCTCGCTCGGCTTGTAACGCTTGATGATCGAACCAAAGTACGGCCAATCGGTCGGTTGGATCGTGCGCGGATTCGGCCCCGCGTACTTGTACCCGGTCAGCACCCAATGACTGCTCGACGAGTGCGTGTTGTCGTCCGTCGCCATCGACCTGACGACAACCAGCTTGTCAGCCATTGCGGCAGTTCGCGGCAGTAGTTCGCAAAACTGAATACCAGGAACGTTGGTGCTGATCGGATTGAACGCGCCGCGGATGTCGGTAGGTGCGTCCGGTTTTGGATCAAACGTTTCGTGTTGTGGGGGCCCGCCCGCTAGATAAAGAAAAATGACGTTCCTGGCCCGCCCAAAGGTCTTGTCGGTCGGAGGCATACCAAGTGGCGCAGTTTCGCGTGCCTGGAGCAAGTTTGGCAGCGATAGTCCCATCGCGCTCAGACCGCCAATTCGCAAGACTTCGCGCCGCGACAATCCATCGTACAGCTTTGTTGGTCGGTCATTCAGCGAAAACATGCGACCTCCGCTCGTTAGTAGGCCGGAACAAGTCTTCGCAGTTCCGGCGTTAGATAAACGTCGCACCGCTGCCGGAACCGCGCAAAGCCTTGTTCCGGCCTACTGGCTCAACGACACGCATGAACCTTTTGAACTCATGCCAGTATCTCATGAATCACGTGGCCATGCACATCCGTTAACGACAATCGAAGCTACGTGCTTGCAATATGACTCGCCAGCCGGCGGCCTGGCTGACTGGTCAGGCTGAAAAGCCTGACGTACTTCTTATTGCGGGCAAGGCCCGCGTTAGGCGATCAACGGCTCGATCACATGCGCGTCGTAAACGTCCGTCAGCCGCTCGTCGCGGCCGCTGTGGCCGTAGGTCAAGCGTTCGTGATCGAGGCCAAGCAGGTGCAGGATGGTGGCATGCACGTCAGCGGTTTGAGTGCGATCGACAATCGCACGGTAACCGAAATCGTCGGTGGCTCCGTAGGCTTGGCCACCTTGGATGCCTCCGCCAGCCAGCCAGATGCTGAAGCCATACGGATGATGATCGCGGCCTTCGCGGCCCAGCTCCTTGCTGTTGCGTTGCTCGGCGGCGGGAGTGCGGCCGAACTCGCCACCCCATTGCACCAGCGTCGAATCGAGTAGCCCGCGCTGGCGCAAGTCGGTCAACAAGCCTGCCACCGGCAAGTCCGTTTGCTCGCAGCAATTGCGAGTCCCGGAGACGTTCTCGGCATGCGTGTCCCACGGCTGCCCCGCCATGAAGAGTTGCACAAACCGCACGCCGCGTTCGATCAACCGCCGAGCCATCAAACAGCGGCGACCGTACGACCGCGTCTTGTCTTGATCCAGTCCGTACATTCGATGCGTGGCGGCGGTCTCTTGCGACAAATCGAGTGCGTCGGTCGCCGAAAGCTGCATGCGAGCCGCTAACTCGAAGCTGGCAATCCGCGCATCGAGCTCCAATTCGCCGGGACGCGCCGCCTTGTGACGCTCGTTCAATCTGGCAAGCAAGTCCGTTCGTCCCCGTTCAACGTTCGGCGAACGCGACGTGCGAGGTTGCAGATTGGGCAACGCGATTCCTTCCGACCGGAACGCCGTTCCCTGGTAAACCGGCGGCAGCCAGCCGCTGCCCCAATTGCGAACGCCATCGACCGGCAAGCCGTTTGGATCGGGCAAGGCGATATAGGCGGGCAGGTTCTGGTTCTCCGCGCCGAGCCCATACGCCGCCCAGGCTCCAATGTTGGGGCGACCGCTGCGAATCAACCCCGTATTGGCCAGCCAGATCGCTTGCTCGTGGTTGCGATGCTCGCCAAACATCGAACGAATCACGGCGATCCGATCGGCGTGCCGGGCGATGTTGGGGAGGATCTCCGAGAACTCGAGCCCACTTTCTCCGTGCTTGCGGAACTTGAACGGGCTGGCCAGCAGATACGTGGTGCGCGCCTCGTCGTCACCGACTTCACCGGGTGGCGGTGTGCCATCGTACTTCGTCAGCATCGGCTTTGGGTCGAGCAAATCGACGTGACTCGGCCCGCCGTGCATGAACAGCTGAATTACGGCCGTCGCTCGTGGTGAGAAATGCGGTTCCTTTGGCAATACGTTATAAGAAGCGGCCGCCGGCGCCGCGTTGACTCGACTCGAATCGCCGAACGTCGCCGCCAATGCCGCGCCGCCAAATCCGCTACCGAGACGCGAGATTGCTTCGCGGCGAGTGAGGGAAAAGTGAATTGTGTTCATCGTGCGCTCCTCAACGTCCGGCCGATCAATCAACGTATATAAACTCGTTGGCACTCAACAACATGTGACATAGATCCGCCACGGCACGGCGTCTGGCTTCCTCCGGCGAAGCGGATTCGCCGAGCAACTCCGCGTGCCTCCGTTGTTGCGACTCGAGAAAGCCGTCGAACATTTGCAGTTCATCCAACGCGGGTGACCTGCCAAACGCCAATCGCACGGCGCCAGTCACAACATCTTCGGGGTCTTCTGATAGTAGGCGGCGGGCAAACGCTTCGGACGCGTCTATCATGAGCTTGCTATTGAGCGACGTCAACGCTTGCGTCGAAACGGTCGAGCGGCTGCGGACCGAGCAGTTGATCTCCATCACCGGCTGGTCAAAGGCATTTAACATGGTCACTGGACGAAGTCGCAGATTTTGGAGATAAATCGAACGACGGTACGGATCGGCTCCGTCATGCACCGTCACTTCGCCGTCCGGCCAGACGTGCAACCCAATCGGCGAGCCAAACATCCGCGTCCGCAAGGTTCCCGCGACCTGCAGCACCGCGTCGCGAATCGACTCGGCTTCCAAACGCCGCAGCCGCTGATGCCACAGCAAGCGGTTATCGGGATCAGCGGCAAAAGGGGCAAAAGGGGACAGGTCCAATTGATGCCCAGCACCCTGCGGGCCGTTCCGGTCAATTGGACCTGTCCCCTTTTGCCGATAGGTGCTGGAAGTCATCATCACGCGGTGCATCTGCTTGATGCTCCAACCGCTGTCGATGAACTCAGTGGCGAGCCAATCCAGCAGTTCGGGATGGCTCGGCGGGGAACCGGCGCGGCCGAAGTCGCTGGGGGTCGCAACAATGCCTTCGCCGAAGTGATGCCGCCAGATCCGGTTGACCATCACGCGGGCGGTCAGCGGATGCCGCGGGTCTGTCAGCCAGCGCGCGAACGCCAATCGCCGGCCACTGGTCCTGGTGTCGGCGGAAGTCCGCTGCCAATCGAATGGCACGACGTCTTCCACGACCGACAAAGCACCCGGTAATACTTGATGTGCTGGGGTTAGCGCATCGCCGCGGCGCAAGAACGGCGTGGGAACTTCGTCCGGCAGATCGTACAACGCGCGAATCTCGTCGTAGTAGTACCAGCGTCGCCGCTCGGCCGCGATCTTTTCCTTTAGTTGGTCGTGCTTCGCTTTGTACTCCGGATACTCCGCCGGCAGTAACTCGTCGAGTTTCTTGTCTTCCGGCTGCAGTGCCGGAGCGTGTTGTTCGGCTAGTTTGCGCTGTGCCTCGTCGCGCTGGTCGGCTGCCGTCGTCAGCGCCACGCGGACGGCTTCGCGGCTCTGTTCGGGCAATTTGGCCAGCTGATCGCTGAAGCGCGTGGACTTGAATTGGTCGCGGAGCGCGCTGAGTTCGCCTTCCAGCTTCTTGGCGTTGGCGTCGACTTCCTTGTTGCGCTGCGTGGCGAATTCGAACTGCGACTTGCTGAGCGTCGTCAACCGCCGCTCCATTTGCGGAATCCAGTTCGTCGGCCGAAACGCCCCCATGAAGACGGCCTGCACCCGATAGAAATCTTCTTGCGGGATCGGGTCGAACATGTGGTTATGACAGCGGGCACATTGCAGCGTGACGCCCATAATTGACGTCGCGACGATCTGCAGCGTGTCGTTGATCGTCGGGTAGAAGTATTGTGCGTCGGCGTTCTTGATCGTGCTGAAATCCGGCCGGCTGGCATCGGGAGCACACCTCAAGTATCCGGTCGCCGTGATCGCCTCGATGATCTCGTTCGAGAGTGCGTTGTCGTGCTCGTAGTGCTGCCAGTAGTCGACCAGTTCGTCTCCGGCGATCTGTTCCAACACAAACCGATCGTAAGGCTTGTCGTTATTGAGTGCCTGAATCACGTAGTCGCGATATCGATAGGCCAGCGGCAAGGCGCGGTCCTCGGACAAAATGCCGGCCGAATCGGCGTAGCCCGCCACATCGAGCCAATGCCGCCCCCACCGCTCGCCGTATGCGGGGCTGGCGAGCAGTTGATCGATCAACCGTTCGTAAGCATCCGGCCGTGGATCGGCCACAAACTCCTCAACCGCTTCGGGTGCCGGGGGCAGGCCGAGCAAGTCGAAATAGGCTCGGCGAATCAATGTCCGCCGATCGGCGTCGGGCGAGAGTGCGAGTCGCGATGCTTCCAGCTTCTGGAGAATGAACGCATCGACGGTGTTGCGAACGCGATCCGCGGCGCTTACCATCGGCAAGTCGCTGCGCTGCGGCGGCCTGAACGACCAGAACTTCCTCGCATCTTCGCTGATCTTCGCGTCGGCCGCGCTTTCCACCACGTCAACGTCGTCCGCTCCCTCGCCAACCGCGCCGTCGTTAATCCACTTGCGGATAATGGCCTTCTCGTCGGCCGTCAGCCTTTCACCCTTCGGCGGCATCTCGCCGGCCGCGATTCGTTCCCATAGCAAGCTTGATTCGGCCGCCGCACGTCGCACGACCGGACCCGATTTGCCTCCCAGCATCAAGCTGCGGCGAGTCGAAAGATCGAGTCCCGCGTTCGGCTGCTCGCCCGAATGGCAAGATAAGCACTTTGCCTTGAGAATCGGTAACACATGGGATTCAAACTTCGCCGGTTCAGCGGCCGCAGCCAACGCACCAACGCCTAGAAGAAGGGCCAACCACGAAAGGCGCGAAATACACGAATGGGAGGCGCGCACGTCCTTCTTTCGTGCATTTCGTGCCTTTCGTGGTTGAAACATCCGCATGGGACTGTCAGCCTTCCTTCAAATACTTGATCAAGTCCGCCAGGTCTTGCGGCGTGAGCTGCTTCTCCAAACCTTCGGGCATGATCGACACCGTGCTTGGTTGACGCTCTTCGATCGCGGACTTCGCGATTTGCACGGACTTTTGCGCGTCGATTTGCAGCGTGATCGTGTCCTCGGTTTCGTCGCGGACCACGCCGTTGAACACGCGACCGTCGTCCGTGGCGATCGTGACCGGCTCGTAGCTGCGAACGAAGGTCAGACTGGGAAACAGAATCGACTCCAGCAGCACCCGCTCGGTGCGAATCTGTCCGATGCGATTCAAGTCGGGGCCGATATTGCCGCCAATATATCCGCGCCGGTGGCAGGCGAGGCAAGACGCTTTGGTACTTTGGAACACGCGCAGACCGCGACGCAAGTCGGCCTCCGGCAACAGAGCCAGGATCTCCGCGACGCGCTGCAGCTTGCTTTGGTTCTCTTGTTCTATCCGCTTCATCAGCGGCTCGGCCTGGGCGGCGACCGCTTCGCCAAAGCCGGACAACTGCTCCTGCAAGCGGTCGGGGAACAGCGATGTGGCCGCCGGCGCGTCGAGCAGCGCTGTCACCAGGACCAGGCCCACGCCGGTGTTCCGCGACTTGGCGAACATTGTCATCAGCGGCTGAAGCTCCATCGTTCCGGTTCGTGGCAACTGCCGGGCGACGCGCTGCAACTGCTCGGCGTTCAGCGGCGTTGACGTCAGCAGATCGACAGTCAGCGCGCGATTCGTGACACTGGATTCGACCGACAACTGCGAGCAGACGAACCCCAGCGTCGCGGCGGTGATCTCGCGCGAACCCACGGGCAACAAGTTGAGCGATCGCAGCCGAAGCTCCGCATCCATCTGTTCGTCGCTGGCGATCCGTTGGAGTTTTGCAATCGTCTGTTCATCCAGCTTGCCGTCGCTCAGCGCATTCAAGGCGGTCAGAGCAGCAAGGATGACGCGATTCGATCCCGATAATTGGTCAAGCAGCGCCGCGGACCAGGCGGCGGGGAGTGGCTTTTGTCGGCTGGCC
>Ga0326597_10006613_pt1 | contig 15866 bp, 14 predicted proteins | sample RVTome_12_FD_203789 | JGI IMG/M metagenome (GOLD analysis project Ga0326597, IMG submission 203789) | Soil microbial communities from uranium-contaminated site in the Upper Colorado River Basin, Wyoming, United States - RVT100D185 | ecosystem: Environmental > Terrestrial > Soil > Contaminated >...
GACTGGGTTGGCAATGACGTACTGCGTGACGAACGTGGCTTCATCCTCTCCGGCGCCGAATGCGGCCCGCATCCCAAAGGTTGGAACCTGCAGCGATCCCAGCTGCCGTTCGAAACGTCGGTGCCCGGCATCTTCGTGGCCGGGGACGTGCGTCACGGCTCGGTGAAACGGGTGGCCTCCTCGACCGGGGAAGGCGCCATGGCGGTCCGATTCATCCATGAGCACCTGGCGGACCTGTGAACACGATCTTCGAACAGCTGAAGAAGCTTCCCTACTTCGCAGACCTCCCCGAACGGCTCTTGCTGCGGGTGTGCATCGCCTCCGAGCAACTCCACGCCGCCCCTGGCAATGTGATCATCGAGGAAGGCTCTAAGAGCGACGGGCTCTACGTGGTCACCGAGGGCGAGTTGGAGGTGACCAAGACCAGTGGTGGCCGGTCCATCTCGGTGGCCCGGGTCGGCGCCGGCGAGGTGCTGGGGGAGATGTCGCTCCTCGACGATGTCCCGCGTATCGCCACGGTCACCGCGATCACGGATGTGCAGTACATCAAGGTGCCCTCGGACACATTCGGTGAGTTGCTGGAGAACCCGAACATGGTGTTGAGGATGCTGCGCACCGTGACCTCGCGCCTCCGGGAGACCGAGAGCCTGGTGCGGAGCGAGGAGCGAATGGCCGGGCTGGGCCGAATGGCGGCCGGCCTGATGCATGAGCTCAACAACCCGATGGCCGCGATCAGGCACGGGACCAATTCCGGCCGCGCCATTATCGAGGACCTGGGCGACACCGCGCGACGCCTCTCCAAGAAGGGGGTGGTTCTTCCCGAGGAGACGCCGTCGGACCCGGTGGATGAGCAACTGAGCGCGCTGGCAAGGGCCGACGCCGAAGACGCTCTCGGGGAATGGCTTTCGGGGCTCGGGGTCACAGATGGCTGGGAGCTGGCGCCGGCCCTCCTCGATGCCGGCTGGAGGCAGGCCACCCTGGAAGAGCTGACCCCCGACGCCGATCCCGAGACGAGGGCCGATGTCCTGCGCTGGCTTGGTCTCCGTCTTCTGGGGATCCAGGTCTCCTCAGAAGTCAAGATCGGCGCCGATCGGGTCTCCGAGCTGATCCAGGCGGTCAAGGAGTTCTCCTACCTCGACCAGGGGTCGATACAGACCGTCGATCTGCGCGCCTCCATCGACAACGCTCTCATCCTGCTCAAGCACAGGCTGAAGACCGGGGTCAAGGTGGTCAAGGAGTACGACCAGGACCTTCCTGATATCGAGGCTTTCGGAGCGGAGTTGAGCCAGGTCTGGACCAATCTCATCGACAACGCCATCTATGCCATGAACGGTGAGGGGGTGTTGACCATCTCGATCAGCCGGGACGTCGATGGCGTCCTGGTCACGATCTCAGACACCGGCACCGGCATCCCAGACGAGGTCGCATCCCGGATCTTCGACCCCTTCTTCACGACCAAGGAGCCTGGTCAAGGAACGGGTCTCGGTTTGGCAACCGTGCACTCGATAGTGGCCCGACACGGTGGAAAGCTCGATTTCGTCACCGGCCCCGACGGGACGACTTTTCGCGCCCATCTCCTTCCCAAGCTCCCGACTGGCACCCCGAGCCCGGAAGCGGCTAAATAAACGGATTGACCGTCGGGCCACTACGGAGTCTTGACCCGATAGCGCTCGAGAATCGATGTCGTCTCGTCCAGCGGCAGGGCGTGAGCCACCCGGTCGAATCTCCCTGTTGTGGTCTCGGCTGCGAAAAGTGCGTTCACGATCGACTCTTCGGTGGCTTCGACGACCGCATGGAACAGCGGGTCCATCGCTTCGTTGGGGAGGGTCGCCACCAGTCGCACCTTTCCGGGCCGTTCTTCGAGATGATTGGCGGTGGCGAAGGCGAAGAACAGATCACCACTGGAATCATGCCCGTATCCACCCACCCGGGCCACACCAGCCGTCGCTCGTTGGGCCAGCCGCTTGCACTGCCCAGGCAACAATGGGGCATCGGTTGCGATTACCACGATGATCGAGCCCCCGTTGGCCGGCTCGTCCCAGGGTGAGGGAACCCGCAAGCTGTCGATGAGGCTTCCGACCGGCACCCCGTCGATGCGGAAGTCCTCCCGAGCACCGTAGTTCGCCTGGACCAGCACACCCACAACGTAAGACTCGCCCTCGATCTCGACCACCCTCGATGACGTTCCAATCCCACCCTTGAACTCGTGACAGATCATCCCGGTTCCGCCGCCCACACAGCCCTCGGCCACAACCCCTCCCCTGGCTGTGGTCAGGGCGGTGGCGGCATCCTCCTCGGTCAAGGCGAACGCCGCGGCGTCGCTGAGCCACCCATCATCGGTTTCGCCAACCACCGGAAGGAGGAAGTCCTCAACTACCCCGACCCGGACCGACTCCTTTGCAAGAAAGTCCCGCACCATTCCTACCTGATACGTGTTGGTGATTCCGATTGGCGAGCCGAGCATCCCTGACTCCTCGACCCACGCCAGCCCGGTCATCTCACCGTTGCCGTTGAACACGTGCGAGGCCGCGTATGCGTAATCGGTCCAGATCCCGCCGTCACGAGGAACCACCATGGTGACGCCGCTTCGGATCACCTGCGGCTCGTCCCGGACGACGGTGGCATGGCCGACCAGGACGCCGGGAACGTCCGTGATGGCATTGGACAAACCCGCCGGCAACCGCCCTATCCCAGCACTCAGGTCGCGCAATCTGGCCCTCAACACACCGCCCTTCGAAGAGAACGCTACCTGCAGGCCTATCGTCTCATTATCGATGATTCGGCCAGCAATCAGTTGAGCTCTGTCTTCCACCGGGCCGCAGAAGACTTGCCGACCGCGGTCACGGCGAGAGGGTCCTGGGTGACCGACGCCGAGGGAAAGCAATACCTGGACGCCGCCGGGGGCGCGATCGTTGTCGGCATCGGCCATGGTGTCGAGGAGATGGCGAAAACGATCGCGGCGCAGACCGCGACTCTGGCCTACGTCCACGCCTCATCCTTCACCACCGAATCCCTGGAGGCCTACGCCTCGGAACTGGCAACCGTGGTCCCCATCGATGGGGCCCGGGTATTCCCGGTATCAGGCGGCTCAGAGGCCATGGAAACTGCACTGAAGATGGCGCGCGCCTATCACCTTGGCAAGGACCGGCCCCAGCGGACTGTGATCATCGCTCGGGGGGCGTCGTATCACGGGAACACACGCGGTGCCCTGGATGTCTCCGGGCGCGAGCCGCTGCGCCGCCCCTACGAGCCGTGGCTGGGCCAGACCCGACGGGTTCCCGGTGTCAACGAGTACCGATGTCCCAACCCGGATCACCCCTTTCGCTGCACCGAGTGGCACGCCAGCCGACTACAGGAGGCAATCGCGGAAGAAGGAGCCGACCGGGTGGTGGCCTTTGTTGCCGAGCCGATCGGCGGGGCGGCCAGTGGGGCTGCGCTGCCATCGGACGGCTATTGGGACGTGATCGCCGAGATCTGTCGTAACGACGACATCCTGATCATCGCCGACGAGGTGATGACCGGGTTCGGGAGAACCGGGGAGTGGTTCGCCAGCGACCATTTCGGCTTGCGGCCCGACATCCTGGTGGCTGCCAAGGGGGCCTCCAGCGGCTATTGGCCGCTGGGCTTGGCCATCAGCTCAGAAATGGTCCATGACACCATCGTCGCCGGCGGTGGGCTGATTCACGGGTTCACCTGGTCCCATCACCCGGTTGGAGCCAGCGTCGGCCTGGCCGTGCTCGATCGCATCCGAAAGCTGCGGCTCATCGATCGGGCACGGGTCCAGGGTGAGCGTCTCCTCGGCGGCCTGCGCCCCTCACTGGCGAATCATCCCCGAGTCGGTGACGTCCGGGGGATCGGGCTGTTGGCATGCGTGGAGCTGGTGTCTGACAGGGAAACCCGGCAGCCCTACGCGCGGTCCGCTCAGGTAACGGAGAGCGTGTTGCAACGGGCCCGGGAGAACGGCCTTCTGCTCTATCCGTCGACCGGCAATGTCGACGGGGTCAACGGTGACTACCTGCTCATCGGCCCTCCGCTCACGGTCACCGATGACGAGGTCGATCTGATCGTCGATCGCATGTTCGCAACTCTGAAAGGGCTGGAATGAGCCTCACCGCCATCTGGTCCGATGGGTACCTGGCCCACGACGCCAACTGGCTGGTGTGGATCGGCGTCCGGTTACCGGGTGACGAGGAGGCCGATCGCGCCATGATCCTCAAGGACGCGCTGGAACAGGCTGGAGTCCCCATCGTCGAGGCCGTGGAACATGACCGACGTCACATCGATGCGGTCCACGACCCAGGGATGGTTGACTACTTGGAGACCGCGTATGACCTCTGGATCGAGGCGGGTTACCCCGAGGAGCCAGGTGTGGATCGGGTAGTCCCCTACGTGTTTCCCCACCCGGCTGCTGTCAGGTATCAGTCGGAGATCCAACCAACAAGCCGGGCGGCGATGGCCGGCGTCTACTGCATGGACACCACCACGGTGATCGGGCCGGGCACATATCGAGGCGCCCGTGCCGCCGCGGACGGGGCCATCACCGCGGCCAGTCTCGTACGTGAGGGTGCCAGCGCTGCCTACGCCCCGGTCCGCCCACCGGGTCATCACGCCGGGACGTCCTACTTCGGCGGATCCTGCTATCTCGACAACGTCGCGATCGCGACAGAGTGGCTGGTGCAGAATGACGTCGGACGGGTTGCGGTCCTGGACATCGACGCCCACCACGGAAACGGGACCCAGGAGATCTTCTACGAGCGCAACGACGTCTTCTATGCCTCGGTGCACGTCGACCCGGGAAAGGGTTGGTTCCCTCACTTCTGCGGCTTCGAGCAGGAAACTGGCGCCGGTCAGGGACGCGGCTCGAACCTGAACTTGCCTTTGCAGCCGGGGAGTGGAGACCGGGAGTTACTCGACGCCCTGGAGGGTGGTTGCGAGGCGATCGCCCGCTTCAACGCGGACGCAGTCGTGGTCTCCCTCGGTGTCGATGCGGGAGCGGCCGACCCTGAGAGCCCGCTTCAGGTGAGCAACGAGGGGTTCGCAGCCGCAGGGCAGAGGATCGCCGCGCTTGGGTTGCCGACAGTCCTGGTTCAAAGAGGGCGGCTATCACCTTGAATCACTGGGACCGGACGTCATGGCTATCTTGACTGCCTTCCAGTGACCCCTGGAGGGAGGGTGACCGACGGGATGTGGGTGGGACAAGAAGCTCATGGAGGTACTCCCAGCGATGGTCTCCCCAATCGAACCGAGTCCCCACGATGGCGTCTCGAGGACGTGTGGGGGACGTCGAGGCCGTATCACCCCACGGTTTCCCCGGACGGATCCACGGTGGCTTTCATCCTCGAAATGTCGTCGATCCCCAACTTGTCGACGACGGGACGGTGCTGGTGACCTTTCTCCCCAAAGACGACCTCAACCGCTCGGATATCGTCCTCATCGGGAAGGATGGGACCTGGGTGACACCGGTTGGCCACCGCGATCGGCGCGCCGACTCGGCTCGCCCGTTCGGTGACCAAGTCGCCTACGTCTTCGAAGACGAGGATCGCTTCTCGCTCTACCTAACGGGTCTGGATGGATCCGAGCCACGACGTCTCGCCTCAGGTGATGTCGACTTCGGAGCTCCCGCCTGGCTGCCCGATGGGAAAGGGCTGGTAGCAAAGGCTTCCAATCGGGGTCAGACCGACCTTTTGACCGTCGATCTCGACGGATCGGTCGCCGTCCTCGCCCGGGGGGGCGTTTGGGGAGCACCGCATCCGGTCGCAGCCGGGGTGGTGGCCACCCACGAATCCTGGGGATCGCCAACCCGTTTGAAGCTGGTCGACCACGACGGAGGCGAGAGGTGGCTCTTCGACGGCGCTCCACTCGCCATACGCCGCGCTCGACACGTCGTCCCCGAGCGTGTCACTTACAAGTCCTTGGATGGCCTCGAGATCGAGGGATTCCTTTCAAGCCGCTTGATACCTCACGGCGGGTTCCGGCAGTGGTCTATGCCCATGGCGGGCCCACCGATCATTCCGGCGACGACTGGGATGGGCAGGCCCAGCATTTCATCGAGAACGGTTATGGCTGGCTCGCCATCAACTTCCGCGGGTCGACTTCATACGGCTTGGAGTTCGAGCGAGCAAACCACGGCAACTGCGGGGTTGGTGACACCGGTGACTGTGTCGCCGCCGGTCAGTTCCTCCGCAGTCTGGATTGGGTGGACCCCGATCGAATTGCCATCTTCGGCGCCAGCTACGGCTCCTATTTGACCCTGACCGCCCTCGTTCACCCCGAGAACCCCTTCGTTTGTGGGGTCGCCAAGTACGGGGACTTCAACATGATGACCTCATGGGAGCAGACCGATCGCATCGGCCGTGACGAGTTTCTCCGGCTCTACGGTCATCCCGATGCGAACCCGGAGGCGTATCGGGCCGGCTCTCCGATTCACGGCGTTCCCGACCTGAAAGTGCCGGTGCTTGTCGCCCAGGGGGAAAGGGATCCGAGGGTGCATCTGAAACAAGCAGAGGAGCTGGTGGATGCCCTCAAGAGCCACGGCAAGACGTACGAGTATGTGACCTATCCCACCGAAGCCCATGGGCTGTTGCGTCGGGAGCCACAACTCCATTTCTATCACCGTATGAGGCGGTTCCTCGACTGGCACACCCGATAGGCCCCAACTTCTCGGTTGGATATCGACAGCAGGTTTCCTCAAGGCGGAGGCGCAAACAACCGATTTTTAGCCATGGCGACCCGCGCCCCGAAGGGGACCCGTCCGTCCCGTTGGTGGATCACGCTGGCCGCGGGCTTTGCGGTCTTATCCCTCGCCGCAGCCATCGCGGCAGTGGTTCATCAGTCCAACGCGAGCCGGCCCATCGGTGAAGGCCAGCTGTTCCTCTCCGACGCCCAATCGGGGATGGAGCAGATCAATGCGGCAGTCTCCTCGGGGATGACCCCCGACGACGCGGCTCGTCATCTTCGGAACATGCTCCGAATCGAAGGGGTCGCCCTCGTCGACTCCGAAGGCACCATCACTGCAGCCACTTCCGACCCGCTCGTTGGAGGCAAGGTCGACAACCCCGTCCTGCTATATGCCCTCGAATCCGCTCGTTTCGGGGCGGTAGCCGCGCCCATCGACCAGGATCTCGAGATCGACGGAGTCCCCGAGTGGCGCACCGGCGACGCTCTCTACCTCGCGCTCCTTCCCGCTGCGGACGGGGCCCCATCGCTGCTCCTGTACTACGACATCTCGGAGTTGCTGGCTCGAAGGACGGGAGCGCTCGGCATCCAAACCGAGACCCTGCAGCTGGCGGGCGTCGGCATCCTGTTCGCCATCGCCGGGCTAGCTTTCATGATCGGGCGCTCCCACTCGATCCAGCGCTACCGCGAGATGACCCTGGAAGCGGAGTTCCTGCGCAAGGAGTCAGAGTCGCTCCAGATCCACAACGTCGAGCTCGATGTGGCGCGTCGCAACGCCGAGGCTGCCCTCACCCTGGCTGAGGAGAAGAACCGGATCCGCGCCGAGTTCGTGCTCATGATCAACCACGAGTTGCGGACGCCCCTGACCAGTGTCGTGACCGGCGCCGAGCTGCTTCTGATGACCGACCCTGATGGGACCGATCGCTACGAGATCCTCGAAGCCCTGGTCCACGACGGTAGGCGGCTGCAAACCATGATCGACCAGCTGCTTGCGGTGGCGAGAGTGGAAAACCGGGGCCTCTCGTTCGCGCCTCAGCCGGTGAAGTTCGCCGAAGTGTGCGACGCCGTCGCTCTCGCCCATTCCAGGGTGGTCTCGAGTCACTCGCCTGACTGTCACCCCGGCGAAAGCGACCCGACCGTGATGACCGATCTGCAGACATTGCGAAACCTCGTCTCTTCCCTGGCCGACAACGCCTTCACCCACGGGGCCCGGAATGTCAGGATCCACTGCAGCAAGATCGAGGTTCACGAACCTCATCTCGTGGTCGGGACCGTTCCGGAGTCCGCCGTCTACATCTCGATAAGTGACGATGGTCCCGGGATCCGTGAGGAGTTCCTCCCCCGCGCCTTTGAGAAATTCGAGAAGGACAGTCGGAGCTCGGGCACCGGCCTCGGCCTCTACATGGCCCGGCTCATGGCCGAGGCGATGGGCGCCTCGCTCCTGGTTTGGACCTCATCGGAAGGGACCACGTTCTCCATTGCCCTGCCCCTAGCCAGGGTCGCCTCTGAGCTGGGGGCCGCATGAGAAGGCTCCTCATCCTCGTCGGCGCCCTCGCACTCGCGGCCTGTCAGGGGCCGTTGGGCTCGTCCGCGGAGATCGCTCTCGACGAGTTCGAGATCAAACCGTCGATCTCGAGGTTCGAGGCGGGGAACGTCACGCTCGATGTGATCAACCAAGGCGAGTTCGGGCACACTCTGGTCATCACCGACGCTGAAGGGCACGTCCTGTCCGCAGGTGGCGTCATCGACTCCGGTCAGACCTCCCAGGTGTCCATCGACCTGGCTGCAGGTGACTATTCCTTCACCTGCCGGATCGTGGCCCAGGACGACGAGGGGAACGTCATCGACCACTACGAGCAAGGAATGTCGGCCGAAGTGACAGCCAGGGCCGACTGAGCCGGGCCGGGGCGCCGCGCCGGCCCCGATTGATGGGTACCTTCGCCGTGTGACCTCGCCGCCTCGTCTCGCCTTGGGACTGTTCCGGCCGATCGCGCGCAATTACGAGCGCTGGGCATCGATGTTGAGCCTCGGCCAGGACGGTCGATGGCGCCGGCGACTGGTCGGCGGGCTGGGGGTGCCCGGCGACTCGCTGATCCTCGACGTCGCCGCCGGCACCGGTTCGATAACCCGATCGCTGGAGGCGGAGGGCTATCGCGTGGTCGCTCTCGATCAGAGCGATGAGATGATCAGCCAACTCGATGCGGCGACGACGCCTCGTCTGCTGGCGACGGCGGAACGTCTTCCAATCCGGGACGAGGTTTTCGACGCCCTCACCGCCGGGTATCTGCTCCGATATGTGGACGACCTCCCAGCAGCCCTGCGTGAGTTGTCTCGGGTGGTAAGACCGGGGGGGACGATCTCGATGCTCGAGTTCGGCCGACCAACAGGTGTCTGGGGCCCACTCTGGTGGCTCTACACCCGGATCTGTCTGCCGGCAGCGGGGGCTCTCATCGGACCCGAGTGGGGCGAGGTGGGCAGGTTCCTTGGCCCGAGCATCGACAGGTTCTGGGCGAGTAACTCCCCCGATGACCTGGCCCACTTGTGGGAAGCGGCGGGTCTGGACCAGGTCCAATGGGAGCGGATGTCATTGGGAGGGGGCTTCGTCATCCGGGGAGTCAAGACATGACCGACTCCCGGGCGTTCTACGCCCGTTCGGGCTCGGTCTGGGACGACCTGGTCACCCTGCTCCACCTTCCATACACGGTCTGGCACCTCTCCTATGTCGCCATCGGCGCCGGGTTGGCTCCCCGCCTGGATTGGACAATCCTGGCCGGCGCCCTTCTCGCCTTTTTCTTTGGCCTTGGGATCGGCGCCCACGCCCTCGACGAAGTGCGCGACCGACCTCTCCAGACCGGGCTCAGCAACGCCACGCTTTGGGTCCTTGGTGTCGGAGGTCTCGTGGCGGGGGGAGCTGTGGGAGTGGCCGGCGCTTTCGTCATCTCGCCGTGGCTTCTGGTGTGGGTCGCGGCCGGTCTGGCGTTGGCCGCCGGTTACGCGCTGGAGGGGTCCCCCCTCCTCCATTCCGACTGGGGGTTCGCTGTGGCCTGGGGCGCCTTCCCGGTGTTGGTCGGATACTGGGCACAGAGCGAGACTCTCTCGCTCGCCGCGATCTTCGCGGCGGCGGCCGCAACGGTCCTCAGCCGGGCGCAGCGGGAGCTGAGCACACCGGCCCGACGGATCAGGAGAGCCGATGTTCCGATCGCTGTCGAAGGTTGGACCCGCGATGAGTTGCTTTCGACCTGGGAGAGAGCGCTGCGCCTGCTCTCTGTTGCGATGCCCCTCCTGGCCCTCGGATTGCTGGCCGGTCACCTCTGATCGGCGGCCGGAGACATCGGGCTCCCGAATCATGAATTTCGTAGAGTCGAAACCGACCGGGTAGATTCGCCCCCCGTTGTGAGCAACGAGGTCCACGAGATCACTGTTTCGGTTCGAACGCGGCCTGGGGCCGTAGCCTCACCTCACTGATCAGCGTCGCCAACTGAAAGGACCAACCGACGATGCCCATCGTCCTCGCCGCCGAGGGTGGCTTCCAGGAATTCACCCTCGGCACGACCGAGTGGTGGTGGCTCTTCTTCGCCCTGGCCACCTCCCTCCTGGCAATCGTCGTTGGTTTCTTCCTCTCCCGGGGCGTGCTCCGCGCCGACCAGGGCACCGAGAAAATGCGCGAGATCGCAGGCGCAATACAAGAGGGCGCGATGGCCTACCTGAAGCGGCAGTTCAGAACGATTGCCCTGATCCTGATTCCATTGGTGGTGGTGGTCTTCCTCACCTCAACCGAGGTGATCAAGCCAGACGGCTCCGAGGCTCTCTCGCTGTTCGAATCCGGCACCTACCGGACGTTGGCCTTTATCGCCGGGTGTGTCATGTCCGGTCTCACCGGCTTCATCGGGATGCGGCTCGCCGTGCAAGGAAACGTGCGAACGGCCGCCGCGGCACGAAGCGGTTCGCTTCCTGGGGCGCTTCAGATTGCGTTTCGAACCGGCGGCGTCGCCGGGATGTTCACGGTCGGCCTGGGACTGCTCGGCGCCACCGCCATCATCATGATCTTCCAGAACACGTCCTCGGCCATCCTGATCGGCTTCGGTTTCGGAGGGTCGCTGCTCGCCCTGTTCATGAGGGTTGGAGGCGGGATCTTCACCAAGGCGGCCGATGTCGGCGCCGACCTGGTGGGCAAGATCGAACAGGGAATCCCTGAAGATGACGCCCGCAACCCAGCCACCATCGCCGACAACGTCGGCGACAACGTGGGCGATTGCGCCGGGATGGCCGCCGACCTCTTCGAGAGCTACGAGGTGACTCTGGTTGCTTCCATCATCCTCGGTGTTGCCGCCTTCGCCTCGATCGGGGCCAATCCGGTCCTCGGCTTGATCTTCCCTGTGATCGTCCGCGCGATTGGGGTACTCGCGTCGATCGTCGGCGTGTTCCGGGTTCGGGCCACCGAGAACGACACTTCGGCGCTCGCTCCGATCAACCGGGGTTTTCTCACCGCTGGGATCCTGACAGTGCTCGGGACGGCCGCGGTTGCCCTGTTCTATGTGGGCAATGACAACGGCGGTGAGGGGTGGCGAGTTCTGGGCGCAGTCGTCGCTGGTTTGGTACTCGCCCAGGTCGTGTCCCGGATCACCGAGTACTTCACCTCGACTGAGGACAAACCGGTCCAGGAGATTGCCGAAGCCACTCAGACCGGCCCGGCCACCACTGTCCTCTCCGGAATCTCCGTCGGCCTCGAGTCTTCGGTCTGGGCCATCGTGGCGATCGCCGGCGCTATCGCGGTCGCCATCGGCCTCGGCGACGGCAACATCCAATTCTCCCTCTACCTGGTTGCCCTGACCGGGATGGGAATGCTGGCCACCACAGGTGTCATCGTCTCCGAGGACACCTTCGGACCGGTGGCGGACAACGCCGCCGGCATCGCTGAGATGTCCGGTGAGTTCCACGGTGATGCCCGCAAGGTGATGGTCAGCCTGGACGCAGTCGGCAACACCACCAAGGCCGTCACCAAGGGATTCGCCATCGGCTCGGCAGTGATCGCGGCCGTCGCCTTGTTCGCCTCCTTCATCGAGACCATCGCCGTCGAGCTCGGTCTCGGAATCGAGGGCTCCGAGGTGTTCTCCGCACCGGAGACTTCGATCAACGTGGCCAACCCGACCACCTTCATCGGCCTCCTCATCGGGGGGTCTGTGGCGTTCATGTTCTCCGCATTGGCGATCCGGGCGGTGGGCCGGACTGCAGGAGTCGTCGTCGAAGAGGTCCGTCGCCAGTTCGCCGATGGGAAGATCATGGCCGGCCTGCGTCGTCCTGACTACGGGCCGGTGATCGACATCTGCACCAAGGCATCACTGCGGGAGCTGGCCACCCCGGCTCTGCTGGCAGTGCTCACCCCGGTGATCGTCGGCTTCGGAATCGGATACCTGGCCCTTGGCGGTTTCCTCGCCGCCGCGATCCTCACCGGTCAGCTGATGGCCAACTTCCTGTCGAACTCGGGAGGCGCCTGGGACAACGCCAAAAAGTACATCGAAGACGGGCACTACGGCGGCAAGGGCTCCGAGAGCCACAAGGCGGCGGTGATCGGTGACACTGTCGGCGATCCCTTCAAAGACACCGCCGGACCGGCGCTCAACCCGCTGATCAAGGTGATGAACCTGGTCTCCCTTTTGGTGCTTCCCGCGGTGATCGCCCTTCGCGACAACACGACGGCGCGGATGACCATCGCCGGTGTGTCTCTGATTGTCCTGCTCATCTCGATCGCCTACTCCAAGCGTGAAGCGTCGGTGGGTGGCTCCAAGAGTGACACGGTGGCCGCTGAGGCATGAAACCCGGCCTGACCACCCCCCACCTAATTGGGACGTTCAGGGGTCATATCCGGACCTGTGGATCCCAATTAGGGGAGGTCGTGGAAGAAGAGCTCACGCGCCGTCGCAACGCCGATCGCCCAGACCCGGTCCCCGAGATCCTCGAACTCGACATTGGTGAGTTGATAGGTCTCGAGAGGCTCGGAGGCCTGCATTTGGTCGAGGCTCCTCCCGGGCCGGGGAACGAAAGCGCATAGAACAACCAGCTGGGAGACGGGCCGGCTGGGATGACCACCCCGGCCATCGAGTGCCCGACAACGACCGGCGCCTCCAGCCCATCGGCTCCGTCGAGCACCGCGTTCCTGTAGTCGAGAAGACCGGCAGCCCGATCCTCGATCGGGAGGTCCATAGCCACCACCCGGTGCCCGCGGTTTGTGAGCTCGCGGCCCACGTGGCCCCAGCACTACCCGCCGTGATAGGCCCCGTGAACGAGGACGTGGTCCAGGGGTCCGACGCTACACCGGACACGAAACCCCCACCGCCCCGTCCTCAAGGGCGGGACCGGATGCCGGCCCCGTCGATTGACATAGGCCATCCTGTGCATATGCCCCGCCCTCTCTCCGAGTTCACCACCCTGACCTTCGATTGTTATGGCACCCTCATCGACTGGGAAACGGGCATATGGGAGGCGTTGCAGCCCTTGCTGAGGCGCAACCAGGCTATCGACCTCTCACGTTCTCTCGCCCTCGAAGTCTTCGCTCGTTCCGAGAGCCACCATGAGACGGCCGCCCCCGGGCTCACTTATCCGAAGATCCTGGCCCTGGCCCATCGGGATCTGGCCGAACACCTCCAGCTGGTGACCGACTCCGAGTTGAACCGTCGATTCGGAGAGTCGGTCCCTTTCTGGCCGGCCTTCACCGATAGCCCCGCCGCCCTCAGGTACCTCGGCGCACGCTATCGCCTGGTGATCCTGTCCAACATCGATCGGGCCGGCTTCGCCGCCTCTCGCGACCGGCTCGAGGCGGACTTCGACGCCGTCTACACCGCCGAGGACATCGGCTCCTACAAGCCCGATCCCCGCAACTTCGAGTACATGTTGGAACATCTGGCGTCCGATTTCGGAGTAGGGCTCGAAGAGGTGCTCCACGTCGCACAGAGTCTCTATCACGACCATGTCCCCGCCCAGAGCTTCGGCCTGGCGACCGCATGGATCGACCGCCAGCACCTCTCCGAAGGAGGCGACTGGGGAGCGACGTCCCGGGTCGAGCAACCTCCGGTGACGGACTACCGATTCTTCTCGATGGCGGAACTGGCCGAGGCTGCACTGCGCGCTTCTCGGTGAGTCCTGAGGCTGACCCCGATACGATGTCGCCGGTGGCCAACGCCCTGATCCGCCCGATCCCTGACACTTTCGACCGGGCGCTGGTGCGTCATGGCAGGCCGAGCATCGACGTTGGCCTGGCCAGGGCCCAGCACGACAGCTATCGGACGCATCTCGAAGCCGCCGGCTACGAAATACAGGAAGTCCCGACAGATCCTGCGTATCCGGATTGTGTCTTCATCGAGGACACGGCGGTGATTCTCGGATCGACCGCAGTCATCACAAGGCCCGGCGCGCTCTCGCGTCGCGGTGAGACCGGTCCGGTGGCGGTTGGGCTTCGGGAGCACCTCGCTCTTGTGGAAATCGAGGCCCCGGGCACCATCGACGGGGGCGACGTCTTCATCCTGAACGATGTCGTCTATGCCGGACGTTCGGAACGGACCAACGAGGAAGGCATAGACCAGTTGCGATCGGCGGCAATGGCTCAGGGTCTCGAGCTGGTCACCGTTGGGGTCTACGACGCTCTCCATTTGAAGTCCGTGGTGCTCCCTGTGGATCACGAGACGATCGTGGTGACACCGCAAGCCGTTGACGAGGCGGCCCTGGTGGGGCTTCATCTCGTCTACGAGGCCGACTCCGAGAGGCACCGCTTCAGTGCCCTCCCTCTCCGCGACGGTCGTGTCCTCGTAACTGCCAGTGCTCAGGTGACCGCCTCCGCCCTGGAAGCACTCGGCTATGACGTGGACCCGATCGATGTCTCCCAGATGCAGATGGCCGACGGTGGACTGACCTGCATGTCGATTCTCTTCTGAGCAGCCGGGCGCTCGCTCAGTCCGCCAGCCGGAATACCATGAGGGCCTCGTCGTCGCCAGGAGATCTCATCTCGTCTCAACCAGTGTTGGAAGTAGTGGAACTCGGTTTTCCCTGGTACGGATTGGACCCGTTCATCTTCACTGTCCATCATGTGGACCACTATCCCGAGGGCAACGATGCCCTGGGACCGGCCCAACCGCTCCACGGGCGTCAGATCGGGGCGGACTTCTCGTATTTGGGCGGCTGGAGCATGTACCACGGCGACATCGTCCCCGGCTTCCCTCAACACCCCCATCGCGGCTTCGAAACCGTGACCGTGGTGAGAAGGGGGTATGTCGACCATTCTGACTCTCTGGGCGCCACCGCGCGATACGGGCAAGGCGACGTGCAATGGCTGACCACGGGAAGCGGGATCATGCACTCAGAGATGTTCCCGCTCATCGATCCCGACGGCCCCAACCCACTCGAGTTGTTCCAGATCTGGCTCAACCTCCCACCGCAATCGAAGATGGTCCCGGCCTATTTCGGCATGTTGTGGGACGAGGAGATACCGACGATCACACCCGCCCCAGGAGTCAGTGTCGACGTGATCGCCGGCTCCATCGGCAGCTTCACCCCGCCGTCACCACCGCCAGATTCGTGGGCCTCACGGGAAGACTCCCATCTCGCCATCTGGTTGATTCGGCTGGAACCTGATGGCGTTTGGGAAATGCCCACCGCACCGTCGGGGGTCAACCGGATGCTCCATTGCTTCCAGGGCAACAATGTCCGAATCGGCTCCACGCAGTTGGAGTCGACGATCGGAGTCAGACTCGACCCCGAGGCCCCGACCGAAATCGTCAACAATGGCGGCCCCGCGGAGTTCCTCCTGCTGCAGGGTCAGCCGATCGGCGCCCCGGTGTTCCAGATGGGGCCATTTGTGATGAATTCGGCGGAGGAATTGCGAACCGCGGTCGAGGATTATCACCGCACTCAGTTCGGTGGCTGGCCCTGGTCGACGCGGAGCCCGGTGCACGCCCGTTCCGAAGGCAGGTTCGCCCTCCACGCCGATGGCCGCGTCGAGCGACGCGACATGCAGCCGGTACGGTAGAAACCACCCCTTAATTGGGACGTGGAGGGGTCATATGCGGACCTGACGGTCCCAATTACGAAGCGGGACCCCCGACGAGACGAAGACCCGACGCCCCAACCACCCGGGAGGCGTTGCCGACCGTGGATCGGGCGGTGAAGGCCACATAGCCGCCGCCACGGGTGTAGAGCAGCGC